>JAEEGI010000513.1_pt1 | contig 115861 bp, 70 predicted proteins | sample 8958751 | NCBI WGS metagenome assembly JAEEGI01 (sample SAMN16246545, study PRJNA631951) | gut metagenome | biome: gut microbiome; feature: rumen; material: KS-attached | host: Bos | place: Iran: Karaj | collected 2018-10
CAAATAGAGAACAACGACACCACGCTTAACTTTGTGCCGATAGCAGGAGGTACATACCATTATGACATTCTGTCCTCAAACACGCCTGTCATGATAACGCGCAATCCTGACTTTGCGAATGACACCACTTCTACGTATGCCATGATATACTATAACTACAATGAACAGTTATGGAACGTATATCCCGATAACATTTTGAAAGGCAGCGATGTGGATACATTGACGTATGGAGGGGACAAGTATTTTCGTCTTTCTATTTCATCTGGTTACATCGGTTGGTATTCTGATAATAGTAACTTCTCTGCATTTCCCATTACTGCTCATCACGCATGGTTACCATTGACTAATGAGCAGGTTAATACCATAAAGCAGGCAAGTTTTATCTTAACGTCTGAACTGTATGCTAAGAAAGTTTCCACTTTCTTCGAATCTGAAGATGAAGAAGAAACAACAGGCATTGACAATGCCAGTGAAAATTCAGACTCAGAAGAAGATGTCTGGTATGACTTGAATGGCAGAAGGCTTCAAGGAAAACCAGAACACTGGGGGGTATATATTAACCAAGGGAAAAAAGTTGTTGTGCAATAAGATTAAGATGGAAAAGAATGTTTATGTCCACCCTGACGTATTCATAATTGAATATGAGGAATTATGCTATGACCATCATATTCCGTTGCCAATTTCTCAATATCCTATACTGGCAAAGGAACAGACCTTGCCCTTCATAGAGGATGAAGAGGAAGATAATGATACTTGGATAATAGAAAAATAGATAATATATAGCAGGGGGATCACATAGTGAGTTTCCCCCTGCTTATAGGTATCAAATTCATGGACTTGACAAAAGGAGTGTATATTAACCAAGGAAAGAAAGTGACAGTGCGTTAAGAGATATGGAAAAGAGAATATATATTCAGCCTGATGTATGTATAATCAATGAATACGAAGATCTGTGTCAGCCCCCCCCGGCACTTCCTCTGTCTCAATATCCGCAACTTGCAAAGGAACAGACTTTCCTCTTCATAGAGGATGATGAAGAAGATGATGATGATACTTGGATAATAGAAGAATAGATAATATATAGCAGGGGAAAATTACATTATGAGTTCCCCCTGCTTATATAAACATCAAACAACAAGGTCATGACGACGGAACTGTATGCTAAGAAAGTATCCACTTTCTTTGAATCTGAATCTGAAGATGAGACTACTGGCATTGACAGTGCCATTGAGAATTCAGACTCTGAAGCAGACGTTTGGTATGACCTGAACGGCAGGAAACTTCAAGGCAGGCCAGCACACAGAGGTATATATATAAGCCAAGGAAAGAAAGTGATTGTGCAATAATATGAAGAAGAGAGTTTATGTTTATCCTGACATCTGCATAGTCAATATGTCCGAGGATTTATGCGCTAAAGACGGTGATATCCCATTCCTTCCTATTTCCCTATATCCACCACTTGCAAAGGAACAGACCTTGCCCTTCATAGAGGATGAAGAAGAAGATAATGATACTTGGATAATAGGAGAATAGATAAAGTAAAGCAAGGGGAATCACATTGTAAATTCCCCTTGCTTATTTTAAACATCTTTCATAACATTGATACACTTTTCATTTATTATAACCTTCGGTTAGAAATCCTAAAAAAACTGGTTCATAATACTTGGGCTTCGCCCAGAAATATTTCTTCTATAAGATTTTTGTTTAGATTTTTAAAGGATTTCTTGCGAAGCAATCATAATTAACGTGAACTCGACGAAATAATTTTTTTATCGTTAATGTCGTTAATATAGACCATTAATGTCATTAATAACCATAGGGTAAAGTATTAATGGTATTAACGAATGAAATTGACGGCATTAACGTAAAAAGACAAAATTACCATCGTGTCTTACAGTGGACAAATGTCATTAATATGATTTCATCGAACTGACGTTAATTACATCAATTTGACTCTGTCAATTTTTCCATTTTTTCTAATCCACTGCCAAAAACTAATGCTTTTTATGCGATTTTACACTAAAAAAGAAAAAATCTTCACCTCAATATTGGAAATAATATGTAACTTTGCATTTGAAATTACCTAAAAGCTATAATCAATAAACAACAATACTATTATGACAATGAAAAAATTTTTTATGACCTTACTGGCCGCAGTAACTCTTTTGCCTGCTTTGGAAGCCGAAGCAGCTAACAATGTGGCTCCTTGGGGCTGGGCCGTTTGCTCCGATGAGGCTGGAACAGCATATACCCTTAGCGGTGGCTGCTTTACGGATGCAACAAAAGTAACGTTGACGGCGCTGGGCGGCGGACAGTCTGACGATGCACAGATCAAACAGGCGATAGCCCAGAAAGACATCATCATTCTTGACGGTTCCAACGGTGACTTTATCCTGAATGAATACATCAGTGTTTCGGCAAAGAACAAGACCATTATCGGTATCAACAATGCCCGTCTGTGTACGAAGTTCTACTTGACTGCTGATGATATTACATACTTGAAAGCACAGAATCTGGAAGGTCTGAGCAGCACGGATCAGTACACCGGCATTTTGCCAGATGGAACAGAGATTACATGTGACAAACGAGCCTTCTTTACCAAGAAAGCCATGATGGAACTGCAGTATCAGAAGACGGGTGAGTATTCTCTGCCCAACAGGTCAGGTATCTTCTGTATTGAGAGTGGCAGTGAGAATATCATTATCCGCAACCTCTCGCTGATAGGCCCTGGTGCTGTGGATATCGATGGAGCAGACCTCATCACCAATATGGGGGCGCACGTATGGATTGACCACTGCACGTTTCAGGACTCTCAGGACGGTGCCCTCGACAGCAAGCGCTGCGACTGGGCTACCTACACCTACAACTACTTCTATTACACCTCACGCAGCTATTCTCATGCCTACACCTGCGGATGCGGTTGGGCTGATGGACAGATGACCCTTCACCTCACCTTTGCCGACAATATATGGGGAGAGGGCTGCATGCGTCGTCTGCCACAATGTGAAGATTGCTACGTACACCTCGTCAACAACTATCATAACTGTCCAGGCAACGCAGTCGGTATGACCATCAACGGCAACTGTAAGGCTTTGGTGGAAAACAACTACGCTGCCACAGGCGTAAACAAACCGCTGACAGGAGAAGGCAGCGGCCGTAACATTACGGCACGTAACAATAGCTTCTCTGCATCTTCTGTCGGTTCAGAAGTGACGGTACCTTACCAGTACACGAAGATTGCTATTGCTGACGTTCCAGCTACACTGAACGGAACGGAAGGTGCCGGTGCAAAACTTGGCAACGATGCAGACTATATCCTTTCCACTATCCCAACTGCATCAAGAGCAGAGACAGTTTATGTTTTCGTGAAAGATGATGCCCATATTGGAGGTAGTATCACCGAGGTTGGTGGCATCACTGTTACCTTCGACCCTAGCGTCAAAGACTGGCAAAGTAAAGGTAAAGGAGAGGATGCAACGACTACAGATGGTGTGGACTTTACAGGATATTGTGCTCAGAGTGAAGCTGCGAACGGAGCACCCATCAATATTCAGACTACACAGGCCGGAACGCTGACCATCTTCTTTGGTAGGAGCATCACCAAGGCTGTCAGTATGAAAGAAGGAGAAAATGGTATGACGGGTACGGTTCTCAGCACAGGGGCAGAAGTTGCCGACAACATAGCCCCCAATCCAGCCATTGATGCTTGGGATGGTATTGTTTACGAACTTGAAGCCAACAAGACATACCAGTTCAAGGCTACAGGCACTAAGTGGCGCTTTGCTGGTTTTCGCTATATTTCAAAAGCCACCGGTATTTCGGAAGTTATGGGTAAAAAGCCGACTGATAATACCATCTACGACCTGCAGGGACGCAAGGTTGAGAATCCCACCAATGGTTTCTACATCATCAATGGTAGGAAGGTTGTGATTAAGTGAGGGAAGAAATGAACATCGGTTAGGTTCCAAGTGTTTGCATAATTATATTTGTAAAGACAAAAAAAAGAGGATATGTCAGGTTTGACATATCCTCTTTTTTAGTATTGATAATGTGTGTATAATGTTTACTTCAGTGGCAAGAACCAGTTGTCTTTGTTCAAGAGTTTCTGGTACAGAGCTTCGTCAATCTCACCGTTGCGCTTGCTGATGCGCTCTGCCAGATAAGCTGGATCATTGCGACGGAGAGCCACACGCATCAAGTCGAAGAAACGGTTTCCCTCGAATGCTCCCTCGAGTGCCATTTCGTTGATGATTAACTCTTCCACTCTTGGCATCTCCCAGTTTACAGTGTCTTGATGAGTTTCGAGTCCTTCTTCTGGCATGGGGATAAAGTAGAACATATTACATTCGCTGTCACCCGAACCGATGGAGTGTATACCTGTCACCATGCTGCGCATGAACGATGTCTCGTTGAAATTGATGAGCCCGGCAGCATCTGCACGCTCCTTTTCATTGATATACAGCTCAGCGTTTTCATTGCACAGTCCATACTTCAGAATGCAGAATGCAGATTCTGGGTATCCTGCGAGGCAAAGTGCCTCGGCGTATTTCAGCCAAACCATGGTGCGACGGTAAGTGATGACATAAGTTTCAATTACCTTGTTTATTCTCTGTTCTATAGAATTATAATCCGAGTATTTGTCCTGTCTTTTGGAAGACATGCTGAAATTCGTTGAGAAACGCAGGTCACCGATATAGATATCATCTGTCATACCTTCTCTTGGTGGATAGATGGTGTCAATCATATTGGTGTATTCGTACCGCATACAGTATACTTGGTCTGCCGACAGCGTACGCATACTCTGTGATGGAGTAAGTTGGTAATAATAATTGTTCTGTGAGGTAGAATTGAAAATGTTTTTCAAGTCGCTCACTTCACCATCAAATACTCTACTTTCCATTGGGATACATGACAGTAATTCATAGAGATCATTGTCAAAGTCGTAGTTACTCATTGGACGCTTGAACTCAGTTGGGTTAGTCCATCTTACGTAATTGGTAACATTTGGAAGTATTGGATTGTCTTTGTCGCCAAGGAAATCGTGATACCATGTTGCTGCCTCGCGATATCGTCCAGCCCACAGACAGAGGTCGCCGAGTAGTACACGCATAGGTATGAAGAAATACTCAGACTCGCGGCCTCCTACGGTTCCATTATACTGTGGTGTCTTGACGTATGCGTATGGTGTCAAGTCATTGATGAAATAGTTGCATATTTCCTCAATACCTTTGCGTTCGCCTGCAGCAGCCTCCTCAGCCTTCTGTTCTGTCATGAGAGGCTCAGTGACGAGTGGTACCTCACCATAGTTGATTACCAGCTGCAGGTAAGTCCATGCACGGAAAGCCTTGACAGCTGCATACTCACGTTCAAAAATCTTACGTCCACGACGCTCAAGTGTTGTATCCACATGGTTGATGAAATAGTTGCAGTTGTTGATTACTGCATAGTAGTCGCTCACGCGGAGATACTTGTTTGCTGCGTCAAAGTCAAACGTTGCCAGACGCTTCAGATCTGAAGATGCTTCGTTGGTTGTTGTTACAAGATCGCCACGCACTTCGCCAAGCAGCACCGTGCGGTCGGCTATCTTCTGCATCTGGTTCACTATGCCCATCACGCTATAGACAGAGTCTGTAGGATGGTTGAGTGTGTTGTTTTCTTCAAACTCCACCATCTCTGATTCTGTATCCAAAAGGTCGGAACAGGCTGTCAACATCGCTGTTGCTAACAACAGCAGAGTGAAGAGCGAAAAATGATTCTTTTTCATTGTCATTTCTTCTTATGTTCAGTTATTCTTGTATCGCAAGTTTTTGTTACCACAGATTGCACAGATTATTCTGATTATTTTGTTGCATTCTGTTCTCTCCGGTTTTCGCGGGATTTCTCAGATTGGCTTTTAATCCGTATCATCTGTGAAATCTGTGGTGTTGTTTTTCTTGCGAATATTCATCAGTTAATAATGAAGAGTGAAGATTACAGGTTGATATTCACTCCGAAGGAGAATGTGCGTCCTGCTCCTGTTATGCCACGGTCGATGCCTTGTGTCAGCACACCACCTTGCATGGCGCAGTCAGGGTCGCTTCCCAGATATGGGGTAATGGTAAACAGGTTTCCGATGCTGCCATACAGTGTGATGCCCTGCAGATATGTGCTCTGGATAGGCAGATGGTAGCTGAGGGTGATGTTAGACATTCTGAGATAAGAACCGTCTTCTATCCATCGGTCGCTGAAACGTGAATTACCCATTGGGTCGTTGTATGAAACACGAGGAATGTCGGTTACCTGGCCATCTGTAGTCCAACGGCGGTTCATGGCCGTGGTCTGGTTGAGGAAGAGCGAACCACCCTCGAGCATAGAACGCTGGTAGTTGTAGATGTCGCCTCCTAAAGAGTAGTTCATCGTCATGCTGAGGGTAAACTTCTTCCAACGCAACGTAGTGAAGATGTTACCATATACAGATGGATTAGGATCGCCAATGACTGTACGGTCCTGCTCGTTAATCTCATGGTTGTCGTCCATGTTTACAAAACGCATGTCGCCAGCCTGGAAATACTCCTTGTCGCCATTCTGCTTCACGATATAGTTGCCGTCAGCGGCTGCCTCTTCTGCTGTGCTGTACACACCGGCAGTGCGGTAACCGTAGAACAGGCCAACTGGCTCCAATACGCGTGTCAGTATCGTAGCGCCATATACGTCGGTCATGATGTCTTTGTTGCCGTCTGGCAATGCTGTCACCATGTTCTTGTAATGGCCGGCAGAGATGCCTGCCTCCCAGTTGAAATCCTTCCTTGCCATGAGTTTCATGGTTGCGGTAATGTCAAATGCAGTGTTCTTCAAGATACCGTCTCCTGTCCAACTGCTCTCCATACCACTTGTCCATGCCAACTGACGCAGTGCCAACAGACCGGATGTGTAGCTTCTGAACAAATTGACGCGCAGGTTCAGATGGTTTGCGAAGAAGTTGCCTTCCATACCAGCAGAGATACGGCGTGTGGTCTCCCAACGCAACTTTGTATTGCCGATGTTGCCGATGACTTTTGAAGAAACACCATCGTTCAACATACGTTTTGCAACGAAATATGTACGAGATGCGGTGTAGTCGATATCATCGTTGCCAGTCACGTCATAGCCGAGATTGAATCTGAGGTAGTTGATGCTGTTGGTGCGTGGGAACCAACGCTCGTTGCTTACTACCCATGCAGCTCCAATGCTTGGGAACAGTCCCCATGTGACACCGCCCAGACGCAGACCGTCGGCATCCTTGCCGAAGCGTGATGATGACTGTGCTGAAATACCGGCACTCAGACTGAAACGGTCGGCAAATGTATAGTCACCAAGTGCGTACCATACCAGTTCGCGCGAATTGTCATCAGCACCACCGGTGGTCTTGAAACGCAGTGAAGAAGACTGGTTAGGAGTCTTGTCGTTACCAGAGTTGTAACCCTTCTGCCATGTCTGCTTGTAGTCTGTGCTTAGGTAGCGCAGTCCACCCAAGATTTTGAATGTGTTGGCTCCTTTTGTCATGTGCCAGTTCAAACGGGTGTCGCTCTGAATGCCTGTCTGACGTGCTGCCTGACTCTCAGAGTAGTTCTCCAGTTTTGTGTTCTCGTCAAGTCCGTCAACATAGAAGTTTGGCACACCCTGCAATGGCAGGTAGAGAATCTCGTTGGTGTTGACCAGTGTCAGGGTGAAATGTTCTTCAAGTGACAGGTGTCTGTTGAACTCGTATTTAGGAGTTATAGAGAACATGATGAGACGGTTACCGAATGTATTACGGTTCTTGCCCTCACCATAGGTCAGTATGCTCAAAGGGTTGGCGAGTCGGCCTCTGCCTTGGAACATTCCCTCGAGATAATCGTCGGCTTCAGAGAGGTAGCTGCTCAGATTACCCTGTTTGTCGTATGCCCAAGGTGAGAGGAATGGTGACTTTGTAAGTCCGAGGAAAGCGGGTGATGTAACCACACCTGACAATACCTCAGAAGGTGCACCATCGTCAAACAGAGCGCGGTCCACGTCACTGTAGCTGGCGTCAAAGCGTACGCTGAATTTATCTATCACATTGATGTCACTGTTCAAGCGCATGTTGAAGCGGGTGAAGTCGTTGCCCTTCAATGTGCTATTGCCCAGTGCATAGCCAACGGAAAGGTTGTAGGATGCAGCATCGTCACCACCCTGCACGTTGATACCGTAGTTGTGAGAGAAACCATTGCGATATACTTGGTCCTTCCAATCGGTCTCGTTGTGGTACATATTATAGTAATAGTACTTAGGGTCTGTAACGAGGAACATCATTGAACCCATGCTTGTTGGGTTGATGTGGCCGTCGAGCAACTGTGAGGCATAGAGACGGTATTCATCAGCACCCAACATTTGTGGAAGGCGGGGCATAGCCTCAAATCTGCCGTTAATGGTCAGGTCAATCTTGGTGGCCATTGACTTGTTGCGCTTGGTCTTAATCAGCAGCACTCCATTGGAGCCTTTGGCACCATAGAGGGCTGTGCCGTTCTTAAGCACTTCGACGCTCTCAATGTCGTTCACATTGACATTGGCCAACATATTGTTGTAGAAACCGTCGTGAAGCATCTCACGGTCACGCTGCATGTCCATGATGACACCGTCAATGACAACCAGTGGCTGTGCATTGGCATTCAGCGAGTTTATACCGTTGATGAGGCTCATGGTGCCCATGCCTTGTACACCGCCGTGGTTCACCTGTCTCATGTCTGCACCTAACTGTTGTGACAGCAATGGGTCAATGCTCAACTCAGCAGTGTTGCTGAAGTTGGTTGCCTCACTGCTCAGTGTAGATTTTATACCTGTGCTGTATGTACGGTGAAACGCATCACTGAACAGTTTTGCATCAGCCTTGCCGTTTTGTGCTTTTACTTGCATCAGACCATAGCCCTCCACTTTCATCTGTACGGATGTGGCATAGCTTGGCATGACCAGCTGATAGCGTCCCTGTTCATCGGTCATGGCTGTATGTTTCTTGTCAGTCGCGGCCGACACAATGACACCAGCCAAGGGCTTGCCCGTAGCAGCATCGGTCACTTGTCCCGTCACCGTTGTAGTGGTTTCCTGTGCTGCAAGTGACATCTGGGCCAGCAGCAGCATTATGGTTATTATATGTTTCTTCATTATTCGTCAGTATTTTGGGTTCGTGGTCTGAGGTATATACAGTCGAGATACATTTCGCGAGAATATGAAGATGTCTGACGAGCTGATATCGAGCATGCCAACTTCACTGTCGCCTTTATGTCATTCTGATCATAGTTGCACGTTGGGAATTTGAAATTTTCAGCAACCACAATTGTATCTATTTTTTCAGGATCACTCTTGAACTCAGTGTTGTTGCAGTTGAATGTCTGTTGGTTTCCGTCCTCATCAACATATCCGATATATGCCTTGAATTTGCATGGCTTGGCATTCTCGTAACCAGCTATAGAACGTGGTAGCACAACGACGCAAATGTCATAAGCACCAGCCAGGGTGTTGTTGACACGATATGTCAACTCCCAGTTTGTAGAGCTGGAACTGGATGGCTTCTGCTCATTATATGGAATGATTTGCAGATATGCGTTTTGTGAGACATTTGGACTGACCAGTTTTTGCGTGTTATATTTGATATTACTAGATGCTGCAATAAGTGATGCATTCTCTGCCTCAGACCACAGTTCCGTGAAATAGGTCTGCTGAATAGTGAATGGCCATTTGGCAACTTCATACAACATACCGTTTGTGCATGATATAGCTGTCGCATTGGCAAGTATTCCTCCTTCGGCAAAAGGCTTCTGGAAGACATGGAACTTGGGACGACCATTCAGATAACTCTTGCGCCAATTATTGTATGGCACAGAAACAAGTGAATCGTTCGGAGCCTTCTGTTCATTCATGTTGAAAACAGCATCCTGCATGAGAGAACGAGCTGCCCATATACGCTGGAGTGAGTCGCGCTTCAGTACTTTGTTGTCATAAGTGAAATACTGGTTTGCCTCATTCCAAATGCGCAACCATTCTTCTGAGGTAGGTGCTACTACCCAGAATGTAGAGTCTTCGCTGTCTATGGCATCGATTCTTTCAAGCAGACGGTTGCGTTCGACGATTATGGAATCGACATATACTGGCACACCTTCCACAATACCGCTTGATGCAGAGGCATCAGCATTGAAGTAATCTTCGTTGAACTGCTTGAATACATCGCCTACGGCACTCACCTCAGGCAGGTCGCAAAGTGCCTCGAACAGATTGAGTCTGTATGGCAGCGGCTTCTGTGTGATGTGCAATATACCATTGCGTGTGTGTATATTGCCTTGCTGAATTCCTACACCCTCTATGGTGTTGCTTGCTGTAGAAATATCTTTGTATTTCTGGTTCAGCATATACATTTCAGGATTGTTTGCATTAATACTTGTGTTGGAACGTGAGATGTGGTTCAACACAAAGAACTTGCCCACCAATGAGTCTCCAGACAGTGAACCTGTCAACTCTATCAGAGAGTCGCAGTTGAATGAACCATTCACTGGTGCCACTACGGTGAATGACTGTCCTTCGTTCAGCATGTCAGCATAGCTCACACTTGTTTTGTGGTGCATGCGTATCACCTTTGTATTTTCCAGGACCTTGCAGAAATCACTCAGTTCAGGAGTGCTCTGCATTTGTTCCCACAGCGTCATGTCGCTGCCGCTGCCACCGTTTCCACCCTCATAGTGGTCATCCCAATCTGAGCATGAAGCCAGAATCAGCAGTGAAATGAAGAATGAAGAATGAAGGATGAAGGATGTGGATTTCATCTTCGCACTCATCTTCGTTATAATATTATGTTTTATCATATTTTTTAATTCTAATTATGAATTATGAATTGTGCATTATGCATTATGAATTATGCATTGTAATTGTGCATTATGCATTGTGCATTGTGCATTAATGTGTATCCTCACCTTCAGGACTTCCATAGACACTCTTCGGACAAAGCTCGATATAGTCGAATGACCAGTAACGGTCTGCATCGTCGAGTACCTGACGGAATCGCAGGTAATATGTCTTGTGCTCATCCAGGTACTGCGTTGTGAGTATTCGGCGCAGGTTCCAGTTGTTGGCACGCAGTGGGTTGTCGGCACCGCCTGAACGGTAGCTGTCCATACCCTTCATGTATCCACGGTTGTGCATAGCCTTGTCATTGGCAGTGTTTGTCTCATCATCGTCAGTGTCCTCTACCCAACCTATGTTCGGATCTGGACCGTAAACACGGAGGTCAACAGGGATGCCGCAAGGTTCGTTGTTCAGATATACTTGAACGACACCACGCTCCTCACCGCAGGTGTAGCCGAGACGTATCTCGTATGTGCCTGATGGTACAGGTGGCAGTTTGAATGAGATATCGAAGATACCGCTTATACAAACGGCGTTTGCACAGTATGAGTTCCAGTAGTTCACGTCGGAGTGTACTCCCACGTATGTCTCGTCGCTCACTTTCCAGTCTGTTATGTAACCATTTTTGAATCCTGTCAGGATATCCTCGCCATAGCGTCCTTTACCATTACAGTTTATGAAATCTGGACTCAAAACGGTGGCATCCATACGTATGCGGCAGTTCAAAACTACGTCGCGTACCTCTGGTGTGTATGCCAGTATGTCGTCAAGGTAGTGATAAACACCGTTCAGTGCGTTCTGGTCGGTATTGCCTGATTCAGATGGTGACAGCACCTTCACACCGCGCACGGTGTAGTTGTCGCCCACACCCTTGCGGTTGATGAACAGACCTGCAGCAGGACCTGCGAAACGCATCATTGTGCCTGGACACATTGACTCGTAGAATTCCTCTGGGTCGGTTACTGATGTGAGCCAGCATGCAGAGCGTGTCTCACCGCTACATACCCATGTGTTATATTGTCCAACACGGTTCAAGAGGTGATAACTTACGAAACGGTTCAGTGGATTGCGACGGTCGCGAGGGTCATCATCATACAGACCTGCATCCTCTGGGTATGTCTTGTCGTATATCTTCTTCGCATACTGTGTCAGGTCTTCAAGGTTGTTGATACCATACTTCTGGTATATAGAATCTGGTTCCACAAAGGCTGTGTATTTGAAATAACGTTTACCCACCCAGAAAGAGCGAGTGAATTTCGCAGAACCACTGGTGCATCGCACCTCGTAACCGGTGTGTACAGAGTCGTCACCACAAGAATAAGTCTCGTCGATATAGCGCACGAGGGAGTCTGCCATGCCCGTAACTTGCAGTGCCTGTGTGAACAGTGTCAGTGCTGGATCTTCTGCAATCTTGTCGGCAAGAAGCATTGAGCTTGCAGATATCACGTTGTCAAGCACATGTACTACACCGTTGGTGACAGAGTCATCCAGCTCAATCATGCGTGAGTTCTTGTTGATGTAATACACGAGTTTGTTGTGGTTGGCAACATCACTGTCACTTGACAATACGATGTAACCGTCGTTCATGTTCAACTCCGGCATTGCACCATCACCTATGTCGGTGGTAAAGAATGCACCTTTCTTGATGATATGTGTCCTTGCCAGTGTGTCGCATGCAGCATCGGGTATGTCGTCTATTGACTTGTAACCGTTTTTCTGCATGTAGCGCTGGATACCCTCGTTGTCTGGGGCAAACACCGTGTACTTCAGCAGACCTGCGGTACTGTATGTGCCGTATGTAGTGAGCAGGGAGTAATACGGTGTGCGCTTTAGTATAGCTGTGAAATCACTGAACAATTCAGGTCTCTGCTCCAGAAACTCGGCTGCTGTCAGCTTTGTTGAGGAGTAGTAGTTTTCATTTCCTTCATCGTTGTCAACGCAAGAGGCGAAGATAGACAACAGTAAAATGAAGAGTGAAGAGTGAAGAATGAAGAATGAAGATTTCATCTTCGTTTTCATCTTCGCTATATTACTATTTTTATTCATACTCTTTAATTCTTTAATTTTAGATTATGCATTATGAATTATGCATTATTATTTTGTTGTCAACTCTGATGTCTCGTCGTTGGTGAATGCAGGATTCTGCTTCAGCAACGGATTAACTTTCAGTTCGCTCTTTGCGTATGGGAAGTAAATGATGTTCGGGTCGGCCAATTTAATTTTTATGGCGTTCACGTTGTCAATATACTTTCTTGCAACCAGTTCCACCAGTCTCTTGTTGTTGCCATCGCGGCGTGCAAAACGTACGAGGTCGAACCAGCGCTTACCCTCAAAGAGGAATTCTTTCTGACGCTCTTCGAGCACGAGTTGCTCCATAGAGGCTTTTGTGTCATATTCGCTTCTCTTCAGTGTGCTGCTACGTTGACCGTTCACAGCATCGTTGGCGCGTTTGTTGATGATGTCTATCAGTGCAAATGCAGCATCGAGGTCTCCTTCCTCGTTGCGCTCGATGAGTGCCTCAGCCTTAGCCAGTATGACATCGCTCAGACGGTAGAATATCCAGTTCGCATCACTGGAACTGCGGCGTGAATGAACCAAGTTGAGACTGCTCTCGGATGTTACACTTTGTGTGCTGTAGCTTACGCGGCTGCGAACATACTTGGTGATGATATATGAAGAGTTGTTTAACTGTGCACTCTCATATATACGTCCGTCGGTGCGCTTGAATACAGTGTTTGTACCTGTAGCCACATCCTTAGCAAGGAAGTCAGGGCATGACAGTCTTCCTGTGGTATTGGAACCACCATAGTAGTCATTAACCCATTTATTCTGCTGGCTCTGTCTGCTGTTGAAGTAGAGTTCGAAGATACTCTCGAATGAGTTGCCGTCTCCGAATATCTCAGTATAGGAGTTACCGCAGTTTGTGCTGCCGATAGGCTTTTCCAGTATCATTGGTATTCCGTCAATGAGGGCGATGTTATTTACATTTCCTTTACGTTCTATCATCTCTTCATACTGCTGTTTCTTGAAGTCTATGACTTTGTCACAGTATGCAATACACATGTCCCAGTCACCTTTCCACAGATACAGGTCTGCCAGCAATGCATATACTGCCCAGCGTGTTATTTTGCTTGAGTTGTAATAAGCATTTGGACTGTCATCTACGTAGTAGCGGCGCACGGCAAAATCCTCTACACCTCTAAGGTCTTCGATGAGTTTGTCAATGACGTCATCAAACTTTGTAGCAGCTATTACATAGTTCTGTGTGTCGTCGATACTTGGTTCTGTGGTGTATGGAACATCACGGAACGTACGTATGAGATAGAAGTAACACAGTGCGCGGAGCGTTGTTGCCTCTGCTATGTTGGCCTGCATCTCGTCATACGTGTAGTTCGGGTCAATGGCCTGTACCTCTGGTGCATAGTGGCATACGGTGTTGCATCGGTTGATGCACTCATACACCTTTGACCAGTTGCAATAATCGTTTGTAGGCAACAGGTTCTCCTTCAGTATCTCGTTGATGGCATTTGGTACGTTGGCACCAGCGCGCACATTGTCGCTGCGCAGCTCACCCCACACGGCCAAACGTGCCATACAGTCACCGTTCTCCAGTGCTTCGTAGCAACTGTTCATCACACTTGTCACATCGGCTTTCTGTGTCCAGTAGTTCTCAAGCACCACGTCGTTCATCGGCAGTATGTCGAGGAAATCAGAACATGAAGTCAGTGACAACAGTGAAACGAAGAATGAAGAATGAAGAATGAAGGATGAGAGCTTCGTCTTCATTGTCTTCTTCGCTTTCATTATATAAATATTCTTGTTCATTATTTTACTCTTAATTATGAATTGTTCATTGATGCATTATCAGAACTGTACGGTCACGCCTCCGGTGAACGATTTCGCACGCGGTGTCTTGGCTCCGTCTGTGACGATACCGAACTGTCCGTAACCTACCTCAGGGTCTGCTCCAGAATACTTGGTGAGACAGAAGAGGTTATTGGCAGAGATATACAGCGAAAGCTGTGTCAGTCCCCATTTCTTGATTACTTTCTGTGGTACAGAGTAGCTTACCTGTGAATAGTTCAGACGAAGGAACGAACCATCCTCCACAAAGCGGTCACTGCCGAGGTAGTTGTAACCTGTCTGACGCAGTGCGCGTGGTATTGTGGTGATGTCGCCTTCAACACGCCAACGCCAGTTGACAGCGCGGCTCTGGTTGTTGTTGTCATACATCTTCTCAACTTCCATGCGTGCCTGGTTGATAATCTTGTTGCCGTAGCGGAAGTTGAACTGGTTGTTCCAGGTAAAGCGACCGAAGTTCAGTTTGAAACCGAAACCACCGGTTATCTTCGGCAGTGATGAACCGAGATATACAATGTCAAGTTCGTTGATCTGACCGTCGTGGTTGATGTCCTCGTAGATGGCATCACCGCCACGGAACTCATAGTTTACGCTACCTGCGCAGAACATGACTGGCTTGGTCATATTGTTCTCGTCGAACACCACTTCGCCTGCTGCGTCGCGTACAACAGGAGCGTTAGGACCGCTTACACCCTTTATCTCTTCTGGTGAGTACTGGCTGTACTGGTAAACGCCCTTGTAGCGGAAACCAAAGATGCTGCCCAGTGCAGAATTCAGTTCCACACGTGTAAGGTATGAACCGTTTGAGCGGTTGAACTCCTTGTTGAGCGATGCCAGACAGGTCTCGTCCATGGCAGTAATCTGGTTCTTGTTGTTTGCGAATGTGATGTTGAAGTCAACAGAGAAGATACCTTTCTTTATAATCTTGTTACCGTTGAGGTTGAACTCCCAACCTACGTTTCTCATGTCACCCACGTTCCTGTATGACAGTGTTGGGTAACCAGCAGATGTCGGTATGCCGAGGTTCTGCATCAGCAGGTCGCTGGTGTACTGCCAGTAAACCTCCACGTTACCGTTGATGCGGTCGTTAAGGAATCCGAAGTCAAGACCGAGGTTGTATGTTTTCTTCTCTTCCCATTTGAGGTCTTTCAGACGTATGTTGGATGGATATACGCTGACCTCGCCAAGGTAACCAGAACCATTGCGGTACTTACTGAAGTAAAGTGCCTCAGCGCCTGGCTGCTTACCCACGATACCCCAACCTGGACGTACTGCCAGCATGGATACCCAAGGGAATGCTTTGTTGAACCAAGGCTCTTTGTGAATGTTCCAACGCAGTGAGAATGCAGGGAAGGTACCCCAGCGCTGGTCTGAACCGAACTTGGTTGAACCGTCGCGGCGAACACTGAAGTCGGCAATGTAACGGCCCTTATAAGCATAGTGCGCAGAGTATGTGAAATAAACTGAGCGCCACTGTCCGCTGCCTGTTGACATGTCGGCTATGATACCGTCAGCGGCTGTGCTCTGGATGGTGCCTGAAGGCAAACCCCATACCGTTGTGTTCTGTGATGTATTGTTACCGCTGGTCAACTGTCCGCGCAGCAGCATGCTGAGCGAGTGGTCTTTGTTCTTGAACACCGGCGTGAATGTCAGTGTGTGTGTAGTGGTAACGCCAAGGCTCTTGTTTGATGATGCCGTGGCACGGTTACTCTGCTTGTCCTGTGTGTCGTTCCAACCTACTGTGCTGAGTGACAGTGGCATAAACTGATCTTCATATTTATTGAAGATGTTGAACACCACCTTACCCTCATAGCTGAGACGTGTCTTCTCGTTGTCAACGCCGAGCAGGTCATATTTCAACTTGAACTCAGGTGTGATGTTGTAACTCGTCTCGTTGTTCTTTGCCTGATATGCCAGGGCTACAGGGTTCTTACTCTTCAACTGGTCGTTCAACTGTGTTGACACTGTCGGCAGTATTGAGTAGTACTCGTCAAGGTCATTGCCGTAGCGGTCCTGCTCATATATAGAGAGGTTAGGCATACGCGTGTAGGCAATGGCAAGGAGGTCACCGTTGTTTCTCTTGTTCTTGGTGTATGTCAGGGCTATGTTCGTCTCAATCTTGATGCGGTCACTGACAAAGTAGTCAAGGTTGACACGTGATGTGAGACGGTCGAGCTGCTGCTCTATGATAGAGCCGGTTTCGTGGTCATAACCTGCACTGATGCGGAAGTGAGCCTTCTCGCCACCACCGCTGAGCGACAGGTTGTGGTTCTGTCTCCAACCGGTTTTCTTCACTGCTGCCAGCCAGTCAGTGTTGTTGTTGTACATCTCATACTCAGGGAAACTTGGGTTGTAGTTCAACTCTGGGATGTCACTTGCCACGTCGCTCATTGAAGGATTGAAGTATTCTTCTTTCATGAGCATGGTGTATTCGTCACCATTCAGCATCTTGTAGCCCTCTGGCTGGTATGTGCCGGTCAGACGGAATGAATAGCTTACGCGTGGTTTACCGCGCTTACCGCGCTTGGTCTTGATTTCAATGACACCGTTTGAACCCTGAGAACCCCAGATGGCTGTTGCAGCGGCGTCCTTCAATACGTCGATGCTCTCGATGTCTTCAGGGTTCACGTTGAGCAACTCGGCGAATTTCTCGTCATTGGCGCTTGAGAAATCGAAGTCGTTGACGTTGGTCTCCCATACGTTGCCATCGACAACGATGAGTGGTTCGCTCGAACCGTTAATGGAAGATACACCACGCAGACGCATGGATGTACCACTACCGAGGTTACCGCCTGCCACGATGTCAAGACCTGCGATACGTCCCTGCAATGCCTCATCGACGGTGGTCATACTGAGACCTTCGAATTCTGACATGTTGATTGACTGTCCGGCTCTTGATAGCTCGTCAATAGGGATGTTAAGGCCGGCACCGCCAGCACGTCTCTGCTTGGTTACCACCACCTCGTTGATTTGGTTGGCATCCTCAAGCGTAATCTCATATTTCAGTTTGTTGATGGGCAGCGTCACTGTCTTGCTTCCCACGTATGTCACACGCAGTTTGTCTTTCGGGTTCTTCAGCTTGAACGAGAAGTTACCGTTTATATCTGTAACAGCCGAAGCCACGATACGCTTGGCACCGTCTATCTCCACCACGTTGGCCATCATCACAGGGCCGAAAGCATCGCTGACGGTACCGCTGATGATGTCTCCAGCCTGTTGTGCGTGGAGGCTCATAGGCAGAAATCCAAGTATGTATAATAGTTTTGTTTTCATATTGTTCTATGTTTACTTATTTTATTCTCAACGGACGGTCTATCAGGTGTATCACCGCTGATGATGAAGTCTCTATCATGTTGGCCTCGCTGGCATCGGGTGAGTTATACTGATACTCGCGTGCCATGATGTTGTAGAGGTTCTTGTCGGTGGTCACCACATGAGCCTGTGGCATTGACTTGTTTTGTTTTGCAGACTGGTCTGTCAGTGTGATGCCTGTTGCGCTCAGTTCTGCAGTCACACGGTAGAAACGCTCTGTAGATGGGTCGATTGTGGCCGTCTCGAAATCGGCTTTGACAGGTTCTGCACCAATAAAGAGAGCATTGTCCTGTATGTGGTATTTCAGGAAATCGCAGATGGCGATGGAGTCCTTCTGGGCTCCTGATACATTACCTATATAGTTCTTTTCTTCCACATCATCCCACGTAGGCAGTGTGCCGTTGTCTATCAGCTTCTGCAGACTTTCGTTGGTTGGTACATATACTGTATAATGGTATGTGTTGAATACCGAGATGTTACTACCACCAGTGGCATTACGTCCCAAGTGCAATGTTTCGAACAAGCCGCTGCCTTCCATCAGTTCAAGGAACATGGAGAATTCTGAATGTGACTTCAAGACGTCGTGTACGGTCTGTCGTGTACCGAGTATTGGCTCCTTGTCGAGAATGTAGCTCTTACCGTTACCTCCAGTATGTTCTGGGGTTTGGTCGTATATCTCTTTAATAGCAAGGGCGCTGCCTTCGTTTATCTGGTAGCTGCCTTCTACTGTCATGCCTGATACGCCTGACTTGGCATTCTTGATGCGGATTTCAGAGCCGCCCTTGGTGCGATAGTATGTATGACCATCCTCCACGTTGCCAATCACGATGTGGGTGTCAAGAATGTCTTTCAGACGGTTCTTGATTACCTGTGAGTTGCGTATTTCACCGAGACTGTCTGTTACGGTGTGAGTTGTCATGTCATAGTTCCACAGACTTGCCCATACGCGTTCCTCTTTGTCAACCTTTGTCGGGTCGTAGTGGAAGCGCAGCAGCTGTGTCTGGCTCTTTCCGTATGAACATGGGTCTATATACTCCAGCAATGATTTGTTGGTAGGAATGAAGAGGCTGTAGTATGAATTCAGTGAATTGAGATATACGTTGTACTGCAACTGCTCTATGCCCCAGTAGAGTATGCGCATGGTCTCGTTGATGAGTGCGGGGAACGATACGCTGACATACGCTGTAGGAGAGTACACCTTATTAGTAAGGTATATGGCACCGTTACATCCAAGCCATACACTGTCGATGGCAGAGGTCTCTACACCCATAGGGTCGTTGGCATCGTTGAGGATGCTCTTGAACTTTGACGGTACTGATGAGATGAACGAGTTGAACATGTTGTTGTTGATGAGTTTGGCAACAACATCGTCGGGCACGTTGTCCCACGAACCGTAGTAGTCTTTCAGTACGCGGCCGGCACCGTTGTTCCAGTATTCTATCATGGCCTCGTCGCTTGGCACCATCATCACACCCATGTCTCTCTGCATCACGATGTTGCCGCTCTGGTCGTTGAGGCCGGCATAGTATGCGTTCCATTCTGGGTCGAATTTCAGCGTACCAACTACTGGTTTCTCGTCTGGGGTAATGATAAGTGGCTCGCCGCCCTGTGATTTCTCAGAGAAGAAACGTTTCTGGAACACTGTGTCAACATTTGTGCCATACAGGTAGTTGTACTGTGTGGCTACCGACTCGTCAAGCGGATATGGTGCGCAGTAGCGTTCCAGCAGTTTGTTGAATATGCTTGCATTTGGTTTGCTTGCTATCAGCTCTGCCATGTTAGGCAATGGCGTTATCACTTCTTCCATGCGGTGTATGAAACCGTTTGAGCACTTGATGTTCGGCTCTGCCACCTGCACACCGTTGATGCTGGCGTCACCGGCCTGACGGTGGGTGGTGTTGTTGTAGATGAAGTCATAGTCGCTGTTTGTGATGCGCTTGTTTACGAGCTGCTTCTCAATGAACTGCACCAATGGCACGGTGGAGTTGTCCATCATGCACACTATGCTCTTACCGTTTTGGCGGTAGTAGTCCCAATATGGGTTGTCTGGCATACGGTCGGCTTTCAATACGGCTACTGAGTCGTAAGGGGTGTTTGATGCGAAACGGCGCATCGCCTCACCTTCTCTCGGTGGGGTGCCCTGAACACTCGACAGCGAGCCGAGCTGCATGGAGTTGTCCATCATGCTGCCGAAAAGCAGCAGTTTCTTCTGAGACTCTGACAGGGCTTCATAGCTGCCCACACCCCATGCGTTTTTCTGGTAAAAACGGTTGAAGGCGTCGTCGTCTGCCACGAAGAGTGTCTTCGAACCGGTCTTGCCCAGCACTTCGCTGTAGTTCAAGTCTTCAATCATGCGCACGGTGTTGGTGAAATTCCCTCGGTCGCGAAGCCAGCTGTAGATGCTGGTACCCCATCCTTCGGGTGTCGTTTCATCAAGGTCATAGTCTGAACATGCTGTCAGGCATACACCTCCCACCAGCGCAGCTGCCGTCATTCTGGCCCAGCGCATGGCGCGGTTGCCTCCAGAATTCCTGCAGTCTTTTTTGAATTGCTTTCTGGTTTTCATAAATTTGTTTAGTGTATTTTTAAGATTGATTTTTGATTTGCTAATGATTATGTCATTTTGCCTGTATAGTTAGATTGACGTGATTTTTCATATTGATGTAAGAATTCGCTTGCAAAGTTAATATATTTATATTAATATGCTGTTCAATATTATTTCAGCGGTTTTCTTTTTTGTTTAACACTCTTTATGGTTTTGTTTCATATTTTTTTGATTTTTGTTTCACAGAAAATAGATAATTGCTGATAATGAGTACGTTAGATGATTTTCGAAAATATAATATTATTTGAGACTGTTGTTTCCATAATTAATCTTGCAAAAATGGGTTTTGATTCATGTTTTGTGCTTCTTATGGCTGATACATGCCGTTGGTATTGGTGGTACTTGGCGTTGGTACGGGCAGTACCAGGTGTTGGTACAAACAGTACCAGCACCTGGTATCGGCCTCATATTTTGCTTTCTGTAGCTACACCTTATTTATATATATACGACGAACGTGGAATATTTATAACGCATGGTTACAAAAACGCAATACAGTGAAACAAAACAATAAAAGACATTTCGCAATATAATAGTATCTTTGCACACAGAAATTTCAACTTTCAAACAATATTGCTTTTTCGAAATACTACGAACGATACTAAAACAATATTAAAAAACAATAACAATATTAATTAATAACAAATCAATCTAATTTTTTTAATCAACAACTAAAAACTTTATGCACATGAAAAAGAGTTACACAAAACTCGTCATGCTTTTGCTTGCTATGGTGGGATGCATGACAGCCAGTGCCGAGGACAATCTCGTTGAGCTCGACGAGACTATGTTCAAGGCTTGGAACTCTGCTGGTGCTGTGACAGCTGAAAATCAGCTGGCTCCAGAAAATCCAGAGGAAGATCCTAACATTTATTATGACAATCACGATGGCTCATCGCCAGCATTCGGTTGGGAGAAGAATTACTTCAAAAACGTCAGCGGTGGTGATGTTGTCTATGGTAGCGCTTTAGTTATCTGGCAGTGGTATGCTGACCTTACTGGCACCAAGAAGATGTATTTCTACGGTGAAAAGGGTATCACAATCCGTGTACTGTACAACCGTCCAGAGTGGTATGAAGGCTGTAGTGATACTCACGGTGGTACCGTAAATGAGAAAAAAGTATCTATTGGTGATGACGGCGTAGGTGTTCTTGACGTAGAGGCTCTTAATCTTGAGTATTTCCACGTTAACTGTCTTAAAATTGACTGGGGTGCTAATGGACAGATGTTCAAGAAAGTTATGCTTGAAGGTTCTGTTCAGGGCTCAGGAATTGTATATGATCCGTTGGAAGGCATGAAAGCAGGTTTCCAGCGTGACGTTATTGCTTTGAATTTGGGTGGCCAGACAAATTTGAGCCAGCTGCTGAATGGCAAGGAGCGTATAATGTTCCCTATAGAAAGTGGTTCATTGAAGGTCAACGGAGAGCCTGTTGCATTGATGTCTGTTGAAGGTATGGTAATTAATGGTAATGCACGCGTACTCATGTTTATGGAGGATGATGCAAATGCCATTGATGAAGAAGACTATGAGAATGCAGAAGTTTTGGTATCTTTCACCAATCCAGAAGATCCTACAAAGCAGCTCACGTTCGCTTCTGGACGTTTCGAGGGCGAGGCAGTGCCAAATATCACTGATATGCAGGCTGAGCATGAAAATGGTTTGGAGTCTTACTTGCCTAATGTAGCATCTGTTCCAGAGGTGGAGTCTGCAGATCCAGAGCTGAACTCAATCAACCTGCCGGTAGGTATGACCGAGTTCAAGGTTAAGTTGACGGGTAAAGCCGATATAAGCAGATTGATAGCAAAATTTGATGGCCAGGATATGACAGTTTCGCCAAGCACTGGCTATGCAGATGAGATTACACTGACACGTGCCGCTGGCGATGTTACGCCTGGCGTTCACACAATCACCCTTGACGACCTCTATCCAGAACAGGAGTGGAATGAAGATAAGGGTTCTGCAACATTGAAGTACAGCTTCGGTGTTATAAATACAGTTGATGGTGTTAAGACATATTGGACTGATAAGTTCGAAGACGTAAACAATCAGTATGTACCTGCATCATGGAATATCACAAGTGATAACGAACTGCGTACTAATGGTTCATATACAGGTGGTTGTAGCGTAAGAAAGGGTACCTATTTCACTGAAACAGGTGTAATTTATCTCTGCACACGTGGTCGTGATGTTACTAATAATGGTCCTGCTTATGCAGCCTATGGTGAGAACGATGAGAAACTGACTCTCAATGCTGATACAACTTATCATTTGGTATTCGACGTGACTCGCTGGCAGGATTCTCAAGATCGCGGCGTGAAGGTTCAGGTTGTTACTGATGTTAAGACTGACGAAGAAGGCAGTATCGTCGGTGGTGGCGAAGTTTTGGCTGAGCAACTCGTTATTGTTAATACCGATAATACTCCAAGCAATAAGCCTAACCACGCTGACATACCATTCACTGTTAAAGAGACAGGCAATATCGTGCTGAAGTTCTTCTGCTGTGGTACAGATGGTAATCCTGGAGGATGGGGCGATAATATCGCACTTGGTAACATAAAGGTTCAGTATATTCCTGACGTAATGGGTATCGAACTGATCCAGACTCTCAATGAGGCAATGGGAATAGCTAAGACTGCTAAGACTGCTGCTGAAGGCGAGCGCTACGCTGGTGATACATACAATGCTCTTGACGCACTTATCACAAAGTACACTGAGACTCCTCCAACTGCTCCTTCTTCATTCGAGGGCGCTGCTAAGGAACTGACTGATGCTGCTAAGGCTATGGACGACCACCGCACACTCTGCGAGAACTTCGATAAGCTGCCTGCACAGTTGCTGACAAACATCGATAAGTATGCAGAGAGCAAGTTCAACACTCAGCCTGCTTACACTGGTCTCGTTGAAACATTCAACAAGTATGCTACCATCGTGGAAGAAACAGTGGATGTAGAGGGTGTTGAGACACTCCAGCGCACTGCTAAGCCAAACAACATTACTGATGACGCAGCTCTTAAGGCTGGTATCGACGAGATGACAGCTGCAAACGCTAAGGTTGCAATGTTCTCTGAGGGCGCTTCTTCTAACGGTACAACGGGTTACGCTGCTCTCCACGAGCGTCTGCGTCGCGGTGTTCTCACTGCTGGTGCTCTGGGTATCGCAGAAGACAATGCTGCTGTTGTTGCTGCCAACGAAGAACTTGGTGACAATGATGCAGTTGCTAACAAGCTGAAGGCTGCAATCAAGAAGACTCTCTATGCTCAGCTGAGTGAGAATCCAACAATTGACGAGCCAATCGACATGACCGTGTACATCAAGAACCCGAACATCTATGTTACAAAGGCTGCAAACAATGACTTCTCTGACGCTATGGCACCAGGCTGGCACATTGAAGGCGAGAACATACAGGGTAACTGGGGTACAAGCGGTGGCGGTGGCCACGTTGCTACTGACGAGATTCCTGCCGACGAGGCTCTGACAATTTCTTCAGTTGTTACCGTAACACAGCAGATCAAAGACCTGCCAGCAGGTGTATATAGAGTTACTGCATTCCTCGGCGACCGTCGCGGTCAGGACGACTTCATCAACAACTCTGGTGTTAAGGACGATAATCTGACTACCGAAGAGAACCTTGCAGCAGCAAAAGAAAAGGTTTATCCTCTGGAGTATCTCTTCATCAACACCAGCACAACAGAAGAGGGCGTAGAATTCGACAACAAGACACAGGTTCAGAGCAACGGTGTTTCTTGGGGTACTACTGATGCAAACAAGATCGTCAGCGATGAAATCCTCGTAACAGACGGTAAGGTTACTCTCGGTGTAAGAAACGACGGTGCACCAGCATGGTTCGCATTCAACGAGATCCGTCTCGAGATGGTAGCTCCAGCTCCTGGCTTCAACTACGCACTCACTCTTGGTGACGTGAACGGTGACGGTAAGATTACCATGGCTGACGCCAACGCTGTTGTGAACTACTACCTTGCTAGTGATAAGGATCCTGAGTTCCCTGTTGCCGCAGCCGATGTTAACGACGATGGAATCATCACAATGGCTGATGCCAATACAATCGTTAACATGTTCCTTGCAGGTGAGTAAATTGTATATATCTTAGTGACAGCCTGACCAAACATCAGGTTGTCGCTAAGAGTTCAAACAAAAATACTAACATTTAAAAATTGAAATATGAAAAAGATATTTGCTTTAATTGCGACAGCGGCTTTTACACTTGTTGCTAATGCAGAGACTTATACTGATGCGGAGATTGATAATGTTTCGCAAGGTATCTATTGTGGAACAGTCGAAGCTGTAGCAGGTCAGAAAAATGCTATTAAGGTTAAATTGAGAAATAACCTTTTGATTCAGTCAATAGGTTTGAAATTCACAATGCCTTCAGACTGGGCTATTGCATCATGGGAGGAAACACAGAAGATAGAAGTGTTGGATGCAGAGGGTAATATTATGCTTGATGATGACTTTAATCCAATAATGAAAGATACTGTGGTTACTGTTTATGATGCAACTATGAATACTGACGTATGTAAGGGACATGCTTTTTCTATGGAATATTCTAATGGTGCAGGATCCATTGGTGTTTTGGCTACAGGCTCTTTGACTATCGGTCAAAATAAGAAAGGTTCTGAAGCTGATTTCGTAACTTTGAATGTCTCTATTCCTGAGGGCACTGCTTCTGGAAACTACCAGTTTACGACCAAAGAGGTTGAGTTCTCTAATAAGACTTATAAGGGTTCTGCATTTCCAGTTGAAGGAAAATTTGCAATTGCAGATGAGTTCGTAGTTAATATTAATGTGACTGGTGCAGATGCAATCGCCAATGTAGCTGCTGACGGTACTGAGGCTGCTGCTGTAGCAAAGAAGGTTGTTGACGGTCAGCTCGTAATCGAGACCGCTAACGGCACATTCAACGCTGCTGGCGCACAGGTTAAGTAATATATTACTTTAGAAGTAAATAATTTACAAATAAGTCCTTGTTCGAGAAAATCGAGCAAGGACTTTTCTTTTTTTATCTTATGCTTTTTTTTTCCTTTTTTGTCTTTTTTCAAAGATTTTGTGTTAAAAAATTGCATATTTCAAAAATTTTTATTTATTTTGCATAGTCAAAACTCTCTCTACATGTAAATATACACGTGGATGAGAGGTTTTGTAGCTTGCTAACAGGTTGATAATAATAAAAATAAATAAAACTAACTACTTCAGTCTTTTATGAAAAAACTCATTTTGTATGCATCTCTCATTTGCATCGGAATGGCATCTTGTTCAAAAGATTTTCTTGTGGATGAGGAGAATATGCCAGAATGGCTTGGTGAGAGTATTTATGAGGAATTGAAAAATCCAAAGAAACTTACAGGTTCGTTTAGTACTTATCTCAGGTTAATTGATGATTTGGGCTATGATGAGGTGCTGAGTAAAACAGGAAGTAAGACAATCTTCCCTGCTAATGATGATGCTTTTGCCGCTTTTTTTGAGGGTGGTAATAATAAATATGGTGTATCATCATATGAGGAATTGTCGACTGCTATGAAAAAGCAGTTACTATATTCTTCTATGTTGGATAATGCTTTGCTTGTAGAAATGTTGTCGAATGTTTCTGCAGGTTCTAATGGTGTTGTAAAAGGAATGGCCATTAAGCATAACTCAAATGTGAGTCTCCTTGATACGATTACCTCGTTGTATTCGCCTACAATGCCTGCAAATAATAAGTATTTTGACAATTATCGTGTGAAAGGAAGCATGAATGTGTTGTTTGATAACACAACACCCGGCATGATACATTTTACACGTGAGTATATGTTAGGAAACGGGATGTCTACAGCTGGGGCTGGATCAGACTTCGAGATTATAACGGGAACTCCGTATGAAGAGGGTGCCGCTTATGTTTTTGATAAGAAAATTATAAACTCAAATATTACTTGTCAGAATGGTTATATACATCAGTTAGATGGTGTGCTTGTACCGCCAGGTAATATGGCTGAGGTTTTAAGGAATACAAGTGATACTAAAGTTTTTTCACGTGTGTTGGATTATCTCAGTGCACCATTCTATGATGCTGCTGTTACTAACGACTATAATAGTTGGGCCCGTGCAAATAATGTGGATCTGATTGACTCTGTATTTGCTGTACGTTATTTTAGTCAGTATTCTCAAGGAAGTACATTGTTGAAGCATACTACTGATGCAAATGTCCATGCCGCAGATACGTATCTTGAATATGATCCAGGATGGAATGAATATTATCCAAAGGTGTCTTCTTCTTCTCTTGATGCATCAATTACAGATATCGCATGTATGTTTGTACCGACAGATGATGCTATGTGGAATTATTTCGGAGAAGGTGGTAGTGGTGCCTATATCATAGACAATTATGGTAGTAAACGAGGGGGAACAAACACCATTCCTAATACGAAAGAGAATTTCTATGAGAATCTAGATTCTGTTTTCAATAAAGAACCTACAATTCTGGTATCATATTTAAAGAATATGATGAAGGCAAGTTTTGCCAGCAATGTTCCAAGTAAATTTATGATGGTGACGGATGATGCTGGTGACTTTATGGGATTGACCACTGCCGATCTGCAGACAAAAGCAGACGGAAAATATGATGTCATGATTGCAAATAATGGCGTTATATATAAGTTGAATCATGTGATAGCACCTGCAAGATTCCAGTCAGTGATGGGTCCTGCATATATATATGACGATTTACATATCATGCGTGAGATGCTCAATGACCATACTACAGGTGGTGGTACGTCATCAACGCTTGGTGCAGATATGTATTTCTATCTTATGGCTATGAATTCAAATTATGCACAGCTTCTGCCGCAGGATTCGCAGTATGGCTTTATGTATCTCGATCCAACGACAATCTGTCATAGTGACTGCTTAAATAATAATAGAATTCATGCTCTGCATTTCTACTATGACCCAGAACAGTCAAAAGGTGGTTTCCATATATGGGTTGACAGGTATTATTATGATTTCGTTACTGGTGAATATACTCGCGATGAATCATCTGTACCTGCAAGTATAAGTACCGGAACTTTCAATACGCAAATACAGGATATGCTTAATCATCACACCATCGTTTTGGAGGAAGGTGAGAAATTTGGTGAGAATCATTACTACAAAACTAAGCAAGGAGCTGCTATATTTGTCGATAAGGCAGAAGTTGGTGGTAAGGTGTATGGAGGAATGCAGATACAGAATGGAGTTAAGCCTGCAGTGATTAAGGGTATTTATAATGATCTTACTAATGGTACGTCTTTCCGTCTTGATGGTGTAGTACAGCCAACAAGAGCAAGTGTGTATACCGTTTTGCATAGTGTAAACCAATTTGAGAAGTTCTTCGATATATGTGACGGACTGACAGGTGAGACGGATATTATGACATGGGCAGGCATATCAAATGATGCTAAGGGTTCTACATCTGGAAAATCCGAACAGGAAATGTATTCTATATTTACAAATGTAGGAGGTAAGTGCTTGAACTATAATATCAGGATGTTCAATGCTTACAATTATACATTGTATGCACCAACAAATGATGCAGTGGAAAAAGCTGTTCAGGAGATGGGATTGCCTACATGGGAGGAGATAAGAGAGATATATTATAAGTATGACCACGATAATGAACATGACATTACAGAGGAGGAAATTAACGATCAGAAATTGGTAAAGGCGATGATTTCTACATTGCGTGATTTCGTGTTCTATCATTTCCAGAATACTTCTGTATTCGCAGATAATAAGGTGACGACTGCTTCGTACCAGACATTCTTGGCAAACAACTTAGGTATTATGCAGAAAACTCATGTATCAGGTGGAAATGGTACATTAAAAATTACAGATGTGTCAGGACGGCAGGTAACAGTTAATGCTGGTAGTCCATTAGTTAATATCATGACACGTGATTACGTCTTTGATGACGTAAATTCTGTTGCTAAGAAGATAAACTCTTCTTCATTCACTACTGTTCATGGAATATCTGTTCCGCTTTGTTATAATGTGTCAGGACGTTATGACGACGGATTTAAGAACCTAAAATAAAATATACATTATGGCAATGACAAAAATAAAATTTCTTTTGACTGTTCTATTGTGTATTGTTTCATCAGTAATGATGGCGCAAGGAACAGTTATATCTGGTACCGTAGAGGATGCTATGGGACCAGTTATGTTGGCCAACGTTACGGAGCGTGATGCTAATGACCGTATCGTTAATGCTACTCAGACGGATATGATGGGTAACTTCTCGATGGAGATAAAGAATACCAAGAACAAACTTGTTGTGTCGTACGTAGGTAGTAAGACTTGGTCAAAGGTAATAGGTGACAATACTACTTTTGCTATAAAACTTGAAGATGAGAAAACCACGTTGAATGAGGTGACAGTGCGTGGACGCCGTGCCAATTCTGGTGGTTTGAACATCCAAAAGAAAGAGATATCTGTAACACAGCAGACTTTCAACCTATCTGAGGTGGAAGGTATGGCGTTTACGTCTGCTGACGAGGCTCTGCAGGGTGAAATTGCCGGTCTTGATATCGTGAGTAACTCAGGTAACCTGGGCTCTGGTTCAACGATGCGTTTGCGTGGTGTATCAACAATTAATGGTAGTGCAGAACCTCTTATAGTGGTTGATGATAAGATCTTTGATACTCCGGATGACTATGACTTTGATGGAGAAGTAGATCCAGAGAAGTTTTCTGCTTTGTTGTCGGTAAGCGTTGATGACATTGCGGACATTAGAGTGTTGAAGGATGCTGCCGCTACAGCCATCTGGGGTTCACAGGGTGCCAATGGCGTTATTATGATAACCACCAAGCGTGGTTCACGCGGAAAACCGAAGGTGAATTTCTCATACAAGTTCTCTGGTACATGGTTGCCAGCTGGCTATAATCTGCTTAGTGGTGACGATTATACAATGATGCTGAAAGAGGAATTATATAATCCTTCTCAGAATAGTTCTGCTACTACTACGATAAGAGAGATAAATTACGATAAGTCATGGGCTGATTATGAGAATTGGAATAATAATACGGACTGGCTGAAAGCCATAACCCAATTTGGTCAGCAGCATGAATATAACATGAATATTTCTGGTGGTGGACAGAAAGCAACATTCCGTATTTCTGCCGGTTATAACCATCAGACAGGTACAGTAATCAAGCAAACATTGGATCGTCTGACAACACGTTTGGTTTTGGATTATAATGTATCAGATCGTATTAGATTCTCTACGAACTTTGCTTTGACATATACAGATAATGTCAAGAACTATACATTGGGTAGTAGCGCTGATAATTCATCACACAATAACCTGCTCAATATGGCGTTGCAGATGGCACCAAATGCTGCTATCTATCGTCAGGATTCGAATGGTAATGATACTTCAGAATTTTTTATAATGAACCCAACGCAGACGGGTAAGACTCCGTATGATGGAAACTATACTTCTGATGCATTAAAAACAGTTGCAGGTATAGGTAACCCTGTGGCTTATGCTAATAATTCATGGCAGAAAGAACAGGTCTATCAGATAGTGCCAGACTTTAATATTAAGTATGAGTTGCTTGGTACAGAAAGCAACCAGCATCGTTTGACTTTTAATGGTCGTGTTTATTTTGATATTTATGCAAAGTCTGCTCCTACTTACATGCCGGGCGGTTTGACTTCCAATCGATGGGATACAGATACTTATAATGAGTTGACAAAGACAGAGGCGAACCAGTTGAAAGTTGGTACACGTGCAGAACTCATCTTTACACCTTATTTCCGTAATCAGGATTTAAGTTTAACGATGCTTGCACGATATGAGGCCTTTACAACCAAATACACGTCACAATACATAGCCCAATATAATGTGCCTAATGGTATCTCTTCTCCAAGTGTGATAGGTGCTTATAAGAGTATGTCTAGTTCAAATTCTCGCTCTGCTACACAGAACTGGCTGTATAATGCGCATTTCTCATACAAAGAGCGTTATATTATTGGATTCTCTTTGCGTGCGGATGGCGATTCTAGATTCGGTCCAGAAAATCCATGGTTCTATGCTCCTTCAGTTTCTTTGCGCTATAACTTAAGTGATGAAAAATTCTTTGAACCATTGCGTAAGTATGTGTCCATGTTAGGTATACGTGCCTCATGGGGTATAACGGGTAGTTCAAAAGCTTCTGCTGATATGTTCTACAATACATACACTATGTCTGGTTCATATGGAAAGTCAAGTGGAACTACGCAGAATGTAACATATCTTGACATTCTTAAACTTGATGATTTGAAACCACAGAAGAAGATAGGTTATAACCTTGGCTTCAATCTTGGATTGTTGAGTGACAAGGTAGAATTCGATCTTAACCTTTATAAGGAAGATACAAAGGATTTGTTGATGCAGAATGTTACAATACCTTCTACAACTGGTTTCGCTACCATAAAGTATGGAAACATTGGCGAGATGTCTAACAAGGGTTGGGAATTGACCATTACAGGAAATAAGTTCATAAAATATAAGAAACTCTCTGTTTCTGCAAGTTTCAATATAGCACAGAATAACAATGAACTGATTTCTATGGACGAGAGAGTATTGAATGCTCTGAATGAAACATGGACGGCAACAAATCGTGGTGCGTCTTCTCGTCTTACACGAGTTCAGGTTGGTAATCCTCTTTGTTCTATATATGGTTATGAGTTCAAAGGAGTATATCAGTACTCTTATGATTATCTGTCTAATTATAATACAGAAATGTCATTGTCTGATCCTACATGGAATTCCGCAAAATATGAAACGTGGATAAATGAGCAATTGGCTCAAGGACGCACATTCCCGGTTGCAACAGATGCAAATGGAAATGTTATTATGACAAGTAATGGAGAACCGCAACATCTAGTTTATAACTATGACAATGGTAAATCCACTTACACATTCCAGGGTGGTGATGCAATTTATGAAGATATTAATCATGATGGTCAAATTAATAATCTTGACATCAAATATCTTGGAAATTCTCTTCCTAAGATGCAAGGTGGTTTTAGTCTCACGTTACAATATGGACAGTGGAAGATGATTGCTCGTTTTAATTATCGTTGGGGCAATAAGATCTTTAACACTGCACGTATGAATCTTGAGAGTATGTATGGTACGGGTAATCAGTGTTCTTCTGTAAACTGGCGTTGGCGTAAGGACGGTGATGTTACCCCAATACCACGTGCTATGTTTAATACAGCTTACAATTATCAAGCATCTTCTCGTTTTGTGGAGGATGGTTCGTTCCTGCGTTTCCAAAACTTGCAGATTTCATACAGCTTCCCAAAGAAGTTGATTAAAAATTGGGGACTGAGCACTTTGGCAGCATATTTCACAATGAACAATCTGTTCTGTTGGACGAAATATTCAGGAATCGATCCGGAGATAAGTGCAAGCACTTATGCTCCAGCCATCGACTCGGCAAATACGCCGCGTTCAAAGTCCTTTACAGCAAGTATTAATATTGGATTCTAATTATTCCCAAGAATAAAACAGTAAAATAATGAAAAAGATATTTATTATAATGTTTGCTGGTATACTGTTATCTTCTTGTGTTGATACAGTAATACTTCCATATAGCAAAACAACGGATGAGAATTATTGGAAGACGAAGGATGAGGTGTCATCTGTCGTTGCTAAGGCTTATCTAAATATGACAGATGCTACGTTTATGCGTAATCTTATTGTATGGTCAGACTTTCGTTCAGACGAGTTTACCTATACAGATAATATTACGGAAGGTTTACGTGATGCACTTGTTGAAATGTACACCCAGAATACTCAGCCTACGAATACATTTACTAGTTGGGGTGCATTATATACAACAATTAACTATTGTAATATAGTATTAGAGAAAGCGGAACAAACATTAAGTGTGGATCCTGCATATACGGAAGGTGACTACCAAGCGCACCGCTCTCAAGTATTAGCATTGCGTTCTTTATGTTATTTCTATCTTGTGAGAGTCTTTCGTGATGTTCCTCTTACTGCTGGAGCTTATATGTCAAATGCCCAGGAGATGGAGATTGCTCAGTCTGATCCGAATACAGTATTACAGTATTGTATTGATGGCTTACTTGAGGCAGAGCCAAATGCTATGACGGCGGATGCATATACAGGAACAAATGCATGGCGTAACTATGGTTATATCACAAAAGACGGTATATGGGCAATACTTGCTGATATTTATCTGTGGCGTGCGTCTGTTAATCATTCTTTGGAAGACTATAAACAGGCAATTGTTTATTGTGACAAGGTTTTAGAATCTAAGAAGAACCAACATGTTAAATATGATTGGGAAGTAGAGGATGAAGCTAACCCATATAATCTGTATGACTATCAAGACTATTATAGTCAGATATTTGGTGACCAAAATTCAGAGGAGAGCATTTTTGAGTTACAATATAATGACAATGTTAGTCTTTGTCAGATGTATCATAAGTTTAAAAATAACAACTCAGGTTATGGATATTTAAAAGTATCTGGCTCTTATGGTAATATTGGTTCAAATAATGTATTTATTAAGGAGTCTGATATGCGTTTGTGGGAAAGTATCTATGATGCAAATACTTCTGCAGATAATTATGATGTAAGAAAGATGGTATCTCAGAGTGGGCGCCTTGGAAGTATGACTAAGGAAAGTCGTACGTCTCGCACGTATAGTGGCTATAGTCAGAACTGGATTGTTTATAGGATTACTGATGTATTGTTGATGAAGGCGGAAGCTATGATGTCAGCATATATGTTGGAGAATGGTTTCAAAGACGGTACAGAGATAAAAGAAGGTGATTATACGCGCCAACAGGTGTTCAATATAGTACAATATGTCAATTCAAGATCTATTCCTACTACAAATTTAGCGGATGACTCATTGAAGTGGAGCACATACCAGAAATATGATATGGAACGCCTTGTACTTGAAGAGCGAGCTCGTGAACTTTGTTTTGAAGGAAAGCGTTGGTTCGATCTGATGCGTTATAACTATCGTCATGTGGATGGCGTGAACTACAATAAGATTCTTGCAGATCAGAGTGCATTTGTAGAGAACTATGATCCTATGTTGTCTCTTGTCGTGAGAAAATACAGTTCAGGTGCGTCTTCTATGAAGGTGAGAATCCCAACGGAACCCTACCTTTATATGCCAATAAATGATGCAGAGAAAAAGGTGAATTCAAAATTAAAACAAAATCCTGTATATTCTACAAATGAAACGACAGCAAGGAACTAAAGGTTTTGTCGTCAGGTGTTTAGAGACTTTGTAATTCCAAAAGCTTATTAATTATGAAACAGATAAAAATAAAGTTTTTTAGATCTCTTCCTATTGTTGCGTTGCTGTCATTAGCTATAGTTTCATGTAGTGAAGATCCAGACGAATCAAATCTATATTCATTTACAGGACAGACGATAGAGGACTATCTTTCAAGTACAGACTCTTTGTCTGCATTCAATGATATATTGAAGCGTAGTGGGTTTTCACGTAACATGTCAACATATGGACAATATACTTGTTTCGCGCCAATAAATGAGGGCGTGGACATATATCTTACTCAGCTATATAATGATGAGGAAGCTGCGGAAGCAGGACGTCTTCACAATGGTATTCCTGATACTCCGGGTTTTGATGACTTGGATGTCCATGAGAAGGTAAAATTGTTAACGGATAGTTTGTGTACTGAGATTTCTAAGTATCATTTGTGTAATACTATTCATCGTACGATTGATGTGGAGGGAACAAATGTTACGTGGAATACAATGCTTAATCGTGTCATTAATGTCGGTTTCTCCGGCAGTTCGTTGGCCTTGAATAATAATTCTTTTATATTGAATGGCGACAATGAGATGACAAATGGATATGTTCATGTGTGTGACTCTGTACTGCATCTATCCAATAGATTGATAAGTGATGAGCTTACTAGAAACGAGGACTTCAAGATTTTTGGTGAAGCATTGAAAATGACAGGTCTTGACAAGGCTCTTGTTTCTGTTAGTAAGGGCGTTACATATACAATGAGTGATGCAGAACGTATGGACCGCGATAACAACAAGTTATATTATCCAGACGAGTGTAAAATACTTTATACGGTATTTGCGGAGGATGATAACGTTTTTGCAGAAAATGGTATAAATAATATAGATGATCTTATTGCCAAGTGTAAGGAATGGTATGCCAATGCCGCAACATGGTATGATTATCTTGGAGAAACTGGTAATACAGTTAGTACAGGAACGGATTATACTAATGAGTTCAATGTACTTCATATGTTTGTTGCGTATCATATCCTGCGTGCAGGAATGCCTGTTGATAAGATAGTGTATGAGTACAGTTCAACTAATCAGAACTGGAACTATTCATTTGGTTATGAGCCTAACGATTATTTTGAGACGATGCTTCCAAATACACTGCTGAAATGCTGGGAGTTGAATCCTATGAGTACCAAAAATCTCTATATTAATCGTTATAGAATGAATAATACCTTAACTGATCAGATAGCTACATTTGGTTCAGATGATCAGCATCCTATCGTATTCCCTGGAGTAGAGGTGAAACGCACCAGTGGCTCCAGCATTGACTGCTATAACGGATATGTGCATAGAATAAATGGTATCTTGTTATATGATGAAAATGCACGAAATGCTTTAAATGAACGTATGCGCTTTGATTCATCAACATTCCTTTATGAATTGATAAACAATGGTATTCGTGGCGCTACTCCATCAGAGATAAGTGTACGTAATTCTGGAGGTGATGGTAACCGTGTGGCATTCCCACTTGATTTCTTTGATAACATTGTATGCTATAATAATTCTACGGTCCTGCGTTTCTGTGTTCAGGGAGCATGGCGTGCTCATGAGTCTGATCAAATGCAAGGTTGGGATCAATATGATTTTGCAATAAAGTTGCCTCATGTTCCGACTGGAGAATATGAAATACGTATATTCTATCCACCTATGGCGCGTGGAGGTTTGATGCAGTTCTACTTAGGAAACAGCTCTTCTCCATCGTCGATGAAAGCTTTGGGTATGCCATTTGATGCACGTGCAGATGCGATGACAGATGCATCTATAGGATGGACTGATCCTACCACGGAGGACGACTATGGTATACAGACAGATGCAGATATGCATCTGAGAGGCTATATGCGTGGTCCTGCATGTTTCTCTCGTGGTACTTACAACAGTAACAAAAATAAATTGGCATATGATTCATCAGATCCATATTCAGCAGCATCTTTGATGACGGGTTCTACAAGTTGTCGTACAGAGTCTGGTTATGGTACGATGATGGTTCGTCATGTCGTTACAACAACCCGACTTGAGCAGAGTAAGGATTATTGGTTTAGGATAAAGAACCTCATTACTGATGATAAACAGTTAGGATGGAGTTTCGACTTTATAGAAATTGTACCAGTAAGTATCGTTAATAGTCAGATAATGTCTGAAGACTGGTATTAAAGAATAATGGATTATAAAAAGTTTTAAAAAATAATTCTTATGAAATATATAGAAAAGATAGGTCTGTTGTTTACGACAATATTAATGTTTGTCGCGACATCATGCTCAGATTATTCTGATTATAATGAAGCCTTTAACGATTCAAATATGTATGCGGGAAAGACTTTGTGGCAGAATATATCAGAGAATGAAGAATTGTCAGATTTCGCCTCTTTAGTAAAGAAGGCGGGTTATGCAGACATACTTAATACGCCTGGTTCATATACTGTCTGGGCACCTAAAAATGGTTCTGCAGGATTTGATGTGGAAACCTTAATGCAGCTTGATAGTGCAAAACTCGTTTCTAAATTTGTAAAACAGCATTTAGCAAATTTTAATATGCCTGTAAATGCTACTGTTGAGGAGACAGTGTTATCTCTTAACGAAAAGAAGCATCTTTTTACTGCAGAAAAGTTTGATGATGTGAATATAGTACGTGGAAATATACCATCCTCTAACGGTGTAATACACGTAATAGATGGTCAGAGTACTTTTTATCCAAACTTATATGAGTACCTGGATGAAGTAGAAGGCTGCGACAAATTCGTTAAATATTTGAAGAAATATGAAACCAAAGAATTGGATACAAAGAATTCTGTTGTCGGACCGATGGTTGCAGGAAAAATTACTTATCTGGATTCTGTTATTATTATTGACAATCTGATGACCACCAAACGTCTGGATGCAAAAATAGCGACAGAGGATTCCTCATATACTATGTTTTTTCCTACGGATGCTGCATGGGATAAGGCTGTAAGTGTCATAAAGCCACATTTAAATTATCTCAGCAGTTTCCCTTATTGGGATGTTGCGTCAGAAAATTCAACAACACTTGCGACACAGGCGTCTTTCCAACCATCTACAAGTACTACAAAAACAGTAAACTTTGATGGTGAGTATTATACTGATTCTTTGACAAATCTTATAACGATTTCTGATTTGATATTTTCAAACACAAGTCGTTACAATAAAGCGCTCGCAGAACAGGATTATTCTGTAACAGAAACGGATACTTTGCGTACGACCATTAGCGACTATATGACGAATGTAGATAAGATTATTGCATCGACGAAAGATAATTCGGTGGTGAAAATGTCAAATGGTTATGCTCGTATTACAGACAGTATTGCATATAAGCCAGAAGAATGGTATAATCCGGTGTTCTCTTATGGCTATAATAACAATGTGATGCGTAGTGGTTTTGAATCTCAGTTATTGTTTGAGGTAGGTAATGGAAGAATACCTTATGACGATTTGCAAAGTAGAGATACACTTTTTAGAGAAGTTCCTGATTGGTTTATGAAGAAATACTTCAATAGGGAAAAGTCTGATAACTTTACCTATATGTATACTAAAAACTTGAAATCAAACAGTACACGTCCTGAGTTGGATATTGCTCTTAATAATTTACATTCTACGAAGTATCATATGTATGTGATAACTGCTCCAGAACAAATAGATGATACATTGGCAACACAGAAGCCATATTATCTTTCTTTTGTCTTTACATATACAGATAAGGATGGTCAGATAAAGAAAGAAACTTTAAGTCTGAATGAGTCACCTGCTTGGGTTGATGATAGTTGGAGTGCTGCAGAGAAGAAGAAACATATTCCATATAAGGATGGTACTTCTATAGTCACTGTTCCGGGAATTATCAACGTAATTGACCTTGGTATGCATGATATACCTGTAAGTTATTTAGGTATAGATGCCTATCCTACTTTAATGATGTGTCATACGAAAACATATTCAACCAGTTCAAATAGAAACAAGTATGAGCAGAATATGCGTGTGGCAAGAGTGGTAATGGTTCCTGAAGAAGTGGATAAAACAATAAAATGGAAATAAATAAGATGGAGAATAATATATTTGGTATCTTGCAGCGTTTGGGTCTAAGACTCGTTCTCTGTATTATTGCGATGACATTTAGTATGGTGTCAGTCGCCCAAGATGAATTAGATGACTTAGAGGAAGATGTGCAAACAATAGCTCAGCCAAAACGAAAAGTTGTTGTTGATGATAATCCTATGTGTGAAATACATGGCATTGTCAGAGATGTGGCTACAAAGCAACCAGTTGCAGGTGTCCGTCTTCAGGTTCTGAATGACACTCGATATGCGTCAATGACTGATGCTGACGGTAAGTTTACAATGAAAGTACCTACGTTTGCAACAGCACTTTTTGTTCAGGCTCCAAGATTTATGTCTCAGCAGGTAGCAATACGTGCAAATGATGAAACTCAGGAAGTAAAGATTTCTTTGTTGCGTGATGCGTACAATACCATGTATGGTAATAATACGGATTATACTGCAAAAAGTTCATTTACTTCCAAGGGTGGAGGAATAACTATTGATCAAGAGATTCAAGAGCGATTGGGTGCAGATATCCGTTCTGTTGTACATTCTGGTGATGTAGATGGAGGTGCATCAATGTTTATTCGTGGCATAAATTCCATATCTGCTAATGCTCAACCATTAATTATACTGGATGGTGTAGAATTGGATATGCAGCGCGAACGTTATCAGATGCATTATGGTAATATATTTAATATGTTTTCTACCATATCACCAGAAGACATAGATAAGGTTACAGTGTTGAAAAATGCCACGGCACTTTATGGCGCACGTGGTGCAAATGGTGTGATACTGATAAATACAAAACGTGGCCATTCTATGGCTACCCGCATTGATGCGAAGGTATCTGTAGGTGTAGAATTTGAACCTTCATTATTGACGATGATGGACGGAAATCAGTATCGTAGTTATGCAACGGCTATGCTTGGTACTGTATCTGATGTCGTTAAGAATCCATCTATCATGCAGAAATTGAATTTTCTAAATGATGATCCTAATGGATACTATTATAACACTTACCATAATAATACAAATTGGAATGACTATGTTTATCGCAATGCCTTGACACAGAATTACAGTATTAATGTGCAGGGTGGTGATGATGTAGGTATGTATAATCTTTCTTTAGGGTATGTTGATTCAAAAGGTACAGTCAAGGCAACAGGCTTTGATCGTATAAATGTTCGTTTCAATACAGATATCAGCATATTGTCCAATCTTACGACCAAGTTCGACATGTCTTTCTCAAGGACTAACAAGCAACGTTTTGATGAAGGCTTTAAGGCAGACTTGACCCAGGGAACTATTACATCCCCCACTGCTCTTGCATCAATAAAGAGTCCGTTGTTGTATCCTTATCAATATAGTTCTTATACTGGTGATTTTACATCGTTGATATCAGGCGCTGACGAACTGTTGTCTCAAGTTGGAAGTGATTATTCATTGGCCAATCCTATTACATTCTTTGATAATGCTGAGGGTGACAACAAAAACAAACTTGAGAATACATCGTTCAATGTAAAGATTGAACCAACATTTGAATTCAATCGAAATCTAAAGTTGACAACATTGTTCAGTTACACTCTGAACCGTTATTCTCAGAAGTATTACCGTCCATATAACTCAGTACCTTCATTTATGGTAGACGGTCTAGGTACAGTGACAGCTGGTACAGAGTCATTGTTCTCGAAAGCATCAAATGTTTTGAGTAATACCCATCTGGATTGGAATAAGAAATATGGTGCGAACTCAATCTCGATAATGGGTGGCTTCCGTTATAACTATTTCTCATTTGATAGTGATTATCCTTCTTCTCAGAATGATAATTATTCGACAAACGATAGAAATCCTTCTCTCGGCGGAAAATACAATAATATTGAAGGAGAGAATGAAATATGGAAGAATATGCAGTGGTATGCCAGTGCAGACTATGAATATGCAAATAGATTCTTTGCGACATTGTCTTTGTTAGGAGAAGCAAATAGTCGTTTTGGTTCAAATATGTCTTCAACCTCAGGTATAAAGATTGGTGGAGTACGATGGGCTCTTTATCCAAGTATCCAGTTGGGATGGGTTGTGTCAAATGAATCATGGTTCCCCAAGAATACTATTGTAAATTATTTGAAAGTATATGGAGGATTTGACGTAAGTGGTAATGATGACATATCTAACTATGCGGCTCGTTCTTCGTATGTGCCGGTACGATACAATTACAAATCTATTGGCATGCAGTTTGTCAATATTGGTAATGATAGAATTAAGTCAGAAACCACACTTAAATACAATGTTGGTTTGAAAACCAATATGTTTGACAATAGGCTCTGTTTTGGCGTCGATGTGTATTATCATCGCACGAAGGACTTGTTGGCTTTGAAAAAGTTTGACAATCCTATAGGTGGTATAAATAACTATTGGACAAATGATGGCGTGTTAAGAAATAGAGGTTTTGAGTTATCTCTTAGTGGCAAGCCAATAGAAACCAGAGATATGCATCTTGAGGTGGGTGGTTCATTAGGTCACTATAGTAATAGGATTCATCAATTAACAGATGGAGATTACACGATGTCGGTTTATGGTGACAATAACATCTTGATGGCTACGGGTTCTCCGTTCGGACAGTTCTATGGTTATCAAACCACGGGTATAGTGTTTAGTACTGAGGAAGAAGCTTCGAAGGCATATAAGAATGTTGATGTGAACGGAGTGGCATCTGCTGATTACTTAAGGTATATTGATGAGACAGGAGCAACTCAGATTTTCAATGCAGGTGATGTGCATTTCATCGACCAGAATGGTGATGGATATATTGATGAGCAGGACAAGGTCGTTATTGGTGATCCTAATCCAGATATTTATGGTAATATTTTTGCTTCGCTGACGTGGAAACGCTTTACATTTAATGTAGGCTTCAACTATAGTGTAGGCAATGATGTGTATAATTATCAGCGTTCAATCTTGAACTCAGGTTCTACATTCTATAATCAGCAAGTGGCAGAAACAGGCTTCTGGCGTTATGAAGGCCAGATCACTTCTATGCCAAAGGTTGCTTATGGCGACCCTAAGGGTAACAACCGTTTCTCTGACCGTTGGATAGAGGATGGCTCATATCTGCGTATGAAGACATTAAGTGTAACATATCAGATACCAATACCTGAGTCTTGGCAGTCATGGCTGCAGGGTATCTCTGTATGGGGTGAGGCGCGCAACCTGTTCACTCTGACTAAATATACAGGTAATGACCCAGAGTTTAGTATCAGTAACAATCAACTATACCAAGGAGTGGACTTCGGTAATCTGACAATGGGACGTTCGCTTATCTTCGGTGTTAAGATTAATCTATAATTAAGGGATAATACAATGAAAAAGTTTTTATATACTTTAATTGCTGTATTTGCGGTTATAAATATCGTGTCATGTCAGGATATGCTTGACACTGATAGTTCTCGTCAGTCTTTTGATCCAAAATTGAATAACAAGACCGACTCAGTGTCATATGCTTTTGGTGTGCTGCGAACAGTACAGCAAGTTGCTGATCAGTATTTCTTCCAGAATGAGTTACGTGGCGAACTTGTATCATGTACATCTCATACGAAGGTTGACTTGAGAAACCTATATAACCTTACGGTGGATCAAACAAATAAGTATGATAGTGTTTATCTATATTATAATGTGATAAATAACTGTAACTATTATCTTGCTAATCGTGATACAGCTCTATATACGGGAAATACAAATGTTTCTATAAACGAGTATATTGCGATAGCCTCTTTGCGTGCATGGACTTATTTGCAGTTGGCACGTATGTGCGGTAATGGCATTATATATGTTACAAAGCCGCTAACGACTATATCACAGATAAATGACGGTTCCTATCCAAAGTATGATCTGAAAACGATTTGCCTAAAGGAATTAGAAAACTTGGAATTCTTAAGAAATAGATATCCAGGTGCTACAGTACCTAATTATGGTATAGGTGAAGATGGTACTACTATAGGTTCTACAAACTGGGGCGTAGAAAAGAAATATATGCCATCACGCTGTTTTATTCCTGTTGACATTATGATGGGTGAGTTATATTTGGAATATGGTGATTATCCGAAAGCTGCTTATTCTTATTTCAATTATCTTAGAACAGAGGGTAAGGTTACGAGTAATTATTGTAATAGATACACCCCACGGGGTATCTCTACTTACATGTTTGAGTGGCCGAGCGATTATGAAACGTTAGAGAATGCTCGAGTGCTGAATCCAACTGATTGGAATAATATTTATCAAATGAAACCAAATCCTGATGATGTCATCACGTATATACCTATGGCAGTAAACTATACGGCTGGTCAAGTTACGGAGGTTCCTGCGGCATTTGGTTATGATTATTATGCAAAAACGGTAACGACATATGCTCGTAATCATTATTTCACTTCAATATGTCCGGAATTGAGAGAAATGCAGTTGATACCTTCGCAAGAGTATAACACCCTTAATGATACTGCAACATATTATTATTATCAGAAGAAATTGAAGAGTACTCAAACAAAATACACTGTTGGTTCTTCAAATATTGGCGATGGTCGTTCTAATTTCCTGTCTTCTGGTCTGGATGAGGATTCGGTATATACATGGGTTAATAAACCCCAATCTGGTAATATTATCCTTTTTAGAACAAGTACTGTGTATCTCCATCTTGCGGAAGCACTTAACCGTATGGGATATCCCGATGCGGCTTTTGCAATATTAAAAGATGGTATGCAGTATGGCTTGCGTGCGTTTGTAAATAACTATGAGAGTACGGACAGGGATTCCATCTTCTTCTATAAACAGTTAATGGGACAGGATGAGAATGAAGTTGATATAATTTCAAAAGACAGTACGTATTATCTTAGACCATCTACATTTAATATGTTAAAGACAGAGATTCCATTCTTTGCAGAATCAAATGTGGAGAAGTTTACAAACTCTTCAGAGACGAATCTTGCAAGTCAGGTATCGTGTCCAATTGTAGGAATACACCGTCATGGTGCTGGAGTCGTAAATGGTTTTGATTCACCTTATCAGTTCCAACCAGTCTTAACAGCAAAACTGCAATATCTGAATTCTAAGTTCGCTTTGGGTATAGGCGAAAAGCCGACTTTGGAAGACTATATTAATGCAATGGAAGATATTCTATGTGATGAATATGCATTAGAATTTGCCTTTGAAGGTACACGATTTGCTGATCTACAGCGTTTGGCTCGTCATAAGAATGAGGAGTACAAATCAGGTTTTGGCGATAAGTGGCTGGCGGATAAACTAAAGGATAAAGGAAGGAAAATTAATTCATTAATGGATTGTTACCTGCCTTTCAAGTAATGAAGATTATATATTAAAGATGATAGGAGGAAAGGCAATTGCTTTGGCGGTTGCCTTTCTTTTTTGTCATATATCGGAATGCAGGCTTTATCTGCATTGTAAAAGCTATCATATTGCGTTGTAAAAGCTATCATATTGCGTTGTAAAAGCTATCATATTACGATGTAAAAGCTATCATATTACGATGTAAAAGCTATGCTTTTATAAAAGCGTTAAACTTATTTTGACATTTTTCGTCATAAAAATACGGATGGGATAAACAGATTATAAGAAAAAAGGTATTATTTATTGCAAAAACAGAATTAATTATGATAACCCGAAAAAATTGTCTACTACTTTTGCTTTCTATCTTTTGTGGAGCACTATCTGCTGTGGCCACACCACTTGATGAACTGCAAACCTTGCTGCGTGATAATCCGCAGGTACAGGAGAAAGTGTATGTGCATACCGACAATAGTGCCTATTTCGTGGGTGATACGTTGTGGTATAAGGCGTATGTGGTCAGAGCCGACGACCTTACACCGACAGATATGAGTAAACTGCTGTATGTGGAGTTGCTCACGCCCGACGGCTACCTTGTGGAACGTCAGCATATCGTCGTAAGCGGTACAGGACATACCTGTGGACAGTTTGTCCTCGAGGATTCATTATATTCTGGATTCTATGAAATCAGGGCCTACACCCGTTGGCAGTTGAATTTCAATGTCAAGGAACGTGACTATACCCGTGCAGACCGTCTGAAGTTCTATGGCAAGCAGAATGCCGAGGATTTCTTCCGTGACTGGGATGGACTGTATTCGCGCGTGGTGCCAATATATCAGAAACCCACAGAGAAAGGCAACTACGTGGACAGATACATGGCCCACCGTCCCAAGACTCGTATTCAGAAAGACAAGGAATTTCTCACCATGTCGTTCTTCCCCGAAGGCGGACAGCTTGTAAAAGGTGTTCCGTGCAATCTTGCCTATGAGATAAAGGACAATCACGGAGAGCATTTTGAACTCGAGGGTACGCTCAGTGATGGTACGAAACTGAAGACACAGCATCTCGGCATGGGGCAGGTGACGATAACCCCTGGCGACAAACACGTGAAAGCCACATACACATGGAAAGGCAAGGAATATACGTTCACGCTTCCCGATGCGGTTGACAAGGGCATGGCGTTGCACATGACTGACAATAAAGTGACGCTGAATGCCCGTGGCGTGGTACCAGCTGCGTATGCTGTGCTGTGCAGGGGCAAACTTGAGAAATTCGAGAGGATAACGGCTTCAGATTTCCAACTTCCAGTTTCGGAACTATCCACAGGCATCAATGAAATCATCATATATGACGAAAATGCACAGCCGTTGGCTTCACGTCTGTTTTTTGTAAACAACCATGATTACGGCAAGCCCATGGAGGTCAAGCTGACCACCAATGGCAAGGAGATTGAGAAAACCACTACCATAGAGCCTTATGCACCCATCAATGTGGAGTTGAGTGGCGCCATGCCTCATACCACAGATGGAGTTGGAGGAGGTTCGCTGTCGCTCGCCATACGTGATGCACAGACCGATGAACGTGGGTATGACGACGGCAATATCATGACCGATATGCTCCTGTCGTCAGAGTTGAAAGGCTTCATTGCCTATCCCGGCTATTATTTTTCGAGTGACGATGCCAAGCACACAGCAGACCTTGACCTGCTGATGAAGGTGCAGGGCTGGCGCAGGTACAAGAGAGCGGAGAATCTGCGCTACGAGCCAGAGAAGACGCTGACATTTGAAGGAACCGTATATACCATACCGTCAACAGCAGCTATACTGGAATACGACGACCTTGACAGTGTGGGCAATGGTACTGTCACAACGGCTGACAAGGTATGGGAGGAGATGGAAAAAAAACGTGAGGAAGAGTTAGAGGAGATGGAGAGGGGGGAAGCCGTATCTAATGTTACAGATTTTTCAGAGCCAGAGCCAGAGTGGGCTGACACCGACATCTCTACTTTCGGCAGTGGCCGTCTGCGCAAGTCTGTACTCGTCGAGGCAGAGATTAACAAGGATGGTGAGATGGCAGGTGCCATCACGCATACCGACCGTCAGGGACATTTCCTTATCAATATTCCACCATTCTATGGTTGGGCATATCTCTTTGTCAAGGCATATACACGTGGTGATTCAATCAAGAAGAACATGCAGTCAGGCAAGGCAGACAAGAGTTTTATGGATGAGCGGGCGTTCCCTGATTTCTTTGTAAAGCAGGACAAGTTCTTCCCGATATACTCCCAGCCATACTCTTGGTATCAAATCAACTCACCGCAACTGCAGTTTGTTGAGGATGAGAATGATGATGACGAGAATATCCCGCAGTCCAGTCGTCTGGCTGGCAATCATCAGTTGCAGACAGTCATCGTCAAGGCTCGCCGTCGTGGCCGCCGTGCTATCGACATGAGCAAGCCTGCCATCGTCATGGATGCCTACGAACTATATAACGAACTGTCTGACCGCGGACTCATGTGTGGTGTATGTGATTTCCGTAACTTCCCACTTGCAGCGGCTACATATCTGTTTGGCAATATGGGACGATACAGCCAGTTTAATATCCGTGCCCTTGTCAACGGCACATCGTTTTACCGCAACTATACTCCAGAGGTTGGCGAGTTTGACAAGCGCCAGACACAGTCAGAACTTTTCAATACATTGCGTCTTAAGCGCATGCATTATGTCAAGGCATATACCGACTATGAGATACGCACGGACTCTGGTGATGTAATGACTTCCAATGTCGCTGATGTGACGCTTGATTTCGTGCCTATTGCCAATGATGCCCTCCGCTATACCTACCGTGACCGCCGTTATCTCCTTGATGGCATAGCATGGCCGGAGCAGTTCTATTCGCCAGACTATAGTGAGGCAGTGCCGACAGAACCAAAGGACTACCGTCGCACGCTGTATTGGAATCCAAACGTGAAACTTGATGCAGACGGACGCTTCACCACGACGATATATAACAACTGTCGTGAAACACGTGTCACCGTAAGTGCTGCGGGAGTGGACACGCAGGGGCAGATGTATTACAAATAGTTTACTGTTTATAGTTTACTGTTTACAGTTTAGAGTTTATGACACATGATGGATTGAAGCCATACTACAAAGCTGGCGTAATAGAGGCTGGTTGCGACGAGGCAGGGCGTGGTTGCCTTGCCGGGAGCGTGTATGCAGCAGCGGTGATACTGCCGCCCGACTATCACAACGAACTGCTCAACGATTCTAAGCAACTGACGGAGAAACGCCGTTACGAATTGCGTGAGCAGATAGAGCGTGATGCCGTGGCATGGGCAGTAGGAGTATGCACGGCGCAGGAGATAGACCAGATAAACATCCTGCATGCCTCATACCTTGCCATGCACCGGGCACTCGATAAACTCACCGTGCGCCCGGAGGAACTGATAATCGACGGCAATAAGTTTGACCCCTATTATCCAGATGTGGACCATAGCGTGTTGCCGGTCATCCAGAATAAGAAGGTGGTACAACTGGATTTGTTTGGTGAGGAAATAGATATTACGGAAAAGAAAAAACGCAAGTCCTCTCCCTGGAAAGGGCAGGGTAGGGAATGTATGCCATTCACTACCATCGTCAAGGGCGATGGCAAATACCTCAGCATTGCCGCTGCCTCCATTCTTGCCAAGACATACCGTGATGACTATATGAACCGTCTGGCAGAGGAATACCCACAGTATGACTGGCTGTCAAACAAAGGCTATCCCACGAAGAAACATCGTGCCGCAATAGCAGAATACGGCCCCAGTCCGTACCACCGCATGACGTTTACGTTAACATAATACTTCATGCTGCGTATGTTTATACCGATTATTGACAATGTAGAGATAGACCGTGAGACGCGGAGTGTGCGCAAGGGTGGTGAACAGATACATCTGACAGCCCTTGAGTATGGTTTGCTGGATTATCTTTCAGCCCATGCCAACCGCCTCTGCAAGCGTCAGGAGCTGCTTGATTATATTTGGGGAGCGAATTTCCAATATGACACGGGTACAATAGATGTGCACCTGCATGCGCTGCGGCGTAAGTTGGGCTGGACAACCAAGCACCCGATAGAGGCTGTTCGTGGTGCAGGACTCATTTTGCGTATCGACCGTGCGATTACGCACTACACCATAAATCTGCAGACCTTCTTTGCCCGCTGGCTGAGCAGTCATGAAATGGAATTGACCTCTCGCAGTCTGGTGCCGCAGCTGAATCTTACTCCGTTCGTGAAAGAACTGACCATAGAGTCGGAGGCGCTCCGTCGCATGTTGGATGGCATACTCGAATCTCTTCTGCCGTTCACTCACCCGGGAGTGCTCAATATCACTACACGCCTTACAATGCGTCATTTTACGCTGACATTAGACATCAATGGTATCATCTCCGAGCTGCGCATACCTGTTAATACAGAAAATTAGGCAACGACATGAAATCTTAAGTTAATCTTAAGTAAAGTTTAAGAATACCTCTATACCTTTGCACCGCCTTAATAAATAAGCGGGCAAAGGTATAATAGTTTTATTTGGGTTAAAGACAGATGGGAAACCATACAGGAATGGAACAGACGGAAGTTACGGTAATAGGTGCTGGCTTGACAGGCTTAACCACAGCCTTCTGGCTAAAGCGAAACGGTGTCAGTGTGCATGTTGTCGAGACGGACAATCGCATAGGCGGACAGATACGCACGGAGCGTTTTCAAAACTATGTTTACGAGACAGGCCCATCCACAGGTGCGGTTTCAACACCAGAGGTGGCCGAACTGATGAACGACCTGGCTGTCACATCTAATGGCCGATGCCAGATAGAAACAGCTCCAGATGCAGCCAAGCGCAGACTGATATGGAAAGGCGAGCGTTTCCATAATCTCCCTTCAGGACCAGTTAGTGCCGTCACGACGCCACTGTTTCGCTTCTCCGACAAACTGCGTATCCTCGGTGAACCATGGCGCAAAAAAGGCATCAACCCAGATGAGAGCATAGCGTCGCTGACTGCAAGACGGTTAGGAAAGTCTTTCCTGGACTATGCCGTAGATCCGTTCATCTCGGGTGTATATGCAGGTAATCCTGACAAGCTGGTCGTGCGCCATGCGTTGCCAAAACTCTATGCCTTGGAACAACACTATGGAAGTTTCATACGCGGAAGCATAGCAAAGAAAAAAGAACCGAAGACAGAGCGTGACCGCCTTGCAACAAAGAAAGTGTTTTCCGCTCAAGGTGGTCTGAGTCAGATACCGCAGGCAGAGGCTGATTACATAGGTATGGAAAACATTATCTTAGGTGCGAGTCAGGTAAAGGTGGTTCCTGATGGACCTAACTGGATGACAACCTTCATTGATGCAGGTGGAACAGAACGGCAACTGCGAAGCCGGCAGGTGATTACCACATGCGGTGCATATAACTTGCCTGCACTGCTGCCTTTTGTTGACGGTGAGTGTATGAATGACATTGCAAAACTGGTATATTCACCCATTATAGAGGTGAATGTAGGTATGCCCGACACCTTTGGAGGCGACTATTGCGCCTTTGGAGGCTTGGTGCCCACGAAAGAGAAGAAACAGATACTGGGGATACTCTTTCCCTCGGCATGCTTCAGCCGGCGTGCCCCAGAGGGCGGTGCGCTGTTCTCGTTTTATCTGGGAGGCGTCAAGCGTCAGGATATGATGGAAAAAAGCGATGAGGAAATACAGAATATAGTAAAAGACTCCCTGTATTCCATGCTGAAGTTTCCGAGCGAAGCCGTACCCGACTTCGTCAACATATCACGTCATCAACGTGCCATTCCGCAGTATGAGAAGGACAGTGAGCAGCGTTTCCGTGCAGTGAATATGATAGAAAGTCAGTACCCCGGCCTGATTATCGGTGGTAATTTGAAAGACGGCATAGGAATGGGGCATCGTATTACGCAAGCAGCAAACATGGTAAAAAGAATAATAAAGTCAGAATAACTAAATATGAGAAAAAAAACAATTATGACGGCAATGCTTTTTGCCGTAACAGTTTTTGTGGCAAAAGCCGAGACGGCAGGAGTGCTTGCAGACACATCTCGCGTTTACAACTTGGATGAAGTCGTCGTTGCTTCACGTAATAAAGAGTATAAGAGTCTGCGTCTGCAACCTGTTAGTTCAAGCATTATGTCAGGAAAGGAAATGGCTAGCTTGGGCATTCGTGACTTGCGTGATATTTCCAACTACGTTCCCGCTTTCGTGATGCCCGATTACGGAGCACGTTTTACCTCCTCTATATATGTGCGCGGCATAGGTTCCCGCGTAAATAGTCCGTCAATGGGTATTTATGTCGATGATATCCCCCTGATGAACAAATCGGCTTTCAACAGTCACATGTGGCAAACCGACCGAGTTGACGTGTTGCGTGGTCCGCAGGGAACGCTGTATGGCATCAACTCCGAGGGCGGTATCGTACGTCAGTACACAAAGAATCCAATGCGTTATCAAGGTACGGATGTTAAACTCGGTTTGGGCACCCGTATGTATCGTAATGCAGAGGTCAGCCATTATAATAAGGTAAATGAGAAGTTTGCATTCTCTGTCGGTGCATTCTATGATGGCACCAACGGTTTCTGGAAAAATACATTGACAGGCGAACGTGCTGATGATATGGATGAGGCTGGTGGAAGACTGCGCCTGATGTATCAGCCTTGCGACAGACTCTCGTTCGACTGGATGGCAGACTATCAGTATGTAAAACAGCATGCCTATCCTTACGGCATTCTTGAGCCAGAGAGCGGCACGGTACTGACTGCTCCTGATCAAAACCATCAGGGTAAGTACAAGCGTAATATGTTTAATACCGGCTTGGCGATAAAATATCGCGCCAAAGGCTTTGAGTTGCACTCTAACACCAGTTATCAGTATCTTAATGACAATTTGCTGATGGATAATGACTACTCTGCCCTCGATTTCATTGTTGTGGATCAGTCACAGTTGAGCAACGTCCTGACTCAGGAGTTTACATTTAAGAATACAAACAAGAGTCGCTGGCACAGAACCACAGGCGTGTTTGGCTCATACCAGTGGCTGAAGACCAATGCTCCAAATACTTTCGGCAGTTACTTCCCGCAGATGCTCGAACAGCAGATAGCAGGTGCAATGATTAGCAGTATGACAGCCAGAGGTATGACTGTGGAACAGGCAAATGCAATGATAGCTGCACGTGGAGGTATCAATATTGATATGGAAATGAATATTCCATGTCTGTTTCGCACACCACAGTTCAACCTTGGCATATATCACGAATCAAACTTTGATTTGACAGACCAGTTGACGGCAACTGTAGGTCTGCGTTACGACTATACTCATTCAGAGATAGATTTTGATACACGCGGCATTAGCCTGAATCCTGTATTCTCTGTCATGGGCGTGACATTAAATCCAGAGCGTATATACACAGATTACATCAGTTCTGGCAAGACGGATTTTAGTCAGTTGTTGCCAAAGTTTGGCCTGACTTATAAGTTTAATAATGGTAGTAATGTCTATGCTACAGTAACCAAAGGCTATCGTGCAGGTGGATTCAATATTCAGATGTTTGGTGACATCATACAGGGTGACCTGCAGACAGCTATCGGCATAGTGCAAGGTGGAGCGTCGGAAGTTGTAATGGAACACCATGGCGATGACTGTGCTGACATTCTGGAGGGAATTAAGTTCAAGCCCGAGGAGTCATGGAACTATGAAGTAGGTACACATGTTAATCTGTTCAATAACCGTATACATGCCGATCTGAACGTATTCTATATGCAGATTCGCAATCAGCAACTCTCAGTCTTTACTGAGGATTATGGTTATGGACGAAAAATGGTGAATGCAGGTAAGAGCTACAGCTGCGGTCTGGAGATGACGTTGCGTGGCAGTGCTGTAGAAAATCACTTTGCATGGTCACTGGGGTATGGTTATACTCATGCAGCCTTCAAGGAATACAAGAACCGTGCAAGTAAGAATGCAGTGGAAATAGATTATGAAGGCAAGAAAGTTCCATACGTACCGGCACACACCCTGTCAGCCACGGCTGATTATACGATAGACACGAATCTGTCATTCATGAAGAAACTGACCATAGGTCTGAATATGAATGCACAGGGAAAAATATGGTGGGATGAGGCTAATACCTATTCACAGAATTTCTATGCAGTGTTGGGAGCGCATGTTTCAGCAGACTTCGGGTTGTGTAAACTGAACCTGTGGGGACGCAATATTACGGACAGCAAATACAATACATTCGCATTCTCAAGCAAGGCTACAGGTCGTGAGGTCTATATGGCACAGCAGGGCAATCCTTTCCAGTGCGGCTTTGATTTGAGTTTCCACTTCTGATGAGTTGTTACTTCTGATGAGTTGTTAAGATATGTAAAATAAGTTGTTAAGATATACAAATTATTACAGGCTTTTTTGCACAGCTGACAGTGATGCCATTATGCTCGCTGTCAGCTTTTGTTTTATATGATGTCCCTAAAAAGGTACGTTGGCTTATATCTTCAACATAGATAAAAGAATTCCAGTTACCTGCATCATAATAATAAAAAAAGGTGGAAAATTGTGTCATTTTAAGGTGGAGTTTTGATTTATTCAAAACATCCACTAATGTTTAATAATGGTATATTTCGTTTCTTTTTGTTGCGCCAAATGTTGCTTGAGCGGTGATTTGCGGCTCTATTTGGGGGATAAATGCTCCCAAATGGCCGTTGCATTGTCAAGTGTATGTTACATATCTACATTTTTATTACGAATTTTTCCAAAAAGCAACAAAAAGTAACTTAAAAATTTTGTGTATTTGAAAATAAACTGTAATTTTACATTCGATTTTTCAAAATCAAGTTGAATCAAACTAACAAACAATATTATTACTAACATTTATTAATTAACTTAAACACATCTAAACATGCGAAAACTTAAAAAGTTGGGAATTTGGAGTAGGTCGTTTTTTCTACTTTCCATCCTTTGCTTTGTAGCCGTCTGTGCTCAGGCGCAGAAGGTGTCAGGTGTTGTAAAAGATCAGAATGGTGAAGCCGTCATGGGTGCTACCATTAGGGTCGAAGGTACGAACACGGGTACAGTTACTGATGTAGATGGACGATTCTCTATTGACGCGTCTTCTGGCTCTACCTTGAATGTCAGCTACATTGGTTACCTCACAAAGCAGGTGCGCCTTTCTGGCGAGAGTAACGTTAACGTTGTTCTTGAAGAGGACAACACAGGCCTTGACGAACTTGTTGTCGTCGGTTACGGCGTTCAAAAGAAGAAACTCGTTACTGGTGCCACAGTACAGGTATCTGGTGAGTCTCTTGCAAAGCTGAACACCACTAACGCCCTTGAGGCCATGCAGTCAAGTTCTCCTGGTGTGCAGATCACACAGTCATCTGCTCAGCCGGGTAAGGGCTACAAGGTTTACATCCGTGGTATCGGTACCACAGGTGACTCTAAACCTCTTTATGTTGTCGATGGTGTGGCGTGCGATAACATTGATGGTATCAACCCCAACGACATCGAGAGCATCGACGTGCTGAAAGATGCCGCATCTGCTGCCATCTATGGTGCTCGTGCCGCAAACGGTGTAATCCTCGTGACCACCAGACAGGGTAAGGCTGGTAAGATTGAGCTGTCTTATAATGGTTCTATCGGCTGGTCTAACGCTTACAAGCGTCCTCAGCTGCTCAATGCATCACAGTTCATGACAATCATGGATGAGTACACCTTCAACACTTCTGGTCAGAAGATGGATTGGGCAGGTTATGTTCCACAGGACATTATCACTAAGGTGAACAGCGGTTGGTCAGGCACTGACTGGTGGGGAAAGTTCGAGAACAAGAACGCCGTGCAGCATAATCATTCGTTCACTCTGACTGGCGGTACCGACCGTTCTAAGTTTGCCATGTCATACACATATACCGGCAATGAGGGTATCATGGGTGCCGACCAGGCTTCTTTCTACAAGCGTCATACTATCCGCCTCAACAGCGACCACGTGCTTCTGAAGGCTAAGGACTTTGATGCCATCACCATCGGTGAGAACTTCTCTGTAGGCTATACAAGAAGCCACGACCTGGCAGAGGATGGCATGTACTGGAGCTACATCCACAGTCTGCTCCAGACTACTCCACTTATGCCACGTGACGCTTACAATGGTGATACATATTATTATCAGGGCTTTGACGGTAATGCAGTGTATGGTCAGGGTTGGAACTCTTCTTTGTTCAGCAACCCATGGGAGAACCTCTCAACTGGTGGCTTCAACTCTCTCGCTGAGAGCCGCAACGTCAATACCAGTGCCACTGTTTACTCAATCATCCAGCCTATCAAGGGTCTGAAACTCCGTTCACAGTTGAACTACAACTGGAACTCAAATGCATATCGTGGCTTTGGTGAGCCTCGTTCTTCTGGTTATGGCAACTCTACATCAGTTGTATATACCAATAACCAGAGCTCAGGTATGAATACCAATTACTCTTTTGAGAACACTCTTACTTACGAGCTTCCAGAATTGAGTGGACACAAGATCACCGCAATGGTTGGTCAGTCATTCGAGAGCTCAGCTTGGAGTTTCAACCTCGCTGGATCTAATAAGGTTTCTTATGGCGAGCAGCTCGCAACTCTGAAGGGTTGGGATTCTGCATGGCTTTCAAACTTCAAGGTGCTGAATGCAACTGATGTTACTCTGACTGGTAAGCCAAATGACGAGGAGTATCTCGCTTCTTGGTTCGGTCGTTTGACTTGGGACTGGAATGAGACCTATATGGCTACAGTAACCATGCGTTATGACGGTTCAAGTATCTTCACCGACGGTAAGCGCTGGGGCTTCTTCCCATCATTCTCTGCAGGTTGGGTAGTCAGCAATGAGGCATTCATGGAGAGCACTAAGAACTGGATGGACTTCTTGAAGATCCGTGCATCTTGGGGTCAGAACGGTAACAAGAATATCTCTAAGTATCAGTATCTGGCTACTATCGCTCTGTCAGGCGAGGCTGGTGACAGTGGTTACAAGTTCGGTTCTGACATGAATACATCTGTTGCAGGTACTCCTAACGTTGGTGCTTATGCTAACATCGTGCCTAACCCAGACCTTACTTGGGAGACCTCTGAGCAGTTAGACTTCGGTTTCGACGCTCGCTTCCTCAACAGCCGTTTGGGCGTAAACTTCGACTGGTATAAGAAGACTACTAAGGACTGGCTTATCACTGGTCAGCAGATTGCCATCAACGGTACCAATCCTGCAGCCATCAATGGTGGTGACGTTCAGAATACAGGTATTGAGCTTGCCCTCACTTGGAACGACAAGATTGGCCGCGACCTCCGTTATAACGTTGGCGTGAACTTCACAACCAATAAGAACAAGGTAACTCGTATCGCTAACGACAACCACTATATCAATGGTCCTTCAGGCGTTCTCTCACAGGGTACTGAGTACATCTATCGCGCTGAGGAAGGCAAGCCTATCGGTTATTTCTACGGTATGTCATACAGCGGTATCTGGCAGAACCAGGATCAGATTGAGGCAGCTCGTGCAGCAGGTCAGGCAGTTCTTGACAATGCACAGCCTGGTGACATGATTTGGGAAGACTATAACGGTGATGGCGTTATCACATACGCTGAAGGCGCTTCTTCAGACCGTCATGAGATTGGTAACCCGAACCCAGACGTTATGCTTGGTATCAACCTCGGCCTGAGCTATAAGGGCTTTGACTTCGCTTTGAACGGTGCCGGTGCATTCGGTATGCAGATTATGCGTTCTTATCGTTCATACAGTGATGCTCCTTACCAGAACTATGATACCTCTATCTTGCAGCGTTGGACTGGTGAGGGTATCTCTAACACTCAGCCACATATCACAAGTACTGGTAGTGAGAACGTAAACTGGGTATCTACCCGTTATATGGAGGATGCTGACTACTTCAAGATCAAGACTGTCACACTCGGTTACGACTTCAAGTATATCTGGAAGGCATGTCCATTCCAGCAGCTCCGTCTCTATGTTCAGGCTCAGAACCTCTACACCTTCACTGGTTACACAGGCCTCGATCCTGAGGTAGGTAACTCTGCAGGTGGTAATGGTTGGGCTTCTGGTGTTGACCTGGGTCTTTACCCATCATCTCGTACATATTTGATTGGTGCAAGTATTAAATTTTAATTCGACAAATAAGTTATGAATAAATATATATTATCAGCATTAGTCGCTTCGTCAGCAGCCCTCTTTACTTCTTGTAATGATATGCTGGACACTGATCCTCGTGTGACAGAGATGACGGCGGCTACATTCCCTGGCAAGCCTGCGGACGTTGAGGCTTTGAATACTGCTACCTACAGTATTATGAATACGCTCGGTGGTGGTGATCAAAGTGGTGTATTGAATAATCCTTTCTATTGGTGGTCTATCATGTCAGACGACTGCTACGGTAGCGGTGGTTTGCAGGATAATGTGATTAAGTCACTCCATCATTTTACAACGGCAAGTGCTAACCAGTATGAAGCAGATTTCACCCTTCTCTATGGTGGTATTTCTCGTGCTAATAACATGATTGCGACCATCGATAACGTTGATTGGACAGGCAACACTGCCCAGCGCAATCAGCTGCTCGGTGAGGGCTATTTCATGCGTGGTCTCTATTACATGTGGCTGAGCCAGTTGTACGGCGATGTACCTCTGATTACTTCTACCACTATTACAGACGACATGAAGCAGGAGGTAAGTGCTGCGGATAAGATTTACCCACAGATTCTCTCAGACTTTGTTTCTGCCAAGAATCTCATGAAGGCAGAAAGAGCCAACGGCTCAGGTCATGCAGACAAGTTTGCTGCAGAGGCATTCATGGCACGTGCTTGGATGTTCTGGGCTGGCTTCTATAAGAAAGCTGGTGAACTTGCAAATGCAGATGCAACTATTGAGCTCGTAGAGCAGGAAGGCTGCCCTGGTGGTACTCTTTCAAAGGCTCAGATCGTTGCTGCCCTGCAGGACATCGTTACCAATGGCGGTTACAAACTTTGCGAGGACTTCCGTTCACTCTGGCAGTACTCTAACAGTCTCCTCTGGGATGAGGCTCACGACGGTAAGGGTCATGCATACGAGTTCATCGCCGACATGAAGCGTGAGAACTGCTTCGACATGCCTGGTATGGGTAACGGCAACACGGAGGAAATCTTCCAGATTCAGTTTATGAATGCTTCAAGCTGGAACATCAGTGGTACATACAACAACCCACGTATGTATTCAAACTACCTCTCTTGCTTCTGGGGTCTCCGTAATGGTGCAACCCAAGACAATGGTAAGCGCGACAAGACTTATCCGTTCAACCAGGGCTGGGGTCAGGGTACTCCTTCTGTTAATATCTGGGCAGACTGGACAGCAGCAGAGACTGCTGGCGGCTATACTGACCTCCGCAAGAAGGCATCTCTGATCGATCTCGATAACGAGCTCGCTTCTTATACATATGAGAAGGATGACTGTGAGGAGTCAGGCTATGCAGTTAAGAAGTACGCTGATGTAAACCTTGATGCTTGCGCTGCCGACAACGATTCATGGTGGTCTAAGTGCCCAGGTTATTCTGCAAGTTCACTTGACAACAAGCAGCAGGGTGACCACTTCGAGGACTACTACCTGATGCGTTATGCTGACGTGCTGCTGATGCTCACCGAACTCACAGGTGACGCTCAGTATATGAACCAGGTTCAGAAGCGTGCAGGTGTGCCTCAGACAGGTTATTCTTGGAAGGCTGTCCAGGACGAGCGCCGCTGGGAGTTTGCATTGGAAGGCCTGCGCTTCAACGATATGCGTCGTTGGTCAGGTATTGATTCTGGTGAGGGTTCATACGCTGCCAAGGCTCTTCAGGCTCAGTCTGGTAGGGCTATTACCGTCAAGGGTAAGAAGAATTCTATGAATATGGCTCACATGACCAGTTCATGGTCTAAGCGTTACGCTGACACCAACGGTTTCTTGCCTAAGCCTCAGACTCAGATTAATCTCATGAATGGTGCCCTTAAGCAGAACAAAGGATGGGGTGACGAGACTCCAGCTAATGAGTACACATACAAAGTTATTTATTAATTTAGTAAGAGATCAATATGAAAAAGATATTTTTATTATTTGCCTCAGTGTGTGCTTTGGCTGCCTGTGATCCTGTTCACGAGGATTTCGACAATGGTGGTCACATCACTGCTGACGAGCTCAAGGCAATGACCACTGTCACTGTTGACAAGGTGGAGCAGATAGGGGGACAGCAAACCTTTACGGCTGCAAAAGGAGAGTCTGTTGTTTTGTTGGAGAACGTTGACGTTACTGACTGCAACGGTGTTGTCATTTACTTTGCAGAAAAGGTTGACAAAAATTGGGAGGTTTCTTACCTGCCTGACGGAAGCTTTGAGAAGATTCCTGGAGGTACATCAGAGTACTGGTGTGGTTTTGATGACAAGGCTGTCAACGGCAAGCTGAACCAGATCGTATTAAAGCGTACAGAAGACACTGAAGACAACTCTGTCACAGTAAAAGCCATTTATAAGCGTTACGGTCCTAAGGTGGCTCCTGGAAAAGAAGGAGAGTTCGGTAATGTTATTACCTGCCATACCTCTGCTCCTGTCAATGCAAAGTGGGATATCGGTGGAAAGGAATTCATCGGTAACTATGCAACGAAGAAGATGAAGGTTAATTGGAATGAAGATGGTGATTTCGTTTCTACTGACTATGTAGTTACTCTCACTGCTCTTTGTCCTGACGGTACCGTGGTTACTGTAGATTACCCTGTAGAGTGTGAAAAGGTTTCTAATCCACTTGTTAAGAACTATGTCTATGGTGATCCTAACAGGCCTGACGAAGAAAAAGCTGAAGATCCTCAGGAACCATTCGTCTTGGGATCAGGTAACGCCGCAGGTGGTCGTTTCAGTGACGGTGAAGGACAGCACTTCAAGTACCTCTCTGACGAGGTTTACTTCGGCAAGAAAACCCTCATCTTCGATATTATCGATGCTCAGCCAGGTCCTGACATCTGGGGTGGCCCAACAGGTCTTACCGTACGCGTCATGAATGGTTGGTGGAGTAATACCTATTATGAAGGCCCAATTTCAGCAGGCTTGTGGGAGTTCCCGATTACCGATGTTGTGGCTAGTGATTGTGCCCAGGGTGGTGACGGAAAAGACCTTGACCTCTTGATGAGAGCAGGTTCTGTTACTATCAGGTCGGTTTACTATGAAGAGTAATAAATTCTTTTATGTGTAATATTTAAATATCGCTTATAATGAAAAAAATAATGAATTATAGTAAGCTCGCACTCTCTGCGCTTGTCACTTCAAGCTTGTTTGTGGCTTGCAGTGAGGAGATTAGCGAGAATACGGTCGATACCCCATATACGGCAAACACTGCTAATATCCATAATGCAGGTCAGGCTGTAGATTTGGGACTTCCGAGTGGCACCCTGTGGGCTAGTACGAATGTCGGAGCGGCGTCAGAAACAGACAATGGCATTCTCTTCGTTTGGGGAGATGTGACAGGAACCAAGCTCCTGGCAGACAATTCTACGTCCTATACAGATGTGACAGAACAAACACCTCTTGCAGATTTGTTTGAACTGTACAAAGGCGACGAGAAAACTGGAAAGGTTTGTGACACAACAAATATTTCCAAGACTACAGAGCCTATGCTTATAGATCTGTTGGGTGTAAGTGATGATCAGAAAAGGGACGAAATCCTCGCTTTCGTAGAGGCTAAGTTGAATTCCTTTAAAGATTCTTATGCAGGTTCCCTTGAGGCAACACTTACCAATGATGAGTTTGAGTGCATCATAGAGTGGGATGGTTCTAAGTTTGTTGAAAGACTGCCTAATATAAAGGAAGCATTGAAGCTTGATCATGACGCAAAAGCCCAGGATACCTTGGACTATTACAAGACGTTTGACTACACTAAGGCAACCACTCTCGTAATTGATCAGATTGGTACTGAAGAAAATTCGTTCTTTGAGTCTTCTTTGTTAAAAGATAAGTACACTGAGATCAAAGATCAGTTTGGTGCTGTGATTCGTAAGGACTACGCTGGTGGTGACATCGGTAATGATGTGAAGGACAGACTTGACGAAAAGAAGAAGAATAACATGACTTTCGTTCCTGTTTATAACATTATCGATACAGATCAAGATCCAGCAGCAGTAAACTGGGGTAACGGCTGGCAGATGCCTAACACTGCTGATTTCGTAGAGCTGCTTGAGAATTGTGATTGGGAGTTTGAAGGTACAGGTTATAGAGTTACCTCTAAGGTAAATGGTAACAGTATCTTCCTGCCAGCTGCAGGTTATCGTTACGGCGAGCAGCAGTACGGAAACGGAAATGCTGGCTACTATGCTTCTGGTGAGATTACCGGTACTTACAGCTTCCCATCAATGGCTGCACAGCTTAAGGGCTCAAAGGGTGAGATTAATGGCAAAGAGAATATGCCTAACATGCTGATCTTCCAGCATGGCCAGTATAATTCCCTTGACCTCTACAACAACCTGAGCACTAGCTTCGGCGTTTCTGTAAGACCAGTTAAGAAGGTAGATTAAATCCTTATGAAAGTGCTTTAATGCCATATTTGAATGGCGGTAAGGCACGGGAAAATAAATAAAAGGCTGACTCATTCGTTGAGTCAGCCTTTTTTATGTATGCACGGCATGAGTGTTTTTAGCGTGAATTCTACGGAATAATCTTTTCTTGTTAGTGTCGTTAATATATACCATTAATGTCATTAATAATCTTATGATAAACATTCATTGTATTAATGAATGAAATTAGCGGCATTAACGTAAAAAAGCAAAAATGACCGAATCCGGGTTAAATAATCGTTAACATGTCAGGCTGCTTGAAATGTTAAATTGATGGGGCGGAAATTTCGGTTTGAAAACGTAAAATAGAAAGGCGGAAGACTGTTCTTCCGCCTTTTTTATGCCTTTTTTCGTGGAAAGGAATCGTTTTTGGGTGCAATGTCAATGCTTTTGCAGTGTAATCTCATTGCTTTTGCAGTGTAATAGCTACCATATTATACCCTAATATGATAGCTTTTACAGGGTAATATGATAGCTTTTACAGCGCTTCATCCTTCGTCAAAATACCTTTTTGACGTATGATTGTGTGTTAATGGCTTATGTCTGTGGTGGTTAAGTCTAAACTCTCATGCTTGCGCTGTACGACGTTGATTTCCGGTTTCCTGATTTTCAGACGTTAAAATTGACGTGCGTGATTGTTAAGAAATGAAAAAACGGGCCGCCCAAACCAATTGGACGACCCGCGTCATACATAATCGAACTTACTAACTAACTATCATTATCTGTATGCAGGGTTCTGATATTCCTTCTTTGCAGCATCATCCATCTCCATGCCATCGATATCGCCCTGTGGGATAGGACGCAGATAGTGACCAGGAGTGATGTCGCGAGTGTACTGCTGCAACTCGGTGTCTGCAAAATCTCTGCCTGCAATCTTGTAGGTTCCAGCACGCTCAGCCCACTTCTGTGTGCGGACGAGGTCGTACCAGCGGTAACCTTCACCCCAGAACTCACGGCTACGCTCGTCGAGGATGTAGTCGATGGTGATTTCTGCAGGAGTAGCAGCCTTCATTGCTTCGCTGTTGTCAATGTCAACAGTCATGCGGTCGTTTACAGAGTATTTCTGCTTGCCGGCACGTGCACGGAGTACGTTCACAAGGTCGCGTGCGCTCATAGAACCTGTTGCACCCATAACGGCAGCCTCGGCTGCGATGAGGTAGAACTCAGAGAACTTTGCGATGCTCCAAGGACGTGGGCTACCACCGTTCACCTTTGAACCTAAGCCACCATTGTTGTCGGTACGGTAGATACCAATCTTCCAGTTACATGGGTAGCACTTGCGGCTGATGTTCTTGACACTGCGTACGAAGTATGGAGTCTGAGACATAGAACCGAAGTTGAATCTTGTTACTTCCTGGTTCTCACCATTAATTACAGCAGTAGTCTTTGTCCAGTCGATGTTTGCCTCAGATGCTTCATCTACGAAACGGAAATAAATCTCGTTAGGCTTGATTTGTGAACCGTTAGGGCCATATACAAATGCATCCTTAGAATCTTCTTTGGTATTGGCATCGTATGCCTTGTCCCAGTTTGTGAAGTAGCTGAGAGTGAATGTACCGTCATAGCGAGAGTCGATAGCCTTTACAGCGTCTTCCCATACACCGCCCTCGAGGAATGCGTCAGCAACAGGTGCTATACGTGTCCAAGGACGTCCGAGACCTTGCACTGCCTCACGCTGAACAGGGTTTATCTTGGCATTTGATTTAGAGTTAAGAGCCTGTATCTCGGTGTAGTTCCAGGTCTCAAACCAGTATGCGAAGTTCTCTGGAGAACCACCGCCACCCCAGCCGTAGCCGGCGCCGCCGTTACCATACTGCTCGTTCTCGTCGTGGTCGGCATAGAGCATGACTTCAGTGTTGCGGTCTTTTGTAGCAACGTTTACGTCATAGAATGTCTCCTGCAGAGCGTATGGCTTAGGATTGTTGATGGCCTCCATAGCAACATTGTATGCCATCTGGAAATACTGTGCAGGTGTCTTGCCGTTAGGATCAGTACGCTGTCCGTTTGCCTTGGTAGCATCTGTGCCATCCTCTGGGTAAGTAGGGATGTTGTTAGGGTTCTTCAGCCACCATGCGTATGTCAGGTAAGCCTTAGAGAGATACAGACGAGCTACGTTCTTTGTTACAGTACCAGTAAGACGTGCAGTCTCTGGCAGGTCTCTAACAGCTATCTCGAGGTCGCTGAAGATAGCTTTGTAAACCTCAGGAACTGTATTACGTACAGAAGAACGGTTGGTTGAAGTGTTGAACTTCAGTTCACCAGAACCCAAATCAAGAGGCACACCACCGAATGTCTGCACAAGCAGGAAATAGTCGAAGGCACGGAAGAAGTTGGCCTCTGCCAGCAACTCCTGGCTGATACCTGCAGATGCACCGTTCTCGATGATACCGCTGGCAGTGTTGATATTGGTGAATGCCTGTCCCCAGAGGTTGCCGGCGTCACAGTTGTTTGGAGTTACCTGTGCCACGTCGCGCTTACCATTAGCGTCAAGCGTTTCGTCAAGTGATTTGAAGTTGTCGCCATTACCACTTTCTGCGAATGTGTACTCGTCGGTACCATTCTCACAGCTGTTCAGATAGTAACCGTTGCCATAGAAATAGCGCAGGTGGGCGTAGAGAGATGTCAGACCGCCCTCAATACCAGCCTTCGTAGTGAAGAATGTGGTATCGAACTGACTGCGTGGCTGCTCGTCGAGAATGTCGGAGCAGGAAACCAAAGTTGAGGCAAGGCCACAACTTACGATACCCGCAGCAAGATAATATTTAATATTTTTAGTTTTCATATTTTTTGAAAATCTTTTAATTTCGTTTTAATCGTTGTATTAGAATGTCACGTTAAGACCAAACATGAAATTACGTGTAGATGGGGTGTTGTAACCGATGATAGGCATCTTGTGCTTGCCAGAGTACTCACCGTAGCCCACTGCTGTATTCTCATTAGCCCATGAGTTTGTCTCTGGGTCGAGACCACACTCGTTGTTGTATGGTGAGAAGAGAATGAATGGGTTCTGGATTGTAGCATAGAGGCGCAGACGGCTGATGCCGAGGTTCTTGACTGCCTGCATCTTTGCGAAGTCGTAACCGAGAGTGATGGCACGAATCTTCAGGTAACCACCGTTGAAGTAGCCCAGTGTAGAAGCGTATCTTGCATTGTCGGTATCGCCTGCACCTGCTGGCTTCGGATACTTGGCACCAGTGTTCTCCTCTGTCCAGTAGTCAACGTCGAGCTGACCACGACGACCTGTGAGCATGTTGAGGTAACCGTTAGAAGAGTGGATGGCAGAGATAACCTTGCCGCCAATCTGGAAGGCACCGATAACAGTGAAGTCGAAGTTCTTGTAAGTAACAGTTGTGTTGAAACCACCGAGGAGGTCTGGCTCCATGTCCATAATCTGACGGTCGTCAGAATTGATGGCGCGCAATGGCTTGCCGTTCTCGTCGTATCCACCAGTGTATTTCACCTTAATCATACCAAGGTTGCCACCTGGCTCAAGGATATCGAGGTTTGTTGTACCGTCTGCATAAGTAACGATGTCGCTCTCATTCCACAGACCTTCGTACTCGTAGTCATAGATAACGTCAATAGGATGACCTACGAACCAACGGTTACCTTCGTTCTTTTCACGGCCAGACTCGAGGGCAGTCAACTTGTTGCGGTTAGCATAGAGGTTGATGCCAGCCTCCCAGTTCCAACCATTCTTGTTGTCGATGATGACACCATTCAGAGAGAACTCGAAGCCCTTGTTCTGTGTTGTACCGATGTTGCCAGTGTAACCTGTTACACCTGATGTAGAAGGCATTGAGACGTCAAGCAGCACGTCCTTTGTCTTCTGGACGTAGTACTCGAAAGAACCGTTCAAGCGACCGCTGAAGAGAGAGAAGTCGAGACCGAAGTTCCATGTCTTTGAATATTCCCAGCCGAGGTCAGGGTTAGGCAGTGCGTTTACATAGTAGCCAGCCTTGTAGGTGCTTCCGAAGTTGTAGTTGCGGACAGCAAGACCACCGAGGGTAGAGTATGGATCAATAGCCTGGTTAGATGTCTCACCGTAGCCGACACGCAGTTTCAGGTTGTCAACCCACTTGATGTCCTGCATGAAGTCCTCGCGGGCGATGTTCCAACCCAAAGAGAATGCAGGGTATGTGTGCCACTGGTGACCCTTTGCCAGACGTGAAGAAGCGTCTGAACGGATAGCTACAGAAGCCATGTACTTGTTGTCGTAAGAATACATCACACGACCCATCCATGACATCAGACCACTCTTCCATTCTCTGAAGTTCTGGAGAGTCTTGTCGCCAGTAGCCTTGTCGAGTGCATAGTACTGGAAGAGGTCAGAAGGAATGTCCTCAACTCTTGCGCCGCTTGACTCGTAAAGGGTCTGCTCTGCAGAGTACATGCCGACAACGTTCAGGTTGTGCTTCTCGTTGAATGTGCGGTCGTATGTAACGAGGTTCTCGATAGCCCAGTTACGTGTGATGTCGTTTGATACCCAAGCATTGTTGAGGGCGTTGGCATCCTTGTTGTTGATACCTGTACCGGTGAAACCGCCACCCTTAGAAGAACGGTAGTTCAAACCGATGTTCATGCGATAGCTGAGGCCTTCAACCCATGGGCACTTCACTTCGCCGAACAGAGTGTTGTAAGTACCGATACCGCGGGTTCTGTTGATCCAGTTCTCCTGGTCGCGCTCAGCTGTCTCTCTTGTGATGACTGCAGAATCATCAGCAGGCATTGACACGTAGCGCTTGTAGTTGCCGTCAGCATCGTATGGGCTTGTCAATGGTGTCTTGCTGAGTACATTGTAGATGTCACTGGTACCTGCGTTCTTGCGATAGCTGGTATTGGTGCTCAGTCCGAAGCGGAACCATTTGCCGATGTTCTGGTCGAAGTTGGCACGGATAGACACACGGTTGTATTCCTCGGTAGGGATTACAGACTCGTCATGGTAGTAACCCGCGCCGAAGCTGTAGCTGCCGCCGTTTGTACCGCCGGTAACGCTTACGTCGTGGCTGTAGCCTACGCCTGTCTTATAGTAAAGATCTTGCCAGTCTGTGTTGTTGTCGTCGCTCTCGTCCAGGGAGTTGCTATATTTGCCAGCATACTTACGGAACTTAGAATATGTAGGACCATCCATCATAGGATACTTGTTGAAGACAGTCTTGAAGTTCAGGTAGCCGTTGTAGCTTACCTTAGCAGGAGAACCCATGGCACCCTTGACTGTGGTGATGATGATGACACCGTTAGCACCACGAGAACCGTAGATGGCTGTTGCTGAGGCGTCCTTCAGGATGTCCATAGACTTGATGTCTGCTGGGTTGATGTCGCTCAACTGACCCATGAATGGGATACCGTCGAGCACGATCAGCGGGTCGTTGCTGGCAGAGAGCGAACGCTGACCACGGATGCGGATCTGCATTTCTGCACCCGGCTTAGAACTTGTCTGCTGCATGAGCACACCAGCTACACGTCCCTGGAGGGCCTGGGCAGCGTTGGTTGCAGCAATCTGGTTCAGCTTGTCGCCACCGATGTTGGCTACTGAACCTGTCACAGACTCACGGCGCTGTGTACCGTAACCGATAACGACAACCTCGTTGAACACGTTGGCTCCGTCTTCGGCGAGCGTTACGTTTACTCCGTCACCTGCCTTGATTTCCTGTGTCTCGTAGCCCACATAGGAAACAACGAGCGTTGCGCCCGGCTTGACATTGAGGGAGAAATGACCGTTTACGTCAGTAACGGTACCGTTGTTAGTACCTTTTTCCATGACCGTGGCACCGATCAGTGGACCCTGAGAGTCACTGATAACACCCGATGCCTGCTTCTGTTGCGTCTGTACGGCAGCAACTGTTGCTGTTTCTGCCGAAGCCTGCTGTGCGGTGGTCATGCCCAAAAGGCACAAGCCAGCCACCAAGGCTGTTTTCTTTGCTTTGAAACTCATACGTTTGGTTTGTTAGTAAAAAATATTTGTTAGTAATAAGTATGTTTGTTAGTAATATCAGTTTGTTGACATAGTTGACATATTTTATATAATGTAGTTTCTACATATATTATGTAGTTATATTTTTGATGATTTTGTTGACAATATTTAGGAATAAATAAAATCTGTTGCAAAGTTAAAAATAATCTTTTATTTGTTGTTCTATTTTACGTTTCGTTTTATTTCGTTTTTGTGTCAACCTTGTATTTTAATGGGGTTTGGGGATGGTCAAATAGGAAAAGAAATCTCGCGGTACGAAGTTAATTCTCCTCCATATTGTATGGTCTTAACGTCGTTCGCTCGGTACTTTCGACGTTTTCTTGTTTAGGGAAGCGTCTTCTAACATCGCCGGACGACCTGCAAATAATAAAGAGGATTAATGATAATAGAAAACAAAAACATTTTGTGGTTTCAGGAAAAGTTTGTAACTTTGCACTTGCAATATCGACAAAGCGAAGAATTAGTTGCTTCGCACAACAACATTGTACAGATTTGGTGCTGACGCAGCATGACTATCATGCCGCCGATGCTTAAAAGGGAATCAGGTGAGAATCCTGAACAGTCCCGCTGCTGTAACCTCTGTTATAGCGTCATTAACAACAGCCACTGCACAGTCCTTGTGGACTTTGTGGGAAGGCAATGACAGCTGGAGGAAGTCAGAATACCTGCCAATATCATGTTAACAACCATAGTAGCGCTCGTGGGTTAGGCACTATGGAACAACTTACACCTTTACATATAGGCTAAGGTTCTATTTATTTTTTTATAAAACAATGAAGACAATGTTTCAGAAAACATTGCTTTTGCTGCTGACGTTAGTCGTCGGCGTGTCCGCATGGGCATCGCAGGACGGCAACACTGTGCTGCAGGAGCAATGGGGACGGCAGGTCATAGATGTGGCCGCCGACCAGGAAATTACCTTCTACGACTGGAAAGGCACGGAAAGTATTGCGAGCAGTAGTTTGAACAACTCGCGATCGCTGACCGTGTTCAAACCTGCGGAAGGTATGAGTATTCAAATCACCTTCGAGAGCATCGATGTCACCAACGACGGTACAGGTTGGATGGGCGAAGTGTGGGTGTATAGCGGAGACCCTGATTCGGAGGGTTCTTTCGAATACAATGCCACGCTGAGCAGCACTTCCACGCTGCCCGACGGCACCGTGCTCGAAAAACTCGACGGTACGTATTCCAACAAGACCTATACGTCGGCAGCTGCTGACGGCTCGCTCTCCGTGGGCATGCTGTGGAAATATGCCAAGGCGTGTGACGGTTGGGTGGCAAAGGTGAAGTGCGTGACACTGGAAGACATGACAGTGACAGGCGCCGGAAGCAACTACGACGATGTGGGCGGTGCGCTCACGTCGAGAAACAACGTGGCGCTTGCAAACGCCTATGTAACTGCTACGGGTGTGATGAACCCCGACCATGTGACAACCATCGGTTTCACGATGACGCAGAACGACAACGCTTTCGACCCGTTGGCACTGAAACTCTTCAAGGACGGTACACAGGTAAGCGCCACTGTCAGCGCTGACGGTGAGAACTATGCGTTTGCATTGGACGAGGCTCTCTCTGACGGTACAACGACATTCACCATTGCCGGTGACTTCCTTGCCACGTCAGCAGTGGGAGCAAAAGCACAGGTGGACATAACAAAGATTGCATCGACTGGCCAGGCTGATGGCATAGCACCATTCACGTCTGCAACAAGCGTGGAAGTGGTAAACCCTGCCATCGTCATTATGGGCAGTGAGGCACAGACCGTCACCGTAGGCGAAACCTCGCTGGCATTCTTCGATGAAGGAGGCAAGGACGGAGGCATACAGGCAAAAACCAACGGACAGGTGACATTCCTCTCTGGCGAGGAAGGCAAGAAAGTGATGGTGAACTTTACTTCTAACAATATATGGCACGGCACATACTACAATCAGGAGCTGCGCATATATAACGGTCAGGAGGTGAGCGACGCCAACCTTATCAAGACACTGCAGAAGGACGAGACAGGCATAGTACGCTCGACTGCAGAAGACGGTTCGCTGACAGTTGTGCTGTTCAGCGATGCTTCGTCAACGACTGCCGCCGACGGCTTTGAGGCAAGCGTGAGTCTGTTCACTCCGCAGGCGATGACCTTCGACGGCATCACGACCGCTGCAGCATCTACGGAGACAGTGGCAGCAGGTGATGCAGAGCAGGATATGCTTACCATCAACGTGAAGACTAAAGACACTGAACCAGCCATACAGGTTACCAAGATGACGTTCACCGCAGGCGAGAACAGTGCACTCGTGACAAAAGCAGCGCTTTACTTCGGTACCACGAAGGTGGGAGAGGCTGATGTTACAGGTGAGTCGTTCACCGTCACACTCGATGAGGCACAGCCACTCGTTGAGGGTGACAATGCTTTCACTCTGAAATATTCCATCAGCGACGAGGCACTCAATGACCAGTCTGTCAGTGCGCAGCTTGCAAGTGTTACGGCACTTGTCAATAATGCTGCAACAACAGAGGCAGTGACTGCCGAGGCATCTGTGCGTACGGTGAAGAACATTGCGATTAGCCATGCAAGTCAGGGCACAGTAACAAAGACTGTCAACGGCTCTCTGGGTTTCGAAACCAAGAAAGCATCGGAATACAATTCTTACTGCGAGGCTGGTACAGACAACCGCGTGAATGTGTTTGTGCCTAAGCATGATGGCATGGTTTGCCAGATAGACTTCAGCGAGTTTGATGTGACGTATTCATCTACCACCTACGGCACCAAGTCTGTATTCAAGATTTACGCCGGACAGGGCACCACTGGAACCTTGCTGTGGGAACTTAACGACAACAGCCAACAGTCAACGGGTCCTGGAAGCGTAATTCGCTCATCGGCTGCTGACGGTGCTCTGACTGTTGTCTTCAATCCTAATTCTTCTTATGGCTATTATAGTAAGGGTTGGAAGGCCACAGTTTCTGAATACCAGCCATCAGCGATGGCTGTTGACACCATCGAGGTGGCACAGGCTTCTACTGCCGCTGCTTCTATGGGCGCAGCCAACCAGGAACTGCTCACGGTGAACGTGAAGACAGAGGGCAACCTCGAACCACTGCAGATGGGTGGTATCAAGGTAAACCTGAAAGGCACTGAGGCAAACATCAGCAAGGTCACTGTTTGGAAGGACGATGCAAAGATTGGCGAGGCTGATGCTGCAGAAGAGGTGACGGTGACATTCGACGAGGCAGTAACGCTTACTGAGGGTGGCAACGTGTTCACCGTTAAGGTTGACGCAAGTTCTGAAGCCATCCCTGAGTCGGTCATTGATGCCAAGGTTACGGCTGTTGTAATAGGTACAGAGGATAAATCTGTAAAGGCTGGCGACCCTGAAGGCTCACGCACGCTGAAATTGATGTATCTGCTGCAGAACGGTGACAACGGAGTGTTTACTGTTACAGAAGGTAAGCCGATAATGCTCTACGATGACGGTGGAGCCGACGGCAACGCTTCTGCCAACTTCAACGGCACCGTGACGTTCGTGCCTCAGTCACCAGCCGACTGCATACAGCTTACGTTCAAGGCATGGGATGTATATTACACATCGAAGCTTAATGTATTCCAGAAGGACAATGCCGAGGGCGACTACGATGCACAGTACTCTATGTATGACAATATGCCGGAGAAACAGCCGATACGCGCCACAAGCGAGGACGGCAAGATAACGCTCCAGTTCATTACCGGCACCAGCGGCCCGGCAGGCTTCGCCATCGAGGTCAGCGCATACACCAAGCAGGATGTATATGTGAAGAGCGTGACAACTGAAGACATCAGCGTAAGCGAGGTACTGAAGGGACAGACCGACACCCGTATGCTGAAGATAACAGTGGAGGCTGACGGTGAGAAGGCACCGCTCGACATCACTGGCTTCAACTTCGCTGATGCTGACAATGCGTGTGTATCTGCACAGCACATCTATCAGACTGGTACGGTAGATGGCTTCTCTGCAAACGAGGAGTTCAACGGCACATGCACCATATCAACCCCAGGCACATACTATTTCTGGGTGGCATACGACATTAACAGCGATGCTACGGTAGGTCAGGCAGCCACTGCAAGCCTTGCAAGCATCGTTGCGGGTGACGAGACCGTAACCGTAAGTGACGGCGACGTTCCTGTCATTGCATCCGTGAGTGTGGCACAGGGCAAGAGCGGCACATACACCGTAGGTGGTGCAGATGCCGATTACGCTACCATACAGGGTGCCATCGACGACCTTGGTTCACTCGGCATAGAAGGTCCTGTTACGCTCAACATCCGTGCAGGTGAATATAATGAGCGAGTGCGCATACCTTATATAAAGGGTATGGGTGCAACCAACACTCTGACACTGCAGAGTGAAAGCGGACAGCGTGACGTGAAGATATATCACGACCAGTACACCTCTGGAGGCTACAGCGACGATCAGTATTCTAAGGTATATGGCGTTGTTACGTTCTATGAAGCCAGCTATGTCACGCTGAAAGGCGTGGAGGTTACCACCACCGACCTGAACTACGATGCAGTGGTGATGGTGAAGAACCAGAGTCGCCATGTCACGATTGACGACTGCTACATACACGCTGCCACTACCACAAGCAATCAGCAGGACATCTATCTGATAGGACACTATGCACAGGATGTGGCAAACTGCAACAACGACTATCTTACCGTCAGCAACTCGCTGCTCGAAGGTGGATATATCGGTGTCAGCATGGGCGGTACAAGTTATGTGGCACTGCCTAAGGAAGTGGGCGGTGTGATTGAGGGCAACACCTTCAAGAACCAGGGTTCAAAGGCTATATACTGCTACGATGAGCTCGGCGTGAAGGTGAAGAACAACACCATCATCATGACTGACGAAGTTACGACAAACGCCACTATGGGTGCGCTTGACTTTACTTTGCGCGATACCTACAGTCAGTCAAGTGAGATTACGGGCAACACCTTCAACCTCGCACCGTCTAAATACACCGCAGGTATGTATCTGCGCCAGATGGCAGGTACTGCCGAAGCTCCTATCATCATTGCCAACAACGTAGTCAACGTGACATCACTCAATACAAGTTACGGTGGCGTAAAACTCACCGACAAGGCTGTAAGCAACGTATATATCGCCAACAACACCATCCGTTTGAACGGCGAGAATACGGGTGTGGCACTCTGGCTGCTTGACAAGCTCAACGGTGAGAACGTGAACGTAATTAACAACATCATACAGAACGAGGGCAGTGGCTATGCAGTAAACCTCTATAATGATGAGAATATCGGCAAGATTACGTTCCAGAACAACATTATCTACACTGCAGGTGCAACCTTCTTCCGTGCCTCATCCGGCACTAATGGTGACTTCGCCGCCTTCGTGGAGAATACGGGCGCAACAGGCAGCATCAACAAGAAGGTGAACTTCCTGAGTGATGCAGTCCTTGAACCTGCCGACAACCTCGAAGGTGATTTACAGAAGGCACTTGCACTTGCATACGTTACCACCGACATCAACGGCAAGGCTCGTCCTGAGGAGGACATCACCATCGGTGCATATGAGTTTGACGCTGATGCAGTGGGTGCTCCTGTAATGCAGGAGGGCTATCCCGCAGTGGTTAGCCACATTGACGGTGTGGCTTCGGTATCAGTGAAGACCGACATGGCTTCTACTGTATATTACATCGTGAAGAAATCTACGGAGGATGCTCCTACTACTGATGAACTGGCAGCTGCCGACACCAAACAGGATGTGGCAGCCAACACAGAGACATCAATCACCATCAGCAACCTCACCGACGGCGAGGAGTATGTGGTTTACATGCTGCCCGTCAGCCTGCGTGGCAACGCCGCTGAGGCTGCAAGCCAGACCGCAGCATTCACAATGGAGGTAACACCTGTGCCGTTGGAGAAGCCAGAGGCTATGGTCTTCATCAACAACTCTGACGAGGAAGAGACAATGGAAGCCGGTTCAACGGTTACACTGATGGCTATGGTGACGGTTGACGAGCGCACAGCTCCTTACACCCTGACATGGATGGACCAGAAGCACAACGTATTGCTGTCCGAGACCTTCGACGAGATGCCTGACGACATCTTCATGACAACGGACGAACCTACACAGTGCACCGACTACATCTTCCTCGTAACCGACAGTGAAGGTGGGGCAGACACCGCTACCGTGCGCGTCATCGTTACCGGTGACATGGCTGCAGCTACGTTTGAAGACCTTTACCTGGAGGAGGAAAGCTATGAGGACGGCCGCAACCTGCCATTTGGCTCGTTTGTGAGCGGTTCATTCAAGTTCGACAACTTCTATTCGCCTGACTACGGCGGCTACTGGGGCAACTACGGTTATACCAACATGACATCGACCAACTTCGACGGTTACTTCCTCGGACAGTGGAAGAACGCTACTGGCGGCGGTGCAGAGGGTTCAGAGAACTACATGGTGGCATATCCTGGTTACTACGGTGGTAAGATTTACGTCATGAACAACCCTGACGGTGAGGTAATCAGTGGTTTCTACATCAACAACGATGCTTACACCATTGACAACATCGTGAACGGCGACGGACTGAGCGACGACGGTGGACTTCCATTCGGCAAGGGCGACTTCCTGAAGCTGACCATCACTGCCAACAACGGCAACAGCATCGACGTATATCTGGCTGACTACCGCGCTGACGACGAGGCTGACCGCTACTACATCAATGAGTGGACATGGGTTGACCTCACTGAACTGGGTACGGTGAAAGACCTGTCCTTCACGTTTGAAACCACTAAGAAGAACAGTTACGGTCCTACCACCGCAACATACTTCTGCATGGACAACCTTGGAGGCGAGGCTCCGAACCCAACGGATGTCAAGACAGTCAAGAACGCAGCGTACAAGTCTGCCGGCACGTATGACATCATAGGCCGTCAGACCAACGGTCTGAAGCGTGGATTCAACATCATCCGCATGAATGACGGCACTGTGCGCAAGGTAATGGTGAAATAATAAATAGTATCAGCACTTGGTACCATATGTACCATGTGCTGGTACAAGTAGTACCAACAATAGAAACAGCCCGTACCAACACTTGGTACGGGCTGTTTCTATTTGTTTACTTAAATCGGATTATTTAGCTTCTATGCCGCTAACCCTGTAGTTCTTGTCACCATGCCTGATTATGATGGCATCGTTGTCAGCAAACTTTCCGTTTTTTAGTGATGCTTCACCGTTTACGGCGTTTATTGCTGTCGGGGTGTCTTCCTCGTCAATGCTTCCGAATGCAATCTTTGCATTAGCATTGGCAGGTCCGGTGATGTAGGCAGACAGACCGTTGAGGGTGGAATTGCTGCCGCCCTTCATGATTCTGGCGTTGTTTGCCACACCGTATTTCCCATACATTGAAACCCCCGGTGTGTAGTTGCCTGTCATAGTCCATGAACCAGCGGTGAGATAGCCTGCTTCTGCACTGTGTACGGCAAGGTCGGAAAATGACGGAGCATCAAGAGCCTTGCTAAGGTAAATAATGCAGGGACGGTTGGCTTCTATCTCTGCGGCGTTGACAAAATGCAGGGTATATTCACCGTTTTTGTCTGTCACGTCGCTCAGGTATGCCACGTATGCCTCTGTGTCGCCGCCAGTGAACTTCTCTACTGACATGTTGAACGGCAGACAGAGCGTAGAGTAACCGACCTTGAAGTTGCGGTCAACGGTAACGGTGCTGTATCTTCCTTCTTCATAGTCAGGCAGGGCACTTGTTGATGAAAGTGTGAGTTCGGCTGGCACAAGCTGTTTCAGTGTGATGTTGTCAAGGCACAGACCACCGTATGTCTTACCTGTATAATAAGTCCAGTTGCCAACATATATCAGATTTTCATTAATGGTGTATTCCTCTGATGTGCCAGCAGCCTTGTCGGTCACGGTCATGAATGTACCGTCGGCAGAGGCTTTGATATTGACATGATACCAGTAAGGCTCCAGGTTCGCAGTGAATGTGCCTGTCTCTGTGCGGTTGAGAGAGAATGTGCCAGTTGAGTTTGCTGCATCCGTATGGGCTTGTGTTGTAACTTTCCATGAGCAAAGTTCTGCATTACCGGTGTCAAGGATTCTGAACTCAGCTGTCTGGGCACCAGAACTACTGCTACCATCGGTTGGGATTACAGCAAAGTCGAAGTCAAGGGTATATCCGCTTGCCGTGGTATAGCCATCACCTACACTTGGCAGGGCAGAGAATGTGAACGTACTACCATTCGTGGCATGAGCATTGAATTTTCCGTAGTGTGTGTCATCACCCAAGTCATCCTGCTCAGAGAAGAAACGGTCAGACTGGGTAGCGCTCCAATCATTGCTGATTGTGCTTGCCGTTTCAAAGTCCTGCTGATAGAGCACTTCGCCGCTGTTCACAATGTTTGTTGGGTCGTTGCTTACGGTTTCACTTTCTTCAGCGAATATGATGCTGACAGATGGGTTCTGTATGTATGCACCACCGGCTATTGTTGCGTAAGCAATGATGTTGAGTACACCGTCAGCATCTGCAGTGAAGGCATTGGTAATGTCGAATGTGTAGGTGTCGAATGCTGTTTCCTCTGTTGCCGTACCTCCCTGTGCATCGCCCAATACGGTGATGGTCTTATCGGCGGTGTTGTATGTCATGTCACTTGACCATGTGCTGGTGTTGTAACCTACGCCAAATATCATGGCGCGAGTGCCGGCAATGGCTCCCGAACCATCGAAAGTGAGCAATACGTTCTTGGCATCTTTGCCCTTGTATTCAGAAAGGTCAACCTGCATATAGGTGATGAAGTTTACATCCCAGCTTGTTTTGGCAAAGCCTACGCTGTTGGAAACACTGTTGTAACCGGTCTCTGCAGTTTCTACCTCACCATACGAAACGTTCGGATCGTTATAGTTCACATACGTCATCTTGACCTGCGGTGCAGCCTCTGTTCTCGTAACCTCAGGATATGTCATGTGCGAGTGGTCAACGGTGAAGAACAATGTCAGGGCATCTTCGCTGCAACCTGTATAAGTTGCGGTCAAGTTGTACTCGTTGCCGGTGTTGGAAGTGATAACAGCCGTCACGTTCAGTTCGTGTGCGTTGCTGTATGTTACGGTCATGTTCACGTCAGCTTCTGCCATATCTGCAACGAATGTAGCATCGTCAGTCCAGTCTTTCGTTATCGTGACGTTGGATGCCGTGGTGCTGTGACCAGGAGCAAGTGCCACGCCGTCGGCACGGAGGCTGAAGTATTCAGCATAGTCGGCGCGGTCAGCGGTAGAGTGGCCTTCACCGTTCACGGCTGCAAGAATCCAGTTGTAGTTATCGTTCTTGCCACCGTAGTTGGTGAACTTGAACTCGCAGCTGTTTCCTGCCTCTAACGTGTATGACGGTGAGAACTCTGTCCAGATAGAAGAAATGTTATTCTTTGAACCGATGTATGCCTCGTTTTCAAATGCCACGTTGAGGTATATCGTGCCGTCCACATTCTCAAGTGTCTGTACGGTGTTGCTTGCGAAACCAGTGGCGCTCTCTATGGCGATGTCGCTGATGTCGCCGCTGATGTTCTCTGCATCGCAGAGTGGATATGTGCCGACAGAGATTTTAGAATTGGCAGAGTTTACCTCGAATACCGGTGCAACGTATTCAGGACCGTATTCCCATACCGTCTTGCGCAGGTTGAGGTTTTCTACGGTCAGCTTGTCATATTGTCCTCTTGTTTTGTTGATGTCAAACACCACCCTTGCACCTTCGTGTAGGTTGAGGGTCTTGAATGTGGCGTTCTGGTAGTCAACATTCTCAGGTGATCCACCGTTCTCTGCAGCGGTCTCGCTGATGTAGAGCCTTGAACCATACTCCATGGTCACAGGCTGGTTGAATGTTCCTGCTGTGTAGAGAGCTGTGTGGCGGTTCATCCACAGCGGACTGTTCTGCATGGTGCCGTTGAAGGCAAGTGCACCTCCCCATACGTCGGTGTTGCCGTTGTATGTCTGTGTTACATCAGGCAGTTTCAGCGTACCGTCACCCTGCTTCACTATGCGGGTGCTGCCGGTGAAGGCGCTGCCCGTGAGTGTGTGGGTGTAATACTTGTAGGTGATGTCGTATTGCATGGATGTTGCCTCAGACGGTGCTGAACCCTGTACCCATGACGGAGCGTTGTCTATATAGATATAAGGAGAAGCACCGTTGGCTACGTTGACGGTCATGTCGTTTGTCTCACATGTAATCAGAGTGTTGTCGGTGGTGCTGATTGTGCCGCCGTTGGCAATCTCAGTACGTCCTGCCATCGTCAGTGCAGGTGGAGCGGCGGTGATGCCTTCCATCTCGCCGAGGAAGTATGATACGTGTGGAGTCTGGTTGTAACCGCACATCTGCCATACCATAGCGTTACGATACTGGTGGTCGTACCACAGTGAGTAGTTGCGCCAAGGCGTCTCAATGGTAGTGGTGTAGATGCGGATTTTGTTTGCGGCGGTGCGCATGATGAATTCCTCGCGCCAGTCACCCAGAATGTCGCCCATATAGCATGGGGTGGCCTTTGTCCAGTTGTTGGTCAGCGAACCTGTCAGTTCCTTTATCTGTCCTACTCCAAACTTATATATACCACCTGGATGATCGTCATAGTTGGGTGAACCAGTACCGTCGAATGTCTCTTCGCAGAGGTCGCCGTCCCAGTAGCAACGGAAGTTCTGCGACATACCGTCTGTGCTGTATCCGCCAACGTGTTCGTTTGCCAGCAGGCCGATAGGATTCTCAGAGTCGCGAGAACTTGAAGCGATGGAACCAGGGATGTCATTGCTGAAGTTGCCGGCAATGGCGCGGCCGTCATCTCTGCCAGCCACGAAACGATAATAAATCTTTGATGTAGTGAGGTCACGGTAGTTGTTGCCTGGGTTGTCCTCATTACAGAAGAAACCCTCCTGTCCATGCACATACGGATTGAGGTCGCCGTGATGCTGTGAGTCGCCGTGGCCCAGACCAGTGGTTGACAGTCCCATACCGTTGTCATCGATAACCATACTTCCCCATACTATCTCGTCGCGGCCGTCCCAGTCCACGTCAACGATGGCGTAGTTGTGGTAGCCCTGTCCCTTCCATGGACCGTTGGAATTGTTCATCCAGCGCCAGCGCTCAGAGAGTTTGTGAGTGTTCTTGTTCACGTCGAGAGCCACGAACTTGTGGCGTGTGTATATACCGCGTCCCACGAATATGCTCGGATTGCGTCCGTCAAGATAAGGAGCACCATAGAAGTATTTGCTTGAGCGGTGGCCATAGCCGTCACCCCATGCAGCATTCAGGTCAGTCTCGTCGCTTTCCAGTCGGGCGCATGGGAAATCAATGATGTCGTATATTTCACCAGTCTCGCCATTGCAATATACAAGGAACTCCTTGCCATAGTGAGTGAACCATTCCACTGACCTTGCTGTCTTGTCTAACTGGAATATAGAGTATTCTGTTTCATTGGTTCCGTCATTGACGGTGACTGTCGTTGTGCGACCGGTGGCATGCACACCGTCACCCTCTGTTTCGTTGGCTGTAGTCGTGGCATACAATACACCGTTCTGAATGCTTGTGGTAACCCAGTCGTCTGCAGCTGTGGCCGTAGCATTGTTTGGAAGTCCGAAAGCCAGTGCCACAGTAGTTGCACCAGCAGCAAGGCCGCGTGGTTCACGATAGTTTGTCCATGCAGTGCCGTTTTGTCCGTCGGCTCCTATCTGATATGTTGTGCCGTTAGACATGTGTATGGTGGAACCTTCCTCCAGTCGCATGAGCACCTCAGCCTTGCCGTCCTGGTCCCAGTCGTAGCCCACGATGTTCTGTTCGTTGTTTTGGAAGTCACCCATGTTTGGACCGCAGTTCACCCACCAGCGTACCGAACCGTCAAGGTTCATTACCTCGAAGATGGTGTGCTCATTGTACCAGCCGTTCTTCTGCATGGCATTGTCCACCTCATTCTTGTTGTCATACTTGATGAGTATCTCCACTTGTCCGTCGCCGTCAACGTCAGCAGCGCAGGCATCGTTAGGAACAAGTGTAGAGTGAATGGCTGAAGGATGTTGTGGTGTGATCTCAAGATAATCGTTAGCCCATACGCTCTTTGCTGCAGATGCTTCTTGCTCTACACCTTTTACTACTGCCTTTACTGTGTAGGTGCTCGATGTCGTACCACTGGCATCTGTAAAGTTTGTCACTGTCAGCGGTTCGCTGTTTATCTTCGTTCCATTACGATACAGGTTATACGTTACGTCGTAGTATTCCTCAGCCTGCTGACGCCAACTTACGAATACTCCGTTGGAGACCTTGACTGCCACCAGACCACGGTCCAGCGGGTCAGTCTTTCTTTGTGCATTGGCCGTGACGACGGTCAGTGCTAAAAGAAGTAATATGAAAAGATGTTTTTTCATTTTTAGTTTTTTGATAAAAAGTTTTGATAGAAGTTAGTTAGCTAAATTTTTATGGAAATTTATCCTTACCTACGGCGTACCATTAATTTCCATGAATTATCATGAATTTTTCCATAAAATTTAATTTATGAGAAAACTTGTGACTTTCGTGAGAATTTATGGTGCCTGGCAGAGAATAGTATTAATTCCATGAATAATTAATTCTAAACACTTGGTTTGTGTTTTCATGTCAGTCAAACAAACCGTCAAACTCCTCGTCATCGTCGGGGTCGCCGGTTGTCTGATCTCCTTGGTTGGTAAGGTCGCCAGATTCACTCAGCAATCTCACTGGTCTGGATCTGACTATCACCAATGTTGGAATAGTGTACTCTTTTTTCTTCATGGTTATCGTTTTTTTAAAATGTATTTCTTGAGTGTAGCATATAGCCGTGTCTTGCGAGGAATGTTATTATTCCTCGTCCTCGTCCTCCATCATGAAGTAATTGGCAGCCTTTGCGTCGGCCTCTCCGTTCTCTGTTACTTCGATGGCCGATGCCGCCATTATCGTTGCATGGCTTGTCTTGAAAACCTTGATGTTTGGTTGTATGTAGTGGCAATTCTTTTTCATCATTTCACAATGTTTTTTTGTTGTTCTTTATGTAAATGCCTGCCGGTAAGTTCTTGCTGCTGTTCATTCGCATACCGTTTACAGAGTGTATGACATCATGTGAAAGCCTCTGCACCTCTTTGTTGAGAGAAATGCCAGTGGCTTCGTCTTCGTCTATTACGGCGATGCCGAAAGATGCCTTTGCATTGTTAGCGTTGCTTACAGTCATATACCAGCGGTTGGGCTTTATCGTTGTCTCGCCCGATGTGCGGTGACTGATGCTGCCGTTCGACATGTAATAGTAGTTGTTGGTAGAGTTGGCAACCACCGAATGGTTGAGGCCAGTGAAGGTGTATGTCGCTTTGTTGGTCTGGCATACCTTCTGACCGTTTGTGGCGGCGTATGTTGTGTTGTTCACTGGGATGATGGTGATGTCTCCCGCTGTCTTAGCCCTGATGAGATACGGCATGTTAGGCTGTGTGGCGCCGCTCTTGATCTTTGTCACTATCAGCATGTCGTCGTCCTCATCATTTACAACGCCGTCATTGTTTGTGTCGCGGTATGGTGTGAATGCCGTTATCTCTGCAATGTCGAACAAGTCCGTATAGTCAGCGATGTCGATGGCGAAAGGCACATAGAGGGCCGTCCATTTGCCGGCCAGTGTAGCGCTGAAAGTCTTGGTGAATGTCACTTCCTCATACTCCGTGTCAGACGTTGCTGTATATTCCTCGCCGTCTGTCAATGCACAGGTTGTACTTGGACGTGTTATGGTGACGGATGAGAAAGTAGGATATGGTGATGCACCACGCATGATGTAAAGCGTTCTGACACCAGTGAAATCATCTGTAAACACGAATGTGTTGCCGCTGATGTTGTTCGTTGATTCGTTGGTGTATGCTGTGGCGAGATGACCTCCATCACCGCCTGTTGTGGTCAGTATGTCGCCAGCCTGCAGTGCGTGGTCAAGTTCTATCTTTACATAAGAGTTGCCAGAACCTCCCAGAGTAATTCCTGTTGACTTTATATAGACTTTTGCATCGTTGTGACCGTTATACAGTGAAGCGGTGCCTCCTGTTATTGTGGCATAGTCTGCAAGGTTTATGGTTGACTTGCCATTTACTGTGACATCACTCGTCGCTGTTGTTGTCATAGAGAAGAATGTTCCGCTAATGTCATCTGTGGAACTTCCCTGCTCGTCAAGAGGATAATACTCCTCGAAAGATTCTGTGGCATCGGCGCGTTCTGCCTTGGTGATGCTCTCCACGAGGGAGTTGGCATATACCTCAAGGTCGGTGTAGTAACCGCGAGAGTCGAGCATGTATGTTGCTGCGTTGTTTACAGAGTTTGACAGTCCGTGTGCCGTCTCCCAGTCGTCAGGTATTCCGTCATTGTCGGTGTCTGTCTTTGGCGTACCGCTGTATGTAGGCCATCCGTCCACGTCGCTCTGTGTGTCGATGAGACCGTTGGTAGAACCGTTGCTACCGCCATATGTGGCAGTGCCGTTGGTCGTCTCTGTTGCTATGCGAGTGTCAATAGCATCGCGGCTGAGGCTTGCGCCTGCGTATGCCACGGTCTTTGCGAAAGCATTGTCGGCAGAGTGGAGCGATATGGTGTTGTACATGTCGAAATCCACGTAAGACGATATGTAGCGGTAGTTTGATATGCAGTTGGTTCTGAAGGCTGAAAAGTCATATCCACTGTCGAAATCGATGTTGTTGCAACCTGTGGATGAAGTGTTTAGGGTGACGGTTGCGCCGTTCACCTTATTGCCGTTGATATAGAACTTGCCCGGCACTATGTCTATTTTGTTGCTGCTGCAGTTTCCACAACTGGTTGTAGGGTTAAGCAGACGGTTATATTTTGAAGTCGTCAGGGTGTACGGTCCCGGCTTGTAGTAGTTGTTTATCATGTTAAACTTCTTCGGCTGAAGTCCTGGCTTGTTCTCACCGCCGTAGGTGGAGTTGCTTCCCCAGTTGTAAACCACATTGTTCACATAGTCAACGATGCCGTCCTGCTCAGATAAATAGCCGTGGTCGAAGCGCGGGTTGCGTGAGTCATGGTGAGCCAGGAGGTTGTGATGGAAAGCCGCTTTGTCGCCGCCCCAGATGCCGCCGTAGCCGTGACTGCCTTTGTCGTGTACGGAGTTGCGCAGCGACTCAGAGAGTATGCACCACTGCAGTGTGAAGAACTCGTTGCCGTAGAATGAGGCGCACTCATCCACGCACCATGACACCGAGCAGTGGTCAATGATGATGTTTTGCTTATAGCTTCCCGTCTTGTGACTTGCCGACATGGCATCGTTATCGTTCTTTTCCGTATCGCCCATGCGACAGCGGATGTAACGCACGATGACGTTGTTGGCATTGATGTGGAAAGTATAGTTCCTGAGGCAGATGCCGTCGCCCGGTGCCGTCTGTCCCAGTATGGTGCAGTTGTCCTTCTCTATCTTCAGGTCCGACTGCAGTTCTATTATGCCGGCCACGTCGAACACGATGATGCGTGCTCCATTTGTCTTTATTGCTTCACGCAGAGAACCTTCGCCATCGTCGTTGAGGTTTGTCACATGGATTACCTGTCCGCCGCGTCCACCGGTGGTGTAGCGACCGAAGCCTTCAGCCCCTGGGAATGCAGGAGCAGAATTGAATTGCGCCAGTGATGTCTGCGCACATGAAAACAATATCAAGAGTATCAGCGTCTTGATAAAATGATAGGGTAGTTGTTTGTTAGACATAATTGCCTGTATTTGTATATACTTTATTGCTTTTGAATATTCAATGGCAAAGATACTATTTATTATTTATATACACAAGAAAAAAAGATATTTTTCGCATAATAATCGATGTTTACCCTGCAATATTGTGGCTTTTAAAATATTTTCAAGGTAATATTGTATAATTTGGCCCCACCCTGGGAGGGAGGCTTTTGGGAGTGATAGGGGAGTAGATTTCTCATAAATTATATTTTATGGAAAAATTCATGATAATTCTTGGAAATTAATGGTACGCCGTAGGCAAGGATAAATTTCCGCGAATTATGTAGGATGAATCCGACATTTAGGCAAATGTTAAAAATGTAAAGTTTTCTTAATTCGGTGTAAAAGCTATCAAATTACAGTGTAAAAGCTATCGTTTTAGAGCGTAAAAGCTATCGTTTTACACTGCAAAAGCTATGCTTTTACAACGTAAAAAGGCGTTGATTAATGCACAATGCATAATGCACAATGCACAATTATTACGGACAACTCGCATTTTTTGTTTTGTATGACATAATTATACATTGTGCATTTTGCATTATGAATTGAAAAAAACGTTTTAAGGCCCCTCTGTTGCATCGTACCCCTTTTCTGGACACTTTGTCCACCCACCACGTTTACCCCGTCTTAAAATGAGTTTTCTGAATAGTGGAGAAATAGAAAAAAAACATTATACTACGAATTGCACGAATTATACGAATCCATCAGCGAAGATCTGTGACATCTGTGGGAGAAATAAATATCCCTTACAATCCTTTACTATCTGCGTGAGACATTTCCTTAGAAAACAACGCAATTATTTTGCTGTTCCAGAAAAAGTTAGTAACTTTGCACTCAATATTGAATAATGCTGAATGGAATAAGGAAGAAAGTTTATGTGGGGATACTGCATAAGTATTAAACCTTAATCCACTCATCCTTAATCTAATGATGCATTGCACTCGTAACATATAATAAGTGAATAATGGAAGGTAACGAACGCTACATAAATCCATATACTGATTTCCAAAAGGAATACTGGGATTATACGAGTACGTTGCAAACAGCGGAGAAGAAAGGTCGTGCGGAGGGTCGTGCGGAGGAAAAACGTGATACTGCGCGAAAGTTGAAAGCGATGGGCGTGCTTTCTGATGAACAGATAGCCGCTGCTACAGGACTGACGATTGACGAAATAAAGAGTTTGTAATATGTCTGTTTGTGAGTTAAATAATCATAACACGTTGGATTTTATTGGGCAAATGTTTGCTCAATCCAATATTTTGTATATCACTCACTATATAAGAACCTCTATAGGAAAGAAAACGGATGCGTCCGCATGCGTAGCCTGATGGCTGCGCGTGCGGACGCTTCGCGTATGTCCCACAGATAGCACAGATATTCTCAGATTTTATTACCAGCAAATTATATAAATTATGAAAAGAAAGACTAACTTAAAGAATCGAATTTTTCTAATTGTTATGATGCTCATGACAATGGTCGTGAGTGTTAATGCAGCAACAGATTGTGTTTATTATGCAGTGCTTGACGAAAATGATAGTACTTTAACGTTTAAGTTTACTGAGAAATCAAGTTCGCCGAATACTTACTTTTATGATATTGACACTTACATTTATAGTACGGAGGTCAAAGATGATACTCCTGTATGGTTTAATAAAAGAAATTCTGTTAAAAAAGTTGTCTTTGACTCTTCTTTTTCACAATGCCGTCCTATGAATTGCTATGGTTGGTTTCGTGATATGAGAAATTTAAGAGAGATAGAAGGAATAGAATATCTTAACACCTCTTATGTGACGAACATGGGGTATATGTTCAGTGGTTGTTACAATCTTACAACCCTTGATGTTAGCGGTTTCAGTACTTCTGAGGTCAGTGATATGAGTCATATGTTCGAACGTTGCTCAAAGCTCAAAGTCCTCGATGTAAGCGGTTTTTACACCGCTCACGTCAATGATATGAAATATATGTTTGCATTCTGCTCTGCTCTTACAACCCTTGATGTCAGTGGCTTTTATACGAAAAGAGTAACGAATATGAGCAATATGTTTTTTGATTGTCGTGCTCTTACAACCCTTGATGTCAGCGGTTTCAATACTTATTGGGTCAGTAGTATGACAGGCATGTTTGATGGTTGCTCGAGTCTGACACTCCTCGATGTCAGTAATTTTGACACTTCGAATGTATCTTCTATGAAGAATATGTTTCAATACTGCTCAAGTCTTACAAGTCTTGATCTAAGAGGTTTTGATACTTCTAATGTCAATGATATGAGCGATATGTTTTATGGTTGCTCAGTACTTGCAACAATATATTGTAATGATTCTTGGAGTTGTGAACGTTCTGTCCTTATGTTTGTAGGTTGTATGAAATTAAGAGGCGGAATAGAATATACAGCAGGCAAGACAGACGTAACATACGCCAATCCGACGACCGGTTATTTTACGTACAAGGCAGCGGACGAACGCCCACTCTGCATCAATGGCACGACAGTGACAGACATTAACGAGCGTGACCTCACAAAAATTGACGGCGTTCAAGGCACTGCCAGATACGACAACCCTTCCAAGACACTGACACTGACAGATGCCATGATTTTCACTGCTGCGAACGATACCTCTGCCATACAGACCAACCTCGACTCTCTCTACATCGTGGTAAATGGCGAATGCATGATAGGTTCAACGAAACTCGCAGGCATTACTGGCACATCACATGTAGTGATAAAGGGCAGTGGCAAACTGACGGTTGTAGGCGTAAACGCCGTAGTCTTGTTACAGAACTTAGGCAGCCTAACCGTAACAGACGGCGTGCAACTTGACATACAAGGCTACCGAGAGTATGGCATCAACGGATGTAAGGCATTAAAGGTAAGCGGCAAGGACACAAAACTGAGTATATCAGGCACGACGGGCAGTTGCAAAAACTTAGGAGCACTGACGCTGACCGACAACCTCGCAATAATGGATCCGCTGGGAGCAAAATACTCAAACGGCACCATTGTTGACATAGACGGCAACGAGATAAAAAGGGTGACGATAGAATATGCTGAGCCTTACGACTTGACACTCAACGGCACGCAAGTGACGGCAGCCAACAACAGCATACTCAACACCATCCCCGGCGTAACGGGCACTGCCTCATACGACCCTGAAACAAAGACGCTGTACCTTGAAGATGCCAGCATAACGGAAAATTCCTTTGCAGGCGGCTACGCCATCAAAACCACCCTCGACACGCTGCGCATAAACGTAACTGGCGACTGCAACATATCCTCAAGCAAAGGCGTAGGCTTACACAGCAACTCACGCAACGTGGTAATCGGCGGCACAGGCACGCTGAACATTGATGCCAGTGTTGCAGGTATAGTGATGAACAGCACCGCCGCCAACAGCCTCGACATAGACGGCAAGGTGACGGTGAACGTAGAAGCCGATACATACGGCATGGTAGGCAGGGAAGTTGTTAAACGCTTACTGGACAGGACAGACACTATTTACACCACTACACTGAAGGTCGGCGGCGAAAACTCAAAGCTCAGCGTCAAGGGTACGGAGCAGAGTTTCCTGACTCTCAAAGCCTTTGAACCTGCCGACGGCTACAAGGTGACATCACCGTCACGCACTGCTTTCGATCCTGCTTCAAACACCTTCTGCCGAGTTGTTGCAACAACGTCAGGAAGTGGGAAAACAGGAACAGGTACGTTAGTCTTGACTCTTGTTCCTGTAGCAGGCACCGCAGTGGTGATAGAGAAACCATACATCCTCGGCGACGTGAACCATGACGGAGTGATAACGATGGCTGATGCCAATGCCGTGGTGAACTACTTCCTTGCTACCGGCAAGCCTTCCGACTTTGACAAGGAAACAGCTGATGTGAACGGTGACGGTTCAATCACGATGGCGGATGCCAACATGATAGTGAATATGTTCCTGGGGCAGTAGGCCCCATCAGTAAGCCCCCTCCTGTTCAATAGTCTTTTCACCCCCTCCTGGCTCCCCCGTTTCGCGGGGGAGAGCAACCCCCGTGGGGGGAGGGATAGAATTACGTTTAGACTGATCAGGAAGCCCTGGATGTACTTTATACTTCAGAAACGTTTGACCGTCTGCAAGATGATACGTCGGGGCTGTATTACCAGAGCGCAGGTTATGTCTATTCATTCCTGCAGAATGAATTGAAGAATGCGCAGGTGGTTTAGCAATAAGGTAAATATTTGTGTATGATACGAAATACGTTAAATAACGCTATTGTGCCAAATTTAGTTGGGCAAACATTTGCTCAATCCAATAATTTGTATATCACTCACTATATAATAACCTCTTATAGGAAAGAAAAATGATGCGTCCGCATGCGTAGCCTGATGGCTGCGTGTGCGGACGCTTTGCGTATATATGTGAAAGATAACATAAAAAATAAAAGCTATGTACACTAATTTTTTTAGAAAAAGTTTATTTTTGTTTGTATTGGTGTTTACATTCGTGATGAATGTTAAGGCAGAGGGATTCCTGACAGAGCCTGTTGCCTATGCATCGTATAGTTATAACCCTTTGTCAGAAGAAGGAATCTTGACCTTTAGTTATGGAGCGATGCCATCGACAGGAATTGTATGGAATGTGGATGACACTGGAAAAACATCGCCACCATGGTCAGAATTAGCATATCAGATTAACAGGGTGGTCTTTACCAGTTCTTTTGCATCAGCGACCCCAAGAAGTTGCTACAATTGGTTTGCCAATATGCAAAACATTACGAATATAGAAGGCCTGAATTATTTGAACACATCAAGCGTCCGATATTTTTATGGAATGTTTCAGTACTGTTACAATCTTACAAATATTGAGGTGGGTGGTTTTGATACTTCCAAGGCAATTGACATGTCATTTATGTTTGCAGCATGCAAGAAAATCACAGGTGTTGATGTCAGCAATTTTAATACATCCTCAGTGACAGGTATGAATGGTATGTTTGCCGGCTGCACCTCCTTAACGTCTGTTGATGTAAGTAATTTCAATACATCAAGTGTCAGGGTACTGTCAAGTATGTTTAGTAATTGTCCAAAATTGGAAGTCCTTGATATAACGAGCTTTAATGTGTCAAATATGCGTAATGCACTATATATGTTTAGTGGTAGTAGCGGCCTTAAAACCATATACTGTAATGATTCTTGGACATCAACAGGTGCTGACGGCACAGATATGTTTAAGGACTGTAGTTCGCTAGTAGGAGCAATTTCTTATGCAGCAGACAAGTTGGATATCAATTATGCGACTCCGGAAACTGGTTACTTTACTTACAAGCATGAAAAACGCGACATAATTGTCAATGGCAAAACTGTGACAAATTTAAACGAGGGTGACCTCACCGCAATCCCCGGCGTTACGGGCACTGCTTCATACGACAACAAAACAAAGACGCTGTACCTTGAGAATGCCAGCATAACAGAGATGACATTAGCAGGTGGCTACGCAATAGAAAATGGCATAGATTCATTAAAAATCAACGTGACGGGCGACTGTAGCATATCGTCAGCCGCAGGCACAGGCATAAAGAACGCCAGCAAGACATTGATAATAAATGGTACGGGTACGCTGAATATCACTGGTGAAATCCACGGAATTAATATGACAAACACTGCTGTAAACTACCTTGTCATCGACGGCAATGCGACTGTGAACGTCACCGCTGGCCACTACGGTATGCAGGGTGTGGTAACCATACAACACAATTTCAAGACAGGAGAAGTCACCACGATATGTCCCGCCAAATTGAAAGTAGGTGGTACGAATTCAAAACTCAGCGTGAAAGGTACGGAGAGATGCTTCATGGCCCTCGGTGGTTTCATCGCAGCAGATGGCTACGAGGTGACATCACCGTCGCGCACTGCGTATTACGGCAAGTTAGATGGAGCGGATTATTACACCTTCTGCAGGTTGTCGCTGTCATTTGGTAAGGAACTGTCTGATCCAACAACGACGCTCACGCCTGTAGCCGGTACGGCAGTGGTGATAGAGAAGACTGTAACATATCAGCCCGGTGACGTGAACCATGACGGTTCGATAACAATGGCAGATGCCAATGCCGTGGTGAACTACTTCCTTGCTACCGACAAGCCATCCGACTTTGATAAGGAAACAGCTGATGTGAACGGTGATGGTTCAATCACGATGGCGGATGCCAACATGATAGTGAATATGTTCTTGGGACAATAAAAAAGCCCCCACCTACCTCCCCCGTGGGGGGAGGGAATGAGTTACACTTTGACTGATTTTTCTCTGTTTGGGACAGGGGGATTAGAGGTCCCATTTGGGAAGTGAAAAATGAAAAGTGAAAAGTGAATAATACGCTGGTGACACAGACTTGATGATAAGTCTAAACGTAACTTGTATTATTCACTTTTCACTTTTCACTTTTCACCTTTCACTTTTCACTTTTCAGTCCATACGGTCGCGGTAGTCTTCGTATCTGTATTCCTTCAGGGTTTCTATTACGCCATCTTTGCGAAGGAGAGCTATAGACGGGTGACTGATGCCGTTGAACATATTTGTCTTCACCGTGGTGTAGTGCAGCATGTCCTCAAAGATGACGTTCTCGCCAATCTGCAGTTCGTGGTCGAACTGCCATGTGCCCATATAGTCGCCGCTCAGGCAACTGCAACCGCCGAGACGGTAGCCGCCTTCCTCGCCTTCTTGCAATATGCGTGCTCCACGCACCGTCGGCATATACGGCATTTCGAGACAGTCGGGCATGTGGCAGGTAAACGACACGTTCAGTATGGCGGTGCGTATTCCTCCATCCTCTACAATGTCAACCACCTGTGCCACGAGCGGTCCTGTCTGCCATGCGAAGGCACTGCCGGGTTCCAGAATGACGTGAAGCCAAGGGTAACGCTCCTTGAAACCCTGCAGCAGTCGGATAAGTCGAGGCACGTCATAGTCAGCACGCGTCATGAGATGTCCGCCGCCGAAGTTTATCCATTCTATCTGGTTGAACCATTTGGAGAAACGCTCCTCAATGACTTTCAGTGACCGTTCAAACACGTCGGATCCGCTCTCGCAGTGGCAATGGCAGTGAAAACCTGTGATGCCGGAAGGCAGCTGGTCGGGTAGGGCAGTGGAGCGCACCCCGAAGCGTGTGCCGGGAGCGCATGGATTATAGAGAAGCGTCTCCACCTCGGAATGTTGCGGGTTTATGCGCAGTCCGAAACGCAGTGCAGGGTTTACTCCTTTCGCACGCTCATGATAGCGATTGAACTGCGACAGGGAATTGAACGTCAGATGACTGCTCATCCGTGCTATGTCGTCAATCTCGTAATCCGTATATGCAGGTGAATAAGTGTGCGCCGGAGCGCCAAACCCCTTGTAGGCAAGGCACGCTTCAAAGAGCGAGCTTGCCGTGGTGGCCTGGATGTATTCACGGAAAATGGGGAAGGTCTTCCATAGGGCATAAGCCTTGAAAGCCAGGATGATCTCAACGCCGGCTTCGTCAGCCACGCTCTTTATCAGCGCGAGGTTGCGGCGCAGTTTGTCCTCTTCAAGGATGTAAGTGGGGCGTTTTATCAGTTCATAGTTCATAATTCACAGTTCATAGTTGCAGTTTTCGCTACTTTTAATTTAATAATTTATAAAAAACAGTGCAAAGGTAACTTTTATATTCGAGAAAATTGCATATTTAACATTTTTTTCTTAATTTTGCAGTCGTGAAACTGATAATAATGACCCAACCCACATATTTTGTGGAGGAGGACAAAATACTTTCCGCACTGTTTGACGAGGGACTTGACATTCTGCATGTGAACAAGCCGGAGTTGGATCTCGTCTATGCCGAACGACTGCTGTCACTGTTGCCACAGCGCATTCTGGACCGCATCGTCGTGCATCAGCATTATTTCTTGAAAAAAGAGTTTGACCTCAGGGGAATACACATAGACAGACCCGAAGAACCAGTGCCGGACGGTATGCGCAGACATGTGACGCGCAGTACACCAAACATAGACGACCTGAAGGCGATGAAGAAGGAGTGCGACTATGTGATGCTGCATTCTTTGTATGATTCATTGCATGACGGTGCAAAAGCCTCGCTGACAGAAGACGAGATGCGCGCGGCACGCAAGGCAGGCTTGATAGACAAGCATGTATATGCCCTCGGTGGCATGAGTCTTGAGAATATCGCCAAGGCAAAGGAACTCGGTTTCGGCGGGGTGGTGATATGCGGAGACCTTTGGAGCCGTTTCAGCATACAGCATGAGGTGGATTTCAAGGGACTGATAGAGCATTTCAAGAAACTGCGCAAAGCCGTGGGGTGAAGATGCTTGATATGCGGATTTGTTGTAACTAATAGAGATAATCATAAAAATCAATACTATATAGATGGAAAAAGATTCTTTCCTTGTATTCTCTGGCACGGCCACACGCTACCTTGCAGAGAAAATATGCGCCAGCCTCGGCTGTCCGTTGGGTAACCTCGTGATAACCCGTTTCAGCGATGGCGAGTTTGCTGTCAGTTTCGAGGAGAGCATACGCGGTCGCGACCTGTTCCTCGTGCAGAGTACATTCCCAAGTTCGGACAATCTCATGGAACTGCTTCTGATGATTGATGCAGCCAAGCGCGCTTCGGCACGCACCATCAATGCCGTGATACCTTATTTCGGCTGGGCACGTCAGGACCGTAAGGACAAACCGCGCGTTTCAATCGGTGCGAAACTTGTTGCCGACATGCTCAGTGCGGCAGGAATAGACCGACTCATAACCATGGACCTGCATGCCGACCAGATACAGGGTTTCTTTGATGTGCCTGTGGATCATCTTTATGGTTCGGGCGTGATACTCCCGTATCTGAAAAACCTAAAACTGGAGAACCTTGTCATTGCATCGCCTGACGTGGGTGGTGCAAAGCGTGCCAAGAGCTTTGCCAAATACCTTGACTGTCCGCTTGTATTGTGCAACAAGACACGTGCCCGTGCCAATGTGGTGGCAGAGATGCAGATTATCGGCGACGTGAAGGACAAGGATGTGGTCATCGTTGACGATATGGTTGACACAGCGGGCACCATCACTAAGGCTGCCGACATCATGAAGGAGGCAGGAGCCCGTTCGGTACGTGCCGTGGCAAGTCACTGTGTTATGTCTGGCCCGGCCAGTGAGCGTGTGCAGGAGTCTGCATTGGAGGAGATAGTGTTTACTGACTCCATCCCATATTCTCAGCGTTGTGCCAAGGTGAAGCAGCTCAGCGTTGCTGATATGTTTGCTGAGACTATAAGACGTGTCATCAACAACGAGAGTATATCGTCTCAATACATTATATAATATAGGCATTGGGTCGCATCAACAATATATGGTATTACTTCTCAAGGCACAAATACCTTATCACTATAGTGATAGGTATGGTGTTGGTAGGAGTGGTTGACGAGAACAGCGTGCGCTCTCTTGTCATGTTGAACATGCGGCTCAGTGAAAGGAAAGCAGAATTGCAGTCGTATGAAGATCAGTTTGAACGTGACTCCATACGACTGCATAATTTTGAAGCAAGTCTGAAGGGAGTGGAGACCATCGCCCGTGAGCGTTATAAGATGAAGCGTGCTGACGAAGACGTCTTTGTGCTCAGTACGGAGAAAAACGCCGGCACAGATGAAGAGTGATGGAAAACAAGCGTGTTATAACATGGAACAGAAACATAGAAAAGAAAACGCAGCAGGCCTGCGCCAGTTGACACATACCCAGTCGATGGCTCTCGCTGTCGGTGCAGTGATGATGGTGGCCGGTGTTGGCGGCGTGGTGTTCGGCTCGCTGGCAGGACTGACATTCGTGAAGATAGCCACCGTGGTGTTTGCCGTGGGAGCCATACTCTTCGCCTTGATGCAGATGATGCAGGTATATGAAGGAACGGATATCGTCATACGTCGTCTGCGCCGCATCATGGTGATAGGCGATGTGTGCTTCATACTTGCAGCCCTGCTGATGGTGGAAAGCAATTTCCATATCCTCTTTCCATACATAGCGACGAGCGTCGAAGGATATAATGCCTGGGTACATTATGTGTATAACAACTGGGTGGTGGCACTGCTCATCGCTGCAATACTTGAGATGTACACCACACACCGCATTGCAAGCGAATTGAAAAAACGATAGTGTTTATAAATCATAATGCAAGGGGGCAGATACTAAAAAAAACTTAATCGCTTGGCTTATTAATTAACAAGCCATAAAATTTTTTTTTCAGTTCAGTATTTCTTATTACTTTTGCAAGTGCTAAAACAATATTATGAAGAAATACTACTCTTTTGTATCTTTGATGGGCTTGCTCATGCTGATGTCATGTACGAAATACAATGTCACCGGCACGTCGAGCCTGCAGAATATAGATGGACACATGCTTTACCTTAAAGGCATCGTCAACGACGAGTTGGTGAATATCGATTCGTGTGAGGTGGTGCATGGTAAATTCAAATTCTCCGGTTCACTCGATTCCGTGCAGGTGGTGACACTCTGCATTGATGAGGATCCGGTGATGCCTCTGGTGCTTGAAGACGGTGAGGTGATTATAGAACTCAACGAACAACGACAGCAATGCAAAGGTACACCGCTCAATGACACCCTGACCGCATTCAACAGACGCTATGAATTGTTGATGTCGCAGTTTGAAGACCTCTCGCACCAGCAGAGCCAGGCCATCATGAACGGAGAAGATATTGACGTTGTGAACCAGCGACTGGAGGGACAGCACAACAAATTAGTGGTGCAGGAAGACAAGATGATTTCCTCTTTCATAGCAGAAAACTTCGACAACTGCCTCGGTCCCTATGTGTTCCAGATAGCCACCAGCGGTTATCAGTATCCGATGCTTACGCCGTGGATAGATGCTTTGATGACGAAGGCGACAGAGACATTCAAAAACTCGCCATACGTTAAGGAATATATGACCCTGGCAAAGCAAAACCAGGACATCATGACGGGCGTGGCAGATGTACCGAAGCAGGCTCCGCCGTTGCCGCAAGAAGTGCAGGGCAGTATGCCGCCACCGATGACACCAAACGAAATGGCTAAACCACAGGAATGATGAGAATATTGATAAAAGGCGGTACGATGGTGAACGAGGGAACGTGCAGAAAGGCAGACCTCGTAATCGAAAACGACCGTATAAAAGAGATATATGACAAAGGAATTGACACTTGTTGTGCCAATTCCTTTGATGTTATCATTGATGCCGAAGGAGCATACGTCATGCCGGGTGTCATAGACTCGCATGTGCATTTTCGCGAGCCGGGGCTTACGCATAAGGCCGACATGGAAACCGAAAGTAGGGCGGCGGCATACGGCGGCGTGACGACAGTCTTTGACATGCCCAATACAAAACCGCAGACCACGACGCTTGCCGCACTTGCAGAAAAACAACATACTGCAAGCGGAAAGATGCATGTGAATTACGCATTCTTTCCAGGGGCTACCAATGACAACATAGAAGAGTTGCGCCGTCTTGACGTTCATGCTGTTCCCGGCATAAAACTGTTTATGGGTTCCTCTACGGGCAATATGCTCGTTGACCAGGAAGAAGCGCTTGACGCAGTGTTTGCATTGGCGAAAGAAAAAGACCTGCCGCTGATGGCGCATTGTGAAGATACGGAAGTGATAAACGCCAACATGGCCTATTATAAACAGGTGACAGGCTGTGATGACCCGGATGTAAGGCTGCATCCGTTGATACGTAGCGAAGAGGCATGCGTTAAATCTTCAGAACTAGGAGTGCGTTTGGCAAAAAAACACGGTACGCGTTTCCATATAGCCCATGTGAGTACGGAGAAAGAGCTGTCCATGCTTGGTGGGAATGTTTCAGGTGAAGCCACTGTGGCGCACTTGATGTTTGCAGCGCCAGACTATGATGTTCTCGGTGCACGGATAAAATGCAATCCAGCCGTGAAGATGACGAAAGACAGAGATGCGCTGCGTAAGGCACTGTCATTAGGCAATGCTAAAATCACTACAGTATCAACAGACCATGCGCCACATACGATTGAAGAGAAACAGGGTGGGGCGGCACATGCTATGTCGGGTATGCCGATGGTGCAGTTCTCACTCGTAAGCATGCTGTCGCTCGTTGATGAGGGAGTGCTTACAATGGAGCACCTTGTGGATTTGATGTGCCATAATCAGGCAGTGCTCTTTGGTGTAAGAGAACGTGGATTCCTTCGTCCCGGATACAAAGCCGACATTGCGGTGGTGAGACGCTGTGATGCCCCCTGGACGCTGACGCCAAACAGAATACAGAGCAAATGCGGATGGAGTCCGCTTGAGGGTAGGCAGTTTAACTGGCAAGTTTGCCAGACGGTGGTCAATGGAAATGTGATATACAACGACGGAGTTTTTGATGAAAGGAAATATGGTGAGCAGGTGGATTTTAGATAAGTTGTATAAATTATATCAGATAGTTGTGGTGTGCCCGGTGGTGATAATCATGAGCGCCTGGGCCGGTACCACCATGGCTGTGATGTGTCCTTTGACAGGCAAGTATGGCGACTGGTGGGGCTCTTTCGCTTCACGCTGGTGGGGCCGTGTCATAATATGGGCATCGCTCATTCCTGTTACCGTGGAGGGAAGAGAGAATTTCGACAAAGACACTTCGTATGTGTTTGTGGCCAACCATCAGGGGGCTTATGACATCTTCCTTGTGTGTGGATTCCTTGGGGCGGAGATACGCTGGATGTTGAAACGCTCGCTTGAGAAAATACCGTTTGTAGGCATAGGTGCCCGTAAGGCTGGGTATATATATGTTGACAAAGGCAATCCCGGAGCCGTGCGCTCTACATATCGCAGGGCAGAAAAAGTACTGCAGGGCGGAGCATCGCTGATGGTCTTTCCGGAAGGGTCGCGCACAAAGACGGGGCGCATCAATCGTTTTAAGAAAGGAGCGTTTGCCCTTGCTGACGAACTGCAGTTGCCTGTGGTGCCGATGACCATAAATGGTTCCTATGACATCCTGCCGCCGCAGCGTGACGGACACTTCATACATCGTCATCCGTTGAGGCTTACGATACATAAACCTATATATCCGCAGTCGCAGGGGCCTGAGAACATGCAGCGGCTTATGGACGAAAGCTTTGATGCCATTTCTTCTTCGCTTGTTGAGGAATAATCACCATTTTATTTTCTTGAACAACAGATTTTGTGTTAATAAAAGTAAAAATACTGTCAAAAATTTGGTAGGTTCAATTTTTTTGAGTAATTTTGCACTCGCTTTTAAGGAACAACACGCACCCTTAGCTCAGTTGGTAGAGCAACTGACTCTTAATCAGTGGGTCCAGAGTTCGAGCCTCTGAGGGTGTACAAAGAAAATCAAGCACTTACGAGAAATCGCAAGTGCTTTTTTCTTTTATTTGCGAACGATTTGCGAACGATTTGTAATGTATATTGATGATTTCTTTTAACATTGACGAATGCGGTTTGCAGAAATTATAATGTAATTAGATAAAGTAACGCAGTTATGCTAACTTATCAAGGAAAAGCTTTTTTTATCAAAAAAGCTTACTTTTCATATCCCTTTTGTTTTATTATTTTCAACTGTGAGCCTGCGAGCAGTTCAAGAAGAGAACAAAGAAAAAGTGTATAACAATGTATAACGTTGTTATACGGAAACTTTTTCTTTGTTTGTAGTTTTTGTTGTATAACAAAAAGACTTCTTGCTAACAACTAAATTTTTTGTATAACACGTTTTTGTATAACAAAACGCTGTTTTTGTATAACTTTGTATAACATCGTTATACATACCTATTTTTTGCACAAAAACGGCATTTTGTGCGTTTTTGGTTTTCCAAGCAAAGGGAAGAGTGTTGCATCCCTCTTTCCTGCGGTTCGCAACTGGTGTATGACAGTTGTTTTTTTCAAGAAAAGGGAAAAGAAATAACTGATATTTTTAATATATTTAGATGTTGGGGGAGCGGATGCGATGCTCGCTATCGGTCACGATGTCATAGAGACTTCCCTCCTTGGGAAGTTCGGTCAGTACCTCGCCCGTCTCGATGTCGTAGTAACCGAACTCGTTTTCGAACTCTTGCCACCCATAGAAGGAAGGCGTTGCGTCTGTCTCTATGGTTGCGACTTGGTATTCATCTTCCTCGGTCACCTCGTCGCATCCCCAGGCTTTTTTAGTGCCCAGCCGAAAATACACTCTCCGACCTTGCAGAGCCTCAAAGATGGTGTTCATGTGCACGGCATCGAAGAAACGCCTGCCCTCGCTATCCTTTGCTATTAATTTGGTGAAATACTTAAATATCTCCAGATAGCGCCCTTCCTTGTCGACTTTTTCCAATTTTTGACCTTTATCTCTGCTCTCGGGGTTGAGTTGCATCCAGAGGAAAAGGATGAAATCGGCAAGCTCTTTGCTGGAAATGAAAAAATGGAAATGAGGGTGGTAAGTATCCCACCAAGGGTCTGCAGTGCCGTCTTCGAGGAATTTCCTGCCGTGGTATGTGCATTCAAATTTTCGAATGCCTATCACCCCGTTCCGCATTGCCTTCCGATACTCACGGCTATTGGCTATTTGTCGCCAAAGCTCTTGATAGCGTGCCACCTCTGCCTTTAGTTTCTCGGCTGTCACATTCGGGCGTGTAAGTGTGAGAAACCACAGTTCTTTCTCCATCCGCAGCCTCTCCCCATAGGCATTGATGAGTGCGCCCATTTTGTTTCGTTGGCAAATGGGGCACCACCGATTCTTACAATATTTTGATTTCGCCAGCCCCTCTGCCGTCACCTCTATTATATTGCAGCAATACAAGGTGTTCCTGTACCCTTTGGCGAGTTGGCTATTTGGATTTTGGTAATACAGCATTCCCGCCAGATGATACCCAAAATACTTAAATTTATTCCTTTTCTGTAGTTTATTTCTAAAATTATTTGGAATCTCAGATTTTTTTACTAACTTTGCATCCATAAAGAGAAAAGATTTAGAAACTCGTTGAAAAAATGCTTAATCTCCCCGACAATTTGCCCCTGTCGGGGATCTTTTTTTACCATTTTTCTAAATTCTAAGTTCTTGTCTCTGCTGTGGGTGTTCCTTGATGTACTGCAGGGTGTCGGTCAGTTTCTCAAACTGTTCGTCTGTCAGCCTGGCACCCCCATAGCCATTTTCGTTGTATCTCAATGAGCGTGCTATCTGAGCAGCGAACACTGTGCGGTTATGGTCGCTGAAAGAAACACCACCGAATGACGGCATGGTGCCCTTCTCGACACGTTCTTCGTGGTCGTTGAAGTATTCTTCGTAGGCATCCTGAAGCCAACGATAACCCTTGTGCAGCCCCTTCCCGGTGGCATGTTCACGGGCATACTGCAGTATTTCTGCCCATTTCTGGTCAGTTCTTGCATCCATAGTCAACACGCACCTCCTTTCATCAGCTTATGCACATCATCATAATTGTAAAAAATTCGTGCACCGACTTTCCGATTTTTGAGGGTGCCTTTCTTGTTCATTACCCATAATGCTGGGTATTTTACACCGAGCAGCGCTTGCACTTGCTGACTTGTCAGCAGCTTTTCGCCTCCGAAGGTGAAAGGGGTGATTAACTCGCCATTCGGTGCGACGTCCGAAGGCAATTGCGGTTTCGCATTAGCAGCGACCATTTCTGCTGCCAATGCTCTGGCGCGTGTTTCGATTTCACGCTCCAGCAACTCTAAGAGTTCTGTACTCATTGTAATCCATCACAATTCGACCGAGTTAAAAACTTAATATTATATAAACCCCTCCCTTCTCGCGTTTTTCCAACGCAAGTCAAGTGAATTGCCGCAATATCTGCGGCATACCTCGCAAACAATGCGAGAAGAAAGAAGCGAGAGTTCCTACCTTATAATTACATCGCTACATGCGGTCGAATTGTGATGTTTTTAGTCGCTTGCCGAGCGGCTTTGCCCTCAGCTTAAGGCGGTGTAGCCAGCCCAATAAATAGAACTCTCTTGGCGAGGGTCGTCCATGCTTTCTCGCCCATTTTTTATTTTTACAGACCTAAAGTCTGTTATTGATGATGCAAAAATAATAAATTTATTTCAAAACACCTCGAAGTATTAAGGATTTTTAAGAAAATTTTCTCAAATAACCTCAAAAACTATAATTATCCAAGCAATTCCTCCAACAGAGGTTTGAGGTTTGAAGCAAATGAGTAATGTCCCCAAACAATATTATATTTTATAAAATGTTAAATATTTTCACTTTTTTTGAAATTAATTTGTTTGTTTATTTTTTTTTATTACCTTTGCATTATAATTACGCTCATGGCTACGCATATCCGAAAGCGGTGACAAATCGCTTATTCTTGATAATGGAAATGCCGACCCTTGAGCATTTTTTTTTATATTTATCATATAATGAGCAAGACAAAACTTTTTCCGCCTGTTAAGATTGCAGTTCTGATTGATGGTGGTTTTTTTGTGAAGAGATTTAACGCATTGTATAATAAAGACCGCTCTATGACAGGTGAGCAGGTTGCTGATATGTTATATACAATGGCAATGTCACATGTAGGAGAAAACAATACATTATATCGTATTTTCTACTATGATTGCGAACCGCTCGGCAAGAAAGTCCATAACCCCTTGACCAAGCGAGCTGTCGATTTTAGTAAAACTCCAGAATACAAATTCCGAAAAGAACTACTTGACGCTTTAAGGAAAAAGCGTAAGGTTGCCTTGCGTACTGGTACTTTGAAAGATAATAATAACTGGCATTTACGTCCAGCAAAGGTGAAAGAACTTTTATCGGGCAAGATTAGTGTCGAAGACCTTGCGGAAGACGATGTATATCTTGAAATACGTCAGAAGGGTATTGATATGAAGATAGGTGTCGATATTTCGTCATTAGCTTTGAAAAGATTTGTTGATACTATTGTTTTGTTTGCTGGTGATTCGGATTTCGTTCCTGCTGCAAAACTTGCACGTAGAGAAGGCGTGGATTTTATTCTTGACCCAATGAAGGCAAATGTTGAGCCACAATTGTTTGAACACATTGATGGTATTAGATGTTCTACGCCACCAAAGAAAAGAAAGAATAAAAAACAGTCTCCCGTGTAAATAATGAGAATGCTAAAGTTTCCCATGTTTTAGCGTGGGGAACATCGTTTATATATTAAGCAACTTCTTTAATAAAGCTTTCAATTCCGTTTTCGACAGTTTATCTAAGTCTGGCGTCTCTTGTTTTTCCTCTATATTGAGCAGCTTCATGTTGTTGCGGTATCGAATTTCCAAAGGGTACACATCCATGTAGCCTGCGGTCACATCGTTGCCGTGGCTGTGCCCCATGCTCTCGGCAATGTACTCTTCTTCGACTCCAGCGAGTTTGAGGTTTGTAGCAAAAGAGTGTCGGGCCCAGGTTCCGGAAACGTTTTTCTCCCAACCAAGTAATTCTTTACAAATTCGATTCATCCTATCTTGTACGTTGGAGTTTTCCATGAGAATTTTTCTTCTACGTTCTTCCTCATCAATAACTCCACTGAAAATAAAAGGAAAAACGACCCCATTCTTTGTTGGTGATGCTGCTATCTCGTCAAGGATTTTTTTGAGTGGCTCTATGATGGGTACGACAACCACTGAGTTGTCATTACTGCGTGCTGCGGTCTTTCTGCGTTGAAATTCAAGCGTTCTGCCACCGTCCTGCCAATAGGCGGCATTATAAGTAAGACGTGCAATGTCCGTGAGATTGCATCCATTGCAAAGATATTGTGCCAAGAATAACCCCAACGACTGGTGTGCTCGTTCTGTATATATCGGTCCCCATTCTTTTGGATAACGTTTTTCAATAAATACATTGTACAGTTCCGTCATTTCAGTGACACTAAGGTATGACTTCTGCCTTTTTTTACCCCGTGGTATCGAAATAAGGTCATTACTCTTGTTGCCGAAAGGATATTCGACTTCTGCAAGGAAACCTTGTTTGACACATTCGTTCCACACCACTCGACAGGCACGAAGGTAGATACCCCTTGTGGTGTCAGACATCTGTTTAATGAAATTACCTTGTGCGTCAATGCCGTCCTTCATGCCGTCATTCCATTTAGCAATTACGCTCTTGTTAAGGGAAAAGCCTTCAATATCCCCCACCACTCTTCGGAAAGAGCGTAGAGCGCATTCGTAACTGTCGGCAGTGCCAGCACGTCCTTCCTTGCGCCTGGTGGCAATGATAGCCTCCCATATACCAATAAAGGACATGTTTTTCTGTCCATCTATGTCCACACCAGAAAGCATTGCCCGAATAAGTGGCATGGAGAGTTGTTGCTTCTCTGCCACTTTAGCCAATCTTGTGCGGTAGCCTTCCAAAATGCTTTCCCATTTCTTTTTTATGGGAAATAATGCACTACGGCTTGCACTGACGCTGCACACCTCATTGAAATACTTTTCCGTATAAAATTCGTTAAGGTGGTGGAAGTAACGTTCTTCCTTGCCGTTGATAGACCTGTAAAAGCGAATAGACAAAGGATATTCGTCTGAGGTTCTATTACTTCGTTTGTCGAGAATGATTGAGAGGTTAAAATCCCCTACACGATTAGTCGTTAATGATGTCACTTTTTTAGCCATATTTCAACTTTGCGAACGATTTGCGAACGATTTAGGCTATTAAAAGCCCTTTTTTAGTCCAAAATCCGTTTGTTTGTTTATTATGCTGCAAAGTTACAAAATATTTGATAATCAGCCAAATAAAAGTAAAGTTTTTTGATGTTTTTTGACATGTTTAGATGTATAATTTTATGACTCTTAATCAGTGGGTCCAGAGTTCGAGCCTCTGAGGGTGTACAAAGCAATAAGGCGCATCGTTTTGATGCGCCTTATTTTTTTGTTTTATAAAAAAACATAAAATAATTGCTTATATCGGGAAATATTAGTAACTTTGCATTTATGATAAAAGCAGGAAACGGATTAAAACACACTATAGTTGCATTGATTGCAACAACTTTAAGTATGATACCTGTGTCGATAAGTGCACAGTCGCAATATTCGGAATGTGAAGACACGTGTGCCCATATACATGGCATTGACATCTCGCATTATCAGGGCGCAGTGTTTTGGGAAGCGGTAGGAACCGGCACCAAAATGGCATACGTTTACATCAAAGCCACGGAAGGCAGTACACGCATAGATCCTACATACGAGCAGAATGTACTGACGGCGCACCGCTACGGACTGAAGGTGGGTTCTTATCATTTCTACCGTCCCACAGTGGAGCAGGAACTGCAGGTGGCTAATTTCTATGCACAGTGCAAGCCCAGCGAACAGGATTTGATACCTATGATTGACGTGGAAGTGACGGGTGGACTGTCAACGGAACAGTTGAGGGATTCACTGTCCAAATTCCTCGATATGATAGAACAGGTGTATCGCCAGCGTCCGCTCATCTATGTGGGTGCCAATTTCTATAACAAACACCTGCAGGGGCAACTGGACCGCTATCTGATAATGGTGGCACAGTATTCACAAAAAGAACCGGTACTGGCCGATGGTCGCGATGTTACCATGTGGCAGTACACAGGCAGCGGTCATCTGCACGGCATCAACGGATATGTGGACAAAAGCCGTTTTATGGGTGGACATAAGCTGCGTGAACTGAGGTTCAGGCATCGCAAAGGTGAGCCTTGATTGTTATTTAGAATAAAATAGAGAATAAAGAGTATAAGATATGGCATTGATAAACTGTCCAGAGTGTGGTCATGTGGTAAGTGATCATGCAGAAACATGCCCAAACTGTGGCATAAGAATAGCACCTGCTGGTGTGGATGTAAGCAACATAAAGTTTGATGTGTCACAAGGTGCATCAGATGAGACTCATGTGGAACCGACGGATGCAGTCTCTGTGGGACAGCCGGTGACGCCGGCGGCTGTTGAACCTGTTGCTCCATCGCAGCCAGTGGTGAATCCTTCGCCGTCTGTTGCAGGGCAGGTGAGGTCGTCTGTGGAACAGGCACGTCCTGCTGTGGAGACACCAAGGTCACAGGCTCAGTACTCTTATGACAGTGATGGTGGTTTTGAAGACGGGCAGAAAAAGACCAACAAGGGACTGCTGTATATGATTTCGTTCATTGTGGCCCTTGTCATCTGCATAGTGGCATATATGGTGTGGAATAATGCTGCCAACGAGAAATTGGAGATGCAGCGTTATGAGGAAGCAATGCTTAGCACCAACGTGCAGGATTTGAAAGACTATCTGGTGCAGTTCAATGATGCTCCGCAGGAACACCGTGACTCAGTGAATGCACGTCTTGAACTCCTTACCAAAGAGGATGCCGATTGGATGAACACCGTTGCAGGAGGTTCAAGGAAAGCATTGGAGGAATACATAAAGAATCATCCAAACTCGCTGCATAAGGGTGAAGCAGAAAACCTCATAGACTCCATCGATTTCAGCGTTGCAGTGCGTAAGGGCACTGCTGAGGCGTATGCCGAGTATCTAAAGATGCACTCGGAAAGCAAACATGCTGCCGAGGCACAGGAGTTCCTTGACAACAAGAAAGCCACAGAGGCAACTCCGGAGGAGAAAGCAATGGCTCGTGACGTATGCAAGCGCTTCTTCCAGGCCATCAATGCACAAAATGAGGAAAAACTGCTCTCTACCATAGGCAATCTGACATCGTTCTTAGGACGTGGAGGTGCTGATGCACAGGATGCTGTTGACTTTATGAACAAAATGTACAAGGATGACATTACAAACATGAATTGGTATATCCTTGACGACTTCAAAGTTGACAAAAGCACAGAAGGAGACTCGGATTCTCCGAATGTTGTTGCTCATTTTACGGCCGAACAGCGCATAGAACGCACCGATGAGACGAAAAAGACAAAGGCAAAATATGCTGTGACAGTCGAGATATCGTCAGACAAGAAGATTACGAAGTTTAACCTCAAGGAAAAATAATCTCCTTGCAATCACGCCTTCACCTTAAAAAGAAATGCATTTCAAGTGGACGATAGATCAGGCTGATGAACAGCAGCAGCGGCAGGCACGTGAGTTGGGCGAAAAACTCAATATCTCTGTTGTGCTTGCCAGGCAGTTGGTGAAGCGTGGCATCACCACCGAGTCTGCTGCAAAGCGCTTCTTTCGTCCGCAGTTGGGTGATTTGCTCAATCCCTTTTTGATGCGTGACATGGATGCGGCTGTTGACCGTCTTAACGATGCGATAGGACGTAAGGAACGCATTCTGGTGTATGGTGACTATGACGTTGACGGATGCACAGCTGTGGCACTGGTGTATCAGTTTATACTGCAGTTCTACAGCAATATAGAATACTATATCCCCGATCGTTATGACGAAGGATATGGTGTAAGCCATAAAGGTATAGACTATGCCAAGGCTCAAGGTGTTTCGCTGGTTATCATCCTCGACTGCGGCATAAAGGCTCACGAGGAAATTGCATACGCCAAAAGTCTTGGTATCGACTTTATTATATGCGACCATCATGTGCCTGATGAAACATTGCCCCCGGCGGTTGCAGTGCTCAATCCAAAACGTCTTGACGACACCTATCCCTTCAAGGACCTGTGTGGCTGTGGCGTAGGGTTCAAGTTTATGCAGGCATTTGCGAGAAACAATGGAATACCATTTTCGAAACTCATGCCAATGTTGGAACTGTGTGCCATAAGCATTGCGGCGGACTTGGTGGACGTGACTGATGAGAATCGCATATTGGCATATCATGGATTGAAACTTATCAACCAGCAACCCTCTGTGGGAATAGGGGCGATAATTGACACCTGCGGGTTGTCGGAGCGTGAGATAAGTATGGGCGACATAATGTTCAAGATTGGTCCGCGCATCAACGCTTCCGGACGTATGGAGAACGGCAAGTTGTCTGTTGACTTGCTTGTGGAACGCCACCATGATGCTGCATTGCGTATCGCCAAGGAGATAGACGAGTATAATGAGCAGCGACGTGATATAGACAAGCAGATGACCGAGGAGGCCAACGGTATTGTGGAACGCTTGAACAATCAAGACGACCAGCAGTGTATCGTTGTCTATGACGAAAACTGGAAAAAAGGCGTGGTAGGTATTGTCGCAGCACGACTGATGGATATGTATTTCCGTCCAACGGTGGTGCTGACGCGTGATGGACAGTTTGCTGTAGGCTCAGCACGTTCCATGGCGGGATTTGATATCTATACGGCAGTGAAGAGTTGCCGTGATTTGTTGATAAACTTCGGTGGACATACACATGCCTGTGGACTGACTATACGGTGGTCAGATGTGGAGGTGTTCAAGCAGCGCTTGGAGGAATATGTACGTCAGCATATATTACCTACGCAGACAGTGCCTACGCTGAAGGCAGATGCAGTGATTGATTTCAGCGACATCAACAAGCGATTGCTGCATGACTTGAAACGCTTTGCACCATTCGGACCAGGCAATCCCAAACCGATATTCGTTACCAAGGATGTGTATGACTTTGGCACATCGAAAGTGGTAGGCAGGCAGCAGGAACACATAAAACTGGAGTTGGTTGACTCCAAGTCACCGACAGTGATGAACGGCATAGCCTTCGGACAGTCAGCGGCAGTACGCTATGTGAAGTCAAGACAGTCTTTCAGTATCTTATATACGATAGAAGAGAATATCTATAGGCGCGGCAATGTGCAGTTGCAGATAGAGGATATCCATTTCAATTAACCGCTAACATACAAGACAGGCAAGGGTGAATGACGATAATGTATATCTTCGGGTACTGCGCCAATATTTCGGCTACGACAGTTTTCGTAGCATACAACTCGACATCATACGCAGTATAGGTGGCGCTCACGACACTTTGGGGCTGATGCCTACAGGTGGCGGCAAGAGCATCACGTTTCAGGTGCCGGCACTGACTATGGACGGGGTGTGCATAGTCGTGTCGCCGTTAGTGGCACTGATGAAAGACCAGGTGCAGCATCTTAAAGAACGTGGCATCAAGGCTGAGGCTATATACACCGGTGTGTCTCGTGCTGATGTGCAGCGCATATTGGACAATGCCATATTTGGTGCCGTCAAGTTTCTTTATGTTTCGCCGGAGCGGTTGTCTAACCAACTCTTTTTAGCCAAGCTGCATTATATGAAAGTATGTTTCGTCACTGTTGACGAGGCTCACTGTATATCGCAGTGGGGCTATGATTTCCGACCGTCATATCTGCAGATAAACCGCCTGAGGGAGATACTGGGTAACGTGCCGGTGCTGGCACTGACAGCCACAGCCACGAGACAGGTGGCAGAGGATATACAGGATAAATTGGAGTTCGGCAGGCATAACGATATGGTACCGCAGGTGTTCACCATGAGTTTCCGCCGGGAAAACCTCTCCTATGTGGTGAGAGACACAGATGACAAGTTTCGAGAGATGATGCATATCATATCCTCGGTGAAAGGCAGTGTCATAGTCTATACACGCAACCGTGAGAAAACGAAAGAGTATGCAGAGAAGATAAACGCGGAGGGTGTGAAGGCTACGTTTTATCATGCAGGCCTTGACACGTCGATAAAGGAACAGCGTCAGGAGCACTGGCAGAATGACGAGGTGCGCGTGATGGTGGCAACCAACGCCTTTGGCATGGGCATCGACAAACCTAATGTCAGGCTGGTGATACACGTTGACTGTCCCGATTCGCTTGAGGCATATTTCCAAGAAGCAGGCAGGGCGGGACGCGATGGTAAGCGTGCGTATGCAGTATTGCTGTGCAACGGTTCCGATGTTACCACGCTCTCACGGAGAGTAACAGTAGCTTTTCCTCCCAAGGATTATATAAGAAAGGTGTACGACCAGCTCGCATATTTCTTTGAACTGGCAGTTGACAGCGGAGAGGGATTACATTACGATTTTAACGAGATGGAGTTTTGTCGTCGCTTCAAGCATTATCCTGCTCACCTTGAGAGCGCATTGCAGATATTGCAGAATGCAGGATATGTTGACGTTGACTTTGAACCTGAAAACCGCATACGTGTCATGATAACGGTTATGCGTGAAGATTTGTATGACATACACCATCTTACGAAAGAGGAGGATAGTGTTTTGAATGTGCTGTTGAGGCATTACGGCACCTTGTTTGCAGACTTGACATATATAGACAAGGGACTGGTGGAACGGCGTGCCCGCCTTGGGGATGATGAGTTGCATGCCGTTTTGAAATCGCTGGCGCAGAAACGTATAATAAAATATGTACCTCCCAGACGTCTGCCGTCCATCACATATCTTGTGCAGCGAGTGGAGTCAAGCAGATTGAGGATAACACGCAGCGTGTATGAAACCATGCAAGAGCGTCTTGGCGAACGCATTAGCAAAGTGATTGCCTATATCACCAATGACAACACATGTCGTGAACGTATGTTGATGGAGTATTTCGGAGAAAAAACGGAGTGCGACTGTGGCCATTGTGACGTTTGCTTAGGGTAGGACGGTGGGAGATATTCAGGATTAAAAACAGGAATGTTCGAGATTGTAGGGTTAAAAGTTTGTGTAATTCATAAAAAATGAGTAACTTTGCAGTCAATTTGTAATTTAATATTGATATAAAAAAGTGCCGTTTACACTTCCGTTCAACTTCCTCGATATAATAGTAAAGGGAATGATAGTGGGAATCATCTGCTCTGCGCCGATGGGTCCCGTCGGTGTGCTGTGTGTGCAGCGCACGCTGAACAAAGGTCGATGGTTTGGCTTCGTCACTGGACTGGGCGCTGCCGCCAGTGATTTGTTCTATGCCTTGCTGACAGGTTTCGGCATGAGTTTCGTCATGGAACTCATTGACGAACCACAGAATAAGTTTTTCTTGCAGATATTCGGCAGCATACTGCTGTTCTGCTTCGGATGGTACTGTTTCAAGAGCGACCCGCGCAAGAAGGTGCATGAGAGCAAGAAAAACCAGAAGGGCACGCTGCTTCATAATTTCGTGACAGCGTTTCTCGTCACCGTGTCCAACCCCTTGATAATATTCCTCTTCCTCGCCACGTTTGCACAGTTTGCCTTCGTTATTCCCAACCATCCCGTAGAGATGTCACTGGGCTATCTGAGCATTGTGGGTGGCGCTCTCCTGTGGTGGTACGGACTGACATGGCTGGTAGATAAGGTGCGCGAGTTTTTCTCGATGGACACCATCGTCATCATCAATCGCATAATAGGTACGATAGTTATGGTGTTTTCGTTTGCCATCTTTATCGGAACAGCGTTTAATCTGTTTTCAATATACTAATGTTTATTTCACAAGAACTTCGTAAGACGAACATTGCCGAGTACCTGCTGTATATGTGGCAGGTGGAGGACATCATACGTGCCTACGGCCTTGACCTCTCACTGTTGCGCCGTGAGTATATCTCACGCTTCGAACTCACTGACGAGCAGCGCGACGAGATGATTGACTGGTATGGCAACCTCATCCGCATGATGCGCGAGGAGGGCAAGACACAGCAGGGACATATACAGATTCTGCAGATAGTGACGCAGCAGATGACTGAGCTGCATGAAATGCTGATGCAGTCGCCCAAGTTCCCGTTCTACAGTGCAGAATATTACAAGGTGTTGCCCTTCATTGTGGAACTGCGCAGCAAGGGCAGCAAGGAGATAGGGGAGATAGAGACCTGCCTCAATGCCCTGTATGGCGTGATGATGCTGCGATTGCAGCAGAAAGAGGTGAGCGCAAGCACCGAGGCTGCAGTCAAGGAGATTACCACATTCCTCGGTATGCTCTCCGACTATTACAAGAAAGACAAAGAAGAAGGATTAAAATTTGAAGACGAATGAATCAGGAAATAGAACGCAGGCGAACGTTCGCCATCATATCACACCCTGACGCAGGTAAGACAACGCTGACAGAGAAATTTCTCCTTTTCGGCGGACAGATACAGGTTGCCGGAGCAGTGAAGTCTAACAAGATACGCAAGACCGCCACATCCGACTGGATGGACATAGAGAAGCAGCGCGGTATCTCGGTGTCAACCTCCGTGATGGAGTTTGACTACACACCACCGACGGCATCTGCCGACGTGGTTTACAAGGTAAACATCCTCGATACTCCTGGTCACCAGGACTTCGCCGAGGATACCTACCGTACGCTGACGGCTGTCGATTCTGCCATCATCGTCGTTGACGGTGCCAAGGGCGTGGAGGCACAGACACGCAAACTCATGGAGGTGTGCCGCATGCGCAACACCCCTGTCATCATATTCATCAACAAGATGGACCGTGAGGGCCGCGACCCCTTCGACCTGCTCGACGAACTGGAGCAGGAGCTGCAGATAAAGGTGCGCCCATTGTCTTGGCCTATCAACCAGGGCGTAAAGTTCAAGGGCGTATATAATATATATGAGCAGCAGCTCAACCTCTTCACCCCTGACAAGCAGCGCGTCACCGAGAAGGTAGCCGTTGACATCGCATCGAGCGAGCTCGATGCCCAGGTGGGTGAGGACGATGCACAGCAGTTGCGTGACGACCTCGAACTTGTCAGCGGCGTATATCCAGAGTTTGACGTCGAGACCTACCGCACTGCCGAGGTGGCACCGGTATTCTTCGGTTCCGCCCTCAATAACTTCGGTGTGCAGGAGCTCCTCGACTGCTTCGTAGAGATAGCCCCATCCCCACGTCCTACCAAGGCAGAGGAGCGCATGGTGAGCCCTGACGAGGCAAAGTTCACCGGCTTCATCTTCAAGATTACCGCCAACATCGACCCTAACCACCGCTCCTGCATAGCCTTCTGTAAGGTATGCTCGGGCAAGTTCCAGCGCAACCAGCCCTACCTGCACGTCGGCATGGGCAAGACTGTGCGTTTCTCATCGCCAACGCAGTTCATGGCGCAGCGCAAGGAAACCATCGACGAGGCATGGGCTGGCGACATCGTAGGTCTGCCAGACAACGGCATCTTCAAGATTGGCGATACCCTTACCGAGGGCGAGCAGCTGCACTTCCGCGGACTGCCTTCGTTCTCGCCAGAGATGTTCAAATACATAGAGAACGACGACCCGATGAAGGCAAAGCAGTTCCAGAAGGGTTTGGAGCAGCTTATGAACGAGGGCGTGGCACAGCTTTTCGTCAATCAGTTCAACGGCCGCCGCATCGTGGGCACCGTAGGCCAGTTGCAGTTTGAGGTCATACAGTACCGTCTGGAGAACGAGTACAACGCCAAGTGTCGCTGGGAACCGGTGCATCTCTATAAGGCATGCTGGGTAGAAAGCGATGATGCGGAGCAACTTGAAAACTTCAAGAAGCGCAAATACCAGTACATGGCGAAGGACAAAGACGGCCGCGACGTCTTCCTTGCCGACTCCGGCTATGTGCTCTCAATGGCTCAGCAGGACTTTGAGCATATCAAGTTCCACTTCACCAGCGAGTTCTGATATTTTTTTCCGTGCGATTGCATATTATTATAAAAAAAATGTGTAATATATTGCATATTAATAGGCTCTATTTATTGGGGTGATTTCAACGACAAGGCTCGTTCATGTCTCTTCGTGAGATGTGAACGAGCCTTGTCGCATTTGTATGCTATACGTTGATGAGAATAACAAATCAAGAGTTAAACCATAAAACTATTGTTAAGATAATTCGTGAACCAAAATAATTTTAATTAGTATAATTAGTTTCAAAAAAGGTCTTTAACCAACGAATATGTTTATAAACGGGAATTTCAGATAATAAACAACATAACAATGACACAAAGAACAACAAAACTTGTCCCCCCCAGACATCTGGGACTACTAACACTTAGGGGTGCATGGCAGCGGCTCGGCACAGCGCAGGCCGCAGTAAGAAACATGACAAGGCGAGCAGCCATGATGTTGCTTGTAATGCTGCTCACGACGATAACAGCGTGGGCGCAGTCGCCATCGGGCAACTGGGAGGACTACAAGGCAACAAGCCTTAATGAGAGCGAGGACCACAACACTATCTACATCTCGACGGCAGAAGAACTTGCGCTCTATGCCTACAACGTGAACCACGATATAATGATCGAAAACGATAAATACTACTGTGCCCGCACCGTCGAGCTGCAAGCCAACATCGACTTGAGCGCACACTATTGGAAACCTATAGGATATAACGGTGCTGGCATGATAAAATATTACTTTAATGGAAAATTCAATGGTAACGGTCATACTATTAGTGGGTTATACCTTGATAGAAATGATAATCATGGAGCTGGCACATACGTAGGTTTTTTTGGCGTTATAGAAGGAACAGGGTGGATTAAAGACTTAATTATAGATAATTTCCGCATAGATACTTACAGTTCAGAAGGTTTAGCAGCCTTAGTAAGTCATTGCATGAATGTAAATGATGTATTTACGATAGAGAATTGTATCGTAAAAAATGGTTACATCAATAACAGCTATTCATCAACTACATGGTCAAAAAAGGGAGAAGGAGTTTTTTTAGGTTCTAAGAATGGTGCTATTTCGGTAATTAATAACTTCTACGTTAATGTGACAGGAAATTATGGTGGTGCAGTAAAGGATCATGATGTTGATGGAGCAACAGTAGCTTACGCTTCGGCACAATCGGAATTCTGTAAAAAGATCACTGTCCATAACGAAGATTATTATTATAGAGGTGACATAGTCATCAGTGTTGGCCCCTATGATTATACTGGCTCTAACATTAGTGTCACTCCCACTGTAACGTTCGATGGCACAGCGCTCAACTCCGATTGCTATACCGTTAGCATAAAGAATAGCCAAAATGAGACAATCACACAAGTGAAGGATGCTGGAATTTATACTTTGACTATCACTGGTGTGAATAACAAAGGCTACTATGGCTCAAAGAGTACTTCGTTCTATGTTTTGGGGGTATTGAACGGAAATGGCACAGAGAATAGCCCTTATGAGATATATAACCTTAACGACTGGCGCACATTCTCTTTGAATGTCAGTCTGGGCCAGAGGCTTGATAAATATTACATACTGAAAGATAATATCAGTGGCATTACAGAGATGGTGGGTGATGCCAATTATCAGTTCTGCGGTTCCTTTGATGGCAACCAGAAAACGCTGACCGTCAACATCAACGAAACTGCTACGCAGGGCACCGCCCCCTTCCGCGAAATCAGTGGTGCCACAATCAAGAACCTAACAGTGATGGGTAGCGTTACGGGAACAACCCACACTGCTGGACTGGTAGGCTTTGCCCGCAGCGGTGTGAATACAATAGAAAACTGCAATGTGGCAGTCAACGTGAGCGTCCCTGCCACCAGTGGCAACCGTCACATGGGCGGCATCGTGGGCCACGGTTTTTCATCTACGCTGAACCTTGTGGGTTGCGTATTCAGCGGCACGATGAGTAATAGTGGAGATTATGCTGGAGGCATGCAGGGCTGGAGCGACGGCAACACGCTCACCATTACCAACTGCCTCTTTATGGGCAGTTACACCGGAACGGCTAATAATGGTTTCCATCCCATTGCTATCCATAACGTCAACTCATCAACCAAAGCCAGTGTCAGCAATTGCTACTACACCGTCGCCCCCACGCTGACCAATTCTTCTTTGATTGCTACTACTGGTAAACAGGTCCGCAGTGTTTTGGCTGGTGATACATATGTTACTACTTGTGAGGCCAGTCCAATAGGAAGTAGTATTGCTACTTATAATGTCAGTGGTATAACTGTCTACAACAATGGCATCACATGTGGTAGTGCGTACTACTATGGTAATGGCGACCAAGTGAACCTCAGCATAAGTCACGGGGGGGGCTGCGAGGGCTACAAATTCAGCAGTTACACCGCCAGCGCAGGTACTCTCAGCGGCTCAGCCAACCCCTATACGTTCACCATGCCCAACGAAGACGTGATGCTCTACGCTAAGTGGACCCCCGACCCAGCCCACTTCGCTGACAATGGCGACGGCTCGTACACCATCAAGACCGCTACGGGCTGGAGCGTCTTCTGCGACGCCCTGCAGGACAACGACACATACAACCGCTTCAGTGGCAAGACCGTGAAGTTGGGTGGCGATATCGGTACGGAGGAGGACCCTGTCACCCGTATGGCGGGCTCGAGCGGCCACGACTTCAAGGGCACCTTCGACGGCGACGGCAAGACGCTGACCGTCGACTACAACGCCACCGAGAACTACGCCGCGCCCTTCCGCAACGCTGAGAGCGGCTGTGTGATTGAGAACCTCATCGTTGAAGGCTCCATCGCAACCTCTGCCCAGTTCGCCGCCGGCATTGTCGGCAACCAGTTCGGCACTGTCACCATCCGCAACTGCCGTGTGAGTGCCACCATTAGCAGCAGTAAGAGCGGTGACGGCACTCACGGTGGATTCGTAGGTGTCAAGGGCGACAGTAACTCCGCCCACCTGACCATCGAGGGCTGCGTGTTCGACGGCAAGATAGTCAGCACCGGCACAGGCAAGGATGCCACCACCAAATGCGGTGGCTTCGTGGGCTGGAGGAAAGACAAGGGTTCGCTCACCATCATCAACTGCCTCTACGCACCGCGGACTGACGCTAATGCCGTCAGCAGCGGAGCCACCTTCGCCCGCAATGGCGGCACCATCACCAACTGCTACTACACCCAGACCCTTGACGAGGCGCAGGGTGCATTTGCTTACATCGCCCCCACTGCCCCTGCTAACCTCGGCGCGGCAGTGACAGACGTATCGTACACCGTGCTGACGGCCTACGAGAAAGGTATCCTCTTCGACGGGAAATGCTACGTGGCACCCGAGGCAGTGACGTTCTACGACAATGCCGCCAACGACCTGACAAGCGTGAACGGTTACGTTGCCGACGTAACCCTGCAGGGGCGCACACTCTACAAGGACGGAAAGTGGAACACCATCTGTCTGCCATTCGCCATGACAGCGGAGCAGATTGCCGCAAATAGCAACTTTGCAGGTGCAACGCTGATGACGCTTGACGTGACAGAGAAGAACGGTTTCGACACTGCGGATGGTACATTGTACCTGTGGTTCAAGTCGGCAACTGAGATAGAAGCCGGAGTTCCGTATTTAGTAAAATGGACGAAGGCTGCGGACTACGAGGGCAACGAAGAGAACTACGACATCAGCAATCCTGTGTTCGAGGGCGTTACCATAAGTAATACAGCGGCTCAGGCTGTGGAGAGCACGACCGCAGGATTGGAAATAGTAGAGATGGTAGGCAACTACTCGCCCGTTAGCGTGACGGCAGACGACAAGAGCATCTTGTTCCTGAGCGATGCTAACACTCTGTACTATTCCAGCATAGACCGTCAGATACGTTCGTGCCGTGCGTACTTCTCGGTGCCGTACATCAAGGGAAACGCAGGAGCCAAGGTGTGTGCTTCCTCTCTGAACTTTGATAGCGATGAGGCAACAGGCATCATTTCAATTGAAAATGGAGATTTGAAAATTGAAAAAGAGAGCGATGGCTGGTATGACCTAAATGGTCGCAGACTCAACGGAAAGCCGACGGCGAAAGGTCTGTATATCCATAATGGCAGAAAGGAGGTAGTAGAATGAAACGAGCATATATGAAGCCCTCTATGGAGAAGATAGAGCTGCAGTATGTGACACAACTTCTGCAATCGAGTATAACCGGTCTGCAATCCAATGGCTGGAATGATGCCGAGGATGAGCTAGACCTTAGTGACCAAGGCGGTGGCAGCAGCATTTGGGACAGATAAACATATTATGTAGAAAAAGGAGATATGCCACAGGAAAACAGCATATCTCCCTTTTTTATAAACCTAAATTGTCCTATTCTGCACCCTGTTTTAAGTCGAAATAGAGGGCTGTTTTTCAAAAAAGTTTACGGTTGGTTGGTTTTATCGAAATCTCAAGAAGGTTGTAACTCGTTGATTTTCAAGAGAGGGTTTAAAAATCACGATGTAATATGATAGCTTTTATGGTGAAAAAGCTATCATATTGCGTTGTAAAAGGGCACCTTTTACACTGTAAAAGCTATCTAATTACAAAGTAAAAGCTATGCTTTAACATCTGGAAGCACCAAAAATGCCTTTTCTTTTCCACCTGAACGGCTATCATGTCATTCTTTTCTCTCTGGTTTGCATTTTTTTGCCGACAAAATTGTGAAGGCGAAATATCAGAAATATCCTATCCTACCGGTTTCTACACATAATCACGTAAAATCTCTGCAAATATTATCATTGTTTCGGAAAAAAGTTGTAACTTTGCACTCAGGAAATCGCTATAGCGACCGCGAGCCTGCTTTGCAGACACTTGCTTTTCCTATCGTGCGATACATTGCACTCATAAATCATCATAACATTAACGTCAATTCGGTGAATTTTGATAAACATAAAATATTTATGATAATTGACTTCGTCGAGCTAAACCTTCGTGGACATTCATGGTGATTCGTGTTTTCTTTTCAACATTAATGCCCATTAATGCCCATTAATTTTGCATGAATTATTTTCGTCGAACTCACGTTAACATTATAAAAATTTGAGTGGGAAACAGAAACACTGTTCTGACTCATATTAAAAACAAATAAAGAAGATAATTATGGCAAACGTAGCAACAATTCCTGCAGAAGGGCAGATACTGGTGAACATCGAGGACATGTCGATGCTCAAGGATATCAAGAAGGCTATTAGTATGCTCAAGGGCGTAGCTTCGGTAAAGGTGAAGAGGGCTACTAAGAAGGAGTACGACATCACCAAGACTGCCGGCTACCGTGAGGCGATGGACGACGTAAAGAACGGACGAGTTACGACATACGACTCGGTTGAAGACTTATTCCAGAAGTTAGAAAAGTAATATACATTAGTTCATATTCATGCACCTTTTCTCGCCATGCCAAAGCTCAAACAAGTTTGGCTTTGGTCATCTGGCTTAACGAAAACGTTCCTTTTACCATACTTGCGGAACCCGAATATTAACCTTTCCGCATTAAAAATCTGCAATTATTATCATTATTTCAGAAAAAAGTTGTAACTTTGCACTTGATATCAAACTATAAATAAGATTATGAGCATGAAGACAGGTGACAACGTATTGATTTCGCCCGAGGTGACGCACAAGAGCGACTGGACTCAGGGCACGGTGATAGAAGTGGAGGCAAATCCTTTCGTGGGCACAGTAATCTCGGCTGAGACACCCAACGGAGAGATTTACTTCGAGAAGGAATGTCTGTTCAAACCAGCATATTAACCTATGTACGCACTCAGTTTTGACATGACCATAGCCGACTTGCAGGAGCATTACGGCAATCCCTACCACGGTGCATACTTCGAGATCAAGCGCACATTGGTCAAGAATGGTTAACAACATAATATCAAGATGCAGACAACTGCGATGACATTAACCGAACGACGATTTTAACTGACACAAAGAATGTCATGATATGCTCGCACTATGAGACAGCTCACACTTAATGCCACGCTCGAATATTACGACGTGCCACAGATTATCACTGCTACCGATGCTACTGGTACTCGCTACCTATGCACGCTATACGCCCAAGAACCCGACGGCTACCGCTACCTTGGCGTACAGATTTCTGAGCCTCGCTTGATGGCATTCATTGGGGGACAGCTTGACTTGCGAGATGCTTATCTACACCCCGAGGTCAGCGATGCCCTATACACCGTCAGTGCTGCTGCTGAGCAACTCATGGCCGAACCTATCCTGTCTGCAGACATCGACGAGGCGATGCTCCCCGAGGCTGGCTACTATTTCGACGCCACCGACCTTACCGACGATGGCGATGTGCAGACCGACACATACCAACTTGAAGTTCCAGCCCACGACCGTATCACTTTTTCCACTCTCATCAGTCGCATGGGATGGCATGCCTCGTCGCTTGGCAAGTCACTTAGGAAAATTGCTGCGCTCTAAGGAGAAGAAATCCTTAGAGAATTCAATGAAACTATTGAGATTCTAACAAACAAGCCAGAATAAACAGTAAACAATAAACAACAAACCACTTTCCTCCCCTTGGGGAGGTTAGGAGGGGGTCCTATAATCAATGATGCTCACCGCTACATATCACTATGCTTGCAACACCCTAAACATAGGGGCTGATGCCTTCGTTCTGAGTGGCGCGCAAAAGCTGTTGCCCCCCCCCGATAACACACTGTATATCAGCAAGTTCTAATTATATAAATATTTATAACGACAAGGCTCGTTCATGTCTCACTGTGAGACATGGACGAGCCTTGTTGCATTTGTATGCTATATGCCAATGGGAATGACAGAACGTTTTCGTTAAGCCAAAAGAGCAATGATAAGCTTGCTTAATCATTGCCTTGGCGAGAAAAGGTGCATGAATATGAATAAAGT
>JAEEGI010000514.1_pt1 | contig 115740 bp, 85 predicted proteins | sample 8958751 | NCBI WGS metagenome assembly JAEEGI01 (sample SAMN16246545, study PRJNA631951) | gut metagenome | biome: gut microbiome; feature: rumen; material: KS-attached | host: Bos | place: Iran: Karaj | collected 2018-10
GTCATCTAGATTATATCCTTGCGAAAAATACTTTTTACCCTGATAAACGTATATAACCTCTTCACCATCTAAGAGTTTTTCAACAAAATCGTCAATATTACCATTAATCATAGCTCGGCTCCTTTAAAAAAACTTTTATAGTGTTTGTAAAGCTTCAAATTTTTCAGATTAACACCATCTTCCTCCCCAAAATGAGTCATATCAAATCATTTTAGACAAAAATGCCTACACTGATTATTTGAATCGCTGCGGGTGTTAACGCTCTTACTTATCTTCCATATTCTTAAAAAGATACTTTCCCTTGCCTTTTCCCTTCATTGGATAAATTAAATCCAATTCAAGCATTCTTTTTAATAAAGCAGATGAAGGAGATGCTGTTATTCTAAGAATGTTTTGTACATCTGACCTTCCAAAAAATCTATCATACCCAAATTCACAAAACAGATCTCGAATGTGCTGTTTTGTCTTTGAACTAAGCTCATTCGGTATTCCAATATCCTGTTTTATCTCCTGAATGTCCTGTTTCGAGTTTCCAATGTCCTGTTTTATCCCCTGAATGTCCTGTTTTGCATCTTTCCATCTAACATGAAGATATCTATTTTTCAGTTCATTTTTTTCTCCTAGCAAAAGATTTCTTAAAAATAATTCCAAATACTCTGTTGTTTCCCGAATATTTTTCGTATAAAAGGAAGGAATATAGCGCATTGTCCACATTCCTTTATCATTTTACTACAACCACTTCTCTTTTATACGCCGGTGAATACCCCTCATCCCACTCTTGCAAGAAATCATCATTATCAGAGATTTTATCAATCAAATCATATCCTCTCTGAATTGTTATTTCCTCGGAAAACGGAACTGTATCCTTCTCAAAAGATATCTCGCGACCACCCACTTCGAAAATAATTGCTCTCGTAAGCCAAACCTCATATGCAGGTTCGCCGTTAATCGCCATAGTCTGCTGTTCGTTAACCATCTTTACCGAAGTAATCTCTTCTCCTACAGGTGTAGATACCATTTCAACATTCTTGAACGCCGACTTTATCATTGAATCCTCTGTAACTGATAATTTAGCTACTGCCATATCATCAGTAGTCCCAAAATAATCCACTGTCTCTTGCACATTTGTAAGCGCGTACACTTCATCACCAATATACAATCCGACGATTTGCGTCACGCTATTGGTAAACTCAAAGGTATCGCACTTATACTTAACAAACGACTTTCCAATCCAACTCTGTATCAAATTGGAATCAAATCTCATATCAATTATTTTCATGACACATTATCCTCTCACTTTTCAAAAGTCTCATAAACGAATCTCTCAATTATGCGTGTAGTAATTTTACTTGTTTGGAGGGTATTCGTATCCTCAAATATGTCCCCTTTAGTGTTGGTAGCGCCCAATGGGATTTTTTTATTCGTCAACCCATTCCATTTCCTTTTCACATTCCCAAAAAGTTCTTCCATCAAATAATGGTTCTTTCAAGAATGCATCTAAACTTGCAGGACGATCCAATCCTTTTGCACTCCATAAAACGGATGCTGTGGGTTCCCACTGCTGCAGCTCGAAAATAAAAAACAACCACTTTTCATAGATTACTACTAACGAAAAGTGGTGGTTTATTCTTATTTTACAAATTATTCTTCATAATTTCCAAGTAATTCTCTGGAAAACCAATCAACTCCAAATTAATATCATTTCTGTAAACAATAAAGATGATTTTCTAATGTATCTCTTCCAACACCAACCATATGAGCAATAGCATCTTTTTCTGAATATCTTTTGCTTTCTATCTATCTATCTATGATAATCATACCATGGTCTACTAACTTATCCAATTGTTCATCGAAGGTCAATGGTTTTTTCAAATCCATAAAACCTCTCCTTAACGTAAAAAAGCTGAGCACAAGTCTCAGCTTGGTCCCCAATGTCAAAAAGACTTCGGGCAACTCTGTTACATATAGTATATTCATAAAGCGAAAAAATTGCAATAAATTATATTGTTTTCATCGATAATAATCTACCACATTAAGTCTTAGTAGTCCATTACTACTAAGGATTTCTCCCCACACCTTTGCCTTTATCCTGATTTTTTATTCTCTTTGTCTATGCTTACATTATACCCTCGAATGTAAAAAAAAGACAAACCAGTGATTTGCCTTGTCCAAAACACACCATTATTCTTTTTAATAAATCCAAATATCCTTTTCTGTAATTGACTCCAACATGTGAAGCACAGTGACTCCATCTCGCTCTACTTTTATGAGTTCATCAACAGACTCTACTTCCGTTGTCTCCTGATAAAACTCACAGAATGAAATCACGTTTTTACCGTCAGTCACTCCATACGTTATAGAATACTTTTTTCCATTGAACTTAAATTCTATCTCACGTCCCTCAGAAACATATTCTCTTAATTGATCTAAATTCATTTGTTTTACCTCCATATCTGAACTATCTCTATGCATCTTTCCATTATCGTCATAGGTTATCTTATGCTGATGCGGAACATTAGGATGCATCTTAAGGTATCCTCAAATATTTCCCCTTGAGTGTTGGTAGCGCCCAAGGGGATTTTTTTATTCGTCTACCCATTCTATTTCCTTTTCACATTCCCAGAAAGTTCTTCCATCAAATAATGGTTCTTTTAAAAACGCATCTAAACTTGCAGGACGATCCAATCCTTTTTACATTCCATAAAACGAATGCTGTGGGTTCCCACTGCTGCAGCTCGAAATAATACGTTCCATCATCAAGGAAAAAAAATAGAGCCATATCACATCTCTGCAATACCGCTCCGCAAAAGCACACGCTTTTTCTTTGTGCTTATATTTTATTGCTTTCCGGATCCTCTGTCAATTACCAAGCCGCAATTATTATTTTCAGAAAACCAAAAGCAGATCTAATCATATCAATAACAAGCCCACCGACCCGTGTCATACTCCAGCATATCTTTACCGCTTTTGATGCTTCCCAATGGGGTCATTTATTGGGTCATTTATTGGGTCATCGTGACCCAATAAAATTTTACCGCTAATCTGCATCTCTCGATTATGAAGTTCGTGTTTCTCATTAAGAAGAAAACTTTTCGCAAAGCCTTATACCATGCGGTAGTCTTTATAAACTATCTACATAATCCTTAGCTTCCACAAGACTTACTCCTGTATATTCTCTTACCATTTTAATTGCTTCCACAACTCTACCTGCTCTTTTAAGATTAAGGACCTGTGAATAAGCACTACTGTTTAATCTAATTTTACCACTATTCTGACTAATATCAGACTGATCAATGGGCTTATTTAGATGAACTGTTGAGCTATTTCTATTATGCTTTCCAACTTCGCTTTTAGCTTCGTTATTTAAAAAATTATTATAAACAAAAACAATAATAGCCAATACAACTAAACCGATTAATATATATATCACTGTTCAAACCTCACTTTTTTCTACTATTTTTTCATTCTATCATAGGCAAAATAGAAATTAAAAGCAAGCCGGATTTCTCCGACTTGCCTTTTAAAAGTTAATCATTGAATTTTTATTTTTGAAAATATTACTCAATCGTAAACTGATCTAGCAAGTTATTAATAGACTTAGCCGAATCTGATACTGTGTTAGCTGAATCAGATACACTCTTACTTCTATCAGCAATATCATTAGCTGAAACAACAAGTGTTTCTACAGTAGCTACAACTTCTTCTGAACTTGCTGACTGCTCTTCTGAAATAGCTGCAACATTAGATGCAATATCATTAACATCATTCATAAGAGTAATCATTGACTGCATAATATTAGCGGCATTATCAAGTTCACTAATAATAACAGAGAAGCTCTCTCCTGCCTTCTTAACAGCATTGCTTGATTCTCCAATAGCTTCCATATTATTCTGAGACTTATCAGTAAGCTTATCAACTTCACTTGTAATCTCAGAAATAATCTTTGCAATATCCTGAGCTGCATCCTGGCTATTAGATGCAAGATTACCAATCTCACCCGCTACAACTGCGAAGCCCTTACCAGCTTCGCCAGCTCTTGCTGCCTCAATACTTGCATTAAGTGAAAGAAGATTTGTCTGCTCTGCAATAGAATCAATCATTCTTACGATTTCATTAATCTTATCAGCTGATTCTTTAACCACATTTACAACATCATTCATCTCGCTCATAGACTCTGTAATACGATCCATGTTCTGTTCAACATTTGCCATATCCTTTTGTCCAATATCTGCCTGCTTTACAAGATTTAACATAACTTCATTAGTTTCATTTCCGTTATCTGTTAAATTTGCAATAGACTGAGCAAGGTCTGTGGCATTTTGTGCAAGTTCAGTAACCGCTCTTGAAATACCATCCATAGCCTCTTCAATCTGATTCATAGAAACAGACTGATCACTAGCTTCTTTAGACATGAAGTTTGCTGCATCTTTCGAGGTATCAGACTCATTAAGCAACTGATTTGCTTTACTCATAATATCACTAATGGTATCTCGCATTTTATCTACATAATTGCTCATCTCCGTACTTATCAGGCCAATTTCATCGCCCTTATTTTCTGGCATCTTAGTAGTAAAATCACCGTTAGATACCGAAAGAATACTATCTGTTAAATCACCTACCGGTTTAGCTATAATCCTTCTAATAGCAACTAAAACAATTGCTATAATTAAAGCTAATACTAAAACCATAAGTATAAGTGCTATATTTCTAAAATGTACCGACGCAGCAAGTACATCATCTTCCGCAACAACAGAAACAATTACCCATGGCAAACCTGGAATCGTACACTTTGCCATATATACCTTGTAACCATCATCATGTTCAAGCTCTATTACATCTGTCTGACTATCATCAAAAGCAAATTCCTGTAATTCAGATAAATAATCACTATTAACTGACGAAATCGTTGTACCGTTTAATGAAGAATCAGTATAAGAAAGGAACTGAGTCTCATTAATAACTGCAGATCTACCTGTATCCATAGGTGTAAGTGCTGATACTTCATCATTTAATTCTGTTAAGTATACATCCACCGCCATAACTGCTTTTGTTCCATCATATAAATCAATTCTTCTTGCAAATGTAACGCAAAGGCCACCACTTGATGCCTGATAAGCTTCAGTAACCTCAAATGTATCATTTTCCATACCAAAACTGTACCAATCACGCTGTGTTGGTAACCAACTAGAATCCATAACGGTACCATCTGCATAGATATAAGAATCATCTGGGAAACCAATATAAATACCTGAATTCTTAACAGGTTGATAATTTACAGAAGGCTCTACATACTCTTTAATTGCATCGTGATCTGCAAATTCTACGGTCTCTAGAGTATCTGCATACTGTCCAAATTTAGACATAAGCATTCTAAAAGGCGTGCTTAAAATATTGGCATTCGCATCCGTTTCTGCTTGTAAATCTTTCTTGGACAATTCTAACATTGAAGATGACGCCTGATGATTTAGAAATAGAATAATACCTAGAATACCTACCGTAACAATAGGTAAAATAACAAGTAAAAGTGTAGTACTTATACTTCTTTTTACCTTCTTGCTCTCTCCTAATTTCTTTGTTTCATTTTTTGCATTCATAAAACACTCTCCATTTCACTTAGAAATTATAATCATATTTAGTTGTCACATAATTATCATATTGCTATGATACATTATATTCACATAATATACAAGTTTTCCCTATGTTTTATGAACATTATACAATTATCTCAAATACTAATTTACTATTAATAAATTATTTGATTTCTTCCGTTTTGTTTTGCCTTATAAAGATTAGTATCCGCAAGTTTTATTACCTCAGGAATAGACAAGTTTTCTTCATATTTTGCTACTCCAACTGAGATAGTACATTTAATGGGTTTAGGAGGTTTTTCATCAGTAAATGCAAAAACTGTATTTAAAACCTCATGTCTTATTTTTTCTAATATAATAATAAATTCACTAAATTCTACTTCCCCATCTGCTATTAATAAAAATTCTTCGCCACCCCATCTGCCGGCTTTTATATTATCTGAACTGTTCTTTGTAAGAATAGAGGCAATACCTTTTAACACCATATCCCCTTTGTCATGACCATAACTATCATTAACATTTTTAAAAAAATCAATATCTAACATAGCTACAGAATAACTAGTATTCTCTGCATTATTTCTCTCTAGCTTTACAAGTAAATCATTCATATAATATCTATTGCCCAAGCCCGTTAGCTGATCTGAATCTGCTACATTATGTAAAACTGAATACTTATATTCCATCTGTCTTGTATAAGCAACTGTAAACAATGCAATAGCTCCAAAAGCAGCAAATGCATTACCAATACTTAATACTGTTTTTCCTGTTTTACTTAATTCATTAGTAAAAGGAAATTCAAAATAATGGGTAAATATATATAAAACTACAAATTCAATAAACATAACCATTGTTCGTTCTATTGCATCTTTAACACTATCCTTTTTTGTTCTATCTGGTGTGATATATGGGAATAAATATGAACAAAGCAAAGAAAACAACCAATACTGATATCCACTTTCCCAGCCCAAAATAAGAGTACATAAAAAAATATGTAGCATTATTTCAGAAATGATTAAATGCGAATAAATAATTATATTTTTCTTACTTCCTTTTAAAAGTGGAAAAGCAATTGAATAAAAAAGTATGCTAAAAACATTAATAATGACTATATAATTAAAGCCAGTTAATAACGCCAACACTAAAAAATAAACATGAAAACTCAACAAAAGTATTGTTATTTTTTTATATAGAATTAAATCCTTTTTAAAGGTTTTAATTTCATAAGCATTTGGAGTTCCAAATTCCATATTTCACATCTCCTAGATTTATTATAAGCAAATGTTGTTTTATATTTCTTCTTTTTTTTAACTAGTTAAAATATATCACATAAGCCATAATAAATCTATATATTTACGATTGACAGTCCTTTAATAACTCCTCTACTAAATTATGGACGGATACTATCTCCTTAATCCTAGATACATTTTCACCACAGAAAAATAAACCTTCTTCCTTGTTACCTTCCACCGCAGAAATCAAGGCACGGCTGATACAGTAAGGAATCTTATCTCCCTTAGGACAGGCTGTTAAACAGTTGTTACATTTCTTTGCAAAAAATTTATCTCCCATGTCCAATTTTTTCAAAAGTGGAGTGTAGACAGCTCTTGCTGGCATGCCAACAGGACTCTTAATAATCTTTACGTCCTCTTCCTTTGCCTCCACTAAAACTTCCTTGAAAGCATCTGCTGCATCGCACTCATTTGTTGCAATAAATCTTGTACCGATCTGAACGCCATCAGCTCCGTTTTTTATAGCCTCAGCCATATCTTTTCCAGTAAATACGCCACCGCCAAGGAATACTCTAATCTTTTTCTTAAACTGCTCCTCAAAAGTTTTAACGACCTCAAGGACTTCCTTTAGGATTGTTAGATTGTCCTGGCATGTATCATTTTCTAAATCATCAGCTGAAAAACCTAGATGTCCTCCGGCCTGATGACCTTCAATTACAATAAAATCTGGTACTGAGTTTTCTCTTTTTGCAAAGGTCTTTAAAAGAAGCGCTGCCGCCCTCTTACTTGAAACGATTGGCGCATATAGAGTTTTACTGCCCTTAACTAGTCCTGCTAATTTTAGAGGAAGACCAGCACCTGAAATAATTGCATCAGCTCCTGCTTCAATCGCCGCCTTAACTGTCTCTTCATAATGACTTACAGCCACCATAATATTGACCCCAATAAGGCCCTTGCCACCAGCAATTTCCTTAGCTCTCTTAATGTGATTTTTAAGAGCTCTAAGATTAGCCTCTAAAGGATTTTTGTAAAAATCAGACTCCTTATAGCCAATATTTACCGAGCTAATAACGCCCATGCAGCCTTCCTTTGCCACATTACCTGCAAGCTCAGAAAGGGACACGCCAACGCCCATTCCACCTTGAATAATTCCATGTTCTAGTTTCTTACCATTAATATCCATCATATTTCTCCCTACATTCTAGTCTAGCTTAGATAAAATCCAAGCCAGATATATTTTGTAGAAAATAACAAACAAATTGTATAACTACATTTAATTATTATAAAGTCAAAATATTCAAAGTCAATATTAATTTTGCATTCAAACTAATGTAAATATTTAACTAGTTAATGAAACCTTCAAGAGTAACGGCAATATCCTCTACCTTTTCTTTCTTGCCATTTTCCTCCCACTTTAGGAAACTATTAAGAAGCGCTCCTGCGTAAGAATATAATTTATACATAGAAATACTCTTATCTGGCTTTAAATGATTTATCATAAATTCATTAATGCCTTCAAATAAAACTGAATGTAGTTTATTATCTGCTAGAGTTAAGAAAAACTCTGCATATCTGTCGAAAAAATTAAAGGAAAAGATAATGTGATCATAGTTAAAAAACTTATCCTGTCCTAAATTCTCGCCTTTAACAATATACTCAGAAACCATTAGGCTTAAATAATCCTTAAGCACTGAATATGGTGTTGTGTAATACTTGTAAAAAGTGGTTCTTGATACTCCCGCCTTTTTTACAATGTCTGATATTTTCAAACGAGAAAAGTCTGTAGATTTAAGCAAAATCACTATTGCCTCGCCAATACATTTTCTCGTAAATTCTGATTTCTCGTTAATTTTAATGTTTTTTAATTCCATAATCAATCTCCATCGCCCTAAATGAACAAAAATAGCTATTTTGTAAATTGTACACCCTCGTCGTTTTATTTACAATAATATACGGTTTGAAAAACCACGAGATGACGATTTTACTTAAAGGAGTACGTTTATGATCAAGTTTATTGCCGACTCATCATGTGATACTAGAAAAATTAATGATACCGATATTAATATCGCTTCACTTAGAATATATACTGAGGAAAGAGATTACCTAGACGACGAGAATTTAGACATCCACGAAATGCTTGACTATCTTCTTGCCTACAAGGACAGATCTTATACAGCTTGCCCTTCAACAGAGAGCTGGTTAAATGCCTTTGAGGGCGGAGATGAAATCTATGTTGTAACAATGACTAGCGGTCTTTCAGGCACTTATAACAGCGCTTGTGTTGCAAGAGATTTATATCTTGAGGACCATCCAGACAGCAAGATTTTAATAGTAGACACACTAAGTACAGGCCCTGAGATGCGCCTTATGTTAGAGAAGATTATTGACCTTAAAAAGGCCGGTAAATCTTTTGAGTTTATTGAAAATGAAACAAAGGCCTATCTTTCATCAACTCGCCTTTTCTTCGCTTTCAAATCTCTACATAACCTAGCTCAAAACGGTCGTGTTAATAAAATTGTAGCTTCCCTTATTGGAAAGCTTAACATTAGCATTATTGGTACTGCAAGTAAAGAAGGTACAATCGAGCCTATAGCTAAATCTAGAGGCGTTAAAAATGTATTTTCAAAGCTTATAGAAGAAATGACAAAGGCAGGCTTTGCTGGCGGTAAGGTAAGAATTTGTCATGTAGAAAATGAAGAGCTAGCCTCTGGTTTTGGCGCTGCCCTTAAAAATCTTTTCCCTAATTTGGATATTAACATCTATCCAGCTAGAGGACTTGTAAGTTACTATGCAGAGCGCTATGGCATTGTAATTGCCTGCGAATGCTAATTTTTTGAATAAATTTTACCAACCAGATAATCCTATAATAAATGACTTAGCCGAGGCTAATGTGAATCATCCACATTAACCTCGGCTATTTTTGTTATTGTATTTAAGAATTGTTTGCATTTTAAACAAGCATTCAAATATTTATTATTCGAAAAATGCCTTTAAGTCATCATCTACATTAGTTATTCCTGAAATTCCAAAGTTCTCAACTAGGAAGTTAGTAACATTTTCAGAAAGGAAAGCTGGAAGTGTTGGTCCTAAGTGAATGTTCTTAACTCCAAGGTAAAGTAGGGCAAGTAAGACAATAACTGCCTTCTGCTCGTACCAAGAAATGTTATAAACGATTGGTAAGTCATTAATGTCATCAAGACCAAAGATTTCCTTAAGCTTAAGGGCAATAACTGCAAGAGAGTAAGAATCGTTACACTGACCTGCATCAAGTACTCTTGGTATTCCGTTAATATCACCTAAGTTAAGCTTATTAAACTTATACTTAGCACAACCTGATGTAAGGATAACAACATCCTTAGGAAGCTTCTTAGCAAATTCTGTATAGTATGTTCTTGACTTCATACGTCCATCACAACCTGCCATTACAAGGAACTTTCTAATAGCACCAGACTTAACTGCGTCTACTATCTGGTCTGCTAAAGCAAATACCTGCTCGTGAGCAAATCCACCAACGATAGTTCCTGTCTCGATTTCTGTAGGAGCAGGACAAGTCTTAGCCTGAGCAATGATTTCAGAGAAATCCTTAACCTCGCCGTATTCACCTGGAATGTGCTTACATCCTGGATATCCTGTAGCACCTGTTGTCCATAATCTGTCGATGTAGCTCTCTGATGGTGGTACGATACAGTTTGTAGTCATTAAGATAGGTCCGTTAAATTTCTCAAATTCTTCCTTCTGCTTCCACCATGCATTACCGTAGTTACCGGCAAAGTGAGGGTACTTCTTAAAGGCTGGATAATACTGACCTGCAAGCATTTCTGAATGCGTATAAACATCAACTCCTGTGCCAGCTGTCTGCTCAAGTAACATCGAAAGATCTCTTAAATCATGACCTGAAATTAAGATAGCTGGGTTCTTTCTAACACCAATATCTACCTTAGTAATTTCTGGTGCACCAAATGTTTCATTATGGGCAGCATCAAGAAGAGCCATGCCATCAACACCAAACTTACCTGTCTCCATGCTTAAAGCGATTAAATCCTCAAGGCTTAAGCTGTCATCAAGTGTCTTTGCAAGAGCGCTTTGTAAAAATGCATCAATCTCCTCATTGTCTCTTAAAAGTGCATTAGCGTGCTTAAGATAAGCTGCAAGTCCCTTTAAACCGTAAGTAATAAGCTCTCTCATACTTCTAATATCTTCATCCTTTGTTTCAAGGATGCCAACTGTAACTGCCTTAATAGCGTAATCCTCAGGCTCGCCATTCCATCTAGCGGCCTCGAAAAGATTTTCTTTATTATCTAACTTCTTTAAAAGCTCTTCCTTTAATTCAAGAGTATGCTTAATTCTATCTGTTAATGAGTCCTTATCAAAGTTAGCATTAGTAATTGTTGCAAAGAGGTTCTGAGTAATATAGTGATTAACCTCAATATCAACATCCTTGCCTTCCTTTCTTAGACTTGTTGTTACATTAGAAATCCCCTTAGTAACATATATTAGTAAATCCTGCATTGCTGCTATTTCTGGCTTCTTACCACATACACCTGACACTGTACAGCCTGTACCACATGCTGTTTCCTGACACTGATAACAAAACATATTATTGTCCATAATAAATTCTCCTTTTCTATGTTAATCATCTATAAATCAAAAGGCTTAAGTTGTAATAACTTCTTGCCTTGGCAAACATATAATAGTAAACTTTAATCAAGCAGTATGTGGCAAAAACCACATTTTTCAAATACGGAGAATTATAATATGAATATCAAAGACTTAAATTTATCAGAATTAGCCGCAACTATGCTATTTAAATCTATGTCAGAATTAGAGATAAAAAAATGTCTCATGGAACTAAAAAGTAGCATAAAGCATTATAAGAAAGGCGAATATATTATGCTTGCTGGTGATAGCACTGATTCCATAGGACTTGTACTAACTGGCAGCGTAACTATTGAATCTAATGATATCTGGGGCAACAAAACTATTCTTAGTCACGTTGCCAAAAACGGCTTTTTTGCAGAAACTTATGCCCTAATACCAAAAGAAATAATGCTTGTAGATGTAACGGCTAACGAAGAGTGTTCTATTCTCTTTCTTTGCATTGCTTCTATCTTAAATGATACAAAGCCTGAAGCTTGGAAAGACAAGCTTATAAAAAACACTCTTAGAATTTCTATGCAAAAGAATCTTATGTTATCTAAGCGTAGTTTTCACATTTCCAAAAGAAGCGCTAGGGCAAGAATCCTTTCCTACTTAAATACTGTCGCCCTTCAAAAGAAAACAAAGGAATTTGACATTCCCTTTAACAGACAACAATTAGCAGATTATCTTAATCTTGAAAGAACTAATATGTCTAAAGAACTTTCAAAGATGCAAGCTGAAGGTCTAATTAAATTTAGAAAAAACCATTTTAAACTAAATTCTAAAATTGAAGATACTTTTTAAAAAGAAAAAAAGATAGCACTAAGTCTAGTCTTAGTGCTACCTTTTTAGCTATATTTAAGGAAATTAAAGATATATTATTATGATGCATAAAAGAATTATACACCAGAATAAGCTGCAAAACCTGCATCGATAGGAAGTACAACGCCTGTAATAGCGCTAGCTGCCTTATCGTCACAGAGGAAGAATACACCACCAAGTAATTCTTCGCTATCTACGAAACGGTTCATTGGTGTACCCTTTAAAATCTTCTCAGAACGAGCTGTTGGAGTACCATCTTCATTGAAAAGAAGAGCTCTGTTCTGGTTAGATACTAAGAAACCTGGAGCAATTGCATTGCAACGGATTCCTGTACCTGCAAAGTGTGTAGCAAGCCACTGAGTAAAGTTACTAATAGCTGCCTTAGCACCTGAATATGCAGGGATCTTTGTAAGTGGAGTATAAGCATTCATTGATGAAATGTTAAGAATGCTGCCAGACTTCTTCTCTACCATATCCTTAGCAAAAATCTGAGTTGGGATTAATGTTCCCTGGAAGTTAAGCTTGAATACGAAGTCTACTCCTGATGCATCAAGATCAAAGAAAGTCTTCTGACCTTCCTTAGCTTCATGCTGGTATTCATTATCTGTTGTTGCTCTTGGATTGTTTCCGCCAGCACCATTTACTAAAATATCACAAGGGCCAAAGTCCTTTAAAACTGCCTGATGTACTTCTTCTAACATTTCTGGTTCAAGTACATTTGCCTTATAACCCTTAGCAATAAAACCTTCTGCTGTTAATTCTTCAGCAACCTTCTTAACTGCCTCTTCGTTAAGGTCAAGTAAAGCAACCTTAGCTCCAGCCTGTGCAAATGCTCTTGCCATATCACCGCAAAGAACTCCGCCGGCACCTGTAACAACTACTGTTTTTCCTGTAAAATCAATGTTTAAAGGTAAATTCATAATTATACTTCCTTTCTAAAACTACTCGATTATTTTTCTATTGAGCCACCATTAGCTTCAATTAAACCATTAATATATGCTGAACCAAGGGCTCTATCAAAAAGTCCATAGCCTGGTTTACCTGTTTCACCCCAAATCATACGTCCATGATCTGGTCTAAAATATCCATCAAATCCTGTCTCAACTAATGCCTTAACGATAGCATTCATATCAAGGCTACCTTCTCTTGTTAAATGTCCAGATTCTTCAAAAGATGTATCTTCTAAGATCTTTACATTTCTTAAATGCATAAAGCCGATTCTCTTCATTTCTGAATACTTTCTAACTAACTTAGGAATATCATTCTTAGGTGAGCAGCCAAGTGAACCTGTACAGAAACAAAGTGTATTTGAAGGGCTGTCAACGATTGAAAGATATCTATCAATATTTTCTTCGCAAGTAATAACTCTTGGAAGACCAAAAATTGGATATGGAGGATCATCTGGATGAAGAGCCATAACTACGCCACATTCCTCTGCAACTGGAATAACTCTCTCAAGGAAATACTTAATATTTTCCCAAAGTCCTTCTTCTCCGATTTCACCATACGCTCTAATAAGCTCTCTTACCTGGTCCTGTGTGTAGCTTGAATCCCAACCTGGAAGATGAATGTCATCCTTTAATGGGTCAAGTCCCTTTAACTGATCCCAGTACATAACAAGGCTTGTTGAACCATCGGCTGCCACCTTATCAAGCTGTGTACGTGTCCAATCAAATACTGGCATGAAGTTATAAGTTACACACTTAACACCGTACTTTGCACATCTTCTAATAGACTCGCAATAATTTTCAATGTGTCTATCACGCTCAGGGCTACCAAGCTTGATTTCCTCTGTTACAGGAATTGATTCAACCACATCAAATACAAGACCGTTTTCTCTACACTTATCAGCAATGTACTTAATGCTTTCCTCTGGCCAAACTTCACCAGGCTTAACATCATATACTGCAGATACGATAGAACGCATACCTGGAATCTGACGAATGTTTTCTAGTGTGACAGGATCGCTGTCACCATACCAACGAAATGAACTCTTCATAGTAATTCTCCAATCTTTAATTTCTAATTTTTGTAAAAATGTTACTTTAAATTATCTAAAAACTCGTTTTCCTTGATTTTTCCATATTCCTTATAATCAAGTCCAATAAACTTATTAATTGCTACATTCATAAATTCTTTCCAAGAATCTGCTTCATGCTTAACTAGAATAGGATAGAAGTTAACATTATTAGTCATGGCAGCTTTTCTGTCTCCAGGGGCATCACCAATCATAAGAATTTTGTCTTCTTCATATCCTAAACTCTTAAGCTTTTCAATACATATCGCCTTAGTTCCAGAATCCTGACAGCAGAGACAATCTACCGTTCCTAATAGATTGCAACGCTCCCATTCTTCTACTACTGCTTCTTTGTTGGCACTTGATACAACAGCCACATCAGCGTATTTCTGTGCCATTTCTAGTCCTTCTTTGACCCCATTAAAAGGACATTTTTCATCATCACCTAATTTGTCAATTGACTTATTAACTTCTAATGACCAGTTAAGTGCTTTTGAATAAATCGGACTTCCTGTCTCTTCTATTCTTTTCTCAATTGCTCTATTACTTAACTCTGCTGCAGTGTTAGTCCACTCAACAAATTCTGCGATGCCATCGATTTCACAGTACTTCTTATCAATTTCTTCAAGGGCCTTTGAAAGTCCTGCAAATCGATTGATTCCTCTAGTCATACTGTATAAATTAATTTGATTCCATCTTTCAAGGATTTCCTCTTCCCATTTTGAAAGATTCCATTCCTTAATCATACATGGACCAAAACACTTAAAGTGCTTAATATCCATAGTATCCATAGCGCATCCGTCGCTATCTACACATATAAGAAAATCTTTATTTTTCTTGAATTCATCTAAATTAACCATAGTATTTCCTTCCACTAAAAACTAAAGTCTTGTATCCCATCTTCCACAGAATACTGTTTCATCAGCCTTACCTCTAAACTCATCTAAACCAATCATCTTCTCGATAGCAGCTCTAATATGTTCTCTCTTTGGAGCATAAGCATTAATAAATGTATGAAGCTGTGGTACATCGATTAAATGGTTAGTATAGTTAAGACTCATACCAATTGTTGGAACTTCTTCGTTATACCAAGGAAGCTCGCAACTATGGTTAATACTCCAACGAAGTCTTACGTTGTTCTCCTGAGCGTAACCCTTTACATTAATTACAACTAAAGCTAAATCATGATTATCAACGAACTCTTTTCTAGTTTGATGATTTAACATCTTGATAAAGTTCATTGGAGAGACTCCATTTTCAACCTCTAAATCATGGTAGTTAGGGCAAACATCAACTTCAAAGCCTGCTCTTTCTAACTCTTCAATTACAAGGTTCTTTACTGGATCTCCTGTATATCCCTTAGATGTTGGTGTTGAACCTACATAAACAAGGAATAATCTCTTTTTCTTATTAACATCAACCGGAATATTATTTCTTGTATCCTTAACAAGTGTGATACATTCCTTGGCTGCCTGAATAGCAAATTCATGGTGAGCATCACAACCAATAAGGGCTAAATCATCCTTTGATGGAATATTTCTTACTTCTGTGTTCATGTTAAGATGAGCCTTAAGACCTAAGATTCTATGAAGTGCATCACTAAGTCTTTCCTCTGTTAACTTACCTTCTTCGTAAGCCTTCTTAACATAACCCATATCTTCCTCTACATCATTTGCAAAGAGGAACATATCGCAACCTGCAATAATTGCGCCTGGAACTGCGTCGCATCTCTTGCTTGTAGCACTAAGACCTACCATGTGAGAAGCATCAGTAATTACAACACCGTTAAAGCCCATGTCTTCTCTTAAAAGGTCTGTAAGTAATTCCTTTGAAAGAGTTGCTGGCTTAATATCCTCATCCTTAATTCCTGGAACTAACTTTCTAGACATTTCTGGAAGAGCAATATGTCCTACCATAATTGCCTCAAGGCCTTCCTTAATAAGACTTCTATATACATAACCAAAATTATCTTCCCATTCATTTACAGACATATTATTAACACCCATAACAAGATGCTGATCTAACTCTTCAACACCATCTCCTGGGAAATGCTTAGCTGTACATGCCATATTAGGATTAGCTGCCTTAACACCCTTTATATAAGCTCTAGCATTTTCTAATACCTTTTCTGGATCCGAACCAAAGCTTCTTGTATTAACGATTGTATTTCTCCAGTTTTTATAAATATCAACTACAGGATTAAACATCCAGTTACAGCATAATGCTGAAGCTTCTTTAGCCGCTACGTATCCAAGATTGTAAGCATTTTCATAACCCTCTCCAGCTCCGCATTCAGCTGCTGTTGCTACAAATGTACCTTCCTTACTTACGCCTATACCGCCATCATCACAATTAGCAGCAATAAAGAGAGGTGTCTTACTTGTCTTCTGATAAAATGAATTCTGATGATATACAGTTTCATTATCTCCACCTTGCCAACGAAGGCCGCCCTGATGAGAAACGCTTAAGTCTTTCTTGATCTTTTCTTCATCAACGCCCGGTACCGCCTTTAATAAAACAAAAAGCTGACCAATTTTTTCATCTAATGTCATTGAATTAATTGTTTCCTCAACCCAGTTAATCTGTGTTTCATTTAAATTAAAGGGGCTCTTTTTTAAATCTACCATTCTAATACTCCTGTTCTAATTGCTTTTTTTAAAATGTTATCTTCTGTTTTTATCAGTAATTTGTAAAATTAGTAATCTATAAAGTTATTAAATTACCATCCTTAGTTTCAAGAAAAGCTGCATACCATATATCAAGAACACTTAACGCAAATGAAAGGCCCGTTACGCTAAGTAAAAGATATACAACTCCCATTATCTTTCTTCCAATTAGGAACTGATGAATGCCAAAGAGTCCGCCAAAAAGTGCTGTAAGACAATACTTCTTTTTACTAATCTGTACTGGCTTTCTCTTATCTTTTAAATCAATATAATAATTAATACATTTTTTCCAAAATGGAGTTCTTTCCTTAATTCCATACTCTCTCTTTAATTGTGAAAGCTCTTCCTCTGCTTTTATTAATTCATTAATATCAATTCTAGATTCGTCCTTTTCTGACTTTCCCTTTGACATTACATTTTCCATAAACAGCTCCTATCTGCTTTATTAACCAACTTGATTCTTAGCTTTAATTTCTGCAATCTCCTGCTGAATTTCATTCATCTTTTCCTTGTTTAATGGATAGAACTTCATAGCAACAAGGTTACAAATTAATCCGAATAAAACTAAACCATACATTCCTACCATACCAACTACAAACAACTTAGTGCTATATGGTGTCTGTGCTGTTGGAAGTGCGCTTGCAAATCCAATAATCGCACACATCAAACCAACGATTGTTGATGCTAAAGATGAGATTAACTTATCTACAAAACTAAATAATGTACCAATCATACCTGGAACATATTTACCACTACGATATACTTCATAATCTGCGCAATCCGCTGTCATTGTAATAACAACATTTCCATTAACAGTATTAAATCCGTTAAAGAGAATTGTTAATAATAAGAACAATACTGTAAATACTGTCCAACCACTAAATACTCCATCTCCTGGAAGGCTAAGAGTTCTTGGATTACCAATAATAAATAAAGCTATTAATGCTAAACAGCTAAATAATGCTCCCCAAGAACCAATTACCATTGAACGCTTCTGTCCAAACTTAGCTGAAATCCATCCTGAAATAAAGATGATAAAGATAATGTTTGGAATAATTGTGTAAGCATTTAAGACACCGGATACTGCTGCATTTCCACATACAATACCATAAACAATAAGAGTAATTGTTGCATCACTCTTTGTCTGAGTTGCAAGCTTATCTGTTGATGCTGAAATAACTAACATCTGAATTGCTCTGTTGTTTTTAATGATTTCAAGGTAGTCCTTAAAGGAAACCTTTGAAACACCGCCAATACCGAAGTATTCTTTTCTATCCTTCTCAATTAAAGAAATAATAACGATTACTGAAAGTATTGCTGAAAATACTACAGAGAATAACCAGTGTTCTGCAAAGAAAGCACTTGAAAAGCTGTAATTGTGCTTCTTAAGTAAATATGTGTATGAATAATAAGGCATTGCAGCAAAGAAAATTGCATTACCAAGTCCAAGGAAAACCGAAAGAAGTGGTCTTTGCTTTGGATCATTAGTTAAACAAGTCTGTGCTGACTTTGTTACAACACACTGAAGTGTATATCCCACAATATAGATTGCATAGAAGATAATGAATACTACAAATCTTCCTGCCTTTGGTACGCTAGGTACTAAAAAGAACATGATTGCACTCATTGACATCATGATCACTTGTCCGATTAATACAAAAGGTCTGTTTTTTCCAAAACGTCCTTCTGTCTTATCGACAATAAAACCTATAAAGGGATCAGTCACACCATCCCAAATTCTCATTACAGTTACAAGTGAAGAGGCAATTACTACGCCCACACCTACAAAACCTGTTAAGAAATAGGCGATAAAAGTCATTAACCATAAATACATATTAGTTGCTACATTGTTAAGTGAGAATCCAAAAATCTGCCAAAGTTTTGCACGATGGATTCCATTGTTTTCATTTCCCATAATACATTTCTCCTTACATAGAGTTATTTTCTTGACAATTTGAGTATATCTCTTATAATTCTTATATACCCGCACAATTTTTAGTAAGAATAGCATAATTTTTTAGTTTGCTATTTTTAGCATAAAAATAATGCTATTTTATATGTAAAATGTGCTAGTATTTTGTATACAATTTGTTAAAAATTAAACAGGAGGACTTCTAATGAACGCTGATTTGATTTATACCTACAAGAATATTTTAGAAGCACTTGGAATTCAGTTTCTTCTAATTAATAAAAATCTAGATAACTTAGATGAGCTCGATTACAAATTTAGAAGCTCACTCTATGACAATTTTGATTATGAAACCATCCTAAAGGATGTTATTAAAGAAGAGAAAACTTCTCCAGTGCTTTTCTTTAAGGATGACTTTAATTTAAATTACTGCTTCTTTGAATTACCCTCAGTAATTCAGGAAGAATATAAGGCTAAGTATGCAATTCTTGGTCCTGTTATCTACAGATTTATAACCCAAAGGGACCTAGATGAAATCATGGAGGAGCACCATTTTCCTTTATCCATATCAAAGGATTTACTAGAATTCTACAATCGAATTCCTTCGCTTCCTACCCACGACTTTTGGATTTCCCTGCTTATGCCACTTTTAAAGCCTTTGTTTGGAAGCAATAACGACTATCACTTTATTGATATTGCCGATGAAATCGTTAATAAAAAGGAGGAAAAAAAATACGACCTTGCAGAGAATCCTGACCACACTTCCTTTCAGGCAGTTGCTGATAGATATAAGGCTGAAGATGCCATGCTTGCTGCAGTTATAAACGGTAACACAGATTTAGCCGTGGAGCTTTATCACAGATTTAGGCAGTTTAACATTTCCCCAAGAACCCCTGATAATCTTAGAAATGTTAAGAACTTCCTGATTATCTTTAACACCAACCTACGTCGTGCCGCCGATACTGCCCAGATTCATCCCTACTATATCGACAATCTTTCAAGAGAATTTGCCATTAGGATTGAATCTACCAACAATATATCGCAGCTTGAAAGCTTGAGTATTACTATGCTTCGTAGATACTGCATGCTAGTGCACAATTACTCTACCAAGAATTATTCTTCAATTATAAAAAAATGTATCGAGAAGATTCGCTTTGAATATAACGAGCACATTACTCTAGATAGTTTGGCTTCTTATCTTGCAATTACACCAAGTTATCTATCGGTGCAATTTAAAAAAGAAACCTCACAAACTATTACGGATTACATCCAGAATGTCAGACTTGAACATGCAATTTTACTGCTTAATTCCACTTCTGATTCTATTCAGGAAATCGCTAGTTTGTGTGGCTTCCCAGACTCGAACTATTTTACTAGAGTATTTAAAAAGAAAAAGGGACTAACCCCTAAGGAATATAGAAAGCATATTACTTTTGCATAAAGCAATCATATCTTATGGAAGTGCCCTTGTAGGAAAATTCTGGAGTTCTATCCCCTAGAGTTTCTGCCTTCATAGGGCGCTTTATTAAAATCTTCTTTGGATTAAGACTTAGGGCTGCATTTACCATTTCCTCACCATTAAAGCAAGGGCGCTCTAGCTTTTGAATTAGCTGGAATTTCTTCTTAATCTTTGAAGACTTCTGTCTTTCAGGAAACATAGGATCAAGATAGATTAAATCTGGCATATCAGCTACTACCTTAGTTTCATCCTTCTTTAATTCAGCCATATTAAGCATAGCCTCAATACTATCGCCCTCCACTAATTTCATGCGCATTACCATGTCCTTAATTTCAGGAATCTTTCTAGCTCTAATTAAACAATCCTTTAAAAGGGCTGCAATTACAGGATCCTTTTCATAAAGCATAACTTCATAGCCTGCCGCTGCAAGAATAAGAGAATCCTCTCCAAAACCTGCTGTAGCATCCATTGCCTTAAGATTAGACTCTCCTTCTTTTATCTTTGCGGCTCTTGCAATTAACTCATGCTGCCACATATCATCCTTTACTCTAGGAAGCATATTATTAAAATCAGCCTGAAGTCTTAATTTACCACCAACTAAGGATAAACCCTCTTTATCATATAGAAGAACCAAATCATTTTTAGATACTTCTTCTAGTTTTCTAATCTGTTCTACTTTCAAGTGATTAGCTAACTGCTCACCATCCTGCTTATATCTTTTATGGTCTACACAAACATAAAGTTTTGCCTCTACATTTTCATTAAAATCTTTCTTTGCCATTAAAACACCTAACACTTTCATAATTTAACTAGAACTATTGTAAACAAAAATGTCGCTTCACGCAAATTGTGAAGCGACATTAGGATTTGTATTTATAATCTTTATCGAATTATGATTAAAGTATTTCTAAGCCCCGTCTTTTTAGAAATCAACTTCTGTATCATAATAACAGCACTTAAGAAGCTTTTCCATTTCTTCCTGGCTTGGCTGTCTTGGATTTGAACCTGTACAAGCATCAAGAATTGCATTAGCTGCAATATCATGTAACTTAGCTAAGAATTCTTCCTCTGGAACGATTGTCTCACCTGGAAGACCACCCTCGCCATAGTTATTAATGCTGTGTGGAATATTAAGATCATCATTCATCTTACGAAGATAAGCTATTAAGTTATCAATCTTCTCTGTCTCTGTGTTACCACCAAGGTTAATAAAGTCTGCAATCTTAGCATATCTCTTAGCTGCTGTAGCATCTTTAGAGTTAAACTTAATAACCTTTGGAAGATACATAGCGTTAGCTGCACCATGGATAATATGACCCTTTTCAAATGCAGCACCTGTCTTATGAGCCATTGAATGTACAATACCAAGTAAAGCATTTGAGAATGCCATACCTGCTAAGCACTGTGCATTATGCATTGATGAACGACATGACATTTCGCCATTATATGACTTAACAAGGTTTTCCTTAATCATTTCAATAGCATGAAGAGCTAATGGATCTGTGTAATCACAGTTAGCTGTTGAAACGTATGCTTCGATAGCATGTGTCATAGCATCCATACCTGTATGAGCTACTAACTTAGCCGGCATTGTTTCTGCTAAATCTGGATCTACAATAGCCACATCTGGTGTAATCTCAAAGTCAGCGATAGGATACTTAATTCCCTTTGAATAATCAGTAATAATTGAGAATGCAGTAACTTCTGTTGCTGTACCTGATGTAGAAGGAATAGCACAGAAATGAGCCTTCTTTCTAAGCTTTGGAAGACCAAATACCTTACACATATCTTCAAATGTTACTTCAGGATATTCGTACTTAATCCACATAGCCTTAGCTGCATCAATTGGAGAGCCACCACCCATAGCTACAATCCAATCTGGTCCAAATTCCTGCATTACACTAGCACCCTTCATAACTGTTTCAACAGATGGATCTGATTCAATACCTTCGATAAGCTTAACTTCCATACCAGCTTCCTCTAAGTACTTCTGTGCTCTATCTAAGAAGCCCCCACGCTTCATTGAGCCACCACCTACACAAATTACGGCCTTCTTTCCTTCAAGAGTCTTTAGCATCTCTAAAGATCCTTTTCCATGATATAAATCTCTTGGTAAACAAAAACGTGCCATACAAAAACCTCCAATACATTACATATTATATTGACAATTGTTAATCTATTAACAACTAAATCTATTATACTACATTTGATATTTTTTCTCAATAAAGATTGATAGATTTCTGACAATTTTTATTCCCAAATATGTGAAAGTTAACTAAAAGAAGTGTCTATTTTTTACAAAAGCAGCTTTTTCTATACAAATGTGCTAAATTCCCTTATGACAAGAAGCAATTTAATAGCAAAAATATAAAAAGTGTGTTATATTAAAAATATAAAATTTTCTAACAAAGGGGGACTGCTAATGACCAACTTAAAAGTTCAAGGCGCAGATACTAATCGAGTAATTGGCAGTGAATCTGTGTGCCCAAGTATTTGTCTAGCAATTTGCTATTTTGATGCAAATGCTAATCTACTAGATAGCGTCTATTCCGCACTATCACTAGGCCTATCCAACACACATATCCTTGTAATTGATGCAATCTCCACAGCTAAGGCAAGCATAGATAGCGAAATTCATTCTGACTCTGTAGAGCTTTTAGATATAAGTCACATAAACTTTGCAAATCTAGCTCAGCTAAAAAACCATGTAGTAAACTGCATTGAAAGTGAATACATTTGCTTTATTAATGCAGGCTGGAAACTTACAAGAGAAAAGATAACTAGTCTTTTTAACTCGCCTATAACAGATTCCATTGAAAGTTTCAAAGATATTCTAACTACAAATGTATCCTCCATCGGGCTTTTAGCCTATAAAACCGACCTTCTAAAGGACTTTAAATTTAACAAGGCTATTTATTCTGGTGAGGATTTCGAACTGATTCTTCGCCTACTTGTGACGGACATGAAATCAAGTGAAGGCATAATTAACGAAGACATTTTTTATCTTGAAAGCGAGGATTACAACTTTAATCCAAGCATTAGCTTTTTTGACACCTTGGCCTACTGCCTTGGAAAATATAGTAACATCCTAAACTCTCTTTCAATCTATGAGGAGATTAGCGACTACTACACTGAAATTGCTAAGACCAACAACTATAAAGTTAAGTTTGAAGAAAAGCTTTGCAACTACTTAACTCTAGAGAATAACTACGAGTTAGGAGAAAACATTTTCCTTGCAGCCTCAGCCTATTACTACAACAACGAAACAGCTAAGGCTACAAACCTTTTGACAAAATATTTCTGGCATGAGAATGAAATCACAAGAACTGCCTCTCTTACTGAGAAAAACATGCTTCTCTACATCATGGCAGAAATCGCAAGTATATTTACAAGCGAGGAACTAAAGACGGCATTTCTTAATAAATACCCAACTCTAAGGAGCTTTAAAAAGGACTATCTCCTTGTGAAATTCGCCCTTAGACGAATCTGGTTTAAAAAAGATTGTCTTGATAAGGACTATCTTCTAAGGCTTCTTATAACTAGGGACATCCCAGTAGAGATGCTTACAGTTATAACAAAGTATGCTAGCAGCCAAAACTATTCTTTAGAGCTTTTTGAAAATGTAGCAAAACAGCTGGGCTCATCAAAACTAGACAGGCTCTACTTTAATAAGTTTGACTGCTTTAAAACTATTCTAGAAAAGGATTTAAAGGAGAGGCAAATTTCTCAATATAGCATAAAGGAAAGACTTGATAATCAGACTGATTCTAGTATTAATTCTCGTATCTTTTACACAGAACTTGATTTAACTAGGGATAGTTTTACACAATCAGGCCCTGATTCTTCCACAAACACTTTACAACTTCATCCAAAAAAGGATCTAGACTTAGAAAAGATTGCCATTATCTTTTGTACTAACAATGAAGTTTACAAGGAAGAATGCCTATTTTATCTAAAGGATTTAAAACTGCCAGAAGGTTTTAGCCTTGAAATAATTGCTATTAAAAATGCAAGCTCCATGACTGAAGGTTACAACTTCGCCATGAGTCACACCAACGCTAAGTTTAAACTCTATATTCATCACGATACATTTTTGATAGATAGGGACATTTTAATAAAGCTAGTCACTGCCTTTAAAAAGGATTCTAATATTGGAATGCTTGGAGTCTTTGGTTCTGCAAGTCTTGATGGTTCTTGCAAATGGTACAAGAGCCCTATAGATGACAACTACTTTAATCTATATCAGGATGAGATTCTTGATGTGTTAACTTCAGTAAAAAGACCAGAGGCAGGTAAAATAGCTGAAGCTCTAGCAATTGATGGAGTATTTATGGCAACTTCCGTGGATATTCCTTGGGATAAGGACTGCTTTAATGACTGGCATTTCTATGATATTGCCCAATGTTTTAAGATGAGAGAAGCTGGGCTTAAGATAGGATTTTTAGGTACGGATAGCATTTGTCTACTACACGAAAATAGCCTAAATAAAGATCCTGACTTTAAGTATGAGCTCTATGCTTCACTTTTTAAGAATACTTATTATTAATCTATATAAAAAAACAAACCCCAGCTAATTAAAGCTGGGGTTAATTATAATCACTAATCTATGATTAATTATCTATTAACTACTTTCTTTACTGTATTAACAACGTTCTCTGTTGTAAATCCGAAGTGTTCGAAAAGTGTCTTAGCTGGACCTGAAGCACCAAAGCCCTTCATTGAAACAACTTCACCGTCAAGACCAACATACTTATACCAACCAAAGTCAGATAATGCTTCAACTGCAACTCTGTTACGAACTGCCTTTGGAAGAACTGATTCCTTATATTCATCAGACTGAGCATCGAATACGTCCATAGATGGCATACTTACTACTCTTACATCAATTCCATCTGCTGCAAGGCTTGCCTTCGCCTCAACTGCAAGTGAAACTTCTGAACCTGAAGCAATGATGATTGCATCTGGTGTTTCCTTTGTAGAATCTTCTAATACGTAACCACCCTTAAGAGCTTCCTTGCTTGAACCTGCAAGCTGTGGAAGATTCTGTCTTGTAAGAACAAGAGCTGTTGGCTCGTTAGTTGAGCTTACTGCATGCATCCAAGCTGCAGCTGTTTCTGTTCTATCAGCTGGTCTAAATACTGAGATTCCTGGCATTGAACGGAATGCAGCTAACTGCTCGATTGGCTCATGTGTAGGACCATCTTCACCAACACCGATTGAATCATGTGTAAATACGAATGTAAGTGGTAACTTCATAAGTGATGTAAGTCTAGCCATTGGCTTTACATAATCACTGAATACGAAGAATGTAGCAACAAATGCCTTAAGACCACCGTGAAGAGCTAAACCGTTACCGATTGCAGCCATTGCCTGCTCACGTACACCAAAGTGTAAGTTAGAACCTGCGTAGTTCTCCTTAGAGAAATCACCAGCGTCCTTCATGTTTGTCTTATTAGATGGCGCTAAGTCAGCTGAACCACCAATTAAGTTAGGCATCTTAGTCTTAATAAGGTTAAGGATTGAACCAGATGTAGCTCTTGTAGCTTCTGCCTTCTCACCCTTAGCCCAGTATTCTTCTGAGTCAAATAATTCTGAAAGATCAGCACCGTTAAAGTACTTATCCCATAATTCCTTCATTTCTGGATACTTAGCGCAGTAGTCTGCAAATAACTTATTCCATTCTTCTTCAGCCTTAGCCTTCTCTTCGCCAATCTTCTTATAGTTATCATAAACTTCTTCTGGTACGAAGAAATCTTCCTTTGATGGCCAGTTGATGTTCTCCTTAAGTGCTGCAACATTATCAACACCAAGAGGCTCACCATGAGCACTAGCCTTACCCTGCTTAGCTGGGCAACCAAAACCGATAAGAGTATTAACCTTAATAAGTGTAGGTCTTGTTGTATCAGCCTTAGCTTCTTCAATTGCCTTACCAATTGCCTTAAGGTCTGTTCCGTCTTCAACTTCAAGAGTCTGGAAACCAAAAGCCTTAAATCTAGTTACAACGTCTTCTGTGAAAGCAATATCTGTGCTACCTTCAATAGAAATGTTGTTTGAATCGTAAAATACGATTAACTTGTTTAATCCTAATGTACCTGCAAGTGAGAAACATTCTGATGAAATACCTTCCATCATACATCCGTCTCCACCAAGTACGTATGTGTAGTGATCAACTACCTTGTAATCATCCTTATTAAATACTGAAGCTAAATGTGCTTCTGCCATTGCCATACCAACAGCCATAGCCATACCCTGGCCTAAAGGACCTGTTGTAGCTTCAACACCTACAGTGTGACCATATTCTGGATGTCCTGCTGTAAGTGAACCGAACTGACGGAAATTTTTTATATCATCAAGTGAGAGATTTCCAATTCCAAAAAGATGTAATAATGAATATAAAAGCATAGATCCGTGTCCACCTGAAAGGATGAATCTATCTCTATCAACCCAATCTGGATTAGCTGGGTTAAACTTCATATGGTTAGCCCATAATTCATAAGCCATTGGAGCAGCGCCAAGTGGTAAACCTGGATGACCAGAATTTGCCTTCTGGATAGCATCTGCTGATAAAACTCTTATTGCATTTACTGACATCTCATCAATATTGTTCATTGTTATAATCTCCTATATCTATCATAATAATGTTAATGTAATCTTTATCACATAAAGTGACCTTGGCAAGCATACCATGTAAAACAAAATATTGCAAGGAAACCGAAGGAATCCTTGCAATTATTTTTATGTTTTTTATACTTTTAGTAATACCCTTGCAATGCCTTTTAAAAAAGCTTATTTATCAATCTTTAAAATCTGCCTCTGTAAGGTAAATCATATTACCATCGTCAGACTTCTTTTTCTTTAAAGCACCAAAGAATCTTCTTGATGCCCTTCTTTCTGAATTAAGGATTGCGCTATTAATAATCTCCTTAATATCATCAAGCTTAATATTATCATTTACATTCTTAAGCTTATCAATCTTTAAATATAATTCAAGCAATGCATCATCATGAACTTCATACTGTCTCTTCTTAGCAAATCTCTTTGCCATTTCAACAAGTTCATTAACGTTATACTGCTTAAGAACAATTCTGTGGTTGAAAGTATTAGTAAGTTCTGGATTAAAATTAACTAATACATTCATCTCTGCATCAGAGTCTTCTAAGATAACAATCATTCTTCCTGTATCCTGCTCTAAGCAGTTAAGAATTTCATTAATTCTCTTTGGCTGAATTGTACCAGCACCTTCAATAATAAGTACTGTACCACGAAGCTTAGGCATTGCTCTAGTAATTCCTCTTGCATTAATACTCTCACCAGTAGTCTTAGCAATCTTCTTAGGACTTTCTGGATAAAGATAATTAATAGCTCTAACAATTGCTCTAGCTAAATCCGTCTTATCGGAACTTGTATTTCCTGATAAAAGAATATTACCCTTTACTGAATTAGTCATATTCATCTCTTTCTTTAATTCATCAAAAAGAGTTACTAACTGATCTTCAATACCTGGCATATCCTTATACTTTCTAAAGATCTTAGCAAGATCAGGATCTAACTTTTTGCCATTCTCTTCTTCATACTCTAACTCATCGATAGATTTCTTCATCTCTTCAATGATGTCAGGTCTTTCTGTCTCTTCCTTATCAGAGCTTACAAGATTAACTGTTGATACTGTCTTAGCTTCCTTAACCTCTACAGCCTCCTTAACAGGAGTATCTGTGTTAGCAGCTTCTTCTGCTTCTAATCTTGCTGCTTCAGCTAAAATTGCCTCAGTATCTAAGAAAACTGTATTACCTGATGCGTATTCTTCTTCAGGCTCTGCTTCTGACTTTGATTCTTCCACACTTGCCTCTTTAATAGGCTCAGCTACTGTTTCTACTTTTTCTTCATTCTCCATATTTTTATTCTCAACCTCTTTTGCTTCTTTATTAGCAAATTTCTCTTCCTTAATTGACTCTATCCAATCCATAAGACTTAACTGACCTTCAATCTGGTCATCGTCTTCGCTTACTTCTTCCTCTTCTCTTTCCTTAGCTGCTAAATTGATTTCTTCCGGATCTAACTCCCCAGTCTTCATAAAATCTTCCGGTGTAAAATCTTTATCTTCCTCAGCGATGTAATTGCCAAGGCCCTTAGCAATTTCAGCTTGAAGGTTCTGAGTATTATTAATGTCATAATCTGGCACTACTGTATCAAATTCCTCTACTCTCTCATCGATACGAGCCTGTGCTTCCTTACGCTCTTCCTCTTCATCTTCTTTATTAATCTGATCTATATTGTCCTCGATCTGCTTCTTAGCATTCTCGATTAATTCCTTTAATGAAAGATTTGCCTTGTCGATGCTGCTTTCTATTGATGCTGCACCTTCCTTGCTAGCTTCCATACTAACTTCTGGCTTGCTAACCTGTGGGCTTTCCTTGTCATCTCTAAGAACTTCGCTAGGTTTTTCTTCCTCAACCTTGTCCTTATCCTTTTCAAGAGCTCTCATAACAAATTCTTTGATTTCTTCATTGCTGTTAGTATCAATTAAATCTGTGTTTGGACCGTCCTGCCCTGGAGCCTTAAGTGTTGGTAACTCATCGGCTTCCTTAGCAACTGGTGTTCCATGAAGAGAAACTAAATCTTCTACCTTCTTAGTAGCTTCTAATGAAATCTTCTCTTCATTAGCTTTCTGCTCTTCCATTTCTTCGCTCTTAATTATATTAGCAACAGCCTTATCAAGGGCTGCTTCCTTCTCATCAGCCTCTAATACTTCAGCTACATCATCCTTCTTAACCTTAACTAATTCCTTAGTCTCCTCAAATTCCTTTAAACGATTAAGTTCAGGATCCTTCTTCTTAGCAATTGCTGCATCAAGAATCTTCTTCTGAGTATTAGTAAGTTCAGCACCAAGCTGAGACTTTAACTGAACGGCGCATTCTACATAATCGCCATCCTGGAACCATAACACGATGTTGTCACAAGTCTTAATACATTCATCTTTTCTGTCTGTCTTAAAGTATAGCTTAGCTAATTCATACATATACTTCTCGTCAATTTCGTGTTCCTTGTATTCCTCAAGGATCTCAACAAGCTCATTATCGTTTGCCTTCTGAGCAAGTCTTAATTCATATAAAAGAATGAATCTATCTACATCCCTATGCGCTACATGTGCATATTCCTCATATAATTCTTCTGCCTCTTCGTAGTCTTCAAGCTTAATATTTAACTCTACTAATTTATAAATAAGCTTCTTTCCACCAAGATTTCTATTATAGGCAAGTATTGCCATATCTCTCGCTTCATCATAATCACCAGCAGTTTCATGCACATTAATTGCTGTTGCAAGTGCCTGCCAGTCTTTACATTTTAGCCAATTAAGTTCCTTCGCAAGTCTTGACGCTTCTTCGTACTCTTTTTTGGCCGCAAGTTTTCTAACCTGCTCCATCTTTATATTAAATTCGTATTTATCCATAACCTCTTTTAATTCCAACCTTTCGTTACAGCACATAATGTTACTAAACATTTACAGCTTTGTTACATTTTTGCACACGTACAAATTTTAGCACAATACAAAAGCATTGTAAACCAATACACAAGCTTCTATACTGTGCTAATTGTTAAATTTCTGTGTCTTTTGGAAACTAAACTTAAAAACTAGTTTACAAAATCAAAGCTAGCCTGCTCGTAATCTAAACGAGTATACTCTAGTTCCGTTTCCGTTGTATTGCTGTAGTAGTCTACCACTACGGTCTGCTGCCTGTTGTCTACAAGCTTCTGACCTAAAATGTAATTCACATCAAATCTGCCAACTATAGCAGGAGTTGCACCTCTTGCAGGTACAATAAGCTGTACATGATTTGTAGCAAGCAACTTAAAGATTGGCTCCCAAATATAAATATCCTTAGCCGCACCAAATGGGTTATCAATAAAGATTGTCTTTCCTGTAACGCCCTCTTTTGCCACATCATTCATATTAGAAATGTAATTAATAATGGCAATTAAGAACTGGATGTAAATACCCTGTGACTGACCTGTTGAACCAACGGCCTCTTCATAACGAAGATATCTAGACTGATCCTTAATTCTTTCTCTCTTATAAAGATTAACTCTAATTGAGTTCATATCTGTAACAATTACAGAGAACAATCTCTTCCAGCTAAGTCTATTTCTAATGTATTTTAATCTCTCAGAAATATCCTTAAAGGACTCCGCCATAACAACCGTCTCGTCAATGTAGTCTGACATTCTCTCCTTATAGAAGTCCTCCTTAACATAAGGAATATCAAGACTAATAATACTAATCTGTTCTCCATCAAGATTAATATTAGATAACTTAGGAAGTCTATCAAGTTCTGTCTTAATATTAGAGCATGTCTGGATGCATCTATTTTCAAAATTATCCTTAATTCTTTCCATGTCCTCAATACCCTTGTGGATTCTATCCTTTTCAAGTTCCACAAGACTATTAGTCTCAGTTAAGGCATTAATCATATTGTCTGCCTTCTCATAAGAATCAGGAATATTAATAGATAACTTAATCTCAGCTGCAAGTTCCTCAGCATTAAAGCCATTTAATAAATCCACGAGATTTTGCTTTTGCTTTGCAAACTCATCTACCTTCTTGTATTCAAGCTTTGTGATGTTATTGTATTCCTTTGCAACATTTTCATAATCCGCAAGGTCAAGGTCAATGGCTGCAACGTCTTCTCTTGAAACCTCTGCTGGAAGTTCCATAGCTGCATCCTTTACAATTCTTTCTAAGTCTTTTTGAATTATTGTGACATCCTTTAAATTACTCTCTAAGCTCTTAATCTCGGCTTCTCTTTCCTTAAGATCAGCTTTAAGCTTTAAGATTAAGTCCTTGTGCTGCTTCATAAAGCCTTCAGGGTCCTTACATTCAAAGGCCTTAAACTCACCATACTTAGTCTCAATCTGATTAATACCATGTGCTATTGAACCATCAAGTCTGTTATAAAGAGCTTCCTGTGCTTCAAGTTCAAGAACTGTATTTTTATGTTCCTTCTTGGCCTCAGTTAAATGTCCTTTTATTTCAAAAAGTTTCTTCTGATTTGTCTTTGTAATATTCTTTTCATCATACTTAAGCTTGATCTGGTCTAGGCTGTAGCCCCTATAGCTAATCTGCTCCACGCACTTATCAATGGAAGCCTTAAGATGAGACATTAAAGTTTCCTTATCCTTAACGTCTACATTTTTACTATTTAGGGCAGTCTTTAAACCAAGGAAGCGGCTTTCAAGCCCCTTAATGTCCTTTTCGTATATTGCAAATGTTTCGCTAACATCAAGGCCTTCCTCAAAGTATTTACTATACTCTTCATCCCAGATTGCATTAAGACTCTTAATCTTTTTATCATAGGATAAGTTAACTTCTCTAGCACTATCTAGCTGACTAGTAATCTTAGCTAAATTCTCTTCTGATAAGCTAACTCTTTCTCTAGCCTCAGCTATTTTCTTTTCAAGTTCTTCTACTTCCTTGTAGACATCTGCAATCTGCTTATTAAAGTTAATAATAGTCTTTAGGCTCTGAGACTTATGTCTCATTTTTTCAATTTTTTCTTCTAATTCTAACTTAAACTTTTCCTGATCTGTCAACTTAGATGTTACAGTCTTTAAGTTAGCTTCAAGTGTTTCTAGCTTAGTAGTGTTTGTCTCAATTTCAGACTTAATCTCAGCAATAGTCTTTTGGCTATCCTGATTTTCTGTTAACAACTTATAGCCAAAGGCAAATGTATAATCGTTCCAAACAAGCTCTTTTCTATCCTTTAGGGTATCAAGCTTATGTCCGATTTCTTCAAATTCGTCATTGGCAAGTTTTAATTCTCTTTCAATATCCGCTGGGTCTCTAAGGAAGTTCATGTCTTTAAGGGCAAAGACGATTAAGTCCTTATTAATCTCAAGCTTTGTATCAATTAGAATCTGCTCACTTATTACTGGGAAAATGACACCACCCCTGCCAAAGTTAGCAAGAGTCTCATCGTTTTTTACCCTTTCAAAATCATTCTTTATAATAAAGCCATACTCTACAAAAGGAGTTCTCTTTATTACATCTCTTCTCTGACCTACAGGAAGGGCATCAAACCATTCATGACCTTCTACCACATCATCTCCATACTGAGAAATAAGATAACTCTTTAACTTGTTTCTCATAGGGTCATCGCAGATGTAGGTTCTCTTTTTTACATTTTCAATAAACTTTAAAAGTGCATTAGATTCTGTATTTAACTTATCGTAGTCTTTTACAATGGCATTGTAAGTCTCTAAAATCAGCTCACATAAGCCATCCTTTAAATCCTTACCATAAATCTCACAGATGCTCTTAATTCTTTCTTCATCCTTCTGATTTGAATTTTCCTTATCTTCTAGTTCTGCTGCCTGACTATTAAGAAGTGTATTTAATGCCTTAAGAGCGTTAATTTCTTCCTTTAAACTAGCAGACTTAGAGGCATTTCCATTGTAGTTTTTAGTTACTTCTTCAAGATTCTCATTTAAATTAGTTAGCTGTGAGTCAGTAGAAATAAGGTCTGTGTCTGCATTTTCAGCAACTAAAAGCCCCACTTCCTCCATCATAGTCTTAAGGCGCTTGTTAGCTCCCTCAATACCGTCCTTGTTATGCTTAATCAAGCTAGTAAAACCAGCTAATTCCTTATCCGCTTCTCTAAGAGCAGTCTTTGCATCCTCATACTTTGCCTGAAGGCCCTTCTCGTCTCTATCAGAAAGATTCTTCTTCTCCTCTAAATCCTTAAGAGACTTCTTATAAAGCTTATTATAAGCCCCTGCAAGCTGCTTTAACTCAGCCACAAGGTCCGTATCCTCTCTTAATCTTCCATCAAGAGAAACCTTAACCTCAGAGTAGTTGTTCTGATATTCAAGATAGTCCTCGTAATCCTTTAGGGCCTCATAAAGACTTAAGCTCTTTTCAAGCTCGTCAATATTGTCCTGTTCCTTTTGAGACTTAGTCTTAAATTCCTCCACCAATCTCTCAAGAGAGTTTAGAGAATTTTGTTCCTCAATAACCTCTGCTATGGCGATATTCTTATTTTCTAAATCAAGAGATTCTTTTAAGTCTTCAAGTCCATGTCGTTTTTCTTCAATAGTTTCTTCTGCGTTTTTAACCTCATACTTAGCGGTTAATGCTAGGTTATAGAGGTCTGTAGATGTCTTATTTTTTCTATTGTAAAAATCTTTATAGCTCTCAAGATATTCCTTAAATCCATCAATTGCTGACATCTGACTATCATAAGCGCTAATCTGTGCATGCTTTTTAGAGAGTTCCACAAGCTTATCCTTTATATCAAGTAAAGTTTCCGCCATCTTACCCTCGTCGCTTTCCACAGAAAGTCTATTGTTAAAGGACTTCTGAATAATCTCTTCAATAAGCAAGTCCTCAATTACTTTACGGCTAGTCTTATAATTTGTTTCAAAGTAAGTTCTTACATGACCTTCCGTCTTATTAATACCGCGAACAATTTCCCAGGCGCTTTCATAAATACCGTACTTTGTAATAAAGCTCTGGTATTCACCCTTCTTATCGAAAATGTATACCTCATACTTAAAGTCATTTTTATTCAAATCTCTAAGATAGCTTTTTAGACCATTATAAGTGACTCTCTCTCCATTACTTGTAAGAGGTAAATTCTTAATATCATTGTCGCCAAACTCACGATAGAAGATGCAGTAGTTAAAGTATTCCACAGTAGCACTGCTTGATGCTGCTGCCACACTTTCCTCTCCCTCTTCTTCGTTTGCTTTACCCTTTCTTGCACAGAAGCCTGTTGTCATATATTTAAAACCATCTTTAATATAGGCACTATCAAGCTTCCACTCCACAAGAGAATGAATACAAGTATTTTGTCCACCCTGTCTAAAAAGCTTCTCAATAGGCTGCTTCTCATCAAGAGTACAATTAGGAATCATGTTTTGTAGGAGTAAAAGCATAAGTAAACTCTTACCACCACCATTGGCTAGATCATAAATTGTATTCTTGCAGTTAAAACGCATAATAAAATCATCATAATACTGAGTGGCGAAGTTATATTTTACGTTATTAACACGAATTCTATTAATTTGTGGCATTTTCTATTCCTCCCCATTCATTATTTCAGAAAATCTTCCTCTATACTCATCAAAGTAGTTTTCAATCAGGCTCTTAAATCTATCTGTTGGATAATATCTGTCCTGACTTTCCACTAAAAGCTCCTGACTAATAAGGAAGTTTACAACTATCTTTACAAAACCTGCCTTAGAGTTTCTTGCAGCTCTAAGTCCAGACTGATCTTCAATAGTTGCTGCTGGTAATTCATCCCAGCTAAGAGCAATCTGCTTAAATGAGTTTTCTTCGATTTCATCCATAATTAAACCAGCTGACTTATCAATGATTGAAAGGCTGGTCTTTTCTACATTTGCAATAATATCCTCTAATCTTACAAACTCTGCATAAGTCGAACTTACTGTGTCTGTGTAAAATAGAGTGATAACGTTATAGATTACAAAATAAGCTAAGTACAATTCCTTATTAAGCTTAAGGCCCATCTTAGCTCTAAGCTCTTCATTGCTGTAACCAAAGACCCTATTATTCTCCTTTGGTCCCACAAATAAAGCGTTATTATATTCATAAATATTTAGATTAAATTTCTTAAGAGACATATGCACAATGTCGTAAACTTCAGCATTTGTGTTGTACTCCTGATAAAGTGTGGCATTGGCGCCCTTCTCTGATACATTTTCCCCTTGTATAAGCTTAGATACTATGTCTAAGGCCTTATCTAAATTTCGATTCTCCATAAAACTCCTTATCTAAATTAGCTTTTATCTAACTTACCTTCTTAATCAGAATATCACTAACCTCTAAATTATCCCCGATTTCAAGCATCTGTGCCTGCTGCTTTTCTAACTCAAATTTTAAGATGTCCTTGCCTTCGTAGGCTTCCTTTAGGATTCCATCTAAAAATGTTTCGTTGTCCATTTCATTACCACCTAAATTATATTTCTCTTTTTGACAAAGATTTACAAAGAAGGAATAGTAATCAGCATTCTTTAAAATCCTCTCATCGTAGGCTTTTTCCATGTATTCGTTGAATTCCTTTAAAGTCAAACTTTCCTTTTTAGATAGAAGCGCAATAATATTATTCATTATGAAAATGTAATTAAACCTGATTCTTGCATCTTCCACCTCATCTGCAAAGACGATATCTTTTAGTTCTTCATTAGTTACCTTTTCCTTAAACTCGTACTTAGCCGGTTTAACAGTTAAGGCATCGTCAATTGCTGTAATATTAAAGTTCTTCTTTATGTTTGGCTTAAAAAGCGGATTAAGTAGAATTTCTAAGGCATCCGCCTTGTCTCTTTTTATCAAAGCATTCAGTGTTGCTGTAAAATCCATGTGAGATCTAAGTCTTGATAGCTTAGCCTTTCTTACAGCATCATCTGTCATTTTCTGCATTAAAGTACAATCTCTTAAAAGCTCCGCATGTCGATTCATGGCAAGCTTAAGCTGATTTTCAAGATTATAAATTTCATTAACCGTTCTATAATAGCTCTCGCTTTTTACTGAAGTCTGACCTGCATTAAGCTTTTCAATGGCCTTTGAGATTAATTCCTGATTCTTTTTAAAGAGCTTTTCCTCGTCTTCAAACCATTTCATACCAGTCTCTACAAAGTCCTCATAAGCCTCAATACCTGCATAGACATCTGTTGATAATATAACTAAAACTTCGTTTTTCTTCTGCTTTAGTCTATTAACTTCTTCATTTATACGCTCAACAACCTCAATACCACCTCTGAAATTCTCAGAGTTAATCATCTTTTCAAGTAAGAGCTGAGATACATTTATCCTACTCTCATCCTTAATTTCCTTGGTATCAAGATAAAACTCTACAGCGTCAGCACTAATAGAGTACCATACCGTATTGTTACGAATAGTACTCTCAATTATCTTCATTCTGGAAATATATCTTTTTTTATCAACTGGATCAAAATAAGAAAATTCAAATGGTCTGCCGTCATTCTTGATCTTATCAAAAATGTAATCAGAGATTTCCTTAGCTTCCTCCTCAGATAGCTTAAGGCCAAAGTCTCTATTTAGCAGAGCAGTTGTAAATTCTAGATATTCAATATAAGTAACATCCTTTTCTTTAAAATTATTCTCTTCAATAAAGAATCGAAGAATGGCCATAAGAATATATCCCATATCAAGAATCTCATACTTGCCATCCTTGAACTGAGAAAAGTTGGTATCAATAAGTTTAAAGAAAGGATAGTACTTCTTTAGATTTAACATTCTTTCGCGGTGATCTGAGATAATATCACCCATCATATTTTCTGCCATGTATTCTCCCTTTTAGGCACTAGGCCTGCTTCCCCAAAATCATCTACTCACTACACTTCCCTTTTTTTGAAAATGTATTGCATGTCGCATTTTTACAAAACGACTTATGTCGCTTTCTTTCAAAACTATAAGGTAGTTCTTCCTTCTAAAGCTCTAAGTAGTGTTACCTCATCAATATATTCAAGGTCCCCACCTACAGGAACACCACTAGCAATTCTAGTAACCTTAATGCCTGTTGGCTTAATCATCTTACTAATATACATTGCTGTTGTTTCACCCTCAAGATTAGAATTAGTGGCAATAATTACCTCATCTACATCGCCCTCTAATCTCTTTATAAGTTCCTTAAGCTTTATATCAGATGGTCCAATTCCAAGCATTGGACTAATTGCTCCATGAAGCACGTGATAAACGCCTTCATACTTACCTGTCTTTTCATAGGCTGCCAAATCCTGTGTCTGCTCCACAACCATAATTGTCTTATGGTCTCTTTTGGCATCTCTACAAATTGGGCACTCCTCTTCATCTGTTAAAGTAAAGCAAGTCTTGCAGTAATGAATGTGGCCTCTAGCCTCTACCATTGTGCTAGCAAGATGTTTTACTTCCTCTTCAGGCATATTAATAATATGAAATGCCAGGCGTTGGGCACTTTTTGTTCCAACACCTGGTAATCTTGATAGTTCTTCTATTAGCTTATTTATATGTCCACTATAGATGTCCATTAAAATAATCCTCCGCCAAGTCCTGAAAGACCGCCAGTAATCTTAGACATAGAAGCTGCAGACGCTTCTTCACACTTTCTAAGTGCTTCGTTAGTTGCTGCAACGATTAAGTCCTGAAGCATCTCAACATCATCTGGATCAACTGCTTCTGGATCAATCTTAACCTTAGTAACTTCTCTCTTACCTGTTACAGTTACTTCTACAACACCACCACCTGCTGTTGCACTAAACTCCTTGCTTTCTAATTCAGCCTGCTGCTCTTCCATCTGTCTTTGCATTCTCTGAGCCTGCTTCATTAAGTTATTCATATTACCAGGCATACCACCTGGGAAACCGCCTCTCTTAGCCATTAAATCATTTCCTCCGTATCATCAATTTCTATATCGATTCCCACTAATTCTTTCAAGTCAACATATCGTCTGTGGAAATCATCATTATCGTCTATCTTAGTTACAAGAAGATTCACCTTAATTCCGGTTCTTTCTTCAATTAACTCTACCAATTCAGCCTTTCTTTCTTCTCGGCTTAAATCGTTATAGCTACTTAGAGATTGTACCATAATCTCAAGACTAATTCCATCATCAGCTAAAGTAACATGTTCATTTTCAAGCATGGCTCTAAGTAAGCCATTATCAATGCTTGACACAATGCTATTCCATGATGCTGCAATCTTTTTTATGTCCTCAGGAACTGCCTTATAGACTCTTTTTTCAACAGGAGCTGCCTCTTCTTTTGTAGGACTACTCTCCTCATCTCTTATGGCAATTCTTGGAACACCATTTTTTATTTTAGCTAGAGCTTCTTCAAGCTCTGTCTCTAATTTTGATACCCTTGCTGAGAGCTCCCCAACATCGTTAGTTTTCTCCATAGCAGGTTTCATCATCTTAATTAAGCTAACCTCTAACTTAATTCTCTTCTGACTAGCAAGCTTTAAATCTGCCTCTAATTCTGAAAGAACTCTAATATATCTCATTAGAGTATTAGCATCTATATCCTTACTTTGTTCTGCTATCTCATTCATATTATCCCTAGATAATTCAACAACATCCTCCACCGCTTCTAGGCTTGGACTTGTCTTAATAAGTAACATATTTCTAAGATACCAAACAAAGTCAGTAACAAACTGTACTAGGTCACGACCAGAAATAACAATTTCCTCAATGAGATTCATACATCCGGCCACATCACCCTTTAAAATAATAGATAACATTTTCTTAAAAACATCTGTATCTACGGCGCCAAGTACATCCAACACGTTCTCGTACTTAAGGTCTTTACCAAGATAAAAGGCGATACACTGATCAAGTAGGGATAGGGCATCTCTCATGGAGCCATCTCCTGCCTTAGCCACGTATCTTAGGGCCTTCTCTTCAGCATTAATGTGCTCGGCCTCCATAAGTTCCTTTAATCTATCAGTAATTGTATCAATGGTGATTCTATGAAAATCGTATCTCTGCACACGAGATAAAACTGTAATCGGAATCTTTGCAACCTCAGTTGTGGCAAGGATAAATATTACATAAGCTGGGGGTTCTTCTAGAGTCTTTAATAGTGCGTTAAAGGCACTGATTGAAAGCATATGAACCTCATCGATTATGTAAACCTTGTATTTACCCTCAGTTGGGGAATACTGCACCTCATCTCTGATTTCACGGATGTTGTCTACACCGTTGTTGGAAGCAGCATCAATTTCAATAACATTCATAGAAGTTCCTGCTGCAATTGCCTTACAAGTTGGGCACTCACCACAAGGGTTGCCATCCACTGGATGCTCGCAGTTTACGGCCTTTGCCATAATCTTTGCAATACTTGTCTTACCTGTACCTCTAGTACCTGTAAAAAGGTAGGCATGACCGATTCTATCAGATTTTATTTGGTTTTTAAGTGTTGTTACAATGTGATCTTGACCCTTAACATCGTTGAAATTATCGGGTCTCCATTTTCTATACAAAGCCTGATATGCCATATTCTTATCTCTCTTTTTTTATTTTGGAAAATCCTAAATTAAATTATAAATCAAATGTCAAATATTTAAAAGACATCTTTACAAGTCTATTAGGATAACAATTGCCACACCAAGGATCACCCTCAGTGTGGCATTTATAAAAGATAAATTATTCCAATGTTTTAAAACCGCGCGCTCTGGCCTCGAACAATCATCCACAGACGTTACCAGTCTAGTTAGCTCGGCCCAGGCAACCTCTCGGCACACAGAAGCTTCTACTTAATGCTGCTTCGTTCCCGACCTGACATGATTCGTAGATTTCTGTTGCGAGAGACCCAAACGTCATCACCACTTTTACTGGGCTGCTCCATAAAATCAAGCCCTCAACCAAAGCATCACCCCTGCTATAGCAGATTTCAGGTACAGGGTCCTGCTACCACCCCGGCTGCACGGTAAGTTAAATTATACTTAGCTTTTACTGCTTTTGTCAACCTCAATATAATATGATAAAATCTAATTAGTTTATAAGAAATAAGGTAAATACTATGAATGAAGAGAATTTAAGTAAAGAAGAATTAAATTTACATAAAAAATATATGCGACAGGCCATCACTCAGGCAAAGAAGGCCTATAAATTAGACGAGGTACCTATTGGCTGCGTAATTGTCTATGAGGGCAAGGTTATTGGTAGAGGTTATAACAGACGAAACACTGATAAAACCACTCTTGGCCACGCAGAAATCACAGCCATTAAAAAGGCTAGTAAGTATATGGGCGACTGGAGACTCGAGGATTGTAGCATTTACATAACCCTTGAACCCTGTCAGATGTGCGCTGGCGCCATTGTTCAGGCTCGTATTCCAAATGTAATCATTGGCTCTATGAACCCAAAGGCCGGATGCGCAGGTTCCATAATAAACCTACTTAATATGGCGGAATTTAACCACCAATGTAAGGTAATTCGTGGTGTTTTAAAGGAAGATTGTTCTAACATGCTAACAGAATTTTTTAAGGAGCTTAGATCTAAGAAAAAAGCTAGAAAGGAAGAGTCATGCAATTAGAATATAGCATCGACAACTATATATTAAAGGTCTTAGACGAGGGCCATGCAGATATTGTTCTTGATTTCTATAAAAGAAACAAAGAGAGCTTTAATCCTTACGAAACTGCAAAGCCTGAGAATTTTTATAGCACCGAATATATAGCCCTTATGTTAAATACAGAATATAACGCAATCATCAAAGGAAAGTATGTGAGGTTTTATCTTTTTGAGAAGGATAAGCCAGACTACGTAGTTGCTACATTTTCATTCTCAAACATAATCCTTGGCTATACGAAATCCTGCAATATTGGCTACAAAGTGGATATCGCCTATCAAAACAGAGGCATTGCCACTAAGTTTATACCAATCTGTGTGGACCTTGTAATTGCTGATAAAAATATACATCGCTTTAACAGCTATGTCTTAACCACAAATTATCCCTCCCTTAAGGTCATGGAAAAACTAAATTGGATAGACGAGGGAATTGCCCATAAATACGCCTATTTAGACCACGACTGGAGAGACCACAAGCATTTTGTCTACATAAATAACTAGACAAGCTTTAGTATTTATAGATATAATATCTAGACGCCTAATTATGAATTAATTAGATTTGAAAGGAATTAACTATGACAGATTATGATAATATAATGCATCTTGCCAATCCGACTAATACAATTGCTGTACTTAACAGATACGGCTTTAATTTTCAGAAGAAGTTCGGCCAGAACTTCCTTATTGATGAGAATATTGTAGAGAAGATCGTTAGAGAAGCGGGAGTAACAAAGGATGACTTCGTCCTTGAAATCGGCCCTGGTATTGGTACCATGACACAGATTCTTTGTGAAAATGCTAGAGAGGTCGTAGCTGTAGAAATCGACACTAAGCTTATCCCTATTTTAAAAGAGGATACCCTTAGATACTACGACAACGTAACAGTTATTAACGAAGATATCTTAAAGCTTGATATTAACAAGATTGTTGAGGAGAAAAACAACGGCAAGCCAATTAAGGTAGTTGCTAACCTCCCTTACTATATTACAACCCCAATTATTATGGGACTTTTTGAAAATCATGTAGCTCTCGATAGCATTACAATCATGGTTCAAAAAGAAGTTGCCGATAGAATGCAAGTAGGTCCTGGTACTAAGGACTATGGTGCTCTTTCCCTTGCAGTTCAGTATTATGCAAAGCCTGAAATCGTACTTAATGTACCTGCAAGCTGCTTTATGCCACGTCCTAACGTAGATTCAGCAGTTATTAGACTTAATAGATATCAGACACCAGCTTACGATGTTAAGAATGAAAAATTATTATTTAACCTTATTAAGGCATCTTTCCTTCAGAGAAGAAAGACAATGCTTAATAGCGTATCTAATGGTCTTGGTAATGTAACAAAGGAAGATTTAGCTAATGCCCTTGAAAGCATGGGCCTTCCAAAGACAGTAAGAGGAGAAGCCCTTACTTTAGAGCAGTTTGTAGAGCTTTCTAACTTACTTGCTAAATAAACCATTAAGACAAGCGTGTCGCTTTTATACAAAATTATCAGTGACAATTTATGTCGCTTTTATACAGAAAAGAGGAGTCCTATTAAGAACTCCTCTTTTCTTATTCCTATTAATTAGTAAGCCACTAATTATTTATTACTTAATCTCGCTACCAGCAATAATATCCTTATCAACTGTAAGGACTGATAAGTTACCTTCATCATCACTTGCTGCAAGAATCATACCCTGTGATTCAACACCACAAAGCTTAACTGGCTTTAAGTTAGTAATAACTGCTACCTTCTTACCAACCATTTCTTCTGGCTTGTAGAAATTAGCAATACCAGATACAATCTGTCTTACCTCATCACCAATTCTAATCTGTGAGCAAAGTAACTTCTTAGCCTTTTTAACTGGCTCGCACTTTAATACTTCGCCAACTCTAATCTGAATCTTATCGAAATCATCGATTGAGATTTCTTCCTTAGCTTCAACTTCTGGATACTTAACTCCGCCAGCTGCTGCTTTTTGTGCTGCCTGAATCTCTTCAACCTTAGCTAAAACTTCTTCAATATCAAGTCTTGCAAAGAGAATTTCTGGCTTTTCTGTTACCTTAAGGCCTGACTCTCTTAAACCAAACTTATCTAAGTCATCAAAGTCACGAAGACCTGCTTCCATATTATCTGGATAAAGCTGAGCTAAAACTCTCTCAGTTGTTTCTGGCATGAAAGCCTTAAGTAGGTTAGCACCAATTGTGATACCCTCAACTAAGTTATATAAAACTTCTTCAAGTCTTTCCTTCTTAGCTTCGTCCTTAGCAAGTGCCCAAGGCATTGTCTCATCGATGTACTTATTACATCTCTTAAATAATGTAAATACTTCTGTAATAGCATCAGCAACATGAAGTGTAGCCATCTTATCTTCTACCTTCTTAACTGTTCCTGTAACTACTGCCTTAAGATCAGCATCGTAATCTGCGCTATTACCTTCAGCATCAACTGCACCATCTGTATTAACACCTGTCTTATTAACAACTCCGCCAAAATACTTATTAGACATTGAGATTGTTCTGTTAACAAGGTTACCAAGTGTGTTAGCAAGTTCAGAGTTCATTCTCTCAACTAATAATTCCCAAGAAATTACACCATCATTTTCAAATGGCATCTCGTGTAATACGAAATATCTAACGGCATCTACACCAAACATATCTACTAAATCATCAGCATAGATAACATTTCCCTTAGACTTACTCATCTTACCATCTGCCTGGATAAGCCATGGATGACCAAATACCTGCTTTGGAAGTGGTAAATCAAGAGCCATAAGGAAAATAGGCCAATAAATTGTATGGAATCTAATGATATCCTTACCGATTAAGTGAAGATCTGCTGGCCAGTTAGCCTTGAATAAATCAGATGATTCACCATCGCAATCATAACCAATACCAGTGATATAGTTTGTAAGAGCATCAAGCCATACATAAACTACATGCTTAGGATCAAAGTCTACTGGAATACCCCACTTAAATGAAGTTCTAGATACACATAAATCCTGAAGACCTGGTAATAAGAAATTATTCATCATTTCATTCTTTCTTGACACTGGCTGAATAAATTCTGGATGTTCATTAATATAATCAATTAATCTATCAGCATACTTGCTCATCTTAAAGAAATAAGCTTCTTCCTTAGCTGGCTTAACTTCACGTCCACAGTCAGGACACTTTCCATCAACTAACTGAGACTCTGTCCAGAAAGATTCACAAGGAGTACAGTAAAGACCCTCGTAAGCACCCTTGTAAATATCTCCCTGATCATATAACTTCTTAAAGATTCTCTGAACCTGCTTCTCGTGGTCTTCATCTGTAGTTCTTATAAACTTATCATAAGAAGTATTCATTAAATCCCAGATTCTCTTAATTTCTGTAGAAACCTCATCTACAAATTCCTTTGGAGATACACCAGCTGCTGCTGCCTTCTCCTCGATCTTTTGACCATGTTCGTCACTACCTGTCTGGAAGAATACGTTATATCCTTGCTGTCTTCTAAATCTTGCAATACTATCTGCAAGTACGATTTCGTATGTATTACCAATATGAGGCTTGCCTGATGTATAGGCAATAGCTGTTGTCATATAGTAATTTCCTCTATTCTTTGGCATTGATCTTCCTCCTATCATTTATTAGCATTAATCCACCAATTGGCAGAAATCAACTCATTGTTAATTGCGTATTGAAAATGTATCTATAAAAAACATATACCAGTACACATATTCTTAAATGATAGTTAATTTAATTAGCTATGTCAAGCCCCGTAAATCTCTAGACTTTCCACTAAATATCAAGAAACTACGGGGCTTTTACACATTTTCCTATAAAGTTTTCTACATCTAAGCTAATTATTAACTAATGCTTTTACACCAAGCATCTAAATTATCAAAAAGAATATCAAACTGGGCTGGGCCCATATCTAAAATGTACTTATGAAACTCATAAATATCAAACTTATCTCCTAATTCGTCCTCTGCCTCAGACTTCAATTCCTCAATTGCCACCATACCAAAGGCATACTGACAGTAGTTACCAGGATTTGCCACAAAAGCATCATACATTGTCTTAACAGCATCAGAACCTACATTAAAGTAATCCGTAACAAAGTCTGATAACTCATCTAAATCCCAGCCATAATAATTAACCCCAATATCTCCAAGAGCATATATTATTAAAGTCGTTTCATAATTTAGGCCCATAAGCTTATTTAAATCCTCATTACCAGTACTTGCAAAGTTGTAAGAGTAAACCTCTACATAAGAAGCCCAACCTTCCACATAACCACCAGGAGCTAAGATATATCTTATCCAGTCAGGATTTTTAGAAGCAAAGTACTGAGTCTGATAAAGATGACCAGGATAAGCCTCATGAGCAAGGGTTGGATAAATCTCTTTCTCACCTGAACCCTTATTAATATAGATAGAATTAATATCTAGGTTATCAATTTGTGGTATGAAATACATGGCAGGACTAGCATAATCCTCAAGTGCCTCGCATACATATTTAACCTCATAACTTGTATCCCCAATAGCTGGGAAATCCTCCACAATCTGCTTTTGCAAATCCTCTAATATAGCTTCAGGATCTGACATATTAAAGCTAAAGTTTGACATGCCATTATAAACCGAAAGATTACCATACATAAGAGTACTCATCTGATTAAGTAAATCCTCTACATAATCCTCACCCAGTTCATAATAATCATCCACTGACATATCAATGCCAAGTCTCTTATTCATTAAATATTCGAAGTAGCGCTTGCCATCTGGATAGTTACAAATTCCACCACTATACTTAGAGCTTCCCTTTAGCTCTTCAACGCCCTTAGCTAGGGCCTCATAGGCTGGCACTACATTTTCATTAATAGCAGTTACATTCTCCGACTTATAGCTAGTCTTCTCTTCCTCTGTAAGTCCTTCAAACTCCTCAAGTCTTTCATTAAAACTAGAGATTAAAACTCCGTCCTCGCTTTTTGCAGTTTCTAAAAATGAATTGCAGGTATCAATCACCTCGTCTGCTAGATCATCCTCAAGAAAATATCCCGCATCAGCCCTAAGCTTTTCGTATTTTAGAATATCCGCGAAGTACTCATCTAAATCACATAGAAGTGTTAAATACTCTTCAATGTCCTTTTTTTCCACAAAACTGTATTCCGCAAGAAGAATAGGAATCTGGACTTGCACACCCGTTGTTGGGGCAATATCTGTATTAAGCAAGTAAAGGTCTGCATATTTTTTCTCATTTTCCATCATAAGATAAAGCTCTTCATAAGTTATTTGCTGACTCTTTGTAAGTTCAGATTTTTCAAACTCATCAAGCTTTTCTAAAACTTCATCATAAAAGGAAGTATCTCCTAAATTATCAAAATCCGTTCTTCCAAAACTTTTCTCATAGTCTTCAATTCCATAATTTTCAGGATGTTCAAGATAGGCATGCAAGCTAACTAAATCGCTATCTTCCATAACCTCTGCAAACAAATCCTCAACGAAGCTGTTAAACCTCTCACTTTCACTTTCATTTACCTGCTCTTCTTCTATCTCATTAGAAGAATCTGTGTCACTATCTAGCTCTCCATCTAGGCCATCCTCTATAAGGCCCACTAAATAGGACTCTCCCGCCTCTTTTACAAACCACTCACTATAGCCGCATGCAGTTGTAGAAAGCATTACTAAGCTAAGAATAATAGATAAGGCTAGTCTCAATCTTCTCTTCATAAATACCCCCATTTTTCTACCCTAAAGCTTGTTATCTAACTCTTAATCAAATATTTTTTTCTTTAATAACGCAAAACACATCTAGCTAATTCTAACTAGATGTGTTTGTATTCTCTTAGTAAATATTATATCATTTATAAAATTTTTAACAACAGAAATTGCAAAGCAACCAAGTACCAAGACAAGTCATGCAGGATGTAGCACCATTAGCTGGGCTATAAGACTGCTGTCTTGCATTGTACCAACTGCCACCACTTGCTAGATTCTGATAGAAATTTCTATATTGAAAATTATCTGGGTCCATAGAAACCGCCTTCTTAGCATATTCCATAGCTGCTGCCTGATTGCCCTTGCCAGCATAGGCATTAGCTGCTAGGAAATACCATCTAGCATCTCTATCCTCTAAATCATTAAGAATATTAATAGCCTCATCAAAACCACCATTATTAATGTAGTTAGCTACTGCTCTAAGTCTCTGTGAAGTCTGGTCGTCCCCATTCATATTAGCCTGATTAGAGCGACCTCCCTGATAGCCTCCGTAATAACCGCCAAAGCCAAAAGGACCAAAACCAAAGAAGCTTCCAAAGTCCTCAAAGTCTTGATACTGGCCACCTCTAGAATTCTGGTAATCACCATCATAACCGTAACTACTAGATCTACCTGTGCCGTATCTATTCTGACTATAAGAGCCGCCTGTAAAGCCACCTTCTCTTTCCTTCATAATCTGATTATAAGCCTGCTGAATAGTCTTAAACATCTCCTCAGCCTGCTCCTTATTAGGATTATTGACGTTAGCATCAGGATGATACTTTCTACTTAATTTTCTATATGCTTTTTTTATTTCATCATCTGAGGCATCTCTTGATACCCCAAGAACTTGATATGGATCCGACATTATAACCTCCAAAATAAATCCTATCTAGATTCATTTTTTATTTTTCGATTCATTTTTAATATCATTATTAATTTCATTTTTTCTTTCGGCCCTGCGCTTTTTCACTTCTTCAAACTTAATGAAAACCCCTGAGTATATTATGTTTCTAAGTATCTCAGCATTTTCTATTATAGGAAGAAATTCAAACTCACGGGCAACTACTGTCATATGAGCCTTAAGAATATTTTCTACAAATATATCAAAATCTTCTTCTTTTTCATAGCCCTTTAGGACATTATAGTTTCCAGTTTTCTTATCCTTCTCTAGATCATCATAAGCATCCATAATATAGATAAACTGTCCCAAGGCCATTCCAAGATTATGCAAATTAGTTTTCCACTCATCATCTTTATAAGTTAAAACTTCAGCCAATACCTTACCAAAGCTTTGTGAAACTTTTATGATGCTATCTTCATTTGCTTGCTCGTAGCTTGAAAGCTCATTAAGACCCGCCTCAATAGCTGCTGCCTTTTGAGGATAACGCTTCTTTATACTACTAACATTCTTTGATAGTAAGCTAGCATATGCCTTGCTTTGAATCTTTCTCTCATCTTTCCAATCGTCTACTAGATGATAATAAGACATAAGCACGTTCATATCTGCCACATAATTAGTAATAATGCTTTCACTCATTGCCTGCTTTTTTATTGGGTGTGCTTTGCAGGTCCTTCTTGTCCTTGTAACCTCAGGCTCATAAAGAGCTGTCAATAAAAGCACCGCCATAGTCAAGTCATAACTTAAAGTCATCTGAGCTTTAAATCCATATTCACTTCTTAAGGTATGGCATAAACCGCAATAATAAGATCGATATTCATCAAACTCTCTTATTTTAAGTTCAGGCTTATTAACAATAACATATCCAAACATGTCATATCACTCCTTACATTTTCAAGAATAACACAACAGTTTTCTCAATACCATTATAATAGAATTAGAGCTTTATTAAAAATTTCTTAACTTAGATAATAATTTTTAATTGGAAGATAAATTATAGGAAATTATATAAAGAAGAATAATTATGAAAATGTATCGAGCAAGCGAGTCTTGACAACTTGCCCCGTCAGAACAAAAAATAAAAGCCTTACAACCTAGGTTATTCCTAAATCATAAGACCTTCCAGTGCACCGCCAGGGGTTCGAACCCTGGACACCCTGATTAAGAGTCAGGTGCTCTACCAACTGAGCTAGCGGTGCTTATTTTGTTTTTCAGTTCTTAGCTCTGTAAGAACCTTATTCATTATACATCAGAAGTTTTTGTTTGTCAAGCACTTTTTTTATTTTTTTTAGTGGCTTGAAAACTTCTTGATGAAGTGTGTTGCTTGTCTTAACAAATTTCTTTATAATCTATTAAGAAGACCGGTTCGTAAGAACTTGTGTCCCAACGAGATGTAATTATAGTAGATGATTATCTTTTTGGCAAGCCCTTTTTTCGTTTTTTTGCGAATTTTTTTAATTTACAATGAATAGTATAGATATTTTAAGGCTTCAAACCCGCACAAACACTGAATTCTATTTTTTCAAACTTTAGAACTAGGGTCGAATTTTTACAAAAAATTTTTCGCAAAATTATAAAAAAATCCCTTGATTTATAAAAAGCAAATTAAAAAATAAACTTTTTACCCAATTATTATTTCAAATATGATAATCTCTATGAATAACAAATATATATAACTTGGAGGCAGTAAATGGCTAAATTTTCTTTTTTTTCATCCACAAAGAAAAAAAATAATACTGAGACCGATAAAGAAGTCACAACAAAAAACAGTATTGAAAGGCTAAATGAAAGCATCGATAAAATATCTGATATTGAAGATGGCTACTCAAAAAAGAAAAGTAAGAATTTTGTCCCTGACAATTCTAAGGACGCAACTTATAAGAAAGAAGATAATAAAGAGACAAGAGACTACGAAAAGGATCATGTTTATGATACAGAGGATTCTAATAAGTTTCACTTTATAAAAAGTGATAAATATTTCTCTATATTAATATATGCCCTTGCCTTTGTATTATGCTCTATTTTGATTTTTAAGCTTATTGGTAACCTAGCTATTACCTTTAAGGTAATTTCACAGCTCTTTAAGCTTATTGGACCTTTTATTACTGGCGGATTTATTGCGTTGGTTTTATATCCACTTGTAAAGACTCTCTATAATAAAGTATTTACAGAAACCTTTCATATAAAATCAGCTAAGCTAAAAAAAGTTTTAGCCATAATTATTGCTTACTTAATAGCTATTGGATTCATTGTAATTTTACTTGGCTTTGTAATTCCACAGATTTATTTAAGTTTACAGGAAATTATAGACAAACTTCCTATATGGTATGACAATGCCTATAACTACATCATTACCTTTGAGAACAATCACTCTTACTGGACTTTTGTAGATTTCAAGGAAGTTAATGATTACATTCAAAGTCTCTATCCAAGAATATTAGACTACTTATCTAATATCGTAACTAACATGGTGCCATACATTTTCAATACATCCATGCTTATTGTTAAGGGACTTGTAAATTTCATTATTGCTATTATCGTTTCGGTTTACATGATTTCAGATCACAGAAACCTCTTCTATCAGTCAAAGAGAGTTCTTTACGGAATTCTTCCTAAGAAGAGTGCAGATTCAGTTCGTGTAATCGTTAGAAACAGCGTATCCATTTTACTTGACTTTATCTTTGGTAAAGCGCTTGATTCCTTAATTATTGGTATTCTTTGTTTCATCATTATGACAATCTTTAGAATGCCATATTCGGTTTTAATAAGCGTTATTGTTGGTGTAACTAACATGATTCCTTACTTTGGACCATACATCGGCGGAGTTATTGGTGGTTTATTCATTATAATCACTAACATCTTCCTAGTAATTCCATACGCAATTATGATTTTAGTTATCCAGCAGCTTGATGGCCTTGTTATTGGACCTAAGATTATTGGCGATAGCATTGGTTTAAAGCCACTTTGGGTTATCTTTGGTATTACTGTTGGCGGAAGCCTTTGGGGCGTTGCTGGAATGTTCCTTGGAGTTCCAATCGTTGCAGTGCTTGGCTACATCATCGACCTTATAGTTCAGCACTTCCTTAATAAGAAGGACGTCAATGTAAAGCCTTACGATTCCTTTGATGAGATTTAAGCCGAATTACATTTTTATGAACGCAGTGTAAGCAATCCCCAGCTTCAAAAGCGTAAGCTTTAAGCGGGGGTATAAAGCTTACTAGTGTCAGAAGGGGTTAAAGCCCCTTCTGACAGGTGGCACAAAGTGCCACTGCGTTCATGAGGAAGTAGCGAAGCGGATTCCGAATGTCCGCTTTACAATGTATCTAGATAATAAAAATAAAGCTAGTTAGGAAATTCCTAGCTAGCTTTTTTGTATCTATTCTAAGTTATCTAATTATCTGTTGGCAATCAACTTACAGATGGCATTGCCTGCCTCTGAAAACTTCTTCTCATATTCTGTCATAACATTGCCTTCATTCATTCTTGGCTCGTGATGAAGGTCTCTAGTGTAATCTACTAAATTCCACTTAGCCTCTCCAACTTCCTCTAACGAGAAATCAAAAAGGTCTACATTATCTGTCTTAAATTCAACTCTGCCTTCCTTTTTAAGGATTTCATTGTATCTTGCAAAGAACTGTCTTGATGTAAGTCTTCTCTTAGCATGTCTATCCTTTGGCCATGGATCTGAGAAGTTAAGATAGATTCTATCTACTTCATCCTTAGCAAATACTTCTGTAATTGCCTCAGCATCCATTCTAATAAAACGAAGATTAGGAAGCTGTAATTCATCCTGCTTTTCTACAGCTCTAAGTAAAACTGAAGAATACTTTTCAATTCCAACATAGTTAATATCTGGGTTTAAGCCTGCAAGTGTTGTAATAAATGTTCCCTTACCCATTCCAATTTCAATATGGATTGGATTATTATTTCCAAAAACTTCTGCCCATGTTCCCTTCATTCCAATTGGTTCTGTAAAAACATAATTATTCTCAACCATGACTTCTCTTGCGCCAGGTACATTTCTTAATCTCATTAATTCCTCCAAAAATAAACGGGCATAGGCCCAACGATTTTTTGTAACTTTCGTATTATATATGATTTTTTCTATTTTGCCAATATAGAGATTTCAGCTACGGTAAGTTGCACCTTTTTTTGAAAGTTACTATAATAAGAATGATTGCGATAATTTAATCGTTAAAAGAATAAAGGATGGAAATATCATGTTTAGATTCAAAAAATATTTAAAGCGTGCCGCAGCTTTACTTGGCGCAGCCGCTCTTTTAGTATCTAGCCCTATACAGACCTTTGCAGCTCTTTCATCCACTGGTAGCGTAGTATCCTCAGTAGATACAAACTCTACCACATGGCCAAGTGCCCCAGATGTTTCAGCAGGAAGCTGTATTCTTATAGACGCAGATACAGGCTCAATTCTTTACGAAAAAAATGCCTATGAGAAATGTTATCCCGCAAGTACAACTAAGATTCTAACCGGACTTCTTACTATTGAAAATTGCAGCATGTCCGACATTGTTACATTTTCAAAGGAAGCTGTAGCGTCCGTCAATATAACAGAAGATGCCAACCTTGGTACAAAGGAAGGCGAGCAATACACAGTTGAACAGGCCCTATACGGAATGCTTTTATATTCCGCTAATGAAATTGCCTATGGCCTTGCAGAACACGTAGCAGGCGATTTAGAGAGCTTTGTGGACATGATGAATGCCAAAGCCGCTGAAGTTGGCGCCCTTAATACACATTTTGCCAATGCCAGTGGACTTTTTGATCAGAATCACTACACAACAGCCTATGATATGGCAATGATAGCAAGAGCTTGTTACAACAACGCTACTTTCGTTAGCATCGATTCGACTTACACAACTTACACAATTCCAGCAACTAATAAGACGGACACAGCTAGAACCTTCAAGCACCGTCACAAGATGCTCTATGGCAGGGAATATTACTATGAATACTGCAAGGGCGGTAAGACTGGATTTACAGACGAATCACAATATACTCTTGTAACATTTGCAGAAAAAGACGGAATGCGACTAATCTGTGTAACCTTCCAGGAGCCAGATGATGCTAGCCGATTTGTGGATACTAAGGCCCTTTTTGAATGGGGTTTTGAGAACTTCACAAAGACAACTACTTCAAGCAGTAACATAAGCTCGCTTCTAACAAACGATACAATCTACACATCAGATGTATTTACAAGCAGAGCTCTAAACTATAACTTAACAGCTTCATTTATTACAATTCCTAACTCTGGTTCTTCATCAGACGTTACGGTTGCAATTGATGATAACTATGACTTAACTAACGACAACGGAGATTTAACGGTGCATTTAAAGTATCTGTTTGGTGAAAATGTAGTAGGTACCACAACCCTAACGATTTCCTCAAACGATTCCACAAACACCAGTCTCTTGCCTTATTTAGAGGAGTCTGATTCAAGCTCAAACTACACAGCAAAGAAATGCCTAAGAATTAATCTTTGGATTTTACTTGGTTTCATTGCATTTGCAATAATTCTTGCCTTTGTAATTAAGAATTATAATTCTAATAGCAGGCGTAGAAGACGACATGCCTCAAAGAGAAAATTAAGATTCTAAATAACTAATTAGAAATTAAATAGATTATAGATTTAAATAGACTATAAATTTGAATGCCCCCGGCCAGGAATAAATCCTGACCAGGGGTTTTTATAATGAGGGGGACTGGAAAGCAAAAATAAATTTGGGCGACTTTAACTAAGGTGTCTAAATCACCCTTTCCAAAAAATATATATAAAGTTGTTCTATAAAGAGATTCTCTAGGTGGGAGTTCCCTCTCCCACCTAAGGAGAGTCTATGGTATAGCACATCAAAAGCATTTTTAAAGACATCTTGTCTTTTGGAACATTTCTAAACTATGTAGCCTCGGTTTGCATTGTTTGTAACCGATTCGCAAGCTCCGAGTCTAGAGTAGGTCAAACCAGCGTATACATTTTGCGTATTCTTCATAAGTGGTGCTGATTCGTCCGCTTTACTAACCTCATAAAAACTCTTTCTTAATTTGCTAAGTAAAGCTATAACCCTTTCTAATTCACCATTGTCTAGCTTTACAGAGGCTGAAATTAAGCTTCTTTTTATGTGGTTGTATATAATAAACAAATTTTGTGATAAATCAAATTCCATGTTAAGACCAACTATTAACTGATCAATAGCTCTTCCTGCATTTACAATATTATGTCGTTTTTCTTCAACTTTTTCTAACTGGCAGGCTTCCTTTAAATAGTCAATTGCCAAGTCATAAATAACTACAACTAATTGAGATCTATTCGCCTGTGATATTCTATATGAATAGGTTCTAATTAAATCATTATTCATAACTGTCCTTCCCTTAATATGTCCATTTTTTACAAAGCTGTTTCTTTACTGATTTAAAATCTGTAATACCTCAGCAGGTCTTTGATTAGCCTGTGAAAGAATTGAAGTTGCTGCCTGAGTCATTACTGTGTAGCTTGTGTATTCTGTCATCTCCTCAGCCATGTCAGTATCTGTCATAACTGAAAGTGCCTTTGTAAGATTTTCTGAAGATACGTCTAAGTTATTTTCTGTGTGCTCGAATCTATTTTCATAGGCACCAAGCTGAGAACGAACCTTGTTTAACTTAGTAATGGCGTCATCTACAATGTCAATTGAGAGCTGAGCTGTGTAGCCAGTCATGACATTGATATGTTCTGTCTTTAATGTATAAGTTGAGATTTCAGGTACATTTATAATAATAACCTGATCCTGATTAGCTCCTATATGAACACTTAATGTTCCAACATCAGTTACTTCCTGATTGATTTCTTCTGCTGAACCTGCAATTAAAACCTGTGACTTGCCGCTATTTCTAGTCTTGTCGTTAAATACTGTACCTGATACATTTCCTGGAACATCTAAGACAAATTCCTTGTTATTTACATCTGTAATAGTGATTATTGTTCCCTTTGTAGACATTACTGCTGAGTTTTCAAAGCCTACTCTAGAGGTAACTCCTGACTCTGTAACCGTTGAAAATTCTGCAGTTACATCAGTTCCTTCTGCGATTACCTCATCGTTATAAGCTGCCGGCATACCGAGTAAATTTGCAAGCTCTTGGTTATCACAAGTTATATTTAATTTCTGATCTGAACCATACTGATTTGTCATCATTACAAGGTATGTAGAATTATAAGTTGTTGCTGGCACATATCCTGCATACTCAGTACCGTTAGTCTTTGTGTCGTTGGAATAAGGGTCAACTATTGTAAATGCACTGCCACCGGCATTATTCATGCCTGTAACAATTTTTCCCATAACAGTATCTAGAGTATCTCCTGCCTCAATGTCTACAATATAGCCATTGATGTTAATACCCCCTGCCTGTCCTTCTCCAATTACTTGTGTGTCTGTCATTGTGATTGTTGAACTTGCCACTGCAACTGCCTGTCTTGCATCGCTAGTTACAGTAATGCCATAGATACCAGCTACGAAGTTATCAGTACATTCTAACTGATTAACTCCCTGGTAATCGGAATAAACTCGACGAGTTAAATTTCCGTTAATTAAAGATTGAGTATTAAACTCTGTTTGATCTGAAATTCTATCTATTTCTGAATTGATATTATTAATTTCTTCCTGAATAGATCTACGTTCACTATCAGAGTTAACATCGTTGGCTGCCTGAACTGTTAGTTCCTTAAGTCTTGTAAGCATAGACTGAATCTCTGCCATTGCACCTTCAGCTGTGTTAAGTACTGATATGCCATCAGAGGCATTATTATTAGCCTGATTAAGGCCTCTAATCTGCATTCTCATTTTCTCTGAAATGGCACATCCAGCCGGATCATCTAGGGAACTATTTAATTTATAACCAGATGATAATCTCTCAATTGAGGTAGATAAAGCGTTCTGCGCTTTTTGCAAAGCGTTATTAGAAACGATGGCTGATATATTAGTATTAATTCTCATAGTAAAACCTCTCTTTTTGTCCTCCACCGCCCTGTGAAAAATCTCAAGTATTAACTTCCTTGTACTTTATATATCGGACTTATTTCCCATTTCTTAACGTGACTAGTGCATTTTTATCCTTGTATTGTTTGAATAATCCTTGATGAAAATGCATCTAAACCATTACAGTTACCATATCCCTAGCAATTTCATATAAGCTTTCAGTTGGAATTTGTGTCGCTTTTTTTCTATTTTCATTTTGAAAAATTTCATTAAAAGTTACTTCAGTAAATCCATGCTGATTTCTTAATACAGCCTCTAGATCAGACTTTAAAGTTTCTAATGCCCGGTCGCTGTTTTCAATGCTAAGAGATAAATTTACAGATAAGTCATTAACTTCTAAATTAAGCTCACTGCTGCCATAAGTTTTGCTGTTTAATTTAATTGCAAGACTAGATACTTCCTCCTCACTAACAAGGCTCACATTCATAATTCCTAGGCCTTCTTCAGTCATATAGGGGATTTTGTAGTCTCTTTCTTTTGCTCTATTAGCAATATAATTAAACTGTCTTGTGGACTTTCTATACATATCAAACAACTGGTAATCAAGATCATCAATTGGATTGTTTATATCTGTTAATCTTCCTTCTATTAAAGCTTCAAGTTCTTCCTTACTAGCATCTACAAGTTCAGAAATATAATTTGATAAGTCTGGCTCATGTCCGATTTTTTCAATAACATTTTCAAGATTATCAATTTTATTATTCTTATCAAACTTATAGTTCTCATAAGTTGCCAAACTAATATTAGAAGACTGCATAAACTCACTGACAGCTTTTATGTTACCAATATTTACTGCCATGTCGTTTTCTTTCAATTCTTCATAAAGCCTATCTTCTGCGCTTCCATCCTCTAAATTAGCGGCATCTGTTAACTCCCTTACATATCGGTAATCTAGCTGTCTTTCTAGTTCTGGGTCATACTCACTATTTAAGTCATTAACAAAATCCTCCACCCCTTCACTTAAGATTCCATACTTATCATCTACCTTCTTAAGAGTATTAGGAGTAATTAGTTTCTCGCTATTCATAAATAGAGAAGTGTAATAATTTACCTCACCAGAAACCTCTGCCAAGCCAGTATCCTCACTAATAAGTTCGTCAATACCTGCATGCTTCCTGCTTTCATAAGCTGTCATTAAATTAGACATGGTTACAGAGCTACCCTGCTTAATTAACCTGCCCACAGATTCACCTGCATCACGAGTAAAGATGTTCATCATCTGATAAATACCTATAAACATCTTTCTCTCGGACTTTGTAATATTATCTGTCTGGTCTAATTTATACAAAAACTTAGAAAACTTCTCTTCATTTAATAGACTTGCCCCATCATTCTCTAAAATTAAGAACTTATTAAGGTCATTAATATCCGCATCCATTGGATTAATGCCCTCTCTAATCATCTTTAGGACAGTCTCTGGCTTCATATTGTTAATAAGATTTTTAAGGGTCTCGTTGACCTCCTTAATCTTGTCTACATTTTCCTTAGTCTCCTCCATGCCATTAAGGGCAAGGATTCTAATAGCGTCTTTGTTAGCCTGATTATAATCTAGGCCAAGGCTATCCATAAGGCTCTCGGCACTATTATTAACCGCCTTAACTATAGAGTCTCCAAGATCAGCCCTAATCTGTGTTCCCACAGTTTCCACTGTGTTATTGTATCTGTCAAAGCTCTTCTTTAGCTGGCCCGCAAGACTTGCAGTGTAAGAAAGAGTCATGGTCTGAATCTGACTATTAGTATTAAGCATCTTATTGAAAATGTATATCGGAGATTCCTTTATCTCTTCTAAGGCCATTTCTGTTTCCACTAAGCTAGTCAAGCTCTCCCTATCAAGGTCTGTAGCAAGTATGTTATTGCTTGCTGTTGTGACATTTTTATAGAGCTCTTCATTTAATTTAGAAATAGGTGTAGTCATAATCTTATCCGCATTGTTAATAAGGAAAGACCTTGCACTAACACTCATAAGAATTCTAGTTTCAAGTAAAGTTACATATGCCTTATTTGTCTCATTTGTTCTAAAATCTATTTCATCTTCTAGCTGGAAATCAGCTAAAACTTCTAAATCTTTCTCATAGTTATCTTCTGGCTCAGTATCTATATAAGAATTTCTGCTAATCTCCTGCTTAAGGTTTTCAATAGTTAATTCTCTATTTCTAGATAGCAAGCTTTCAACTTCACTATAACTAGCGTCATTTACCACTTCAAAGCTTTCAGCTACAGTTTCTAATTTTGAAAATTTACTAGTTAAATCTATCTCGCCTAAGTCCCTTGAAATCAGCTTATTTTCTAGCATTTTATCAATTACTGAGGCCTTTCCTAGCATAGATTTCATATCCGAAATATTCAAAGAATCTAGAGCCTCTAACTTTTCAAGATTTTCTGAAGTTACGGCAATATCACTGCGTAAAAGTGTCTTTGCATTTTCAAAAGCCGCTGATAAATCATCACAGCCAGACTCCTGTACTAGGCGCACTAACTGTGGTTTCATGCTATCTAAATCCGCTTCACTTATCTGGCTTTGTCTATTAGCGCTTGTGCTTGTGGCAAACTCTGCTGTATATAAATCCTTAATAGATGCAGATAGATTATTCTCTACAATATAGAGTTTTGCAGAACTTGATAGTTCTTCTAATTTGTCCAATTTATTCAAATTTTCCTGGATTGTGTTTAGATCCTCTTCCTCTAATTGCACACCAAGACCTTGTAATTTATCTTCGATTTTATTGGCTAAGACCTTCGAGCCTGTAGCATTTTCAATAGCCTCCTTACTAACTCCAGTGCCATATGCCCTATAGTTTTTACAGTGCATAGAAAGCTCAACTCTAATCTTATCAATTATGCTTAGCATCTCTTCTTTAGAGCTATCTGTAAGATTATAACCATCCTCTCCAAGCTCTACTGCTTCACTTCCTGATAGCTTCTTCATAAGGGCATTTAAGCCAATCTTAGCATCTGTAGCACTTTGCATAATCTGAGACTTTACATCATCAGCTTCCTTTAATAAGTCATCATAGGAGCTTGAAATCTTCTTCTCCCCCTTAGACACGACAACAGCGGCAAATGTGTCTTTCACACCTGCCGTGTTATCTAGGGTTTTATTTAATATATTTATAGAAGGACTGTTTTCCTTAATTTCACTTTTAATAAAATTACTTCCATCAATATTTAATGCCATAAAAAACTCCTTACCTGCCGCTATAATCATCTCTATGATTATTATCGGAAGTAAGGAGTTAAAATATAAGTTAATGTTTTTTACTTAATTTTTGTTGGTAATACCTTGCTAACATCACCATCAAATTCATAAACGTTAATGCCGTATTTATCAAGATCTACAAGGAGTGAGTTATCATATCCATCACAATTTCCCTCAACTGAAGAAATTGTTTTTTTCATGTTTTCCTCATCATTTCCAAGTACTAATTTATACTTGCCAGCAATTGGTGCGCCCACTCTAAAGGATGGACGCTCAATTGGTGTAAAGTTAAGTACGAAGAGTAAATTTTTCTTCTTATTAGGACTAACTCTAATGAAGGATAAAACGCTGTTGTCCTTGTCGTTAGCATTAATCCATCTAAAGCCCTTATCATCGTAGTCAGTCTCGTAAAGGGCTGGATATTTCTTATATAGCTTCATACATTTTGCTGTAAATTCCTGCATATCCTTGTGAGACTCATCATCAAGCAAGTACCAATCAAGGGACTTCTTCTCGCTCCACTCATTCCACTGGCCAAATTCCTGACCCATGAAAAGTAGCTTCTTTCCTGGATGTCCAGCCATATAAGCGTAGGCAAGCTTAAGATTTGCAAACTTGTCTTCCCTATCTCCTGGCATCTTTCCAAGCATTGAGCACTTAAGGTGAACTACCTCGTCGTGAGACAATACTAATATGAAGTTCTCGCTATATGCATACATTAATGAAAATGTAATTCTGCCGTGATTAAACTTTCTAAAGTAAGGATCAAGCTTCATATACTCTGTGAAATCATGCATCCAACCCATGTTCCACTTAAATGTAAAGCCTAAGCACTCACCATTATCTGGATCACCTGAAACCATTGGCCAAGCTGTAGACTCCTCAGCAATAGAAATTGCCTGTGGGAATCTCTTTCTAAGCATGCTATTAAAGTGCTTTAAGAAGCTCATAGCTTCAAGGTTTCCGTTATCACCATATTTATTAGGAATCCAATTTCCATCTGTTCTACCATAATCAAGGTATAACATAGAAGCAACGGCATCAACTCTAAGTCCATCCACGTGGAACTTATCAACCCAGTAAAGGCCATTTGCTATAAGGAAGTTAGAAACTTCATTTTTCTCATAATCAAAAACTAATGTACCCCAGTCAGGATGCTCTCCCTTTCTTGGATCAGCATACTCGTAAACGCAGCTGCCATCAAACTTTGCAAGTCCATGGGCATCTTTTGGAAAATGTGCTGGAACCCAGTCAAGGATTACACCAATCTTCTTTTTATGCATGTAATCTACAAAATACATAAAGTCCTCAGGTGTACCATATCTTGCTGTTGGAGCATAATAACCTGTTACCTGATAGCCCCAAGAGCCATCAAAAGGATACTCTGCAATACCCATAAGCTCAATGTGAGTATAGCCCATGCTTGATACATATTCTGCAAGTTCAGGTGCAATCTCTCTATAATTAAAGAAACCATCATCTGAATCTTCTACCTTCTTCTTCCATGAACCAATATGACACTCATAGATTGACATAGGAACCTTTAAATGGTCTTCCTTCTTCTTCTCTTCAATCCACTTGCTATCCTTCCATGTGAAATTGTTTAAATTGGTAATCTTAGATGCTGTTGCAGGTCTTAATTCTGCTGCATTAGCGTATGGATCAGCCTTATAAAGAGCCTTTCCTTCTTGAGTTATAATTAAGAACTTATATAATTGATTTTCCTTAGCGCCCTCTATAAATAATTCATAGACACCGCCATCAGAAATTTTAGTCATATCATAGCCGTAAGCATCCCAATTATTGAAATCACCTACAACATAGACTTCTCTAGCTCTTGGAGCCCAAACAACAAAATAAACGCCCTCTTTTCCATCTTTAGTACAAAGATGAGCGCCCATCTTATTATAAATTTCATAATGTGTTCCATTTCCAAAAAGATAAGCATCTACTTCAGTAAATTCTAAGTCCTTGAAATCTGGAATTGTACTCGTTTTAATAACAGTCTTGCTATTATTCTTACCATTATTCTTGCTATTAGTATTTCTAGCCTTACTCATTTTCCTAAACACCTCTTAATTTCTATCCGTAATTAACCATTTTTCTCTATAGTTAATTACATAATTCCCCTGTGTAAATAACTAAACGTTTTTACTTTTTTTAGTTTACCATATTTTAATTATAATTACTAATTATTTTTGACTTTAGGTCATTATTTTTTTGCCCTTTTTCTAGCTTTGTGATATACTTACGCGTGAAAAAAATTTAACCAGTTAGAAAACTTATGGGAGGCCATTATGTTTATATATTTATTAGGCGATGACTACTTTAAGTGGATTACACTTTTAGGCGTTATTTTCGCATTTGCATTAACATTTGTTTCAATTTCACTTGCAAAGAGAGTCCTACCTCGAGATGCTGGTAGAGCCTTTGCTATAAATGGTTCAAAGTCTGTTGGTAAGCCACGAGGCGCAGGTCTTGTATTTATCCTTACCTTCACAATTTCGACTTTGTTTTTCGTTAAGGTAAATACTGAGCTTTGCATTTACTTAGTATTAATTATTTTAGAGATGCTTTCAGGTTATTTTGATGATGCTTCATCAAAGCCTTGGGGTGAATTAAAGAAGGGCCTTATTGATTTAGCTATTTCAATTGTAGCTGCAGTAACTTTCCTACACTTTAACCCTAACACTTTTAACCTTGCATTATTTGATAAGACAATTACACTTAATCCAATTGTCTATGGCATCTTAATTATTATTTTAATCTGGGCAAGTATTAATGTTACTAACTGCTCTGATGGTGTAGATGGTTTATGTGCTTCACTTTCAATCATTACACTTACAACAACTTATGTCTTATTCCACGAAATAGCTAGTTTAGAAGTGCAGTACAGACATATCGTTATGCTTATGGTAGTTTGCTTACTTGCTTACCTTTGGTTTAATGCATCTCCAAGTCAGTTACTTATGGGGGATGCCGGTTCAAGAGCCATTGGTATCTTTATTGCCATTACATTCTTAAAGCTACACAGTCCATTCTTATTTATCTTAATGGCACTTATGCTTATTATTGATGGTGGCCTTGGTCTTGTTAAACTTACAATCATGAGAGTATTTAAGACTAAGAACTTTATGAAGAATATTAGAACACCAATCCATGACCATATGAGAAAAAACAAGGAATGGTCAGATACACAGGTGGTTATTAGATTTGTAATTATTCAGTTAATCATTGGACTTGCAGTAATCTATGCCCTTGTTTAAGATTTGTTTTTGTAAAAATGTGACATTTAATCTAAATAAAAAAAGCTGAGAATTAATATTAATTCTCAGCTTTTTTTCTAGCATTTCTTCTTTCAGCTTGTCTTTTTAGACGCTTATGTTCACGTTCTTTTGTTTGTTTATCTTTAATTTTTTGTGCCCCTGTTATGTCCGTTTTTTTCATAATTCTAATAGCAAAATACTGACCATTATCTGCCTGCTTTATTCTAAAACGTCCCTTTATAAGACCATGATCTGGGCATTCAAAAAGTCCATAATAAACCTTTGAATTAGTGGCAAACCACTTAATCTTACGGCGCATCTGCTTACCGCAATAAATGCAGTTACAAGCTCTTACGATTCTATCATCAGCCGCACGTTCCCTAGTATCAAAACCTCTAGAGATATATTTTTCATATTCACCATAATTCTGATAAATCTCTTCACGACGTGTGTTAGGAATGAAGTAAGTATCAATACTTGTGTAGTGACCTACTTTATTTAAATCGATTCTTTGCAAGACCTTCGCTGTATAATGGGCATCTGATAATGCAGAATGATATTCTTCTGTCTCTCTAATCTTTAATTCTTGAATGGCACTCTTTAAATTCACCTTGTCTTTTCCGTTCAAAAACATGTAGCTATAAAGCTTTTGAACATCTAGGTAAATAAAGGGCCTTGGAAAATTAATCGGAACTTCGTAGTGTTTCATGTTTCTTTGAAGCTCTGTTAAATCCATACTTCCCCAAATAGCAAAACTATAATCATCACCGCACCAATCTAAAAATTCTGTGATAGCATTTTCAAATAAATCACCTTTAGCTAAATCGCCTTCAGTCAAGTGAATTACTTTTCTTACTGCGGATTGAAGCTTAGTATATACTCTTGGTTTTATAACTCTATGCCATTCACCCTTGTATCTAAGCTTGGAATCTAGCTTTACAGCGCCAATCTCTATGATTTCAAAGGGCATATGAGCTAAAGAATTAACCTTTCCGGAAGCGCTTTGGTTCCATTCAAGGTCCAATACTATATAATTCATAAAATATTAATGCTCCTCTTGGTCTATTCTAACCTAATGGTATTATATCTAATATTTAGAATATAATAAAGCGTTTTTCTAATTGACTTGCTAGAACTATATCTGTAAACTTAGATTGCGCGCAAGGAATATGGTTAGAATCCATAGCAGCTCACTCTACTGTATTTTGATACATTTAGTTTATGGTTATTACTAGTTTTTCTTACTTGCAAACGCCACTGATATCTAGGTCAGGTAAATTAGTCCTCTTAATTTACTTAAAAGATATATAGGGATATCTAATAGGACCTTTTTATTGGGAAGGCAAAACTAAGTGGTTAAGCATTAAGTCAGGATATTTGCCCGCAAATTTTATTTTTTGTCACCTGGTGAGAGGATTTGACATATGATGATTATTCATCGGGAGGAAAATTAATATGAAAAAAATGAAACGTAGTCTTTCATTTATCGCTGGACTTGTATTAGTTCTTGGCCTTGTATTTAACCAGGCTAATACTACATTTGCAGCAATCAATGAAAGCCAACCAAGTCTATCAGAAGTAACTAGTTTAGCTAAAGAAACCGCTAGCTACGTACTTTCAGAAGATAGCGCACTTTTAACTAGTGTTACAAGCAACTCGGAATTTAGAACAATTTCTAGAGACTTAATTCTTGCAAATCAGGTTGGTTTAGATGTATCAAGTCAGATTAACACATTCCTTGAAACAGCTAAGACTTTATTTGCTGAAGGTGGCTTACTTAACGAAGCATCTAACACAAGTGGTTACTATGCTGCCAATTATGCAGAACTTATTGAACTTGTAAATATTACAAATCAGGATGCAAGTAACTTTAATGGAGTTAACCTCTACGCTGCATTTAATGATTCTTTAAAGGATGTTACAGTTGCCAATCTTTCAGACAGCAAATATTTTAATCCATACTTAATTAGTGAAATACATGCTTGTCTTTCAAGTTATAGCGCTAATTTAACTGATTATGAAACTATTAACGCCAATTTAAACGAAGCTGTTATGACTATTACAGATGCTAACGGTGTTGTTTACTGGGGTTATTCTGCTGATAATGATGGTAATACTTTATCCGGATTTACAGATTTTTATAACTCAAACTCTGAATTTGCTGCAATTATTGATTCACTTGTAGCAAAACACACATCTACAACAGCAACAAGCGATGGAACAGTTTATACAGATCCAGAAACTGGTGCCGTTTATTCATGGGGTGCCCTAAATCCAGATTCAACAGCTCTTTCTTTAGCATTCCTTTCAGAATATGGGGATGCCACTGCAGCAGCTATTAAGTATAACGCTCTTGTAGAAAACTTTAAGTCATCTACAACAACTGGCGCTTTTATTGGATACGATAGCCTTTACTCTTCAAGAGATGCATTAATTGGTCTCGCTGCATATCTTCAGTATGGCAATTTAGTTGATGCAACTGTAGATACTAACACAGAAACTGAAACTGCTACAGCTAATTCAGTAGAAGCTAGCCAAGTTGCAGCTAATCAAGATACGGTTTCTACATCAGAAACTAGTGCTTCAGATGTAAAAGCAGCTGATAATTCTATGGCAAATGTTTTCGTAATTCTTATGGCAGCTTCAGCAGTACTTTTAGTTGTTACAACTAAGAAAAACGCAGAAGTTAAGTAGAATTACTATGATTTAAACTTGAACGCAGTGTAAGCAATCCCCCGCTTCAAAAGCGTAAGCTTTAAGCGGGGGTATAAAGCTTACTAGATAAAATAAAAGAGATAGATGAAATTCACTAATCCTTGTACTTATAATTAATTTCATCTATCTCTTATTTTTTGTAAAAATACGACATCAATACATACCGTACTTTATCTTTATTCTTTCTAGTTTCTGAGTTATACCATCACACATCAAAAAGCAGCAAATACTTGCTGCAAAGGCATGGCTTAAATCATAGGGAATGCCAGTAATATACATAAGTTTCAGGCTCTCAAGGGAGATATAAGATTTGCCCCCGCCTATAAAGGTTGAGCTTGTAATTAAAGCTGCAAAATTCATGATTCCACCATAGATTACAAAAACCACCACAAAGGTAAATATACTTACGGTCACCACATTTGTAGGAATCTTTCTTTTATGAATTATGATATAGATTAGAATCCCAATTAGTCCAAAGACATAAAGTCTAAAGCCAAAGAAACTCTCACCTTCATCTCTTGTAAACAAATAGATTATAAAGCCTATTAGTTCAGAAAAGATTATTATTACAAGAGGTTCTAGGCTTGCTCTTAAACCCGTATTAATATTGCTTTTTAGCAGTTCCTTTTTATCTGTAAAATGTCCGATTAATTCAACTTTTGAGAAAGCAATTCCTGATATGGCGCCAATAAGGCCCCATGCCAACATTTGCCAAGGTGTCCACATACCCTGTCCCATAAAGAAATTACATACAAATCTTGCAAGGGTACCAACTAGGAAGCCTGCCTCTGCTCCAAGTCCTATTCCAGATAGAATTACTAGGGAGGTTCCTGCGTGCAGTGGGATTGTATAAGCTGATATTAAATTTGCCACAACGCTTAGTGCTGACATCATAGCGATTAAAACCACTTCTCTTGCCTTTAGCTTTTTTCTTTTATAGTGAATTGCCAAAGGAATCATGGATAAAATCAGCATAAAACTCGATATTAACCAATAACTCATATTACCAGTCCTTTGAAAGATTATTTATTTTATCAACGTCTGATAGCTTGATGCAATTTTTGAATAAATCAGACATAATTCTATTAACGCTTGTTGTAAAAAACATATTACCAGAGAAGAATTTTCTTACTTTATCTCTACTTGCAATGTTCTTATCAAAGAGTAATGCGCAGCTATTAGCGTGATTAGCCGCCCATTCAAGGTCATGTGTCACTAGTAAAATAGTCATCTTTTCACTTTTAACTAGTCCCTCTAATCTCTTTGCTAATTCTTCCTTAAAAAATACATCTAGGCCTTTAGTTGGCTCATCTAATAATAAAATGTCTGGCTTCATAAGAAGCACCTTTGCTAGGGCAAGTTTTTGAGCCTCGCCACCACTTAAATCATAAGGGTGCATTTTCCTTGCAAATAAAAGTCCCATACTTTTAAGACTGTCCTCTACAATTTGCTTCTTCTCCTCAAGACTTAATCCCTTATAAAGAGCCGGATTAGACATTATTACCTCTGCTAACTCCTCTTCTAGACTAACTTCTGTAAAGATGGTTAGAGGGTTTTGAGGTAAGGCAATAAGGCGCTTATCCTTCATGTATTTAATCTTACCAGTCTTTGCTTTATAAACCTTTGTAATAAGCTTTAAAAGTGTGGATTTACCCGCTGCATTACCTCCAAGTATAGCTGTAATCTCCCCTTCATTGATATCTAAATTAAGATTTGAAATTACATCCTTATTGGAATCTTTGTAAGAAAAGGACAAATTCTTAATTGAAATAATCGGACACTTCTTATCTGATTTATTCTCTGTATTTTTGAGAGTATTATCTGCCTCTGCTTCAGAATCTTCTAGGAACTTTTCCACATTTTTTCTAATATTATCTGGCATATCCACAAATTCATTGTTTATCCACCTTCTAACTTGTGGAATAGTAATTTTATCTGTCTTACCTGAGAGTTTTTCATAAACTAAAACAGGCTTTGGAAGAGACATCTTTAGCTCACTATTTAATTCATTAAGTCTTGTTATTAATCCATCTTTATTACCTGCATAAATAAGCTTTGAAGAATCTAAGGCAAACACAGTATCTGCCCATTCGAATACATTTTCCAAATTATGCTCAATCATAATAATGCTTGTGCCAAGGTCCCTGTTTAGTGACACAATCTGGTCTAGGAAGCGCTTTGATGCCACTGGATCAAGCTGGGCTGTAGGTTCATCAAGGAGTAAAACTTTAGGTCTTGTAACCATAACTGAAGCTAGATTTACTAGCTGCTTTTGGCCTCCTGATAGTGTATTAGTCTTTTTCTCATACCAACTAGAAATGCCAAAATACTCAGCCATCTCAGCCACTCTACTTCTAATGCTACTGTTATCTAGACCAAGGTTTTCAAGGCCAAAGGCAAGTTCATGCCAAACTGTATCTGTAACAATCTGATTATCTGGATTCTGGCTTACAAAGCCTATATTTTCCGTCTGACTTCTTAAGTCCATCTGGCTTATTTCCTGGCCTTTAAAGCTTACGGTTCCGCTATATTTACCTGCTGGCATAAGGCTTGTTTTTAGCATCTTAAGTAAGCTTGTTTTTCCAGAACCTGACTTTCCAATCACAAGGTTTATTGTGCCCTCAAACACCTTTAAATTAATGTCTTCAAGGGCTAGTCTATCGCTGCCGCTATATGAGAAGCTAAAGTTTTTAAATTCGATAATATTATTCTCGTCATTATTTCTATTAATTTCTGTATTAAAATTATCAGTCATTATTCATCGCCTCCCATATCTTATAGATAATTTCCTGGATAATTGGCAATAGGGCAAAACTAGCAAAAACTATAAGCCCTAATATATTGAAAATGTCCCATTTATTCAAAATTATCACAGGTAAATAATATACTCTAAAGCCCTTAGTTACTAACACTGCAATCATGTAGACTAGGGCTAAACTTTCTAAGATTATAAGCCCTATATCTAGGCCTTTAAAATTGAATCTATTGTAACTTGTTCTGCCTTTTAGGCCATAGCCTCTGCTCTCCATGGAATTAGCCGTCTCTATGGAGCTTTCTAGGGACCATCCCACAAGAATTGAGACTTCCTTAAGCCTATTTCTAATAGTGGCTATATGGCCCGCATTTGGCCCTATACGGCCCATTGCAATCTCACCCTCATGTATTTGCTCTAATCGCTCTCTCATAAGGGGAATGAAGCGTAAAATCATTGTAAAAAATAGACCTAGAGTTGGAGATAACTTTCCGAATAGGTAGTATATTTTCTCAGAATCTAGTAGCTCTCTTAAAACCATGCACCAAACCACTCCTGCGATTAACATAAGGCTTACAATGCCGCCATAGATGTAGTTTTCCTTATAGACCGCGGATTCATTTACATAAAAAAGAACAGTCTGGCCTGTGTGATAGAAAAGGGGCTGAATTAAAATCATAAATATAAGAATTGGTATGCTAAAAAATATGATATGAACTAGCTTAGCCTTCCTTCCCTTTAGAAATACTAAAACTGCAATGCCTGAAATCAGTGAAAGGGAAAGTAGTAGAGGATTAAGGCTACTCATAGTTACAATTAGCATGCCAAGAATGTATATTAATAGCACCAAAGGATGCATCTTTGTAAAAAATGGACATCTACTATTCATCTTGCCTCTCCTTTAATATCCTTTATAGTCTCCCCAATTAGTGGTATACCACCAACAAATGTAATCACCATCTGTTAGTTTTTTTGCGCCTGCTCCTGAATTTATCAATTTAGTATCGTGATTTAAATAATAGGTCCAGCCACTGAAATCTGCCGAGCCTCCAAAAATCTTCTCGCCAAAGCCTGCAATTTGTGAAACATAGCCTCCTCTATTAGTAATTGAAATTCCGTTTTTATTGGCTACTGCCACAAGGGCATCAAGTACTGTTGAACCCTCTTCAAGATAAAGAGTTTCATAGGCAATACCACCATTAGATGGGATGCTTGCCTTAACTGTATCTGATAATCTGCTGTAATTGCTTTCTTCAAGAAGCACAGCTACTGTAATTCTAATAGTCACTTTAATGTAGTTCTTGCCTGAATTAGTTGAGCTAGAACTAGTTGTATTAGAACTGCCACCAGATGTACTTTCTGAGGAGTTTCCTGAACTGCCTGTCAAACTTCCTGAAGCACTAGCTGCGTTATCAGTTGTTGTTATACTAGAACTTTCATTAGCGCTATTTCCACTTTCAGTTCCTTCACTAGTTTCTTGGCCCTCTATGTCCGTTTTATTCAAATCTGAAGAACTTGTGGATTCCCCTTGTTCATCTGTCACTGCTCCAATATCACTAGCTATATCTTCTAAATTACTATCCGACTCATCATCTAGATTCTCTTCGTATTCTTTTGCAAGTGATTCCTGCTCGCTAGCAATCCTACTAGCATCCTCATTGTACTGCTTCACGCTCCTAAATCTAAGGTTTGCCGCAACTGTAATTACAAGGGCTAGGACAATTATAACGCTTCCTATGAGCTTAATATTTCTATACTTATTAAACATAATTTTTCTTTCTTAACTTAAAGGATAAATTTGCCTGTTACATTAAATTATAGTAAAAAAGGGCATGAGATTTAGCTTATAAATCTTATGTCCCTTCTACATTTCTATTGCTTTCTTAATTAAAATGTTCCCACCCAGAGTCGAACTGGGGATTGAGACTTAGGAGGTCCCCGTTATATCCACTTAACTATGAGAACATAAAGCTTTAAGCCTTGTTTAAAGGCTAATTGGCTTACGCATGCTATTTTATCACACAGTAAATTCGAGGTCAACTTCTACAAAATACTTAATAAAAAACTAGCTACGATAAGTAGCTAGTTAATATTCTCATTTTAGTTTGCTTTTTTAGAATTTTACATTACCCTGTAACCAAATCTGGCCCTTAAATCTTCTGCCAATTTCTGGCTCGCCCATTAAGTGCTTTGCATTAATTACTGTGGTAATCACAAGGCCGTTGCAGTCTAGAAGCATTATGTACATTTTCTCACCAGTATAAATATTCTCCTCTGTTTTAAGCTCTAGGATCTCGCCCACAACTGAGTATTGGTCGCACTCCACGCCACATGGCATAAAGGTTGAGTCAATGATTGTGAAAATGTCCTCCTTAGTGATTCTTTGTGAAAGCTCATTGTACTTGTCCATATCCTCTATGGTTAAGCTCTCAATGGCGTTCTCATCGCCTTTTTTAGCAGCCTGAATTAGGTTCTTTCTTGACTCTTCTTCCTTAGCAGATCTCTTAATCTTCTTTTTCTTCGCTGTTGGAAGAAGGATTAAACCACCAAGAGAGAGGGCTGTTAGAGCCACTTTTTTATTTCTAATTGCCTGCTTTGAAATGGCATTTCTCACGTCTGGATTGAACTTTTCAAGCTTAAATTCCTTTCCACTAAAGAGATAATCGAAATAATCCATTACATTTTGCAAATAAAAAATCAGGGTAACGCCCGTCTTTAGCTCATCGCAAATCACTGCGTAGGATTCCTTATCTAAATGTCTCTCCACCGTAAGTTCTTCATTATCCGTTACTCTAGTGCCCACAACGAAGGGATAATAATATTCGTACTTAAAATTATCACCATCGTATCTACCAAAAATGTAGAGGCCTGTGGACTCACTTAGGCGCAGAATTATCACGCCTCTATCTAGCTTTTCATGTCTTACGACAAATCCTTCTTTTAAACTTTCCTCAATACCTAATTTAATGAATTCTTCTTCCTTTTCGGAGGTCAAATCACTAAATCCCACTGCTCTAGTATATATGTTCATAAAATCACTCGTTTCTATAATTTATTCTGTATCAACAATGAACATTGTGAGCTCTGTCATAAGATTCTTCTCAATATTTTCTTCGTATGGTGTACCATCTGCGTGGAAGGTCATTTTTATAACAGGTCTATCTGTATATTCACGATTCTGCCTTATTACCACACCCTTTTCACCCTTATCAGTAATTACTGTAATGCCAACAGGGAAGGCTGCCACGGAGTCTAATAATTTTTCTGTAATAGCCGCGTCAAATGTAGTTCCTGCGTGCACCTTCAGATACTCAATGGCCTCATAAATCTTTAATTTTCTGTTTCCGATTCCACTTATGAGACTATCAAATTCATCACATATTGATACGAGTTTTACCTCTGACCTTAGTTTATCACCTGTTTGCTGAAAAGGATAGCCTGAACCATCAATTCTTTCATGATGAAGTAAAATAATCTCCTTTGCCACATCTGTTATCCAAGTTTCATCCTGAAGAGAACTATAGCCAAATATAGTGTGTTTCTTGTATTCAATGGCATCTTTGTCGGACATATCGGACTCTGTCACATTTATATAAGGTACCTTAATATAGCGCAAACCTATATCGTGAAGGATTGCACCAAGAGATACATTTCTAACCTGTTTCTCGCTCATTCTTAGACGTAGAGCCATAATTGTAGAGAGGGAGCACACATTTAAACAATGAGTATACATATCTGTACTGACATTTCGAATCTCCGTAATGTTAGTAATTACCTCTGGTTCCTCAAGTACAGAGTCAATGATTCTCTCCGCTTCTCTTCCGATTTGCTTAAGTTCCTCATTGTGTTTGTAAATGTGCTTCTCTAAAACAGATTTGATTACTTCTCTAGAATTTTCAATTGTTTCCTCAACCTTATAAACATGTACAGTTTCCCCTTGTTTAGGAATTTCTACATGATTTTCTTCCTTAGTTTCATTAACAAGATCGTCCTTAATATAGACTTCATACAAACCTATATTGTGGATACGGTTTATTAAATCACTTGTGAGCACCACATCTGCGTGAATTAATACGATGTCGTTGTCAGAAACTACAGGTAATGCCAATATTTCATTGCCTTTTAAGCTATCTACACTCACCTTTTTCATAGCCTACCCCACTTAATGCTGCATTTGATCTGGTTTATAAAATTATCACGTTCAAGTACTTTATATCTATGTATACCTTCTGTTAATTTTTTAGCATAAAAATATAGCTAGCACTTGCAATTAATTATAAAATAACATATATTTAATAATATATCAATTAGTTGTGGAATAAAAAAAATATTACTAGTAAATGTACAAATTTTTAGGTGAAATTGCTTGTTATTTTTTTAACAGTTTCTATTGACACGGGTTATTTCTCATGGTATATTGACCTTGTTAATTAATTATCAAACTTCGTTAGAAAAGTAACTTTTCCTTTAGAGCTACTTTTTACCTAAATTAGAAGCGTAAAGCGCTGCTTACGTTTCTAAAGAATTTATTTACGATATGAAATATAGACCTCCCTTAATTAGCAACAACGTTTTATCTATATTTCTTTATCCGGGTCGTAAGTCAAATTTATTGGCAGCGCAGAAATGAGGAGATTATGTCAGAGAAACAGAAAACATTAGTCGTTGACACAGTCGAAGCTCTTGAAGAAAAGCTTAATTCAGTAAGAAAAGCACAGCGTGAATTCGCTACATTTTCTCAGGAACAGGTAGACAAGATTTTTAGAGCAGCAGCTCTTGCAGCTAACAAGGAAAGAATTCGTCTTGCTAAGTTAGCAGTTGAAGAAACAGGAATGGGTATCGTTGAAGATAAGGTTATCAAGAACCATTTCGCTTCTGAGTATATCTACAATAAGTACAAGGACACAAAGACTTGTGGTGTTCTTGAAAGAGATACAGCTGCTGGTATTACTAAGATTGCAGAGCCTATCGGTGTTGTTGCTGCTGTTATTCCAACAACAAACCCTACATCAACTGCTATTTTTAAGACATTAGTATCTTTAAAGACTCGTAATGGTATTATCATCAGTCCTCACCCAAGAGCTAAGGGTTCAACAATTGAAGCTGCTAGAGTAGTTCTTGAGGCTGCAGTTAAGGCTGGTGCTCCAGAAGGTATCATTGGTTGGATTGATGTTCCATCTCTTGACTTAACAAATATGCTTATGAAGGAAGCTGATATCATCCTTGCAACTGGTGGTCCTGGTATGGTTAAGTCAGCTTACTCATCAGGAACTCCTGCACTCGGTGTTGGTGCTGGTAACACTCCTGCAATCATTGATGAAACAGCAGATATTACATTAGCTGTTAACTCAATCATTCATTCTAAGACATTTGATAATGGTATGATTTGTGCTTCAGAACAGTCAGTAATCGTTGATAAGAAGATTTACGATGCTGTTAAGAAGGAATTTGAAGACAGAGGATGCTATTTCTTAAATAAGACAGAAACAGAAAAGGTTAGAAAGACTATCCTTATTAACGGTGCCTTAAATGCTAAGATCGTTGGTCAGAAGGCTGCTACTATTGCTGGTCTTGCTGGTGTTAAGGTTCCAGAAGATACAAAGATTATTATCGGTGAAGTTACTTCAGTTGATATTTCTGAAGAATTTGCTCATGAGAAGCTTTCACCAGTTCTTGCTATGTACAAGGCTGATGACTTCGAAGATGCTATGGATAAGGCTTCACACTTAATCGCTGATGGTGGTTTTGGTCATACTTCTTCACTTTATATCAACATTCCTACACAGCAGGAAAAGATTGCTAAGTGGTCAGAAGCTATGAAGACTTGCCGTTGCTTAATTAACACACCTTCTTCACAGGGTGGTATCGGTGATATCTATAACTTCACTCTTACTCCTTCACTTACTCTTGGTTGTGGTTCTTGGGGTGGTAACTCAGTTTCAGAAAACGTTGGAGTTAAGCACCTTATTAATATCAAGAATGTCGCTGAGAGGAGAGAAAATATGCTTTGGTTTAGAGCACCTGAAAAGGTTTACTTCAAGAAGGGTTGTCTTCCAGTAGCTCTTGATGAATTAAAGAACGTTATGGGTAAGAAGAAGGCCTTCATCGTAACTGATCAGTTCCTTTACAAGAACGGTCATATTAAGAACATTACAGATAAGCTCGATGAAATGGGTATCCAGTATACTTGCTTCTATGATGTAGCTCCAGATCCAACACTTGCTTGTGCTAAGGCTGGTGCTGAAGCTATGAGATTATTTGAACCAGATACAATCATTGCTATCGGTGGTGGTTCTGCTATGGATGCTGGTAAGATCATGTGGGTTATGTATGAGCATCCAGAAGCTGACTTCGAAGATATGGCAATGCGTTTCATGGATATTAGAAAGAGAATTTACACATTCCCTAAGATGGGTGAAAAGGCTTACTTCGTAGCTATTTCTACTTCATCTGGTACAGGTTCTGAAGTAACTCCATTCGCAGTTATTACAGACGAAAAGACAGGTTTAAAGTATCCTTTAGCTGATTATGAATTACTTCCTAATATGGCTATTGTTGATGCTGATATGCATATGACTCAGCCTAAGGGCTTAACAGCTGCTTCAGGTTTTGATGCATTAGTTCATGCTTTAGAGGCTTATGCTTCTATCATGGCTACAGAGTTTACAGATGGTATTTCTCTTAAGGCTATTAAGACTATATTTGATTATTTACCATCTGCTTATGAAAATGGTGCTAACGACGCTAAGGCTAGAGAAAAGATGGCAGTAGCTAGCTGTATGGCTGGTATGGCATTTGCTAACGCATTCCTTGGTGTTTGCCACTCTATGGCTCATAAGCTTGGTGCTTACCATCACTTACCACACGGTGTTGCAAATGCAATTCTTCTTACAGAAGTAATGAAGTTTAATGCCGTTGACGTACCTACTAAGATGGGAACATTCCCTCAGTATCAGTATCCACATTGTAAGGAACGTTACGTAGAGGTTGCTGAATTCTTAGGTATCCAGGGTAAGAACGATGATGAGAAGTTTAACAAGCTCATCGATAAGATTGAAGAACTTAAGCATACAATCGGTATTAAAGATACAATTAAAGATTACGGCATTGAAGAAAAGGATTTCCTTGCTACTCTTGATGAAATGTCAGAGATGGCCTTCGATGATCAGTGTACAGGTGCTAATCCAAGATATCCACTTATCAGTGAAATCAAGGAAATGTACATCAAGGCTTACTATGGTAAGGTTGTTGATATCACAAAGAAAACAAAGTAATTATATTTTAGATTAGAACAAAGCTTTTTATGGGGACTATTTAGTAGTAGAAAGGATGAGCACATGAAAAAATTAATAGCTGAAAATAAGTTAAAATCCGTTTATTTAGACGGTAACAAGGTAACTAAGGTTTTTGACAAGAAGTATAATAAGTCAGACGTTTTATATGAAGCTCTTAATACAGCTCGTGTAGAAGATGCTGGGGCAAAGATACCTAAGCTTTTATCAGTTGATGTAGCTGATGGACAGTGGAGTATCACAAGTGAGTATGTAGAAGGACCAACTCTTACTGAGTTAATCAAGAAGTATCCTGATAAAACTGAGGAATACATCAAGAAGATGGTAGAATACCAGGTAGATTTCCAGAAAAAATCTAACCCTCTCCTACTTGTTTTAAAAGATAAGTTAAAGAGACAGATTGATTCACTCACTGAAATTGATAATTCAACAAAATATGAACTTCAGACAAGACTTGATTCTATGCATAATCACACAAAGCTTTGTCACGGTGATTTTTGTCCAGACAATATTATCGCCGATGTAGATAAAGATGGTAACATTAAGGGTCTTACTGCTGTAGACTGGGTACATGCTACTCAGGGTAACGCTTCTGCAGATATTGCTAATACTTATCTTTTACTTAAGCTTCAGTATGGTGAAGCTAGTGAAATTGCAGATAAGTACATGGATGAATTCTGTAAGTTAACTAACACACAGAAGACATATGTTACTACATGGCTTCCAATTGTAGCTGCAGCTAGATTAGCTAAGGACAAGAAGGAAGAAAAAGACTTGCTTGAGAAGTGGATTAATGTCGTTGATTTCCAGTAATATTAATCTCCTTTAAATATAATAATGTGTAATAGATTTGATATTAATTTCTTCTCATTTCAACACAAGAAACGCTCCTAGCCAAGCTAGGGGCGTTTTTGATTTTATATTTTTTTCTGAAAATGTATCTATTATTGATCCTTTAAATCTGTAAAATTTACTGTGTAATTTTCAGACATTTTTCAATGATTTCTTTTGTAAATTTTAGACATTATATCAATTTGTTCTTTTGTAAAATTTAGACCTTCTTAAAACTAAAGTCCTTAAATTCAAATTCACCCTCACCCTCGTATCTAAAGAATATAGCGAATATTTCTCCTTCTATTAATGGGAATTTATCTGTATTAAAACTTGTCCATGTCTCATTTTTACAATTTAACTCAAAGCAAATATTTACATTTTCATAAGTGCTATTCTTATAAATAAGCTTTATATTAAATTTACCTTTAGCCTCTCCACGAATTGTTAGATTAAGGGTCATATTAGTGGACTTAGAAGAGTTTGTAAATGTAGTAGGAGCTGTAGGAGGCTGCAATTCAAAGTACTTATAGCCAATCACACATGTATTATGAATATGTGAAACATACTGGTCTTCTCCTACTTCTCTGTCAGGGCCATCTTGGCTTATTCTAAGGCTATTTAGAGCCTTTTCTTCCTTCTCCTTATAATTTATCCCATCAATCAAATTACAGGCTATCTCCAAAGATATGTGGCTCCCCGTCTGGCACATATTCATAACTTGGTAAAAATGGATTCACTGCCTCTTTCATAAAATCCCCCTATATAAAATCATTTTCTTATAAAAAAATCTGCCTATACCCATTGGATATAAGCAGATTAGTTTTTAAATCTATCGATTAACTATTTAATTACTTTGTAGGTACAAGCTCTGTTTTTCCGCCCATATAAGGTCTTAATGCCTCAGGGATAAGAACTCTACCATCTGCCTGTAAATTGTTCTCTAAGAAAGCAATAAGCATTCTAGGAGGTGCAACACAAGTGTTATTTAATGTATGAGCAAAGTACTTATTCTTATCAGAACCCTGAACTCTGATCTTAAGTCTTCTAGCCTGAGCATCGCCTAAGTTAGAGCATGAACCAACTTCGAAGTACTTCTTCTGTCTTGGAGACCAAGCTTCAACGTCAATTGACTTAACCTTAAGGTCAGCCAAATCGCCTGAACAGCACTCAAGTGTTCTTACAGGTACATCGAGTGTTCTAAAGAAATCTACAGTGTTCTGCCATAACTTATCGAACCACATCTTGCTTTCTTCTGGCTTACAAACAACGATCATTTCCTGCTTTTCAAACTGGTGAATTCTGTAAACACCACGCTCTTCAATACCGTGAGCACCCTTTTCCTTACGGAAACATGGAGAGAAACTTGTAAGTGTCTTTGGAAGTTCTTCCTCTGGTGTGATTGTATCGATGAACTTACCAATCATTGAATGCTCTGAAGTTCCGATTAAGTAAAGGTCTTCGCCTTCAATCTTATACATCATTGCGTCCATTTCATCAAATGACATAACGCCAGTAACTACGCTACTTCTAATCATGTAAGGAGGGATGCAATATGTGAAACCTCTATCGATCATGAAATCTCTAGCATAAGCTGTTACTGCTGAATGTAATCTAGCGATATCGCCCATAAGGTAGTAGAAACCATTACCTGCAACCTTACCTGCTGAATCCATATCAATTCCGTCAAATCTTTCCATAATATCTGTATGGTATGGGATTTCGAAATCAGGTACAACAGGATCGCCGTACTTCTGGATTTCAACATTTTCACTATCATCCTTACCAATAGGTACTGAAGGATCGATAATGTTAGGGATTGTCATCATAATCTTAGTAACTTTTTCATTAAGTTCTGATTCCTTAGCCTCAAGTTCCTTTAACTTTTCAGCCTGAGCGTTTACCTGAGCCTTAACTTCTTCAGCTTCTTCTTTCTTTCCCTGACCCATTAAAGCACCAATCTGCTTAGAAAGCTTGTTACGGTTAGCTCTTAATTCATCAGCTTCTGTCTTAGTTGCTCTAGCCTGAGCATCTAATTCAATAACTTCATCTACTAAAGGAAGTTTTCTATCCTGGAACTTGTTTTTGATATTCTGTTTAACAATATCAGGATTTTCTCTTACAAATTTTAAATCTAACATATTTCCTCATTTCTGCAATTTATGCTTATATATTTTAATTTTAGTGTATATGTTTTATCTATGTCAATTTAGCACTGATATAGTATTTTTTCAACACTAATTTAGTCTTTATTTATGTGAAAATTTACATCTTATTCTGCTGAACTAAATCATTAACTTCTTTACTTAAGTTTGCATCACCAAGACGTCCTGCAAGTGCCTCATTTAAGGCCTTTGCCTCTTCATCGCCAAGCTCTAAGTAAGACTCACCGCGAACGATTTCCTTAATGTAGGCAAAGCAACCTGTGTTACTGTGCATTACATTTACAACATAACCATTATTGGCCTTATCTAACATACATAGAGCAAAGCTTAACTTTCCGCCCATTTCGTGGAAGGCGTCGTATTTAACTATTCCAACCTTTGTAAATGTGTACTCTAACTTTTCGTAAATATCTTTGATAGATTCAGTATTGGCATCTGCAGTTTCCTTTAAGCCCTTAATATCGCCTGTATACTCTCTAATTAGCTTTTCTATGCTCTTTCCTTCCGAGCCTTCCATCATTAATGTGTACTTCTTCTTCATCTTAGAAGCTTTGACAATAGCTACTATTGCAAGTATAAATGCTATAAGTGTAAATCCTATCATGCCAACTAGCACGTATAGTGTATTTACTTCAAACAAACCAAATACGTCTAACATAATTCTACCTTCCTAATATTTAATTTTGCTAATTTTATTTAGCAATTTATTATTTAACCTTATTAAATAGGTCAATAATACGCTCTAACTCAGCCTGAGAATAATATTCAATCTCAATCTTACCCTTGTTGTTATTCTTATTCTTAATAACAACCTGAGTGCCCATAATCTTCTTAAATTTCTCTTCTAAGTCACGGTAAACAAAGTCATTCTCTGGCTTTGGCTTCTCTACCTTTTCTGGCTTATCAAGTTCACGCATAAGCTTTTCTACATCTCTTACGCTTAACTTCTCATCGAAAATCTTCTGAGCAATAAAATACTGCTTATCCTTATCTTCAATTGTAATAATAGCTCTTGCATGACCACTAGACAATTTACCTTCAACTACCATATCTTGTACTCTTGAATCAAGCTTAAGTAATCTAAGAGAATTTGTAATAGCTGTTCTAGATTTAGATACCTTTTCAGCTACTTCATCTTGTTTTAATCTGTAGTCCTTAATCAACCTCTGATATGCAAGTGCCTCTTCAATAGGATTTAAATCCTCTCTCTGGATGTTCTCAATCAAAGCGATTTCCATAACTTCCTGAGTTGTGTAATCCTTAATAATTACAGGTACTTCCTTGACTCCAGCCATCTTAGCAGCTCTCCATCTACGTTCACCTGCAATAATTTCATAGTAGTTATCCTTCTTTTGTACAAGAAGTGGCTGTAAAATGCCATACTGCTTAATAGATTCTGATAGCTCAATTAATGCATCTTCATCGAACATCTTTCTTGGCTGATCTCTATTAGGCTCTACTAATGAAATCTTTACTTTATTCTCAACAGGAACTTCTTTTACTACTTCTTTAACTACTTCAACTTCTTTAATGATTGGTTCTTTACTACTAGTTTCAACTTCAGGAATTAAAGCACCAATGCCTTTTCCTAAGCCTTTACCTAAACCTTTTGTTGCAGTCTTCTTTGTTGCCATAAAATCCCTCACCTTTCACTATTTGTTTCCCATAACTTCTGCAGCTAACATTCTGTAGCTTTCAGCTCCAGATGATTTACTATCATAAATATTAATTGGTAAACCGTGGCTAGGTGCTTCTGCTAGTCTAATATTTCTAGGGATAATTGTCTTGTAAATGTTCTCCTGTAAATTATCTTTTACATTCTCTACGACCTGTAATGATAAATTAGTTCTAGAGTCATACATTGTAAATACAACACCCTCTAATTCAAGTTCTGGATTAAGTTTCTTCTTAACCAAATTAATTGTATGTATTAACTGTGTCAAACCTTCTAGAGCATAATACTCACATTGTATTGGTACTAAAACTGTATCAGCTGCTGTCATAGCATTAACTGTTAGCATACTTAATGAAGGTGGGCAATCAAGAATTATATAATCATACTGATCTCTTACTTCTGTAATTGCACTCTTAAGTGAATACTCTCTATTATCAATATCAATTAAATCAATTTCTGCACCAGCAAGATTTACATTAGATGTGATAATGTCGAGATTATCGACTACATTTTCAATAATTGCATCTCTTATATTACATTCCTGAAGAATTACTTCATACACCGTATTATTGGAACCATCTTTTGATAAACCAAATCCACTAGTTGTGTTACCCTGTGGATCAATGTCGATAACAAGAACTCTCTGACCTGCCTCTGCAAGACAAGCTGATAAATTAATTGCTGTTGTTGTTTTTCCAACGCCGCCCTTCTGGTTAGCAATTGCTATAGTTCGACCCATCTTATACCTCCCATTTTATTTCCTTTTAATAGTTATCTTTAGTGTAAAATATATAAATCAATGACATTAACAATGTAATGTTCCACGTGAAACTTCACGTAAATAACTATTAAATATTATATCACTTCGTCAAAAAACTATCCATAGTTTTTTCCATTTTGTTTCACGTGGAACATATGATTTTTTAAAAAATTACGATTTTTAAGATGTGTTATTATACCTCTGAAAAATTGTGTTTTTTTGATAAAGTAATATTGAGGATGGAAAAACAAGAAATATAAAATGGATTTATTATTGTTGTATTGAATTCAAAGTCATGTCATTATTATCTAAACAGTATATAATAGTTATTAATTCTTATTTTATTATCTAGCTTATGGATTATTATTCTATAATATACTACAATCGCTATTAGTAATAGCTATTATTTTTATTCTTATACCGCATATATCAATCATCTAGTCTATCTTCAACTAGGTTTTATGCCTAATTTAAAATGTTTCACATGAAACATTAGCTTCTGAAAACCTGTATTTAGCAGTATTTCCAGCTTATATGCGGATTGAATATATAGTTTCAACTATTATCTTATCTAATATCTTATCTAATATCTAATCAAATATCATTTTACCATACTTGAATGTTTCATGTGAAACATCGCATAAGAGTCTATAATATAGCTAATAATTAATCCCTGCTTCAACTTATGTTTCATGTGAAACATCATATATTAATAGCTAAATTCATACCAAGATAATTATAGCTAATGTTTCATGTGAAACATAGAATAACAATTCACACTCTACTTGAGATAATTCTCTATATGTTTCACATGAAACATAATAATAAAAAAGAGGATTTGATTAATCAAATCCTCTTACTTTTCAATATTGATAGCTATTAGCTAATTACTTTATTGAAATAATATTGTTTTTAATAGCAAAAACAGCAGCTTGAGTTCTATCAGAAACACCGATCTTCTTAAATATATTAGATACGTGATTCTTTACTGTTCTTTCACTTATATTTAATGTAGAAGCGATTTCTTTATTAAATGATCCTGCAGCAATCATTTTAAGTACTTCGATTTCTCTCTTAGTTAAGTCGCTTAACTTTTCATTCATTACATCTCTTTCTGCAAGGCTTGCATTAAGTAATGGCATTAAGCTTGGCTCAACATAAGTATCACCAGCATATACTGCAAAGATTGCTTTCTTTAATGTATCAAAATCTGAATCCTTTAATACATATCCATCACAACCTTCATCTAAAGCCTTAACTAAATACTCTACTTCTTTATGAATTGTCAAAATAACTACTTTACAAAGCATTTTCTGTTGCTTCATTATACTTAAAACTTGTAAGCCATCCAAGTTAGGCATATTAATATCTAATAGAACTACATTGGGCTTCGTTTTATTTGCTAAGTTTAAGCATTCATAACCGTCTCCTGCTTCACCAACGACCTGAATTTCATGGTCCATCTCAAGCAATTGAATAAGCCCCTCTCTGACCATTCTATGATCATCTGCTAGTAAAACGTTAACTGCCATAAAAACCCTCCCGTTTTTTACTTTATTGGTATTGTTATAGTAAATGAAGACCCCTTGTGATTAGAAAAACTTATCACCCCTTTAAGTAATTCAACACGTTCCCTTAACATCACCATACCAAAACCTGTTTTATTATATTTTACATGTCTTTGATTATCGAAATCAAATCCGATACCGTTATCTTTATGTTTAAGTACTATCTCATTGTTGGTTTTCTTAATACTAATATCGACCTTACTGCATTTAGAATGTTTAATTGAGTTACTAGTAAGTTCGTTTATGATTCGTAAAATACTTATTGCAATAATGTCGTCCACATTATCATCACCAATAAAGCTATAATTAAAAATAATATCGCTGGAATCTTTTAATTTAGAAATGCATTGATTACATGCAGCTTCAAATCCTAAATCCTTGACTTGTCCCATACGTAAATTTGAAATAATCTCTCTTAATTCGTTTATACAATCTTTAAGTGCTGTTCTTCTTGATTGTAATTCTAGCTTTGCTCTCTTTGCATCTTGTTCAATTAATTTAATAATAAATTCATCCTTATATGACAAAGCCGTCAATGTTTGTATTACTGTGTCATGAATATCTCGAGAAATTCGTTCTCTTTCAAATTCTATACTTCTAAGTATATCTTTAGAGATTTCTGTAGTAGTATCATTATCCTGTAAATCATCGTCATTGATTATATGATCTAAATTTTCTATCTTTTGCTCTATTAACTTCAACCGATCCTTATAAGCAATGTCCTCTGATAGGATTTCCTCTTTTGTTTTATTTAATGTTTCAAGTTTGATTGCTAATTCATCGTCAAAATTGGTGGAATGAAAAGCATAATCATCTTTTCCCATTTTTTCCTTAAGCTCAGATATCTCATTATCAATAGAGACAAGTTTAGAGTTACCAAGTTGAATATCATTTTCTAATTCTAGTTTCTCAAGCTGCCAATATCTGAATTCTTCTTCAATAAACTCCTGTGCCTTTTCTCTATTATACATATTTGCTCCAATACTTAATAAACAAAAGATTTAATATATGGTACCTACACGTTCTATAGTACCATAAAAATAGTAAAAATGTAGTTGTTTTTTGCACTTTTTACTACTACCATAAAAATTTTAACCTATTTTGGACTAGAAATAAAGTACTTTTTTACTATTTATATAATACTTGAGTAATTTAGATTTTAAATTTGTATTTTGAAATTATTGTTTGATAGTTAGTCTTTATTAGACTATAATATTATATAAGAAAATACTAATTATTTAGTAATTCGGAGGTAATATATGAATAAATGGCAAAAGCTCGGTCTTTTTGCAGGTGTCTGTACAGCCGTTCTTACAACAGCACACCTTATAAATAAACTTATCTTTAGTACAGCAACATCGAAGGGCATCACAGATAAACGTATTAACTCATGTTATCCTTGGAAATTTGGCAATATCAGCTATAGTGTACAGGGATCTGGGAAACCAGTTTTGTTAATTCATGATTTAAGTTCCTTTAGTTCATCATATGAATGGGATAATGTTATAGATATTCTCGCAGAAAAGCATACTGTTTATGCAATCGATTTACTTGGATGTGGAAACTCTGACAAGCCAAATCTTACATATACAACTTATATGTACACACAGCTTGTAGCAGACTTTATTAACAATGTTATTACCAAAAAGACTGATGTTATCGCAACTTCAGCATCTGCTCCAATTGCAGTTGCTAGTGCCTTTAACAACAAGGACATCATTAATAACATCATTTTAGTAAGTCCAGAATCAATTAAGACAGCAATGTTAACACCAACTAAGCAGTCTAAGATAACAAGAATTATTCTTGAGACACCTATTATTGGTACTTTAGTTTACAATATTTGTGCTAGTAAAGGTTCTATTAACAATACAATGGCTAATCACATTTTCGCAAAGGGTGAAGTTCCAAGCGACTTCCTTGACGCTTATTATGAGTCATCACATTTACAGGGCGCAGCTAGCAAGCACCTCTACACAAGTAAGGAGTGCCACTACACAACTGTTGCCATTGCTAGACTTTTAGCTTCTGTAGATAATAGTATCTACATTATCGGTGGTGAACTTGATAATAATGCAAATGTTATCGAAGAATATACTGATTTAAATCCAGCCATTGAAACTTATTTTATTCCTAATGCAAAAAAACTTCCTCAGGTTGAAGAACCAGAAGAATTTGCAAAGCAGGTTGAGATTTTCTTAGCTTAATAAAAGCTAATAGAACTAAATAATTTTGTAAAAAAATTACCCTGAAACCACACAATCACAGTTGGTTTCAGGGTTTTGTTTATTTATGAAAGTGGCTCCTTTGTAGGAAGTCCAGCCTTTCTTGGATACTTTTTTGATGTTTCTTTAACCTTCTTTATAAGGACTAAAGATCTGTCTATATCTGTATTTGGTAATCTAAATTTAGTGATTTTTTCAAGCTGTCCACCTAGTAATTTAATGGCTTTCTTTGCATTTTCAGCTTCTTCATCAATCTCTCCAGACTTCATAGCTACAAAATAGCCACCTAGTTTAACATAAGGTAAATTGTACTCTGCAAGGGATGATAAATTAGCAACTGCACGAGAAATCGCAATATCAAACTGCTCTCTTAATTCCTTGTTTCGTCCGCCATCTTCGGCTCTACTGTGGATAGTCTTAATATTTTCAAGACCTAATTTATTGATGACCTCGTCTAAAAACTTAATTCTTTTATTAAGAGAATCAAGTAGGACAACGTCTACATTAGGAAATGCTATCTTTATTGGAAGGCCAGGGAAACCAGCCCCTGTACCAACATCTATAAGTTTTATCTTATCTGAATTAATAAGTTTGTTTGGATCAAGCACTAAGCTATCTACAAAATGCTTTAATAAAACCTCATCATATTCTGTTATACCTGTTAGGTTCATGAATTCGTTCCATTCAACAAGTGTCTCATAATACTGATTGAACTGCTCTAACTGCTTTGAATCGATTTCAACACCTAATTCTTTAAGATTATCTATAAAAAGCATTTCTTCTTTTTTCATTATGCTTAATCCTTTCTACTTTGCAAGATTGCGTCTGTATGACTCTAAATAAACCAATAATACAGAGATATCTGCAGGTGATACACCTGAAATTCTTGAAGCCTGGCCAATTGAACGAGGCTTGAATTTATCTAGCTTCTGCATAGCTTCTTTTCTAAGACCTGAAATAGCAAAATAATCTAATTCTTCAGGAATCATCTTACCTTCAAGCTTCTTAAAATGCTCAACCTGTCTTAGCTGACGGCTAATATAACCTTCATACTTAAGATTGATATTAACCTGTTCCTGAACATCCCAAGGAAGTTCTGGTCTATGCTTATCAATTGGAGCTAATACTTCGTAATTTAGCTCTGGACGTCTAATTAATTCTGCAAGGGTTACACCTGTTGTAAGTTCTGTTGATCCGTTTTCCACAAGAACCTTCTGAACTTCTTCACTTGTCCCCACATTTACAGTTTTTACACGTTCAATTTCTTCATCTATGAGTCTAATCTTCTCATTTAACTTATTCATACGCTCATCACTAATTAAACCAATCTTGTGACCATACTTTGTTAAACGTATATCTGCATTATCCTGTCTTAAAACAAGTCTGTATTCTGCTCTACTTGTCATCATTCTGTATGGTTCAGATGTTTCCTTAGTTACTAAGTCATCTATTAATACACCAATGTAACTCTCTGATCTATCAAGAATTAATGGCTCTTCTTTCTTTACATAAAGCGCTGCATTTATACCAGCAATAATACCCTGTGCTGCAGCTTCTTCATAACCTGAACTACCATTAAACTGACCACCAGCAAATAAACCGCTAATCTTCTTAAATTCAAGAGAAGACTTTAACTGAATTGCGCTGATACAGTCATATTCGATAGCGTAGGCATTACGTACGATTTTTACATTTTCAAGGCCAGGAACAGTTCTATACATAGCATACTGAACGTCTTCTGGAAGGGAACTACTCATACCGCCAAGATACATCTCGTTAGTGTAGAGACCCTCTGGTTCAACGAATACCTGATGTCTGTCCTTGTCTGCAAATCTAACTACCTTATCCTCAATTGATGGGCAATATCTAGGTCCTACACCGTGGATATTTCCTGAATAAAGTGGTGATCTATCAAGGTTATCTCTAATAATTTTGTGAGTCTCCTCGTTAGTATATGTCAACCAGCATGAAACCTGTTCTTTCTGGATTGATTCAGGGTCTGTTGTGAATGAAAATGGAACAACTCTTTCATCGCCAAACTGCTCCGCCATCTTAGAAAAGTCGATAGAACGCTTATCTACTCTAGCTGGAGTACCTGTCTTAAATCTTCTTACTTCAATTCCGTTATCAATTAAGCTCTGTGTCAAATGATTTGCTGCCTGAAGGCCGTTAGGGCCTGTATATTGGCTTACATCGCCATAAATACATCTAGCCTTTAAATATACGCCAGTACATAAAACTACTGCCTTAGCGAAATATTCAGCGCCAGAAACTGTCTTAACACCAGCGATAACACCATCATTTACCATGATTTCAGAAACCTCGCCCTGTCTTACTGTTAAATTATCAGTATTCTCAAGCACCTGTCTCATATGTCTTGTGTAGTCCTGCTTATCAGCCTGTGCACGTAATGAGTGAACAGCAGGGCCCTTTGAAGCGTTAAGCATCTTTGATTGTATAAATGTAGCATCGATGTTCTTACCCATTTCGCCGCCTAAGGCATCAATTTCTCTAACAAGATGTCCCTTAGAACTACCACCGATATTAGGGTTACATGGCATCATAGCGATACTGTCTACACTTACTGTAAACACGATTGTATTTAAACCCATTCTGGCACTTGCAAGGGCTGCCTCACAGCCTGCATGACCTGCACCAACAACTACTACGTCATATTCTTCTTTAATATTATGCATGATAACTTCCTCGATTCTTACATTTACTTACCCATACAGAATCTTTCAAATATTCTGTTCGCCAAATCATCTTCTACTTCTTCACCAACAATTAAACCAAGCTTTTCATAAGCAGTCATAAGGTCAATTGTAAGAAAATCCTCACTTACCTCTGCTTCAATTCCCTGCTTTACAAGCTCTAAACTTGCAACTGCTTCAGTTAATAATTGTTTGTGTCTTGCACTAGTTATGTAGACTTCATCATTTACTTGAATGTTGCCACTAAAGAACATTTCCTTAATCTCATCCTCAAGATTATCAATACCAATCTCCTCTTTTGCTGAGATTGAAACTACCCTAGCATTAGGCAAATGTTTCATAATATCTTCTTTAGAAACAACCATCTCAAGATCAATCTTATTTAGAAGAACTAAAACCTTCTTATCCTTTATTAAGGACATAATTTCAAAATCATTATCATCTAAATCACGTGTTGAATCCACAACATAAATAACCAAATCTGCATCCACTGCGTACTTCTTAGCTTTCTGCACACCAATGTTTTCCACAATGTCATCTGTCTTTCTAATTCCTGCTGTATCCACAAGATTTAGAGTGATTCCAGATAGGTTAATTGACTCCTCAAGTACATCTCTTGTAGTGCCCTCAATGTCAGTAACTATGGCCCTTTCAGCCCTTGCAAGGACATTGAGAAGTGATGACTTACCAGCATTAGTTTTACCCAATATTACAGTGCTAATACCATCATGTATAATGCGCCCATTTTCAAAGGTTTTCAACAGTTTATTCACATTATCCACAAGGTTATCCACATCTTTTGTCATCTTATCTACATTATCATTAATATCAATATGTTCTGGATCATCTAGTGCAGCCTCAATAAAAGCCACATTATTTAAGATAATCTCTCTATATCCTTTAATCTTTTCAGATAATTTTCCATTTAATTGCTTTACAGAGGACTTTAATGCTAAGTCATTCTTGGCATTAATAATATCAATTACGGCCTCAGCTTGAGATAAATCAATACGTCCATTTAAGAAGGCACGCTTTGTAAACTCGCCTGGTTCTGCTAGTCTTGCACCACTCTTAAGGACTATCTCTAAAATCCTTTTTGTTACAAGTATTCCACCGTGACAATCAATTTCAACAATGTCCTCACGTGTATATGTATTAGGAGCTTTCATTACAATAACTAGCACTTCATCTATTAGTTTATCCTCATAGACGATATTGCCATAATGAACTGTATGAGAAGCTACATTTTTCAATTTAATATTCTTTTTTGACAAAAATAAGCTATCAACTATATCGATTGCTTCACTTCCGCTTACTCTTATTATACTAATTCCTCCACTAGACATGGTGCTAGTAGAGATAGCAGCTATTGTATCAACCATAACTTTCCTCTTAATCTTAACTCATTCTTAAGTCTAATCAACAAGACTTAATTTAACCTATATCTTTACAAAATACAAGACAAGATGAGTGAATATTGCCTCACCCATCTTGTCTGTAATAAACATGTTTTATACAAATTAATATCTGTTGTTATATCTATTATTGTTGTCTCTTCTATTGTTATATCTGTTATAGCTATTAGCATTAGCTGGCTTTTCCTTATCAAGGAATACAACAACATGTCTAAATGGCTCTTCGCCTTCAGACTTTGTAGAAACAAACTTATCATTCTGAAGAGTTGAATGAATAATTCTTCTCTCATATGGATTCATTGGCTCTAATGAAACAGCACGTCTGCTTCTCTTAACCTTATATGCAATATTCTTTGCAAGGGATTCAAGAGTTTCCTTACGTCTATTTCTATAGTTTTCTGTATCGATCTTAATACGAACGTACTTTTCCTTACCCTTATTAACAACAAGGCTTGTAAGGTACTGGATAGAATCAAGTGTCTGACCTCTCTTACCGATTAAAACACCCATTCCTTCACCAAGAAGTTCAACATTAACGCTTTCTTCAACTTCGTCAAATGTAATCTTAACATCAACATCCATATTCATTGCCTTAAACATATTGTTAAGGAATGTAGAAATTCTTCTTTCAATTTCTTCGTTAGAAAGTGTAGCCTTAGTCTCTGTCTTAACTTCAGCTGTTGCTTCTGTCTTAGCTTCTACAACTTCTTCAGCCTTAGGAGCTTCTGAAACTACTGTTTCTTCCTTTACAGGAGCTGTTTCTTCAAGAATTACTGGCTTATGACCCTTTTTCCAAGCCTTAATTTTAGCATCCTTAGAACCAATTCCTAAGAAACCGTTGCTACCCTTTTCAACAACATCATATTCAATATCATCACTAGTTGTGCCAAGCTCTAAACAAGCATTAGTAATAGCCTCTTCTAGTGACTTTCCTGTAACTTCAACAAAATCCATTACTTTTCCCTCTCTTCTATATTTATTTTATTTGTGATTATAACTACTTCTTATTACTTTCGTTATACTCTGAAACCATATTAGCTTTTGATGCTAAAGAACCAGCCTTAGAATGGTTAACATTCTTTGCTGCAGCCTTTAAATCAGCAATCTTCTTATCATTAGCATCTTTCTTTGCCTGTAAATTACGTACTCTATCTTCAGTAGTTACCTTCTTAGCACTAACCTTAGCGTTCTTAGTTATTGTTTCAGCAGGTAAGCCCTGTTTAGCTCTCTTCTTATTACGCTTTTCAATGTTCTTTTGAACAATAGCATCTGTACCAATCTTATCATAATATCTGTTGATGCAAATGTACATAATAGTCTGAATTACAGCTGTAGCAATCCAATATAAACCAAGACCTGCAGGTACTGAGATTGCAATGAAAGCAGACATAATTGGCATAAATAATGTCATCATCTTCATTGATGCTGCTGCTGGGTTATCATCATCAGTAGCCTGAGACATACCAGCCTGTGAAACCTTAACACTAATAAACTGTGTTACACCAGCTAAAATAGGAATTAAGATAGGTAAACTAAGAGAAAAACCAGGTGCCTGAGACATATTAACACCTAAAAATGTGTTAACTTGCTTAATCTGGTTATAATTATCTGTAATTAACTGGCTCATAGAAGGAAAAGCTTCCTTTAACTGATTCCACTGATCAGCTGAAAAACTGTTTAATCCAACAATTGCAGCCTTTGTTGAAGACCAATCCACATTGCTAGCAATACTTGATAATGTATCCTGATAACCATCAATACTTGAAAGTCCAGTTGAACCATTACCTAAGATATTAGTAAATAATACCTTAATTGATGAAATATAAAGAGGTATCTTCTGGAATACCTGATATAATGCAAATAAAATAGGCATCTGAATTAATAACTGAACACATGAGCCCCACTGTGAAACACCGTATTTCTCATATACAGCCTTTGTTTCAGCCTGCATCTTTAACATTGCATCTTGGTCTCCACGCTTATCCTTATATTTATTCTGAATCTCTTTGATTTCAGGATTCATAATAGAAGTAAGCTTTGACATTTTCTGCTGCTTTACTGTTAGTGGTAACATTAAAAGTTTAACCAATAATGTGAAAACAACAATTGCTATAGCAACATTTCCAATACCAATAACATCTAGACCCTTATATAAAATGTCAAGAATGGCACCTAAAAATGTAGCTATAGGTTGAATTATGTTATTCATTCTTTACTTTTTCCTCCCTGTTTACGATGAAATCTCTTACGCCACTGGTATTTACCAACTGGGACTGGATCAAATCCAGCTCTAACAAAAGGATTGCATCTAAGTATTCTTTTGAAAGCCAACCACCCACCTAAGATAACTCCATACATCTCAACCGCCTCCATAGCGTATTGAGAACATGTGGGAATATAAGCACACATCTTTCCACCCTTATAAGGCGAAATTGCAAGCTGATAGAAACGAATCAGCTTTAAAACTATCTTTTTACCTATATTCTTCACTAGTAACTTCCTTATCAACTACTTATATATTCTATGTAGTCTTAATAAATGTATCATTGACTCCGCTGTTTCTTTATAACCCTTATCTTTAAGATTAGCTCTAGCTACAACTACATAGTCATAACCATCGGGTATGTGATCAGTATTAAGACGAAAAGCCTCCCTAATCAATCTAGCTAATCTGTGTCGGACAATACTATTCCCGACTTTTTTGCTCACAGATACACCAAGTTTTTTCGTATCCGTTCCGTTCTTTCTTATATACATAATCAAATTTCTATTAGCCATAGAAACTCTATTATCGTATACATTCTTAAATTCAATATTACTTCTTAATGTTTCGAAATCCTTGTACTTCATAAACACCCTACCAAACTATTCTTTTATTCTTCATTATTATAAATCTAATTGCCTAAGATTTAAAATCAATCTTAGAAAATATAAATAAAAAAGGACCTTCTAATAAGAAGGTCCAATAAAGCTATTAAGCTGAAAGATTCTTTCTGCCCTTTGCTCTTCTTGCTGCTAAAACTTTTCTTCCGCCTGCGCTGCTCATTCTTGCTCTGAAACCATGAACCTTAGCTCTCTGTCTTGTTTTTGGCTGAAATGTCATCTTCATACTATATACACCTCCTTTATTACCACTTTATGTATATGGTAGGAATAATTTATCTTGTAAAAATTCAAAACATCCCTCTAATTATATTTATTCGATAGATGAAAGTCAAGTAATTCAAAATCGAAAAAGCCATAATTTTGACAAATCCCCACTAATCCACAATTTATACAAAGTTATGCACATTTTGTTGATAACTTGTGGATAAGTGGGGATTTGTATCTGAATAACTGTGTGTAAATCTAAAAAATCCCCTATTCATGCGCCTTTGGACTGTGTGTAATTTATCCACAGCTACGTTAATAGTTGCATTTTATCAACTATTAGCTAAAGTTTTCCACAATCTAAATTGTGGAATTTGTGGAGAAATCCACAAAGCCCCTAACCGTGCGGGTTTCATATCTATAATATAGATTACTAAGAATAGTTAGAGCCATTTTTATTAAAAATGTTACTCCTTTTTAAAGGCTACTCAAATCCTTATTTCTTGAAAAATCCACTTAAATGATGTATTATGTTATGGAATGTGTTTTTAGTGGAAATCTACCTAAATTATAGCCATTTAGGGCTAATTACATTTTCAAAATCCGCAATATAGATAAAGAGTGCTTTATATGATTGGCTAAAGACTGACTTTTACACAAGCTGTTTTTACTTATTATATAAGGTAGACATTTTTTATTTACTTAGAATTTTCTTCTTTATCTATAACTAACTATTTGGAGTAATAAATATGGAAGAATTAATGAGTAAGTGGGAGGAAATACTTACCACATTTAAAGAACAACATGATATTCCTGACGTTTCTTTCAAGACATGGATTGTACCAATTCAGCCATATTCTGTTGATGGTGATAATATAACTTTAGTTTATTGCAATAAGAAAGATCAATCATCATCATCTGCTGATTTAGGTATATCTTACATTGAAAAGAAATATCTAAGTTTATTAGAGGCAACTACAAGCGAAGTGCTTAATAGAATTTGCCATCTAAGATTAATCTCTGATGCAGAAAAGAAGAAGGAAGAAACAAGAAAGACTTCTAATTCTTCTAATAATATTGCTATTCAGAATCTTAATCCAGCTTATGTTTTTGATACTTTTGTCATTGGTAATAACAACAACCTAGCTCATGCTGCATCTCTTGCAGTAGCTGAGACACCAGGCCAAGTGTATAACCCACTATTTATCTATGGTGGTGTTGGACTTGGAAAGACTCACCTTATGCAGGCGATTGCTCATTACATTATTGATAATGATCCAAGCAAGAAGGTATTGTATGTTACATCAGAAACATTCACTAACGAATTGATTGAATCAGTAAAAACTAATAAGAACTCAGAATTTAGAAATAAATATAGAAACATCGATGTTCTTCTTATCGATGATATTCAGTTTATTATAGGTAAGGAATCAACTCAGGAAGAGTTCTTCCATACTTTTAATGCGTTATATCAGGATGGAAAGCAGATCGTTATTTCTTCAGATAGACCTCCTAAGGAAATGGAGACATTATCTGACAGATTAAGAACTAGATTTGAGAGTGGTTTACCAGTAGATATTCAGATTCCTACTTATGAAACTAAGATGGCTATTATTAATAAGAAGGCCGAGACTCTCAAAATCGATTTACCAAACGATGTTAAGGACTATGTTGCTACTAATATAAAGTCAAGTATTAGAGAGCTAGAGGGTGCGCTTACTAAATTATCTGCATTTTCAAGACTTTCTCATACACCAATGACTGTTGAATTTGCAGAAACAACATTAAAAGACCTTATTTCACCAGATTCTAAGAAGGAAATTACACCTGAATACATCATTCAGATTGTTTCAGAGCATACACATGTATCTGCAGACGATATTATTTCCAAGAAAAGAAGCGCTGGTATTGCTTATGCAAGACAGATCGTTATGTATTTATGTAGAGAGATGACTTCAGCACCTCTTCAAGCCATCGGTAGTGCCTTAGGTGGACGTGACCATACAACGGTTATCCACGGTATTTCAAAGATGCAGGAAGAAGTTGCTAACAATCCTCAAACTAAGGAAACTGTTGATATTCTCATAAAAAAGATCAATCCAGATTGATTTTATTAACAAATACTCACAGGTTATCCACAGTTATCCACCGACTTATTAACAATTTGGGCTGTTTTTAGACAAATTTTTGATAACTATGTGGATAACTTGTTTATCAGATGTTACTTATATGTTAATTGAACTTTATAACTCATTTTAATGATTTTAATTAAATTTTTGACTGGGACTTATCCATAATTCATTCACATCAAAAATCGATCGTTTTAACACAGTTATCAAATTCAAGCAACCCAGTAGCAGTAAGGCTTCAACATATTTTTAAACTTTTCCACACTGCCTACTACTACGACTACGAAAATATATATATTTATATATGGCGACAGAGTCGCATTAATAACTGAAAGGAGTTTTACACATCATGAAATTAGTTTTTACAAAATCTAATTTAACTAAAGCAGTTAATATCGTAATGAAAGCTGTTCCTACTAGAACAACAATGACTATCCTTGAATGTATCTTAATTGATGCAACTACTAATGTTATTAAATTTACAGCTAACGATATGGAACTTGGTATCGAGACTATCGTTGAGGGTGACATTATTGAAAAAGGTAAAGTAGCTTTAGATGCTAAGTTTTTCTCTGAATTTATTAGAAAACTTCCTGATAATGAAATAACATTAGAAACAGACAATAATTTCGTTGCTACTATTGAATGTGAGAACACAAAGATTAATATTGCAGGTAAGTCTGGTGAAGATTTTTCATATCTTCCAGCTATTGTTAAAGAAAAGAAGATTACATTATCTCAGTTTAGCTTAAGAGAAGTAATCAATCAGACACTTTTCTCTATATCTATGTTAGATAATAATAAATTAATGACAGGTGAATTATTTGAAGTATCAGATAATAAGCTTAAGGTTGTTGGTCTTGATGGACATAGAATTGCTATTCGTAATGTAACTTTAGAGGAACACTACAATACAATTAAGGCTATTGTTCCAGGTAAGACATTATCAGAAATTAGTAAGATTTTATCTACTGATGCAGAAGCTATGGTAAATGTTTACTTTACTAATAATCATATTCTTTTCGAATTTGATAATACATTAGTAGTTTCAAGATTAATTGAAGGTGATTACTTCAAGATTGATCAGATGTTATCTAATGATTACGAAACTAAGATCACTATTAACAAAAAGGAATTCTTAGAATCAATAGATAGAGCTAACTTATTCATCAAGGAAAGTGATAAGAAGCCAATCATTATCAGCATCCAGGATGGTTCCCTTAAGGTAAATGTTAAGTCAGCTATCGGTAACTTTGATGAGAACATCGAAATCAATAAAGACGGTAAGGACATTATGATTGGTTTCAATCCTAAATTCCTTATTGATGCATTAAGAGTAATCGATGATGAAACAGTAGATATTTACTTAGTTAATCCAAAGTCTCCTTGCTTTATTAGAGATAAGGAGCAGAATTATGTTTATTTAATTCTTCCAGTTAATTTTGTAGCTTAATACCGGTTAAATTTAGATTTAACCTAGTATTTTTGTTAGATATTTTTAAAATATACTTCTCTTGAGACTGTGTCGCTAAAACGATACATTTTCAAGAGAATATAGATAAATCAAAGGTTAGAAGGTAAAGTATGGAAGTAGTTCAATTAAGAGATGAGTTTATTAAACTTGGTCAGGCTTTAAAACTTGCAGGTTTAGTAGAGTCAGGAGTAGAAGCTAAGATTGTTATTCAGGATGGCCAGGTAAAGTTAAATGGTAACGTTGAAACTCAGCGTGGCAAGAAGCTTTACGATGGTGATGTAGTTGAATACAACAATCAGCAGTTTACTATTAAAGCTAATAATTAATAATAAGATTTAAGCAGGTGCAAAGTGGTTGTAGAATCAATTGATTTAAAGAATTTCAGAAATTATGAAATTTTAAATATTAATTTCGATAGCAATGTTAATATTATTTATGGCGATAATGCTCAGGGTAAGACTAACATTTTAGAATCCCTTTATCTTTGTTCAACCTCAAAGTCACATAGAGGAAGTAAGGATAAAGAAATTATTAAGCTTGGTACAAGCGAAGCTCATATTAAAGTGAATGTTAAGAAAAACGGCATAAACTATCGTATCGATATGCACCTTAAGCATGGAAAATCTAAAGGAATTGCAATAAATGGAATTCCAATAAGGAAAGCTGTGGAATTATTTGGTATAATTAACATAGTGCTTTTCTCTCCGGAGGATTTAAATATTATTAAAAATGGTCCTAGCGAGAGAAGAAGGTTCATGGATATGGAACTTAGCCAGTTGGATAAAATCTATCTAAGTAACCTTGTTAATTACAACAAAGTAGTTAATCAGCGAAACAAACTTTTAAAAGATATATCCTTTAATCCATCAAAAGAATCCCTAGAGACACTGGATATTTGGGATATACAATTAGTAAAGTTTGGTAAAGAGATAATAAAGGGAAGAGTAAGATTTATTAATCAGCTAAACGAAATTGTTGCTGATATTCATAGTAAGCTTACTGGTGGTAAGGAAAAGCTTGAAATCAAGTATATTCCTAATGTTTCAGAAGATAATTTTTATGAAAATGTATCTGAGAGTCGAGACAGAGACCTAAGATATAAAGTTACTAATGTTGGACCTCATAAAGACGACTTAGTTTTTTATATCAATGGACAGGATGTTAGAAAGTTTGGCTCCCAGGGACAGCAAAGAACAGCAGCCCTTTCCCTAAAATTATCAGAAATTGAACTAGTTAAGATAATCATCAAGGATACACCAATACTTTTACTAGATGATGTTTTATCTGAATTAGATAGCAATCGACAAAATTTTCTTATTAACAGCATAGGTGATATTCAAACAATTATTACCTGTACAGGTCTAGACGAATTTATCAATTCAAGAATAGACGTTAATAAGATATTTAGAGTTGTTAACGGTCAGGTTTTTGACTACAAGGAAGAAGACTAAGACCTATAAATTGATAAATTAAAGTAGTACATAGAAGGAGGAATCATAGTGGCAGAGCAGAATTATGGTGGAGATCAAATCCAAGTTTTGGAAGGTCTCGAGGCTGTAAGAAAAAGACCAGGTATGTATATTGGAACTACATCTGGAAGAGGACTTCATCATCTAGTATATGAGATAGTAGATAATGCAGTTGATGAGGCACTAGCAGGATACTGTGATACAATTAATGTTTTCATAAATTCAGATAATTCAATAACAGTAGTAGATAATGGTCGAGGAGTTCCTGTAGATATTAATCATAAGACAGGAAGACCAGCGATTGAGGTAGTTTATACAGTTCTTCATGCTGGCGGAAAATTCGGCGGTGGCGGATACAAAGTATCCGGCGGTCTACACGGTGTAGGTGCATCTGTAGTTAATGCTTTGTCATGTTGGCTCGAAGTTCAGGTTAAGAGAAATGGACATATCTATCAGCAAAGATACGAAAGAGGTCACATTTGCTATGATCTTAAGATTGTTGGTGATTGCCCAGTTGAAGAAACAGGAACTAAAGTTACATTCCTTCCTGATCCTGAAATTTTCCAGGAAACAACAGAATATGATTTTGATATTTTAAAGCAAAGACTTAGAGAAATGGCCTTTTTAACAAAGGGTATCAAGATTGTTTTATCTGATTTACGTGAAGGTAAAGAACGTGAAATGACTTTCCACTATGAAGGTGGTATTAAGGAGTTTGTTGCTTACTTAAACAAGAGTAAGGATACACTTTACGAACAGATTATTTATTGCGAAGGCGTTAAAGACAAGGTTCAGGTGGAAGTTGCCTTCCAGCACAACGATGGATTTAACGAAGTTTGCGATTCATTTGTAAATAATATTAAGACTCCTGAAGGTGGTACTCACCTTACAGGTTTTAGAAATGCCTTAACTAAGACATTTAATGACTATGCAAGAACAGCTAAAATCCTTAAGGATTCTGATCCTCAGTTATCAGGTGATGATATCCGTGAAGGTTTAACTGCAATTGTTTCAGTTAAGATTGAAGATCCTCAGTTTGAAGGTCAGACTAAGCAAAAGCTTGGTAACTCAGTAGCTAGAGGTGCAGTTGATAGTATTGTAAGTGAGCAGCTTACTTACTTCCTTGAGCAGAATCCACAGGTTGCTAAGTCAATTTGCGAAAAATCTTTACTTGCACAGCGTGCAAGAGAAGCTGCAAGAAAGGCTAGAGATTTAACAAGAAGAAAGACAGCACTTGAGAGTACTTCACTTCCAGGTAAATTAGCTGATTGTTCAGATAAGGATCCTAAGAATTGTGAAATTTACATCGTTGAGGGTGATTCAGCCGGTGGTTCAGCTAAAACTGCTAGAAGTAGAGCAACACAGGCTATCTTACCACTAAGAGGTAAGATCCTTAACGTTGAGAAAGCAAGACTTGATAGAATTTTAGGAAATGCAGAAATTAAGGCAATGATTACTGCATTTGGTACAGGTATTCATGAAGACTTTGATATTTCTAAACTTAGATATCACAAGATTATTATCATGACTGATGCCGATGTTGATGGTGCTCATATTGCAACATTACTTTTAACATTCCTTTACAGATTTATGCCAGAACTTATTAGACAAGGTCATGTTTATCTTGCTCAACCTCCTCTTTATAAGATTGAGAAGAATAAGAAGGTTTGGTATGCCTATAATGATGACGAATTAAACAAGATTATGACAGAAATTGGCCGTGACCAGTCTAACAAGGTTCAAAGATATAAGGGTCTAGGTGAAATGGATGCAGAACAGCTTTGGGAAACAACTATGGATCCAGAAAAGAGAATCCTTTTAAGAGTTGGAATGGAAGATGATGATGAATCAGAACTTGATGTAACATTCTCAACACTTATGGGTGACAAGGTAGAACCAAGACGTGAATTTATCGAGGCTAACGCTAAGTACGTAAAGAACTTAGATATCTAGTAACTTAAAATATATACATGAATTACTATAAATTCTAGAAAGGACATAAAATAATGGATGAGCATATCTTTGATAAAGTTCAAGAAGTAGATATGAATAAAACGATGCAGAATTACTACATCGATTATGCCATGAGTGTTATCGCATCTAGAGCTTTACCCGATGTAAGAGATGGGTTAAAACCAGTACAAAGACGAATTTTGTATTCAATGATAGAGTTAAATAATGGACCTGACAAGCCACACAGAAAATGTGCGCGTATTGTTGGTGATACAATGGGTAAATATCACCCACACGGTGATTCTTCAATTTATGAAGCCTTAGTTAAGTTAGCTCAGGAATTCAATACAAGATATCCTTTAGTTGATGGACATGGTAACTTTGGTTCAGTGGATGGCGATGGCGCCGCAGCTATGCGATACACTGAAGCTAGACTTAGTAAAATCTCTATGGAAATGACTAGAGATTTAAACAAGGATACTGTAGATTTTATCCCTAACTTTGATGAGACAGAAAAAGAGCCAACAGTATTACCATCAAGATACCCAAACCTTTTAGTTAACGGTACTTCAGGTATTGCTGTAGGTATGGCCACTAATATTCCTCCTCACAATTTAAGAGAAGTAGTAGCTGCTGTAGTAAAGATGATAGATAATAAGATTTTAGAAGATAGAGATACCTCTATGGAAGAAATCTTAGAAATAGTAAAGGGCCCTGATTTCCCAACTGGTGGTACAATCATTGGTAAGTTAGGAATCGAAGAGGCTTATAGAACAGGACGTGCAAAGCTTAAAGTACGTGCCGTTACTAATATTGAGCCAATGCAAAATGGTAAGAATAGAATTGTTGTATCAGAATTACCATACATGGTAAACAAGGCTAAGCTTATTGAGAAAATTGCAGAATTAGTAAGAGATAAGAGAATTGACGGTATTACAGATTTACGTGATGAGTCAGATAGAGAAGGTATGAGAATTGCCATCGAACTTAGACGTGATGTAAATCCTAATATCATCTTAAATCAGTTATATAAGCATACTCAGTTACAGGATACATTTGGTGTAATCATGCTTGCTCTTGTAAATAACGAACCTAAGGTTTTAAATTTACATGACATGTTATTCTATTACTTACTTCACCAGGAAGAAGTAATAACAAGAAGAACACAGTATGATTTAAACAAGGCTGAGGAAAGAGCACACATTTTAGAAGGTTTAATGGTTGCCCTCGACAATATCGATAGAGTTATTGCAATTATTAGAGGTTCTGCAAATGTAACAATTGCCAAGGAAGGCTTAATTAAAGAATTTGCTTTAACAGAAGCTCAGGCTCAGGCAATTGTAGATATGAGACTTCGTGCTCTTACAGGCTTAGAGCGTGATAAGATCGAAGCTGAGTTAAAAGAACTTCATGAAAAGATTGCAGAATACAAGGCAATTCTTGGAGATAAGAAGTTATTACTTGGCGTTATTAAGACAGAAATTCAGGAAATTGCTAATAAGTACGGTGATGATAGAAGAACATCTATTGGATTTGATGAATTCGATTTATCAATGGAAGACCTTATTCCAGATGAGCCATGCATTATTACAAGAACTAACTTAGGCTATGTAAAGCGTATGACTCCAGATAATTTCAAGTCTCAGAACAGAGGCGGTAAGGGAATTAAGGGAATGCAGACAATTGATGAAGATTACATTGAAGATTTATTCATGACAACATCTCATCATACACTTACATTCTTTACTAATAAGGGTCGTGCTTATAAGTTAAAGGCATACGAGATTCCAGAATCTTCAAGAACTTCAAGAGGTACAGCAGTAATTAACCTTTTACAGTTACAGCCAGGTGAGACAATCACTGCAGTTGTACCAGTTAAGGTTGAGAAGTTACAGGATAAGGATTACCTCTTTATGGCAACTAAGAATGGTATTGTTAAGAAAACACCAGTTAGAGAATTTGCCAATATTAGAAAGACAGGAATTCAGGCTATTAATTTACGAGATGACGATGAGTTAATCGAAGTTAAATTAACAGATGATAATACAGAAGCCCTCATGGTTACTAAGTTTGGTCAGTGTATCAGATTTAAGATTACAGACGTAAGACCAACAGGACGTTCAGCAATGGGTGTCATTGGTATGAACCTTAATGACCAGGATGAAGTTATTGGCGTTCAGCTCAATAGCCAAGGTAGTGAAATGCTTATCGTATCTGAAAATGGTATGGGTAAGAGAACTGATATCGAAGAATATGCTGTACAGCATAGAGGCGGTAAAGGTGTTAAGTGCTACAAGATTACTGAGAAGACAGGTAATGTTGTAGGTGCAAAGGCTGTAGATGAGAATAGAGAAATCATGTTAATCACTACAGAAGGTATTATTATTAGACTTAAGTGTTCAGATATTTCTAAGCTTAAGAGAATTACATCAGGTGTTAAGTTAATTAACTTAGATGATGGTGTAAATGTAGCTTCACTAGCTAAGGTAAGACAGAAGCCAGCTAATGAATCAGGTGATGATGTTGAAGGATTTGAATCAGAAGAAGCTGATGATGAAGAAATTTCAAAGCCAGTAGAATCTGCATCTGATACAACAGAGACTGAAGAAGCTAGCGAATTAGATAATTCCCTTGATGAATTATTAGATAGAGCTAAGGAAGATCAAGAAGAAGAAGAATAATTTAAGTTAAATTGTGATTTAACTCATAATTCTAAATAAAAACCCCGCTAGTTTAAACTAGTGGGGTTTTTAATACTTATATTAAATTCTATACTTTTTCAACATATTAAGATCCTATAAGCCATATTTGTTGATAACATAGGCGCAGATCTTAGCCATAAGACGATAATTGTGGATATTATTAGTATCCCAGGTAATTCTTATCTTAGTTGCCTCAATTGATAAAACGTATCTATGATTATACTTATCCTTAAACTTGATATGAATAAAAGCCTGAACTCCTTGCTTTTTAAGTGGTTCATAGACAGCCGGCGCATGATTGTTAAGAATTGAAATATTATTAATCAACAATACATTGTCATATTGATAAATACTGTTTAAGTCCTCATCAAGAATATAACTTGAACAGGCCTCAATGACCTCTCTATCAAAATTATTTCGACTAGCAATATGAACAGGTCTAGCATTTTCATCATAAATTATAACTCTCTGGAAATTTTGAATATAACTAAAGGCATCAAGAACCTCCTGGATTCCGACTTCCTCATCATCAGTTAACTTAGCAAAAAGCTTACATAAAACCTCGCTAAGAATTAAATTGTTACGACCATCAATATTTAAATCATGATTTGTAGCAGAATCCTGCTTAATTTCCTCTAAAGACTTGAGTCTTGCAGGTGTATAAATAATATATCTGTTTCGACCAAGGTCCTTAGCAACATACAAACAATAATCTGCGATGGTAAATAAATCTGTATAGTTATCAGCATCCTTAGGATAACAGGCACAGCCAATAGATAGTGAAACCACTGGTTTTCCCTCATCATTAGGAGCATAAGTTGCATTTACAATATTTTTTAAACTACGTAAAATTTCTCTAGTTTTCTCCTCGTTATAACCATTATGAAGAACAACGAAAAATTCATCACCACCGAAACGTCCTACAATTCCGGCATTTCCAACCTGTTGCTTTATGATATCTGAAATGGAACGTAAAACCTCATCACCTTTTAAGTGACCAAGGCTATCGTTAACATTTTTAAAATAATCAATATCAATAATAGCAATTGTAGTACCTTCGCGGTGCTCAATATCTATCTGTTTTACAGCATAATTAGTAATTTCGTTTTTAGTTAATGTACCAGTTAATGAGTCAATCATTGGCTTATTAGTAGTTGTAGTAATCGCTCTAGAATTCTTATGAATAAAACCAGTAGCTCTTAAAAACTCGCCATTGTTATAAATTGACATACCTCTAACTTGTACAAGATCTTCCGAATTATCGTCATCGAAAATGTATTCAAAAGACGATTCTCCATTTTTAAGGGAAGATATCAATCCATTAGAATCTCCAGGAATTCTTTTTGAAAAATCCTCAAGAGATATAACCTCATAATCCCTGCCATCAATAGTTGGTTCATAAATTACAACATCCATCTTATCAGGATAGTAAACTAAAATCTTGTCATTATAAAGATTTAAAACATTGTAATCCACTGATTGATGTTTAATAAGCTGCATATGCTCATCAATCAGTTTGTTCATTTCAACACACTTAATAGCAATCTGGCTCTTGTTTGGACCTGGTGAAATTTTCATAATATAATCAAGTAAAGTTCCAATCTGTGAATACATTTTTATAATAAAATAAGATGAATCCTTATTTAAAACCTTGTATTTAAAAAGCTCAAGGTCACTTTCTCCAATAAATTTCTCGAAAGTAAAATAAAGTCGTTCACCCATAAAATTATAAAATTCAGAATCAGCAGATAGAATATCAAAAGTGTCTGAATTAACTATTAAGTTGTGAATATAACTATCATTCATACTATAACCCACGTTGTAAATAAATTTACAATCCCCATTTTATTTCTACGCGTCAAAAGTATATCATATACCGATAAAAATTACTATTAAAGTATAGCTATTTTTAATTTAAACAGATATAATAATTAGCGTTATACTAGTCTGATAAGTTAGACTATTCTCATCTAGGAAGGAAAAAATTATGAGAGAAGTTAATGTATCATTAATTACACAGAATCTTAAGGAAATGTGTATCGAGGCGAATCATTTTTTAACACCAGATATGGCAAAGGTGTTTAATGAGGCTGTTGTTGAAGAAAAATCCCCACTCGGAAAGCAGGTTTTAAACCAGTTAAAAGAGAATTTACAAATCGCTGGAGACGAGATGATACCAATCTGCCAGGATACTGGAATGGCAGTAGTTTTCATAAACGTTGGTCAAGACGTTCATCTAGTTGGCGGCGATATCACAGATGCAATCAATGAAGGTGTGCGCCAGGGTTACGTTGAAGGCTACCTTAGAAAATCCGTGGTAAAAGATCCAATTTACCGCGAGAACACTAAGGACAATACCCCAGCAATCATCCATTTTAATATAGTTCCAGGCGACAAGGTTGATATTACCGTCGCTCCAAAGGGCTTTGGTAGTGAGAATATGAGCCGCGTATTTATGCTAAAGCCAGCAGATGGAATCGAAGGTGTAAAGAATGCAATTCTAACAGCTGTTAAAGATGCCGGTCCTAACGCCTGTCCACCAATGGTTGTTGGCGTAGGTATTGGAGGAACTTTTGAAAAATGTGCACTCCTAGCAAAGAAGGCTCTAACCCGTGACCTAGACGAAGAGTCATCAATTGAATATGTTAGAGACCTAGAAAAAGAAATGCTAACAAAGATCAATAAACTAGGAATTGGCCCAGGAGGACTAGGCGGAACAAAGACTGCACTAGCAGTTAATATCGAAACCTATCCAACACATATCGCTGGCCTACCAGTAGGAATTAATATATGTTGCCACGTTAACAGACATTCTCACAGAGTATTATAATTATCAACCAAGCAATATGTTGATAAGAATTAAAAATGTGGATTAGATCGTAACATTTTCAAAATAATGTTGATAAAAGGAAGGATAAACATGGATAAATATATTAATGCCCCAATAAGCGATGAAGACGCAAAGAGTTTAAGAAGTGGTGATTATGTCTACATCACTGGAACAATTTATACAGCTAGAGACGCAGCCCATAAAAGAATGGCAGAATGTTTAGAGGCCAAAAAAGACTTGCCAATAAACCTTACTAATAATATTATATATTACATGGGTCCATCTCCAGCAAGAGAAGGAAGACCAATAGGTTCTGCTGGCCCAACAACAGCAAGTAGAATGGATAAGTATGCACCAGACCTATTAAACCTAGGATTAAAGGGAATGATAGGAAAGGGCAAAAGATCCCAGGCTGTTATTGATGCAATTGTAGCTAACAAAGCAGTATACTTTGCAGCAGTAGGCGGTGCAGGAGCAATTTTATCAAAATGTATCAAGTCATCAACAGTAATTGCCTACGATGATTTAGGTACAGAAGCTATCAGAAAACTAGAAGTTGAGAACTTCCCAGTAATTGTCGTAATCGATAGTGAAGGAAACAACCTCTATGAAACAGCAATTAAAGAATATGCTAATTTAGAAGATTAGTTTATATTAAAGAATATAGACAGCTATAGTATTTACATTTGAGAGAATCTTTAATGTAAATATTGTAGCTGTTTTTTTGTGCAATTTTACTAATGAGAAATTATAGTGACCTTGAATCAAGCCAGAAAATAAGGCAAGGTCACAAGTATCTAGTAATAAAGTACTAGCTCGTTAAACATGGAAACGTCTAAACCGGTGGGGGTTTCCGGTGGTAAACGGGTGTAATACAGTCCAGGCTAGATGGGGAGTACAAGGGTGTGCTCTTTTAAAAATAGTATAAAAACCGCGTATTTTTTTGTAAAAATAGGACATAGGTACTAATTGCTAAAATTATTGTTTTTATATTTATACAATTTCTTTCGAAAAATCTTTTTATCCCCCCTTTTATGGTGTGTTTGTGAAAAAACAATGATGATATTATGTATTTACGATTTCGATGACTAAAGTACTATACACATGTGAAGTGAGAAATCTTTAGAAAAGGATTTATATTTGGAGGAAAAAAGAATGAACAAGAAATTAAAAACTCTTGTTGCAACAACTCTTGGCGTTACAGTAGCTGCATTAGTAGCTGGTGTATCTCAAAAGTATTTAGATTTAAGCAGTAATTCAGTGGGGACATCTAAGGCATACTTGAAATCGTTAACTGCTAATACTTATGAAGCAACATATGGGGAAACAAACTATTTAACTAATTCAAAGACATTATATATTGGTGAACTATTTGGAAATTTAGGAAAGATATATTTTGATTATTGTTATGATAATTATTATTGCAATTACGATTATAATTATCATAATTATGCATACGATTATACAAACGAGGTTGGTTACTACTTAGTAATGCCTTGGGCAAGTAAGACATTACCAGGAACATATAAGTTCTATGAAACAACTAATGCATCATATACAAACTATGGATATACATACAGCTTCTCAAGAGACATTGCTCAGGGAGAAGGAAAGCTTTCATTAGCTTTTAATAATCCTTATCAGTTTAATTTAAATGAAAGAGTAACATATGCTGAAGATCAGTATGTAGAGAATTTCCTTTATACTAATAATTTCTCTAATCTTACTCTTGGAGATACAATTATTACAGATAGAGCTGACTCTCCTATGACAGTAGTAGAAAGAAATGGAGAATTAGCATTACAGGTTATTTATAATAATCACAGCTATGTAACTTATGTTAAGAATATTAACTGGTACGTAATTAAGAAAGAATCGGGAAGTCAGAAGTGGCACGTAGATGGTGAACCAAATTGGATCGACGAAGGTGTAATTGGAGCAACATATACAGTAAAGTATGTTGATGCTACAACTGGTGAAGAAATCGAGGCAACAACAGAAGTTGGAGAGGCAACAGATGGTTCATACCTAATTTACGGTAAAGACGTAACAGCAACTGCTAAAGAAATTTCAGGTTATGATTTAGTATCTGACCCAGAGCAGACAATTACTTTAACAGAAGGTCAGGATAACGTAATCGTATTTACATATCAGAAACAGGTTGCAACAGCAACTAATACAGGTTTCTATCTTGTAATGCCTTGGGCAAATGGTGCCATTACTGATGAAGACGGTTACTTAAAGTATGAAGAAAAAACAGGTTTATCTTATAGAGATTTAGGATATACTAATGCATTTTCATCAGACCTTTCTAACGGTGATGGAACAATAACACTTGATTTTGAGTATTCTGAAAATGGTAAAATAACTTACGCAGATGAATCAAATATCGAAAATCTTATTGATGTAGACTTCTCAAATCTTACAGATGGCACAGAAGTAACAACACAGGTTAGAGGTGTTAATGTTAAAGTTGTTATTGAAAATGGAGTAAAGACCCTCCAGGTAACATATAACGGAGATACATATACAACAAATCTTGATGATATTAAGTGGTATGTAATTAAGAAGAATGCTGGCGGTAATTGGCATATCGATGGTGCAGCAAAGTGGACTAAGTTAGAAAATGAAGAAGAAACAGTAGCAGAACCAGAAACAGAAACTGAGTCTTCAACAGAAGTAACAGAGCCAGAAAGCTCAACTGAAGAGACAGTGGTAGAGCCAGAAACAGAAACACAAGCACCAACAGAAGCTGAAACAGAAGTAACAGTTCCAGAGACTGAGTCTTCAACAGAGGAAACAGTAACAGAGCCAGAAAGCTCAACTGAAGAGACAGTGGTAGAGCCAGAAACAGAAACACAGGCACCAACAGAAGCTGAAACAGAAGTAACAGTTTCAGAGACTGAATCTTCAACAGAAGTAACAGAGCCAGAAAGCTCAACTAAAGAGACTGTAGCAGAACCAGAAACAGAAACACAAGCTCCAACAGAGGAAGAGACAATTGTTGAGGTATCAAGCGATGAAGATATTGCAGAAGAACCAACAATCGTTGAAGTAGCTGGTGATGAAGACTACGTAGAAATTAAGACAATCACAATTACAGCTGATAACACATACTTAGGTGAAATCGCTGCTGATGAAGATGAAGTAGTTGTAGGAAGCGCAATGATTTCTACTTCAACAACAAAGACATCTGATAATAGCAACATTTTCACATATGTTATTGCAATGATTATTGCAGCTGCAACAGCAGTAGTTGTAACATTAAGAAAGAAAGTTTCTAATAGATAATATAGAAAAAACTAAACCGATACTAGAAAACCAGGAGTTATAAGCTCCTGGTTTTTTAGTTCTTATTAACTATAGACAAATGTAAAATCCTTAGATATACTGAATTTAATAATACAAAATATCTAAATAAAGGGAGGACAAATGAAAAAATATTTATCACACATAATATCAGCAATTATCACATTGGTGTTATCCATTATTATGTACTACATTTTCATACCACCAATCAACCTAACATCAGGTGATTTCTGGTTCTTCATAATAATGGTATTCATAATAGCAACAGTTGTCTCAGGATTTGGACAGTTCGTTCAGATATTTGCAAGAGCAACTTATTCTTCGAGAGGCTTTAAATCAAAGAAAAAGAAACCGGCAAAAGTTAACTACAAGGACTTAGGCACATTTACAAAGGTGTCTAGCCTTATAGCACTTGGAATTGTAGCCCTAATGATTATATTCTCATTCTTCTCATCAAAGCTAATTAATGCCAAGGCATATAGTAAGATTCTTCAGGTAGAAGAAGGCGAAATCTCAGATTTGCCATCAGTTTCTAATACATCGGCAATCGCCCTTATGGACACTGATTCAGCAAAGAAGCTAGGTGACAGAGAAATCGGAACACTTTCAAGCGTAGTATCACAGTACGACATCGAAGATGATTCCTACACTCAGTTAAATGTTCACACAAGCCCAGTTAAGGTAGCGCCATTATCTTACGCAAGCTTCTTTAAATGGATTAACAATAAAAACAATGGTATCCCAGGTTACGTCGTTGTAGATCCAGTAACAATGGATGCCAATTATACAGAGCTTTCAGAAGGCATGGTTTACGTGCCATCCGCTTTCTTCTCAGAAGATCTTGAAAGACACATTAGAATGAAGTATCTAACAACAATCTTTGACACACCACACTTTGAGGTGGACGAAGAAGGTAACCCATGGTATGTGGCACCAGTTATTAAAAAGACAATCGGCTTATTTGGCGGTAAGAAGGTAACAGGCGCAATCCTTGTAAATCCTATTACCGGCGAAATGACAAAATACAAACTCTCAGACGTTCCAAGCTGGGTAGACGTAGTTTACGGTGGAAACTATATCGCTGAGCAGTACAACAATTACGCTCAGTTACAGAAAGGCTTCCTAAACTCAGTCATTGGACAAAATGGATGCCGTAAAGTCACAGAGGATTCAGAAGAATCAACCTCAGATTACGGTTATATCGCAATTGGCGATGACATCTACATTTACACAGGTGTTACATCCGTAAATGGCGATAGCTCCAACATCGGTTTCATCATTGCCAATGAAAGAACAGGCCAGACAAAGTTTATCGAAGCTTCAGGCGCCGACGAGTTCTCAGCAATGAACGCAGCTGAAGGCGAGGTACAGGAGAAGGGCTACGAAGCATCCTTCCCATCCCTCATTACCATCGACGACATCCCAACATACATCATGGTATTAAAGGATAAGTCTGGTTTGGTGAAAATGTATGCCTGCGTAAATGTATCGCAGTACAACATCGTTGCCACAGCCACAACTCAGGAAAAATGTATCGAAAACTATAAGAATCTCTTAAGCGGTAACATTAGTTTAGATGAAGCAAACAATGATAGTTCAGAGGCAACAACTAGTGAAACTATAGATGAGAGCTTATATACAGAAACAGAAATTACTATTACAAAGATGCAGACAATAGATAATAACGGAAATACTTATCTCTACATCGTAGATCAGAACAACAATATCTATAATGCCAAGTACACAGACGTCTTAGATATGCTTTTGGTAAATGTAGGAGATACAGTAAAATTAAGAATTTATGAGGACAAATTCTTAATGGCAGAATAAGAAAAAATACGAAAAAATGAGCAAAAATATATAAATAATTCTAGAAAATTGTGTTGACAATAAGATGCAGTCAAGCTATAATAAATCTTGCGTTTAGCGCAAATTTCATAATTAAGTTCAAGAATTGTTTATTATATATAACACAATTGGCGAGCGCAGTTACGGAATCTGGAGTAGTACTCAAGAGGCTGAAGAGGCGCCCCTGCTAAGGGTGTAGGTCGGGAAACCGGCGCGAGGGTTCAAATCCCTCCTGCTCCGTTAAGTAATTTAACCAGGAAGTTAGTAATTAACTTCCTGGTTTTTCTTTTTGAAAAAAGGCGGACATGTTAAATGTCCGCCTTAAGTATTATTTATTATCATCCTCAAGCTCACAAATTATCAGTTCTGCCAATCATCTATCTTTTAATCGGCAACCTCTTTAATTAGCAGCCTTTGCAAGCTCTCTGTGCATAGAACTAAGCATCCTTCTATCACTTTCAATTGTATAGCCAGAAGTAGTAAGCATGTTTCCAGTAATAGATGCGCTAGCTCCGCTATTAAAAGCCCTCTTACCAGCTTTATCTACAAGAATTCTACCACCAGCAAGTCTAACGTTGGCAGCAGGATTAATATATTTAAACATAGCAATAGATCTTAAAATCTCATCCTCCTCCAAATGAGGCATTCCCTCAAGCGGAGTTCCCTTAATAGCAATAAGCACATTAATAGGAATAGAGACAACATCAATCTTAGAAAGAGTAAGGGCCATTTCAATACGCTGCTTAAAACTCTCTCCTAGGCCAAAGATTCCACCGGAACATACATCAAGTCCGGCAAGTCTCGCATTTTCAATAGTATTAAGCTTATCCTTAATTGTGTGACTAGTGCAAATGCTAGGAAAGAAACTAGGGCTAGTTTCGATGTTGTTATGAATACGGCTAACGCCAGCATTTTTCAAAGCCTCAAACTGTTCCCTAGACAATAAGCCAAGGGAAGCACAAAGCCCAAGCCCTGGACATTCCTTTCTAATCAACTTAAAACTTCTAAGACACTTCTCAAATTCCTCTCCAGACAAAGCCCTGCCTGAAGTAACTATTGCAAATCTATCAACGCCGGCTTTGTAGTTTTCTCTAGCGCTTTTAAGAATTTCTTCTTCATCTAAAAAGTCGTAAACCTCGCAGTTTGTCTTATAATGCACAGACTGGGCGCAGTATTTACAGTTTTCACCACATTTTCCACTTCTAGCATTGATAATTGTGCATAAGTCCACCTTATCTCCGTTAAAATGTGCACGAATCATGTCTGCGCCCCTTAATAAATCATCTAAATCGCAATCTTCAAAAAAGGACAAATCCTCTGCTTCACTTAAGCGTCTACCCTCAATAATTTCCTTAGCAAGTTTAATCATATCCATATTTAAATCCTCGTCTTATAACTTCTTGTATGACATTAAGTGGGCAGCAGCCAAAGCTCTTCTAATTGCAATACCAGCCACCATACTAAAGGCAATCTTAATTGCATCAAAAGCAAGGAATGGATAAACGCAAACTGTTAAAGTAGCCTGAAGAGACATGTTTGTCTGAAGCATAAAATAAATAGTTCCGAAAGCATAGCATACAGCCAAACCAAGTACCATGCCCACCAAATGCATATACCAATGCTTAGATGAGAAATGGTCAATAAAGAAACCAGCAATCAAAGCCATAAAAATAAATCCGATAATATAACCGCCAGTCACCCCAAACAACTTAGCTGGACCACCCTGATATCCCGAAAATACAGGAAGTCCCACAAGTCCTAAAAGCATGTAAACAAGGTAAGCCAAACTACCCTTAATACAACCAAGGCTGTAAACGCATAGGTAAACTGAAATAACAGTTAATGAAATTGGCACAGCCCCAATAGGAATTGATAAAGGTCCAAGAATACAGCAAAGTGCAGTCATAATGGCGCACATTGCAATTGTCTTAATAGAAAGCAATCCCTTCTTTTCCCCTTCCTGCTTTGAAGCCTTAAGCTCCGTAGCCTCGTCTTTTAAAATTCCCTCGTTAGTAACAAGATTCTTCATATATCTTCCTCCCAGTAATTATAATGAGCCAAATCTTTAAGGGAAGATTTACGCTCTTAATTATCAAATTAGCATTATAAAAATGCATTGTCAACTACAAACTAATCAAAGGTTAACAATTCATAAATCCCATCATTCAATAACGAAAGCCACAAATCCTTTCAAACTGGCAAAGAGTTATTGCATCCACCCTGCCAAATGCCTACAATAAAACTAAGCATTAATAATAAGCATTAATAATAAGCATTAACAATAAACGTTAAACTAATGCTATTAAGCGCAATCACTAAAAGCAAAAATGCAATCAGGGAGGTATGAAATGAACTTAAAAGACATGGTGCTCAAAAACAGATCCTATAGACGTTTCTATAATGAGAAGAAAATTTCCAAAGAAGAACTAACAGAACTAGTGGACATTGCAAGAAACACCCCATCTGCAGCCAACCGCCAGCCTGTACGATATAAGCTTGTATATGAAGAGGCCGAGGCCGCAGAGGTATATAAGACCCTTGGCTGGGCTGGTTACCTAAAGGATTGGGATGGTCCTATTGAAAATGAAAGACCAGCCGCATACATTATTCTTGCTACCGATAAAGATACAAAGGCAGATATAGATGAGGGCATAATTAGTCAGACTATAATGTTGGCAGCAGTAGAGCGTGGCCTTGGTGGTTGCATTCTTGGTAACGTTAAAAGAGAAGAGCTAGTAAAGGCAATCAATCTCCCAGCCGATTATAAGATCGACCTCGTATTGGCACTTGGTTATCCTAAGGAAAATGTATCTCTAGTTGAAATGCAAAATAACGACGTAAAGTACTATAGAGATGAAGATATGAATCACTATGTACCTAAAAGAAGATTAGAAGATGTTCTATTAAAGTAGAGTTATAACCAGTATTATATATTAAAGAATGTATATCCTTTCAAAAGAACCATCCCTTAATGGGATGGTTCTTTTGGCTTTCCTTGTAGAGTATAGTTTATATTCCACCATATATAGTGGGAATTAAAACACGATTTAAAAAAATCGAAAATTTGCGAAAAAATATGAAAAAAGGTGTTGACAATAAGTTATCTAGATGATAATATATACAAGTCGCTGCGATACAGCAACGACAACAAAACATCAACAAAGCCAGTAAACACAAGGCTTTGGAGATAAGAACCTTGACAACTGAACAGAATGACAACCTTGAAAATTCTTTGAAATATTCAAGCGAGTAATCAATCGTAAAACAATTTTGTTTTGAAATGATTATCCTTAATAACAGTAATGTTAAACGGAAACGAAACTATTAAGCTAGTTCGTTCAGAACTAAGCTAAGGTAAAACTTTTTATGAGAGTTTGATCCTGGCTCAGGATGAACGCTGGCGGCGTGCTTAACACATGCAAGTCGAACGAAGCAACTTATCACGATTCCTTCGGGATGACGATTTGTTGACTGAGTGGCGGACGGGTGAGTAACGCGTGGGTAACCTGCCTTATACAGGGGGATAGCAGCTGGAAACGGCTGATAATACCGCATAAGCGCACAGCATCGCATGATGCAGTGTGAAAAACTCCGGTGGTATAAGATGGACCCGCGTCTGATTAGCTAGTTGGTGAGGTAACGGCCCACCAAGGCAACGATCAGTAGCCGACCTGAGAGGGTGACCGGCCACATTGGGACTGAGACACGGCCCAGACTCCTACGGGAGGCAGCAGTGGGGAATATTGCACAATGGAGGAAACTCTGATGCAGCGACGCCGCGTGAGCGAAGAAGTATTTCGGTATGTAAAGCTCTATCAGCAGGGAAGATAATGACGGTACCTGACTAAGAAGCTCCGGCTAAATACGTGCCAGCAGCCGCGGTAATACGTATGGAGCAAGCGTTATCCGGATTTACTGGGTGTAAAGGGAGTGTAGGTGGCAAAGCAAGTCAGTAGTGAAAATCCGGGGCTCAACCTCGGAACTGCTATTGAAACTGTTTAGCTAGAGTGCAGGAGAGGTAAGTGGAATTCCTAGTGTAGCGGTGAAATGCGTAGATATTAGGAGGAACACCAGTGGCGAAGGCGGCTTACTGGACTGTAACTGACACTGAGGCTCGAAAGCGTGGGGAGCAAACAGGATTAGATACCCTGGTAGTCCACGCCGTAAACGATGAATACTAGGTGTTGGGTCTCATAAGAGATTCGGTGCCGCAGCTAACGCAATAAGTATTCCACCTGGGGAGTACGTTCGCAAGAATGAAACTCAAAGGAATTGACGGGGACCCGCACAAGCGGTGGAGCATGTGGTTTAATTCGAAGCAACGCGAAGAACCTTACCTAGTCTTGACATCCCGATGACCAAGTATGTAATGTACTCTTTCTTCGGAACATCGGTGACAGGTGGTGCATGGTTGTCGTCAGCTCGTGTCGTGAGATGTTGGGTTAAGTCCCGCAACGAGCGCAACCCCTATTTCTAGTAGCCAGCAGTTCGGCTGGGCACTCTAGAGAGACTGCCAGGGATAACCTGGAGGAAGGTGGGGATGACGTCAAATCATCATGCCCCTTATGACTAGGGCTACACACGTGCTACAATGGCGTAAACAAAGTGAAGCGAGAGTGTGAGCTTAAGCAAATCACAAAAATAACGTCTCAGTTCGGATTGTAGTCTGCAACTCGACTACATGAAGCTGGAATCGCTAGTAATCGCAGATCAGAATGCTGCGGTGAATACGTTCCCGGGTCTTGTACACACCGCCCGTCACACCATGGGAGTCGAAAATGCCCGAAGTCGGTGACCTAACGTAAGAAGGAGCCGCCGAAGGCAGGTTTGATAACTGGGGTGAAGTCGTAACAAGGTAGCCGTATCGGAAGGTGCGGCTGGATCACCTCCTTTCTAAGGAAGAAGAAGTAGAGATTGTCATTCTGTTGAGTTGTTAAGGTAGAATTAAATAAAGCCCTTCTGGTGGCGATGCGCTTAGGGGAAACACCCGTACACATCTCGAACACGATGGTTAAGCCTTAAGCGGCCGATAATACTACACTGGAGACGGTGTGGGAAGGTAGGTGGCTGCCAGATTTAAAAAAAGAAAAAACTTAAAATAATGCTTGACATTATAACGAGTTTGCGATATATTAGACAGCGTCGCTTGACTGGCGATGAGATAGAAGAAACAAGCGTTTCTCCTACCTGATGACTGGTCAAACAGTCTAAAAAGACTTAGAAAACTAAGTCGATTGTTCATTGAAAACTGCATATTAAATATTCTAAAACAACAGTTATTAGAAATAATAACAATGTTTAGACATCCGAGGTGCGACAACAGATGTTGTCAAACCAATAAACAAACCGAAAGTTTAAAAGAACTTTTAAGAACCCATTAATGTAACGCTATACATTAATGAAAGGTTAAGCTAATAAGAGCATAGGGTGGATGCCTAGGCACTGAGAGCCGATGAAGGACGTGATAAGCTGCGATAAGCTACGGGGAGAAGCAAATATTCCTTGATCCGTAGATTTCCGAATGGGGAAACCTAACTAGATAGACTCTAGTTGACCATACGCCAATACATAACGTATGGCCGGGAACCCGCTGAACTGAAACATCTAAGTAGGCGGAGGAAGAGAAAGAAACATCGATTTCCTAAGTAGCGGCGAGCGAAAGGGAAAGAGCCCAAACCAGAGGATTTATTCTCTGGGGTTAGGACTGCGTAATTGATTCAAGATTGATAGGAGAATGGTCTGGGAAGTCCAGCGATAAAGAGTGAAAGCCTCGTATCCGAAATCGAAATTGACATGGCAGTATCCAGAGTACCACGAGACACGAGAAACCTTGTGGGAATGAGCGGAGACCACTCCGTAAGGCTAAATACTACTCAGTGACCGATAGCGCATAGTACTGTGAAGGAAAGGTGAAAAGGACCCCGGGAGGGGAGTGAAAGAGAACCTGAAACCCTGTGTTTACAAGCTGTCGAAGTGGTGCTTGCACCACGACGGCGTACTTTTTGTAGAACGGTCCGGCGAGTTATCATGGCTGGTAAGGTTAAGTTCTTAAGGAACGGAGCCGAAGCGAAAGCGAGTGTGAATAGCACGAAATAATCAGTTATGATAGACCCGAAACCGGGTGATCTATCCATGTCCAGGATGAAGCTGCCGTAAGAGGTAGTGGAGGTCCGAACACACATCCGTTGAAAAGGGTGGTGATGAGGTGTGGATAGGGGAGAAATTCCAATCGAACTCGGAGATAGCTGGTTCTCCTCGAAATAGCTTTAGGGCTAGCCTCAAGTTAGTCTTCCGCAGGTAGAGCACTGAATTTCCTAGGGGGCGTCAAAGCCTACCGAAGAATATCAAACTGCGAATGGCGGCAAGATGATGCTTGGGAGTCAGACTGCACGAGATAAGTTGGGTGGTCAAAAGGGAAAGAGCCCAGATCTACAGCTAAGGTCCCAAAGTACGTGTTAAGTGGAAAAGGATGTGAGATTTCGAAGACAACTAGGATGTTGGCTCAGAAGCAGCCACACATTAAAAGAGTGCGTAATAGCTCACTAGTCGAGAGGTCTTGCGCCGAAAATGTCCGGGGCTAAAACACGACACCGAAGCTTAGGAATGCGAATGCATTGGTAGAGGAGCATTGCTGACGGAACGAAGCCAAAGTCGTAAGACATGGTGGACTGTCAGGAAGAGAGAATGCCGGAATGAGTAGCGAGAATGAAGTGAGAATCTTCATGGCCGAATATCTAAGGTTTCCAGGGTAAAGCTGATCTGCCCTGGGTAAGTCGGGGCCTAAGGCAAGGTCGAAAGACGTAGTCGATGGATAACAGGTTGAAATTCCTGTACTACATTAAATCAGAAATGTGGGGACACAGGTGGAAAGCATAAGCCAGGAAAGGAAAGACTGGTGCAAGCGAGGTAGGTGATTAGTAGGAAAAACCGCTAATCTTAAGCCGAAGACGTGATGCGTAGCGAACAAAAGTAGCGAAGTATGTGAGCCAGCTGTCAAGAAAAGCCGCTATTGTGTTTAATGTACCCGTACCGTAAACCGACACAGGTGGATGAGGAGAGAATCCTAAGGCCGGCGGGAGAAGCATTGTTAAGGAACTCGGCAAAATGACCCCGTAACTTCGGGAGAAGGGGTGCTGCAGAAATGCAGCCGCAGAGAAAAGGCTCAAGCAACTGTTTAGCAAAAACACAGGTCTATGCGAAACCGAAAGGTGAGGTATATGGGCTGACGCCTGCCCGGTGCTGGAAGGTTAAGAGGAGAGGTTAGCGCAAGCGAAGCTTTGAATTTAAGCCCCAGTAAACGGCGGC
>JAEEGI010000515.1_pt1 | contig 115249 bp, 87 predicted proteins | sample 8958751 | NCBI WGS metagenome assembly JAEEGI01 (sample SAMN16246545, study PRJNA631951) | gut metagenome | biome: gut microbiome; feature: rumen; material: KS-attached | host: Bos | place: Iran: Karaj | collected 2018-10
CCCTATTACAAGAACGTTGAACAAGACAAAATCCTGTTGGTATGAGCATCCCGTTGGAACCCATCAGGGTGCCGTGGTAATGCTTCATCAGTATTATGTTAAGACTGGTATCTTAACCAAAGAAGAAGGGGCTTTCTATTCGCAACTTCAGACACTGCGTGAAAAAAGCGATTACAATTGCACATATTACGCCACCAAGGAGGACACCGAGCCTCGGATTGCCTTAACTGAGGCTTTCATCGAGAAAGTGATTGGGTTGATTCAATGACTCTATTCTATAAAATAGCTGTTCAGAATAATGATATCATCATCACAAATAATTGGCAATATTTTCGGATAACAATTAACGCTCTATAATTCCTACTATTCTTCATCGTAGAAAAAAAGGAGTAATTATGTACAACTTTAGGTTAACTTTTCGGATCAAATTAGGCCAAATAATGACTTATTTGAACACAAAAAAGGCTGTTAGTTAACCTAACAGCCTCCTTTATTCTACTGATAATCAGTGATTTAGTTGTTTAGTACTCATCTTCGTGGAAGAAAAGGAAGAACCTTGAAAACCAGTAAGTTACGGGCGCTATGTACAACTATATGTTAGCTTTAATTTACATTATTTTACAGATTTTTACACCACATTCTTTAAGTAACAATATAGATCTTGATATCTACTTCTTTTCTGATACGTGATCAGCGACACACTTCTACCCTATTTTTGGTGCAACAAAATATATTTTTGTATTGACTTTGTTTCTTATCTTGTTTTTGACGTTACTATTCGTTTTCTTCTTGGAAGTGATTCTTCTTCGTTTTTCACTCGGGCGGTCTCAAAGCCCCAATGGGATTGGAGATTCGTTGAGTCGGAGCAAATCCGGCCATGGTGGTATACCATTGAATTATTACGCTGGTATACTTTTCAATTATAATTTACATTCATTATACAAAGATTAGCCTTTAACAACCCCAATAGGATAAAGCGTCTCGATTGGCTTCACCAGATCGGCTTGATTTTGCATGACAAAGTCGATGTCCTTATAGGCGCTGGGGGCTTCGTCTAACTGAGTTTGTTGGGTGATAGAGTGAACGATTCCTTGACGGTTCATGAACTCAATCTCGTGTTCAAGGCTGAGCTTGCGGATAGCTTCCTTACGACCCATCACACGACCTGCGCCATGGGAACAGGACATGAAGCTCTCGGGGTTGCCCAAGCCTTCGACGATGTGGGAGTGCGAGCCCATGGAGCCAGGGATGATACCAATCTCGCCCTTGTAGGCGCGGGTAGCTCCTTTACGGTGGACGATGACGTTTTGACCGAAGTGGTTTTCCCAGGCAGCATAGTTATGGGCGATGTTGATCATAGGCTCAAAGGTGACAGAACGCACCTGTTTGTGGATGATGTCGCAGATGCGGCTCATCATCAACCTGCGGTTGGCCAAGGCAAATTCCACGCAATACTTCATCTCGTTGAAGTAGTCCTTGGCATACTGGGTCTCTATTGGCAAGAACTCCAATCCGGGAAGCGTATCAGAGTACCAGAGCTCATTCCAGTGCTTGGCAATCTTGCCGTATTGGTCGGCAATCTTCTTGCCGATGTTTCGGCTGCCCGAGTGGATCATAATCCACAACGCATTATCCGACTCGGCACGTTGTAGTTCAATGAAGTGGTTGCCTCCGCCAAGGGTACCGATTTGAAGCAGGGCCGATTTGTAAAGGTTCTTTATCATTGGCAAAGCCTGAATATCGAACCCCTGTGGCATCAAGGCTTCGTCTTGGGGCTTCTCGTGGTGGTCGAAGCTTACAGGGATGGTTTCATAAATCTTGGCGATGATTTTCTCAATGGTGGAACGATGGATGCGCTTGGCATTAATGCTAGTCTTGACCGCGCACATGCCGCATCCAATGTCCACGCCTACGGCATTGGGGACGATGACACCCTTGGTGGCCAACACACCACCAATGGGCATCCCCAACCCCGCATGAGCATCGGGCATCAGTGCCACATGCTTGTAGGCAAAGGGAAGCGAAGCCAGGTCAATGGCTTGCTCCAAAGCCGTGTTGTCTATATCAGTGACCCACATCTTGATGGGAATTCTATTTCCAGTGATGACTCTCATATTACATGGTTTTTATTATTACGCTGCAAAGATACAGGGGGGACTGCGCAGCCTATTTGCGCAGTTGGAAAAATATTTGTTATTTTGCAAAAAAAACGAAAAATGCCACTCAACAGAAGCCAATTGATCCGTCTGACCACCATTGACAGATGCTTGCAGAACCATTATCGCCGCTGGACTCTTGAAGATCTCATCGAGGCTTGCTCGGATGCCTTATACGACTGCGAAGGTCGCACCGAGGGTGTGAGTCGCCGCACAGTTCAGGCTGACATCCAGCTGATGCGAAGCAACAAGCTGGGCTATGAAGCTCCCATCGTCGTAGTGGATAAGAAGTATTACACCTATTCCGACAGGAACTACAGCATCACCAACATCCCTTTGTCGGATGCCGACGTGAGTACCCTACAGCAGGCTATGGATATCCTGCGCCATTTTCAGGTATTCTCACAATTCAGCCCTGTGACGGACATCATCGACCGTTTGGGCGACCATATCGCAGTCACCACTAAGCACGATATACCGGCCATCCACTTGGAGAAAAACGAGCGGCTGAGGGGACTGGAGCATGTGAGCACGCTTTACCAGTACATCGTCAGCAAAAAGGCGATCGTCATCAACTACAAATCGTTCAAGGCAAGGCAGGCAAGGCCTTTTGCCATCTCACCATATTTACTTAAGGAATACCGTAACCGCTGGTTCATCATCTGCTACGATTATGTCCGCGACGGCATTTGCAACTACGCACTGGACCGCATTGAATCTATCGAACCATGCACTGACAAGAGTTTTAGGGAAAACACTTTCTTTGACCCAGAGCACTATTTTGACAACGTAATCGGCGTGACCAAGGACTTGAAAAGCGAACCGCAGACCGTGAAGCTGAAGGTGGACAGCGACCAAGCCCCTTACGTCATCACCAAGCCGTTTCACAGCACGCAAAAGGTGGTTGGCAAGGAACCTGACGGAAGCATCATCGTCACCATTGACGTGGTACCCAACCAGGAACTGGAGCGTGTTATACTGGGATTTGGCCAGCACATCGAGGTGTTGGAGCCACGGCTGCTTCGGCATCGTATCAAGAAGAATCTACAAGTGGCGTTTCTTCAGTATGAGTTGGCTAAACAATAAGACAAAGAACAAATAGCATTTAAATCAGTTAATCCGAAAAACCTTCCTGTCACCCCGTTCCATGCGCTCTTTTATTTCGAAGAAGATTGTACGATTGAAGTCGTCAAGATCGCTGGGGTTTATAGCTTGAAGCACTTCGGAGCATTTCTCCATTTCGCCAGCTTCACGGTAAAGTTCTGCCTTAAACAATGGTGAGCCTTGCTCCCAATCGAAAATCTTGATGTATTTCAGAATGATGCCGTCAACGAAGGCTTCATCTTTTTGAGGGTCAATCCCTACAATAAAGTTATTGCGGAAGCGATCGTTATAGGCTTGAATCAGGCACAACATCAAGGTAGCATAGTCATTAGGAAGGATTGTCCTGGGTTTGGAGAACTGGCGGTATGCCTCCTTCCATTCATCGTAGGTGAGCCAACCTTCTTCACCGGAATAATCATCACCATAGGTGTAATTCTGTAAACGCTCAATGTAGTACTTCCCGCACTCGGGGCATTTCTGAACCGGTGAGACACGGGGCAACATGGGAGCTTCCATTTTGTTGTCGGACCAATAGACGGCATCAAAGGTGTTGCCAGAAACAATGGTCATTAATTCTTTTTTTGAACCGCAATAGGGGCATTCAACTAGTTTGGCGTGGCCTGGTATCATGATGTTTTATATTTGAGTTGTTCGTTGACAATCTAAAAACAACTTTCATTTTGTCAAGAAAAAAGTGGATTGCAAGCCTTGCAAAAGGGTTTCCATATAATCCGCTGTGCTTTGGTACTCCGCACCAATATATTGAGAAAGATTGAAACCTGGCTTGTTTTGTTCTTCAATGAAGTTGTCAACCCACCTCCCTACCCGACGCTGGTATCCGTCAACGAAATTGGCGGGATGATTGGTCCATTCGGGGAATGACGCGAAGTCTGTCAACACGTTCATCATCGCATAGGCATTGCTACCAAGATCTCTAAAGTAATCCTTACTAGCCTCCATGATTTGCTTTGCGCGAAGCGAATAGCCATCGATTTGAGCTGGTGTTGCCCTGCCTTTGTCAACTACAATTTCAAAGGCCTTACAGAACATGGCCAAAGCCGAGGATAAAGGCAGTTCTATACTCTTCAACATTTCCATCTTCTGTTCAAATGCAGCCCACAAGGAGCCTATGGATCCAATGTGACTCCTGGCATTGGTTTTCAATTTAGCGATTTCTTTGTCAGTAATTCCATCAGTGTGTGTGACGGAAAAATTGATTCCCATTTTACCAAAGATGACACCGTTCAAGCAAATCCAACGACAGAAACCTATTTCGTATTTAAGTGTTGTCGTACGGTTATAACTATTGGAGATACGGACAAACGGAATCCAACTTTCTTTGTCGTTGCCAAACAACTTGTTAAAGTTGTTGGGAATGATCAGGTCGATACGGCAAGAGCCCTTTGACTGGGGCATCAGCACATTGTAGCAATCGAAATCGCTCAACGTCTTGCCCTCAAAAACCTCTCGCACTACATGGTCGGCAACACGAAAAGCCTCATAATTGGTGACCAAGCGGTACTTGCTTGACACCACGCTTAATGTTCTGCCCGTGTCGCGATCCACGATAGCCTTATAACCAGGAATGCTTTTGCCGACACCATCATTACCAAACCAGCGGACAGGCTGCTCCACCACAGGGAAAAACACCTCGTCCAGATTGATTTTTTTTGCGTCTCTTGTAATCATAACTCATTAAGATTTAGCGCAAAAATATAGCATCACGCAAAACCGACCAAAGGAAAAATGATTGCAAGCCTTGCAAAAACCGCCTTGTGTGATGATGATAAAAACCGTACTTTTGTAATCTGATTAGAAGTAAGTCAAGCCTATGCCAAACAATACTCCTTTTAAACCCATTGGAAAAACGAGAGTGCATCTTAAAGAAGAGCCTGGTCAAATTTGGGACAATCAGATATTATATTATGACCCCACATCTGAATCCGAGTTTTCTAGATACATTGAAACACATTTGCCAGAAATAAAGGAACTGTTTAAAAGCAGGAAATTTGATTTCTGTTATTTTCCCGAGTTAAGTAATAACATAACGAAAGAGCAGATCCTGTACCGTTACCCTAATTGGAAAGGTGAGCCACTACAACGTGTCGGCAACGATTTGTTACGACAATATATTGCCGATGAAGACAAGGATGTTGGCGCTTGTTTGTTCCGGTCGCTCGTACGTGAAGACCTTGTTTTTAGCTGTTTTCAACTACAGCCATTATCTCAGGTGGATTGGGGTGTTCAGTTAAGCTACTATCTCGATGCAGTGACCAAAGAGAGAGAAGCCGAGGATGATGGTATTCGCTATAGTATTTCAGAACCCCAAACGTTATTTACCGCTTTCGAGAAAAAGTATTGTCCAGCAGACGACCGTTTTGATTGGACTTCTATTGACATTGAAATAGCTGATGCTATCAGCCAATTGAGGAAAGAAGGTGTCGAGGAGTTTGTGCTTCGCTGCATGGTACCGATTAAGGGAAAATTGAGTAAGATTATCATCACACCAAAATTTGAGATTGTGTTGCCCGATTTCGGGAACATGCCGATTGAAATATCTCCTTTACCAAAGGCACTGTTTTTGCTTTTTCTAAAACATGAGGAAGGCATCTACTTCAAGGATCTGATTGATTATAAAGATGAACTGAAAGAGATATATGCTCATATTACCAATCGGATTCAGTCAATGATTATTAGTGGAAGCATAGAAAAAATTGTTGATCCAACTCAAAATGCCATTAACGAGAAATGCTCTCGCATAAAAGAGGCCTTTCTTGCTCGAATGGATTCTGAGATTGCCAGTAACTACTATATTACTGGAAAGCGCGGAGAGCGAAAACGCATTCCTTTGCCAAGGAATTTGGTGGAGTGGCAATGTAAACTATAAAGAGCCCCAACAGCCGTCACTTCTCAAAGGCAACAATTACCCTCAATATCCGTCTGCTGGGGTTAACAAAAAAGTCATCGGAGGGCGGCACTTCCTCCATCAGTCCTGCCGAAATAGCGGCAGCCGCAATAAGCCTTGAATCTCGTGATGACGATGCAAAACTATAACCTTCCTAAAAACTATCAAGCGAAAAACGTTTTGCAAGGCTTGTAAAAGGACAAAACTTACAGAAAGCCAGCCACTTATGTTACGGTTACTCAAAGAGCCTCGCATAGCACGTCCGAAACGATTGTCATAAGTGAAGCTGGCTTAATTCACCTTAACGGTAAGAATAGTTGTGTTGATTTGCAGGGAGTCACCTTCCAATGTGAAGCGGATGGTTTCATCGGTAATAAGTTTGCAGTATTTTCTTAATCCAAGAAGAGGCATGCTGAAAACGGCATCGCTGCCCTTACAATCGGTACAAGGAATTGGCGCTTCATGGTAGCCATTCAAAACGATGTTCTGTTCAGCAACATGAGTGGCGATAGTGAGTTTTGAGTTCTTACGTGCCGGTATTGAGGACAGAAAAGATAACAAGGCAATGCGGTTACACACAAAAGACACATTCTGTTTTTCTTGTGGGTTTGTTTTCATATCGATTCACGTTTAGGTGCCGCAAAAGAAACACAACCGCTGCTTATGCGCAAGAAAAAACGGTTTGCAAGCCTTGCAAATAGCGACACATTAAGTCATATTTATACTTTTGCTTGGATTGATCAAAAACAGACAAAACATGATGGAGTATCTAGAAGCAATGCACTGGCTTTCAATTATGGATCTAGCGAAAAAAGGCATGGAGGAAGCGAAAGAAGATTTGGAGATAACAAACAAGAGGAGGTTGGAAAAAGGCCTTCCGACAATAGAAGATGAGATTTACAGCCTGGTGGAACAAGGAAGGAAGATTATTGCGGAGAAAGAACGACTAAAAGATAGCGCCAACCCGTGAAGACTTATGTAATATGAATTATCAAACAGGGACTCCTTGTCTTCTCAATTCACCCAACAACTTATCAAAACTTTTCTGGTCTCTTTTGTTAAGTTTAGATCTGTTTATTCTCGTGTCTTTAAACCAATGGGATAAGCTTAGGATGGTGGTTTTTGTTTTCCTCAGGCAGTGTTTAGCATTCATTGAGTGTTAAAAAATGCTTAGTTGGCCATTTTTCTTCTCGCTTTTTCCGTTGTTTGTTTGGCTTGAAAACAAGTCGGGTGCATCTGACTTATTGACCCTGTCTTTTGTCTTTGATTTTTTCTTTCTACTTTGTTGTTTTGTTTTTTTCTTTTGTTTATCCGTCTCTTTTCCTTTCGCCAAACCTTTAAAATAATCTTCAGTCTCTTTAATCGTCTTTTTGGGAACATCTTCCCACATTTTTATCAATTTTAAATCAGACTTTTTTACCTTACGATAATGTCTTGAATTGTCAACACAAGTCCATCGCGGCTCGTTTTTCATCGACAATACGTATTCGCCACCACATTTTGGACAGACCAACTTGCCATCAACTGGATGTGGTTCGTTCGGCTTTCTTGACCATCCACACTCATCTTTGTCTATGCAACGCCAGTAGTATCCTGCAGAATCGCTTTCGGCCATAATAACTTCTTTTCCACAAATCGGACAAGTTCGTTCCTCGTTGTGATCAACGGATTCGATAATATGCTCAATGTCATATATTTCTGCAAATTCTTTTGCTCCTTCCTTACTAATTATTTTGCACATGATTTCTCTTGTGTTTCCTCCAAAACTAAACAAATTAAGGGAGCCAATCCACACAGTTTCATCATCAATAATTATTATTTTCTCATGCATTCCTTTTTTGTGTATTACAGCAATGCCTGATTTTGTAAGTATTGATTCGCATTTCTGTTTTTGACTTTGTATGCCAGGACTAATCTCGTCAATTGTCTTAGTGATAACTACCACTTTACATGCTTTGCTTATGGCATCTTTTAAGTATGGGAGAAGAGGTGCTACTGCTTTCTCCGTCATAAAGGGAGAATAGATGATAATTCTCTTCTTCGCGTTTTGAATGTCGTTTTTAATTTTGGGCAGAAAAGCATCCTCTTTGCAAATTTCCATCATATACTTTATTTGTGGAAGGCCTTTGAATGATGGTCTTATAAATGTCATATTTGGAAAATGGATTTTTGCATCTATTAAAGGATATTTCTTTTTCGTCATTAGATAATTTAATAGAGAGCCGAGGGAATTAGTTTTTGCTTTCTTTTTGCAGTAGTTAAAATTGCCCACAAAGAACAATTTATACTTTGCCCTAGAAATAGCAACATTGAACAGTTTTTGAAGTTCATTATTGATTTCTTCCGTTTGCATAAACAGATTTGCAATATAATGAGGCTCGTCTATCACCAAGTCAAAGATGACAATTTCAGCCTCTTTTCCTTGGAAACTGTGTATCGTACCTGCTTTTATCAGGTTCATATCCCTTTCATAGCCTAATGCATGGTATTTGTCTTGGACAATCTGTTCTATTCTCTTTATATGAGGCTTGTAAGGGGCAACAATTAACACGTATGGATTGGCAACAGGTTCAATTAAATCTACAAAAACATTTTCTAATAACTTAAAAGCCAATTCTACAGATAACACAGCAGAAAAAGCATTTAATCTACTACTCTTATTTATGCCTGTTGGAACGCTGGTCACCCAAGCGTTAAGGCTTGCTGTGTCCATCAGATGTATGCTGTGTTCCTTCCTAAAAGAGGTATAAATGTCAGTTTCAAATTTGGAATTGTACCATTTTTTAAAATCGGTTTCGCTTTCAATAAAACGCTCGGCTTTATCGTTCGATTTCAGTCCGCTATATTGCTTGTAATAGATGTTGACGACATTAGCAATCTCCTCTTTCATCCGATATTGTTCGTTTAGCATTACAAAATGATTCGGCCTCAGTGTTCCTGATCTGAACATTTCTTGTGCTGCGCTTACTTCAAAAATATCCCTGCCCAACCATTTCTTTGCCATGTCAGTTTCCGCCATCACAATAGGAGGCAATTGTAAGAAATCACCAACGATAACGATATTTTTCTCAACCAACTGAGCAGCACACCATAAAGCAGGTATTGCCGCCATCGATGCCTCGTCAAGGATAATGGTGTCGAAAACACGGCTTTGAATCTCATCAGATAAATAGGACTTAGCTAATGTGGTACCTATGACTTTGGCGTTCAAAATGACCTGTACTGAAACCCTCGCTATTTGTTCGTCAAGTTGTTTAAGCTCTGTTTCGATTGCTTCTTGACGTTTAAAATGTTCTTTCTGTTCATTCTTGATCTTTTCGGAATCGACGTTGACTATTTCTGCCTTAGCGTTTTCGATGCTTTTTTTCAGAGCCTCAATGTTTTCTATGTCGGTTGTTTTTTGGACGAAATAAACACCATGACATAAGTCGTTTTCTTCTACAACCAGTTCCTCAAAACGTAATATGCCATCACTATACCTTACTTGCAAATGCGACAAATTATCCTCGACTTCCTTGCGGTGAGCAAATAAATTATCAATGGTGTTGCACACATCACCAATAACTTGAAGTCTTGATAAAGCCCCTTCTTTCCTTAACGATAATTCCTGTAAACTATCTCCCTTCTGTTTCAAATCCAATTCCAAACTGTTCTTTTGAGAAATGCTTGTTTTCATTTGACTTTCCCAATACAACTTGGTTTTGTTTGGTTTTAAGTCTGCTAGTTGGCTTTTTATGGCCGTGAGTTCAATCAATTGGGTCTCATATCCTTGTAAAGTCAGTTTTATGGCTTCTAAATTTCTTCGATTGTTCTCATTAGCTTTGCTTAATCTATCAAGCGTGCTTTTGGCTTGTTCATAATCTCGTTTGTTTGCAAATAGTTTCCCGAGAGAGCTCTTTGCTTCATATTGTTGGATTATCGCCTTGGACGCACTGATGGATTTTTCGTTTTTGTCAATCAATTGCTCATAGCTTTTGATTTTAGACTTGCATTCTTCAATTTTTGACAACAGTGTTTTTTCCGAGAAGTATTTGGCCTCTTTTTCTTTCAATTCCTTGTGCTGCTCATGGATGGCTATTTCATCTTTGGCATTTGATAATTTTTCAGAAAGTAGTTTTAATTCGTCATTAATCCTTGTAATATCTTGGTTTAATGAAGCAATTTCTTTTTCGATAGTTTCAACTATTTGTTTTAATTCTGCCGATTCTTTATACTCAGGATGAGCGTCAAGTTGTTCTTGAATTGATGTATTGAGTTCAGACAACTCGTTTCTTTTTGAATCGATTAAGTTTGAAATCTCAGATATTTGTCTTGCCAGTTGTTCCAAAGACATGACATGGGTTTTGCCGACCCAATCGATTTTTGTCAATGATATTTGAATTGCTTTAACGAGTTGTTGAATTTCGGAGTACTCTTTTTCAAGTTGCTCTTTTTGCAGTACCAAATCATGGCTAACCTTTTCAACTTGGGTGTCTAATTGAAGACGCTCAACCAACTCTTTTCCACCAGAACCTAAACGTAATATTGGGTATTGGCCTTCGCTAGAATCACCATTTTCAGCAAAATACTTTTTATCAACTTTCTCTATGGCACCATTTACGGCAGAATTGGTATGAGAAACGAGAAGAACGGAGCGATCTCTTTTCAACAATTCTGAGATAACATGAGAAATAACTGTGGTTTTGCCCGTGCCTGGAGGCCCCCAAATAAAAGTCATGTTGTTGCACACCGCACTTTTTATCGCATCTATTTGAGAAGCATTGAGTCCCTTGTCAAAACTGATAGAACTATCGTCGTCTATATTTTTGCATTCTGCGTCGGCAGCAGACATCATTCTTTGACCTGCGGTGTTTTCCTTCGTTGAATTACTCTCAATGCGTTTTATCAATAGTTCCATCAACACTGTAGCGCCGTTATCTAGCTTGGCCTCTGCGATTGTGTTAGGGATTTCCTCTTTAACATCAATCGTAATTGTATTGTCATCATAAGCAATAACAGTGGCTTCGTGAGATTCAGTGCCGAACGTCAACTTGCATGGAGTATCTGCGGGTATATTGGGTAAATAGTCTATTTTGAATTGGTACCAATAACCGCTTGAAGTGTAGAGCCTATGTCCTTCTGTCAATAAGATGGATGATTGGCCATTCTTTTTGATCTCTTTGATTTCTTCTTGCAAAGCTTGGCGAAATTCAGCAAGAAATCCCTCTAATTGGACCTCGTTTTGGTGTGTCTCTGCATTGTTTATTCTGTCGTTTTTGGGCATGTCTGATGCGTTTATTTCAGTTTTCAAAAGTACAAAATAATTCGATTGAGAAAAAGATTGCAAGGCTTGTAATTACCTTGTACTCCACCAAGACTTTTCTTCAAACAGTAGCCCATTAATTCCAAGGAAACCGCTATCTTCGCAACCATTATCAGACATCTCAACCCATGCCCACATACAACATCATTGGCGACATTCACGGAAGGGACACCTGGAAAAGTCTCATTGACGACAACTGCATCAACGTCTTCATCGGAGACTACTTCGACCCCTACCTAGACTTCACTATCGAGGAGTTGGAGCGGAATTTCATGGAGCTCGTTGAATACAAAAGGAAGCACAGGAAAAACACGGTGCTCCTGTACGGCAACCACGACATGGACTACCTTCCCGGCATCCCCGAATACAACAGCCGCTATGACGAGGAAAACGCTTTCTGGATACAGCAACTGTTTACCGCCTCGGAATGGCTTTTCCACGGGGTCGCTTACGCCATAGGTGACAATTACCTGGTCACCCACGCAGGGGTAACCAATGAATGGAAACAGACCTACCTGCCAGGGGTAAGGAGCATCCGCCCGGCCAACATGGCCAAGGCCATCAACAGCCTTTGGAAAAAGGACAAGCGCCCCTTCACCTTCTCGCCCAACTCCAACAGATTCGACCACTACGGCGAGGACACACGCCATTCACCCCTCTGGGTGCGTCCCGGATCGCTGTGTTTTGACAACCTGTACAAAGGGACCACGGTCAAACAGATTGTCGGCCATACAAGGGTGAAGAAAATCTGTGAGGTGGCAGGGGTGATCCTGGTGGACTGCCTGGACATGTTGGAACAGTCTTACAAGGTGACATGTTCATAGTTCCGGCATCCGCATCCCATTACCGAATCCGGCAAGCCTTTTGTCTCTACTGGGACGCTTTCATCCAAAAGGCGGCAACATGACCAGCTTTCACATGAAAACTCACCAGAACCAGCGCTTTCACACCGGAAAGCAGGCGGTTTTGCAATTCAATCACAATGGTATGCAAATAATGGTTACTTCTGCAACCATATTGCAATATACCGATGATTGGATTTCAATTAGTTATTTAAAAAATCAACGGAAATATATTGCTTTGTAATAGGTATCAAACGGGCGGAAACGTCAAAAAAAACAAGTTTCCGCCCGCTATATTTCCCACTAACTCACTGTTTAGCTCACTACAACCTTTCTATACAGCATCTCATACTTCGAAGATGCATGATCGATACACATCTCGTACTCAGAAATACCCTTCTGACAAGCTATTTCATGTAAGTGTTTCTTATCGCTTTCCGAGATATTAACTCCATAATAAATAGCAACGGGTTTATATGGAATTTCGGTACAGCTATCCTTTAGATAATCCCTTTGTGAATAGTCAACAAGGCGCCACTCTTTTTCATATTCCCATTGAGGAGCCTTATGGATGGCACATTTAGCATGAGAAAACATGTCGGGATTCTTAGAATTAATACCAATCAGCTTTAGAAAAGACCAACCCATATAAGAAGATGCATCGTATCGTTCTGCATCATAAATCACCGGATATAATCCCCAATTCACATATTCCGAAAACAAAGTTGGACGCATATTATACTCTAAAGCAAATCCTTTATGATTATTTGCATAATGACTCCACATCGTCAGGGATTGAACTGTTTCGCAAAAACAAGCAATTGTAACAAACTTTTTACATTGCGCAGCAAGCCACGGAAAACCGAGGTCAATTAGCTTTAAAATCTGATCCCTGTAACTGTCAATCGAGGGTTTAATCTCTTCAAGATTTGTCGTTAAAACTCTTTCTTTATAGTATTCAGCGCTTCCATCCGGTAGAACTTGCTTAATTGATTCAGGAAAAACATTACCTTGTTCTAAATAATGTTTGAATTGCAACATGGTATCAAAAGAAAGAATTGTATTAGCTGCATCTTTTATTTGGTCAATATCATATCTCACTAATGTATCATAAGGATCATTGAATAAATCTGCAGTAACAGCATAGATCTTGTCTTTCTCAAAAGCCTTTATTTGTTGTTCGTTGCAAATCCTATATCGAAATAGACTATTTGGCATCATAGACACCAAAGCTTCTGATATTGGAAGAACTTTGGCTTTTATCTCTTCTCGCGCCGTTCCTTCTGGAATCACTAGAGATTGAAGTCTTTTTGCAAATTCAATTCTATTCATATAATCATTATTTCGTTCTTATCTTATGGGACATTAATGGGACATTCTTATGGGTCATGAAAAAAGATTAATTCCCTTGACAAAACAAAGAACCACGAATAATGGTTTCACTATTTGCCAATACGTCTCCAATAACCATTCTTTCTACCTTTTTCTCTAACAATCAACTTTTTAGCAATCAAAATAACAAGGTCGCGTTGGATGGTTTTACGGCTCACACCAAATGCTCCAGCAAGTGCAGTTGTATTTAACGGAACATTTAATGGGACATTTAATGGGACATCCCCGTCTATGACTTGAAGGATCTGACGTTGTCTATCCGTCAAATCTTTATATTGGTCTTTTTCAATAATTTCATCAACGTCCATGTTCTCAACCATGTCTGTCCGACAGGGTATATCAATGAGGAAGAAAGAACGCTCCTCATCTGTTTCGATGGTGGCGAGAGGAGAGCCGTTACCGCGAAGCTCGTCCTGAATAGTTGGGATGCCCGTGGCACGACCTTCGGTGAGATCCAGCTCTTTAAGGCAGTCACCAAGTCGAACATTCCTGTATCGACGGGATCGTAATGACTTGGCTCGACGTATGGCTTCCATGCTGATGGAGTGGTCAGGGCCTCCTAAGTTGAAGATGGTGATTCGGTCTGGTTCAACAGTGATTTCAATGGGCGCATACTCGCGGTAATCACGATGATAAAAAGCATTGACAACAGCTTCCTCAATGGCTTGGTAGGGATAGTTGTACGACTTGTCGGAATGTTCGTCATCCTTGGGCTTGACAATATGCTTCCGTATGACCATGAGACGAAGATAATGCAGCGTGTCATTGATCATATTTGGCACAGAGCCATGAATAATTGGAGCTTCAAACATATTGTTGGGATTGCGTTCACGGCCTTCTGGGAAAAAGACGATCTCAACCTGAGTCTTTGGAAAGAATTTCTCGGGATGGTCGCAGAACATCATAGCAGCAATATTCTTGATATAACGGCGTTCAACCGGACCTTCAAGCATATTCATCTGTTCGAGAGCATCCATCATGTTGCTGCCGGAAAGATCTTGATTTTTGAGCTTGCTGCCAACATCAACAAAGAAATCACGCATTAGGCCCGAAGATAGGTCGTCCAACTTGATATCAGGATTCGGACGGTCATCAAAAGGAACATGAGAAGCTAAACCTCGCAATTCTTCAAGAACTTCGCCCTTTGCCTCAACGGTATTACTTCCATTACGCACATAACAGGTCGGCTTTTTCAGTTTCGCATTAACATCAGAGGGAATGGCATAGGGACGATTGACTCCAGACGGCACCCAGATGGCAAGAATATGCTTCCCATCTACTTCTTCAACTGATGGCCGGGGCATATAATATGGCTCAAACATGTTGTTGAAGTCAATCATCTTGCGTTGAATGGAGTCGATTTCGGTAAGCGACAAACCAGCAACAGGCCTTACGGGCACGCCATCAACGGCCTCAACGCCCACAAGAATATAGCCACCGCCAATATCCTCGATGTCATTAGCGAAAGCACAGATGGATCGATAAATGGCTGTTGGGTTCCAGCCTTTCTTAAACTCAATGCGGTCAGATTCGACCTTTCGTTTATTAAGCAGGTCATTGATATCGGTAAGCAGAGCCATAGTAGCAAATGTTGGATATTGAGTGCAAAGATAAAGAAAGTTTTCTGCAGATGGTCAATAGCAAAAAATTGCCAAAGCTATTTCTTTCTCAAATCTCATCGACAAAATCGCAAAACTACTCTTCAGCGCAGGTCGGAACATGGGAAGTGATATCTACGATTTCCCAACCACACTCTATCATTTTTTGAATAGCTTCATCATCCCATTGCTCCTTTCGTGATGCAAGACATAGCAGATGCGTTGGTCTTGAGAAGCCAACGTACATCATTTTAATAGCTTCCTTTACATGTACACCAGTATAATTGTGCCCTTGTTTATACAACGGATTAGGAAGTTTTCTTTTAGATTTTAAGTGGTCTGTTTCATAATGACCTTCATACCAAGTTTCAACATACATTGTGGCGCAATGGGTTTGCCCTTTAGCAGAATGAACGGTTCCTATTTTTATAGGAATTTGGTTGTCGTTTTCGACTTGTGCAATTGCATCAGGAATGGTCGAAGGTGAATCCAGATAGTTTTCAATTGCTTCATTCATATCAATATCAAACAAAGGTACTAAAACATTAACTATATAGGATTTAAGAACACCATGAGCCTTTGAGATTTGAGTCTTTTTAATGCAAAGAGTTGTGTTATACAAAGCCAGAAGGTATTCGTGCTTAATATCAATAGTTTCAAGATATGAAACAAGGCTGTGAGGGGTGAAATCTCTTTGATAATCGCCAAAGTCTTGTTTGATCTTTGCCGCACGAAGAAAAGAACAAATTGAATCCTCCAGACATCTTTTCACTTTTTTGGCATCATTCGTTCGTTGCGCCAACTTAAGATAGTCATTCAACACTAAGCCATTTGAGGACTCATTGTTCGTTTTTTTATAATCAGAGAAAATGTCTTCCAAATGATATTGTGAGTATCCTTTGGCTTTGGCTTCTGCATTCCACCCAAGGATATGGAATCCAAACTTGTTTCCTTCTACAACGTTGTGTAAATCATACTTCACGATTAAGTCTACAAACACACTTTTTAATTGTTGTACGCTCAATTCATTGTATAGAACAAGATGAGGTTTGATTTTTGTTTCTCTTTCACTTATTACATTAAAGACAGGTTCACCCTTTTCATTGTTGCGTTCTAAAGTAAAGCCATCAACAACTTCTGCAATCTCTTTACTCAATCTCAATGATTTATTAATTGTAATTGGATTTCGAGGCTTCCAACTGCAATTAGCTGAGACTGTTGAATAGATGGATTGATTGGGGTCTCCGATTCGTTGCAAACACACTTTTTTGCTGTTGAAGATTGCATCTATCAAATCCAATTGGTGATTTTGCAAATCTTGTGTTTCGTCAACAAACACAAACGGAAAACGAAGTTGTAATAATTCAATGATAGAAGGGCAGCTGGTTAAGTATTTGTTCGCCAAAAAATAGCAATCGTCATAATGAAGAATACCATCCTTTAAAAGAGCCTTCTTCATTGAAAAATAATAATTTGTTATCGTTTCTTTTGCTGTTTGCGCAGTATTATTGTTGTTCCATTTTTTCGGAGCATCATATGAAAAAGGATCGCCTTTGATACTATTTGCTAAATACACTTTACCCTGCTCGTCAATGGAGAATCTGATCTCTTTATATCTATCAGGATATTTGTTTTTAAAATAAAGCAATGCATTGTCCCTACTAAAATGATCTTGACAATAAGCATACGCTTTTCGGACATACTGTTCAACACTGATAGAATCAATATTTCTTAGATAGCATGACTTATAGAACGGAATTGCCAGGAATCTGTCAACAAATTCTTGAATTGTGCATACAGCATTAGGATAATCAAACAGTTGAGGGGCAATATTTTTCAACTTGCTTTTGATTTCATCTACGGCGGCATTTGTGTGTGACAAAACCAAAACGCCTTTCCCTTTCTCTATTGGCATTTGTTTTGCCAAACAATAAAGCTTTGCCTGTAAAGCTGTTGTTTTGCCACTACCAGGAACTGCCATCAGATCCAATGTGTCGAGTGATTTGATGAAAGCGATTCTTTCATCATCGAAATGACAACCATCGGGGAGTAAAATCCGTTCCGCTTCTTCTATATGAAAATCTTCAACGATCATGAATTGCAAGCATGGTCTATGGCATCAATTAAATAATGGATATATGAATCATTAGGTTGTATGGTGGGTCTGTTTTGATCAATTAAAATAGAAAGCTCGTTTGCCACTCTAACTTTATCTAATGGATTCGAAGCATTAGGGAGCAAATTGTCTCTTAATTTACGCTTAAACAAGTTGTCATTCCAGTTGCCTTGTTCGTTTTTTTTAAACTCTGGAGTACCGGAATGAACTATAGATACAGCTTCTTTGAACAAAGTACCCAACGAAGAAGAGTTGAACAAGCACCATTCGAGCGTCCATTCTTTTGTCAGGAACAACTTGATATTGTCATAATTATCACACTCCAATTCTTCGCTTTTCTTTCGTCTCTTATCTGCTTCTTCTATATTGTTGAAATTAAAGTAATCATCTGGGCGGACATCCAAATCAGACACAATGGCAACAGGGTATTTCATTACCGTCCCATCAACAGGCATAAATATCCGAGCAAAATGCAGATAAGCTGTTGAACCAACATTGACAATAGAAACTTCATTTTCTGTCAAATCCTTTCCTATCACCTTTGCAATAGAGGGGATTAGTATTTCTTCAGCCCAACCTTCGACAAGAATAATACCCTTGGCGAAGAACAAATTGGATTTGGTCACATCAAGAAAATGCTGGAGAAATGTATAATCTTTGCTTTTTAATTTGGTAGCACCTGGACATAGGGAATAGACGCTGTCACCACGACAAAGAATCACATTGATGGTCGAATCATTTGAGATGTTTATTTTTGATGCAAGATTGGGGCTGTGGGTCGTGATAATGAATTGCACATCTTTTTGTCCTTGTATAGCTTCAATTACCTTCATTTGAGCTTGAGGATGAAGATGGGCTTCTAACTCCTCAACCAAGCAAGCCTTTAATCCCGAATGATTATTCTCGTCCAAATGTAATAACTCGGCAGCCATGAACAATCGATTCATGGTTCCCAATCCCAGTTTTGGTTGGTTTTGAAGGTCTAATGAGATTTTTTCCAAAATGCTTTTTATTGATGGATTGGAAATAACAAGCTTTGATGAAGTTTCATCCGAAATAAACTTCTTCAAATACCTATCAATCACATCTTTAACCTGCTCCTTATGGCTTTTCTCTCCATCTATTTTATTTTCATCATTGAACCATTCCTCTATTTCCCTGTTTGCCTTTGAAATAATTTTTTCAAATTCGTGATCTTCATCTTCTTTTTTCTGAAATAGCGTATGAGCCAATAGTATTTGAGAAATCCTTGAACCTCTTTTGGCCGTCATCTCTTCATCAGCATCCCGTAAGGGCTTCAAGTAGGTTGTTTTTAGGTATTCTTTCGCATCGTATGACAAAGGAGAGCCGTCTGCATCCATTCCTGCACAAACATCTGTTTGGCGAATTCCAGGCTTAGTTCTTTTAGCTGAAAACACGATGCGCAAAAATGGTGTTTTAGCACCATCCATTTCTCCCCATCCCAACCATTCAATGAAATGAGAGGCCTCATCATTTGATAATCCCCGAATTATTATTTCAATTCGAAATGTTGGCGCTTTCGCCAGATAAAAATCATCATCTTCAATTCTGTATCCATCATAGGCGTGGGTTTTCAGTACCAATCTGATTGCGTCTATTATTGCGGTTTTCCCTGAATCGTTTTCTCCGATAAGCACATTCATTTGGGGCTTAAAGTTGATGGTGGCATGTGGCTTTGTATTGTCAATGCTGAAGTCGGGACATCCATATTTTCTGAAGTTCCAGAGCCTTAGTTGTGAAATATACATATCTTGATAATTTGTTGCAAAAATAACGAATAAATCAGAAAATAACTATTAAAATGAAGTCGTTACAAACAGCAATTTCACATGCTATCTAGCTTAATAATACTATTTCAAAGATTAGGTTCTGGCAACGTACCGAAAAACAGAACGTACACTCGGCCAACATTATGTTTCTTCCAACTAATAACATAGTTAAATCAAGGTGGAAAACACCAGAAAAAGGGGTGTTTTCCGTAGGGAAGATCGTTGCGGCGCCCAATCACTGGGAACCCTTGTAAATAGACGGAATTCCGTGAAATTTGATAAAAAAATAAGTTAACCTGGCTTAAAAATGGAATACACTCATTCCCAATACATTACAAAGTATTTTCTCTAGTACTGTTCTTCCTGAAAAAACGCACCAAACTATGTTCAAATTTAGGTTAACTTATGTTTCCATTTAAGTTTATATTTTTACTTATTTGAACACAAAAAAGGCCGTTAGTTAACCTAACGACCTCTTTAATTTATTGATAATCAGTTGATTATCAGATCAATACTCATCTTCGTGGAAAAAGAAATCATCCTTAGTGGGATAGTCTGGCCACAAATCTTCAATGCGATCATAAACTTCTCCCTCGTCTTCAATCTCCTGAAGATTCTCTATCACTTCCTGAGGCGCACCCGTGCGCAATGCCCAGTCTAAGAGCTCATCACGCGTCGCTGGCCATGGGGCATCCTCCAATTTCGAGGCTAACTCTAATGTCCAATACATACTATTTCGGTTTTGAATTTGAGGCTGCAAAAATACAGCTTATCTTTTATTTGTCAAGTACTTTTTGAAAAAAATTATTATTACCTATCTCTTTGAATCCCAACAGTTTTCATCCCGACTCAACAAAAAGTCGAAATATCTCGCCAAAACAAAAAAATAATCCGACAACCGATTCAAATAACGCAAGTCAATCTTATCAACCGACTCCACAGCATTCAAACGCCAACCCTGACGCTCCGCCCTGCGACATACCGTGCGACATACATGACTTACCGACGAACGCATGTTACCTCCCGGAATCACAAACGAACGCAACACCGGCAACTCCGCATTCATCACGTCAATCTCATGCTCCAAAAACTTCACGTCGTCCTCACTCAACTCAGGAATCATCTTGCTCACCTCCGACTCCCGGTCCAAAGCAAAATGCGACTCCAACGTGAACAACTTCTTCTGGATCTCTCCCAACGTCACCCGAATCTCCTCCGTGACCCCCTCCAAGTCATAAAGCACACCAATGACCGAACTCAACTCATCCACCGTGCCATACGCCTCCACCCGATCATCATACTTCGGCACACGCTTCCCACCAATCAACGAGGTGGTACCAGCATCGCCCGTCTTCGTATAAGTAATGTTCTTCTCCATTCTTACTTCTTTCTTCTGTCTTCTAAACCTTCAACACAAAACTCTGCTTCTCCATGCCCTCTCGGAAAAAAACCATCCCGGCATGGTAAAAGTCAATCGTTAATGTGACCTCCGGATGCGTACAAAAGACGTTCCACAATTCCTCAGCCGACTTATTGTCATGAATCCCCTCAAACACAAATACCGTGTCCTCACTCCGATGCTCCAGACAATACCGCAACTCATCCTCGATAACCACACGCTCCACGTTGACCATACCCAGGTTATTCAAAGTGTCAACAAACTCACCGCTGCAAGCCACCTTCACCCGTGAATGAGGATTGCCCAAGGCAAACGCCGCAGCATTCATCGCCGTGACCTTACCAAAAAGGGTCACCTCATCCTGCTCATAATACGCAGCATAACGATAGAAAAAACGGGCTAACTTACGACGACTCTTCAAGATATGCCTCTTCTTATCAACCGTCCTTCCTACCCTGACCACCAAGTCATAATCCACATTGGAACGCTGATGCTCCCGGATCACCTTGGTATAAAGCTCATAAACGAAAGGAGAATGAATATGATACTCATTCCTTCGCTTCAGACGATATATCAACCTTCGGCCAATCATCATTCATACTGGGCTTTCTGAACATAGAACACCGTCCTATTCGGATTGCGAAGGATGGCATTATGCAAGATCTGACAACCGTGAATCAAAAAACGGTCGCCATACCAACGCAATATCCCCGCATAATACTCGTCCTCAAAACTGTCCGCCCCATTCAGGAAATCCAACTTCACCGTATGCTGGTCCAAAAGCTGACTGCCATCCTTGTCGAACACCTCATAACGGAGCTTGTTGCGGCTTGGACTGACTACGACCAACTCGTCGTGGGCCACGGCCTCCACCGAATGTGGAACCAGTTGATCACTCAAGTCGTTCTCAAAACGGACCGAGGTCTGCCACTGCAACTCACCATCGTCGTCAAAAGACATCAAGATCTCACTGAAGAAGTCATAACCGTCGAAAACCGTGTAATAGGTGGGATAACTGCCATAAAAGCCATACCCCATGCGGGTTTCAGTGTGATAGATGGGTTCGAAGGCCTCCGCCGCAAACACTCTTTGATCTCCGAAACGTACCAGTCGAGGCGTCAAAAACTGAAAGGCAATCTCTCCTCGCTCCTTTTTCTTACCACGCTGCATCCTGAGCAGCTCCTCCCTGACCCGAAGGCGATCTGAAGCCGTCAAAGCGTTCTCGATGTCGGGAAGGTTCTTGAAGAGATAGGTCTTGGTCTTCATGCCACCAGAGGCGAATTTAATCCAGACCACCCCAACAGCAATCCTGTTGAAGTCTTCCGTGACTCCCTCCAGACTCACCTTCTTTCCACTCTCACGTTCCAAGGTGGAATACACCATCAGATCATTCGAGGCATCAAAGGCAAAGCACATCCTTCCCAAAACGGCGTTTTCACCATTCTCGAAACGATGTGTCTCCAAAAGCCTGCCCTCACGCGAATACACCAAGAACGTTGTCGCCTTGTAATGCTTTTCAACATATTCGCGAGCAGCCACCACAAAGGCCTTTCTCTCGGGAACGGCAGTGGCTTGGAACAAGATGAAGTCGTTGCCGACGTTCGGGGCAATGACCCGATGCTGATGGTTACCCAAGTCGTAATGCATCAGCATTCCGCCCCCCGATTTGGAATTTGTTACAACAAGCAACCCATTGTCAACCAATGCAATGGACAACAAAGAGGAACGTTCGGGAAGACTGGCATGGATAGTACTGAACGACTGCTCATAACGATTATAGGCAACGACAATGAAAGGGATGGAGTCGGATCGGGAGCTTTTCTCATTGAGGAACACAAAAGCCGCCCATTGCGATGAGCTTTTGGAGTCGAAGAAGCTGAACTTTGCTGGCAATGAGATCTGTTCCGTTTGTAGCTCATAGAGGCAACTGTCAAGACTGACGAAATTCCACAAATGGTTCTTGCTCTCATCAGTCTGGTCGGTTTCATAAACCATCATTCCGCCGTCCTCATGAAATGACTCGAAATGACAGCCTTGGTTCTTTCCCCAACGGGTCACCTCATAACGCGAAGTCTCCATCTGCTGGGAGTATCCCTGGCAGATGGAGAACAAGGCAATTATGAGAAATATCTTTTTCAACGTTTAGAATTTGACAAAACGAGCCACTTCTTTAGAGCCATCGGCATAGATGACACTCAGGAAGTAGATGCCGTTTTCGAGGGTGGCGACATTCATCGAAGAGGTGCCGGCACTCATGCGGGACTCAGAGATTCTACGTCCGCTGAGGTCAAACACCGTCACCTGTGCCTGCTGGCTCAGTTCGAAACGGATGGCGTCAGTGGCAGGATTCGGTTTGACGTTGATGCTCTTGGCAGCTTGCTCAGCGACACCGGTAGGCGAGCTGGCAGTAATCATCACGTCATCGACTTGCCAAGCAGCAGCAACATTGTCAGAGCTAGTATAAACAAAGGCGATGTAGAAATGCTCTCCAACTTCACCCTTGATATTGTACTCTCCTGAAGAAACCCATTCATAGTTTGAAGTTGACCAATCAAAAAGGTCAGTCAACTCAGTCCATTCAAAGTCGCTGGGCTCGCTGACGCCATCGTAATCGGAGGAGACCATCAAACGAAGATCATCTCCTTCATAGCTCTTGGCCGTTCTGAATTTCAGGCTAATCGTGGCATAGTTGCCATTCAACTGTGGGCTGATCAACCAATCCTCATTCTGATGGGCGGCTTGGTTAGCATAGCCATTAATATAAGCGTAGCTATTGCCTTGATAGGTGGCTGGATGCCAATCCTGATCACCATACACATTATAGGCAGTGAACACACCGAGGTCGGATTCAAAGGACTCATTGAGCAATACATAAACATCTTCGGTTTGGGCATTGGTTGTTGGATAACCACTGCTGGTCTTGTAGTCGATATTGGATCCACTGTTGGTGTACGGGAAGATAGCAAAGTTATAGGTGGTGTTACCGTCCAAGTTAGAGAAGACCGCGGTCTGAACGCCATAGGCAACGTTGTGAGCCATATCGCCATCAGCTACCGGGACACCGTCCGTGGGAACAGTAATCGTACCCGTGGAGCAAACCACCAGATATTTTGAAGGAAGTTGAGCACCAGTGGCATCAGTCCAAGAAAGCGTAATCTCATTCTTATGCACTGTGGCGGTGAAGTTGGTGGGATAGTTGCTCGGTTCAGGATCGGGTTCGGAAGTACCGCCAGCCTTGAAGAAACAAACGCGGGTATCGACACTGGAGGTGCTGGCATAGCAGCTAAACAGCGGCGTACCATTGTTAGGGTTGTAACGCATGTTGTTGCGTTCGTTATCGCCTTGGGAAATCACCTCGGCAGTGCCATCGGCATTGAAGGTGATTTGCCACTCGCCATTGGCATTGTTGTTCGCTTGGGTCTTCAACTGATTGCTGCTGCTGCTCGAAGCATACAGATAGCCCCCAGCAAGAGCATCGTAGAGTGTCCAAGCTCCAGTGGATCCACCAAGGGTTAACTCGTAAGGATCTGACTGGTTGCTCGCGTCAGTGGCCACTGTTGCCGTAACAGCATCACCCGATGACTCAACAACGACAGCATGACGGTTGTTAGTTTTTTGATAACTCATCGCATAAGCAGTGCCATCTTCATCGTATCCGACAATGAGGTACTGAGCATCTGCTTCAAGACCTGCGGCCGTGGTGACCTTCGTATAGGTCTTCTGTGCATAGCCGGCAGCCGAAATAGCCACCAGTGCAAATAACATTAGGATTGAAAGTAAATTTCTTTTCATGGTAATTTGTTTTATTTTGACATAAATTGACAATCTCTTCCCTGCAAAAATAACAAAAAAATGATAGGTAAGTCAAAAATCTTGCACCTGCTCCACTGCTTTGATTTCCGGAATGGATTTTTTCATGACGCTTTCGATGCCGTTCTTGAGAGTCATGGTGCTATATGGGCAGCTACCACAGGCTCCCGTAAGCTCAACCATGACGACCATGTCATCGGTGAGCTCCACAAAGTTTACGTCACCGCCATCCTGCTGCAGGTAAGGACGCACTTGCTCAAGAATATTTTTTACCCGTTTCTCAATTTGCTCTTTCATGTCTTGTTGAGTTTAAGCGTTGATAATAGCCTGAGCGATACCGTCAAAGGCCTTCGCCACTGGCGAGTCACCATCCAACGCAAGAGGCGTGCCATTGTCACCACTCTCGGCGATTTTTTCCACCATCGGAATCTGACCCAGCAACTTGGTACCAAGCCGGTCGGCAAACTCCTGGCCCATGTCCTTGCCAAAGATGTAATACTTCTTCTCAGGCATGTCTGAAGGAGTGAAATAAGCCATGTTCTCGACTAATCCATAGATTGGGATCTGCAAGGCCTCTTCCTTGAACATCATGGCAGCGCGAAGCACATCGGCAAAAGCCACCTTCTGCGGCGTCGTCACGATAACCGCACCCGACACCTTGAACTGCTGAGCCAAAGTGAGCTGGATGTCACCCGTCCCAGGAGGCATATCCACCACCAACCAGTCGAGTTCACCCCAAAGGGCGTCGTTCATCAGCTGGTTAAGGGCGCTGGTAGCCATAGGTCCACGCCAAATCAAAGGGCGGTCAGTATCAACAAAAAAGCCAATGGAAAGCAGCTTGATGCCATAACGCTCCACGGGAACCATCACCGACTTGCCGTCTTTCTCGAAACAAGCTGGCTGCTCATATTCTGCGCCAAACATCATCGGCACCGAAGGGCCATAAATGTCGGCGTCAATGAGGCCAACTCGCTGGTTGGCACGCGCCAAAGCGACTGCCAAATTGGCAGCCACCGTTGACTTACCTACACCACCCTTGCCCGAAGCTACAGCTATGATGTGCTTCACCTTCGACAAAGCCTTCTCTTCAGGCTTCACCTTGATGTCTATGTTGATATCGCCAAACACCTCTTTCAAAGTGCGATTGGCAGCATTCACTAAAATATCATTTTTCGGGTCGTCTTGTTGCTCCACAATCAAGTCGAAACGGATGCCATCTTCTCTAACCATCAGGTTATCAACCATATTCAAGTTGATGATATTATCTCCCTTGGGGAAGTAGATGACATCTTTCAGTACTTCAATAACATTTTCTTTGTTTAACATGATAACGAATTTTGGGATTACAAAGATACGATTTTTCAGGCACAATGACGCCTTATCGAAGAATCTTTTGGAAGGCCATGCGTTCGGTGCCATCGTCAATCAAGATGATGCCGCAATAATGGTAGCCACGTTTCTCCAAACCATGGCGCAGAATGACATTAGCCGTATGGGTGTCGATACGGATGTTGTCTGCCACCGCCTCACAATAATCCATCACCGCTGTAAAAATGCCATGCGAATCAGGGGTACTGGCGATGCGATGCACTACATGATAGGGAGCTTCGTCCAACCATTGCCCTTCATAGATGACATTGTATGTCGGATCAGGTCCAGGGAGCAAAGCAAAAGTGGCCACAATGGCTCCATTCTCATCCTCAACGACATGGCTTCCCCCCAACTCGATGTCTTTACGGAACTTCTCCGCGGGCGGATAACCGTCAGGCCACTGATACACATTACCGTAACTCCTCATGATCTCTCTGGCCTGGTCGCGAAGATGCAGCATCACAGGCAGGTCGTCCAACGTTGATTTACGGATGGTGTAACTCATCATTGTGTAAAGTTACAAGCGCTCCTCCACCCACTTACGGGCATTCACGAAGGCCTCAATCCAAGGACTGACCTCATCACCTTTGCGCTCGTCGGGGTAGAAAGCCCACTGCCAGGGCAGGAAAGCACGCTCCAAGTGAGGCATCATGGCCAGATGGCGACCGTTGTTGGAACAGATTCCAGCCACCGACCAATCGCTGCCGTTGGGATTGCCCGGGTATTTTTCCTGTCCGTAGCTCATCACAATCTTGTACTTGTCGCGGTAATAGGGGAAGTAGAACTTGCCCTCACCATGGGCCACCCAAACACCGAGACGACGACCCGAAAGCGACTTCAGCATCACACTCTCGTTCTGGGCAATCTCCACTGTCAGGAAAGCCGACTCAAACTTGTGCGAGTCGTTGTGTTTCATGACTGGATGCTCTTCATGGTCAGGATAAAGCAAACCGAGCTCCATCATCAGCTGGCAGCCATTGCAAACACCCAAACTCAAGGTGTCCTCACGGGCGTAAAAATCGTCCAAGGCTTTCTTGGCCTTCTCGTTGTAGAGGAAAGCTCCAGCCCATCCTTTGGCCGAACCCAACACGTCGGAGTTGGAGAACCCTCCTACAAAAACAATCATATTCACGTCCTTCAAGTCCTCACGACCGCTGCTCAAGTCAGTCATGGTCACGTCCTTCACATCGAAACCAGCCAAGTAAAGGGCATAAGCCATCTCACGGTCGCATTGGCAACCCTTCTCTCGGATGATAGCCGCCTGGACACCTGATTTCTTACGACGTTTCATACTGATACCCAAATCTTTAGCCTTTCCTGTAAAGTCATGGCCAAAGCTATAGTGGAGGTATTGTTTCTTGTAGTTTTCATAACGTTCCATGGCTTTGCGTTCGCCACTCTGCTTGCGGTCAAGCAGGTACGACGACTTGAACCAAACGTCACGGAGCGCGTCAATCTCGAAGAGATGATCATGACCTGCATGATGCAGAGTGATACGGCGTTTCTGGCATGGTTTTCCGATGACCTTGAAACTGACGCCCAATTGGCGGAGGCGTTTCTTGGCCTCACCATCGCCAGCCACTTGGATGACCACCGACGGCTTCTCACAGAACAGCACAGCGGTCAAGTCTTCTTTGTCGAAATCCTTAAAGTTCAGCTCCATGCCAAACTCAGTGTTGGCAAAGTTCATCTCCAGCAAAGTGGTAATCAAACCACCCGCTGACACGTCATGTCCAGCAAGGATCAGTTCCTCGTCGATCAAGGTCTGGATGGCGTTGAAGGCCTTCTTAAAATAGGCTGGGCTCTTCACGTCGGGGGTATATTGTCCGATGGCATCGATGGCTTGGGCAAAGCTGCTGCCACCGAGCTCGAAACCGTCTTTGGAGAAATCGATGTAGAGCAATTCAGAATCCAAGCGACCTTTCATCACCGGACGGACGGTCTGACGGATGTTGCTCACCTCGCCCACGGCCGAAACGATGACGGTGCCTGGGGCGACCACTTTCTGACCTTGGGGATACTTTTGTGTCATTGAGAGCGAGTCCTTGCCCGTAGGCACATTGATACCCAAGGCAATGCAATAGTCGCTCAAGGCTTTGACGGCTTGATAAAGGCGAGCGGTCTCTCCTTCCTGCTTGGCAGGCCACATCCAGTTAGCGCTCAACGACACGCCCGAAAGATGGCCGTCGATGGGAGCCCATACGAGGTTGGTCAAGGCCTCGGAGACCGAAAGCCGTGAACCTGCCGCAGGGTCAATCAAAGCAGGAATGGAGGCATGACCCAAAGCGGTGGCAATGCCACGAGTGCCGGTGAAATCAAGGGAACTGATGCCTAGGTTGCTCAACGGAAGCTGAATCTCGCCCACGCATTGCTGCTGAGCCACACGACCTGTGACAGAACGATCCACCTTGTTGGTGAGCCAATCCTTGCACGCAACGGCTTCCAGTTGAAGCACCTTGTTCAGGTATTTATGGAAATCTCTCTTAGTATAGCTAATCTTCTTGAAATGATAGGGTTTGGAACTATCGTGAAGCACTGTCTTTGGCGCACTTCCAAAGAAGTCAGACAGTGCCAAGTCGATGGGAGCCTCACCGTTCTTGCGAACGAAACGCAGACGTTCGTCACCGGTCACCTCTCCCACCTCGTAGTACGGGGCGCGTTCCCTTTCGGCAGTCTTGCGGACCAGCTCCAGATCTTTTTTCTTCACCAACAGGCCCATGCGCTCTTGCGACTCGTTGCCGATGATTTCTTTGTCCGAAAGCGTAGGGTCACCAACGGGCAAGTTATCGACATACACTACACCGCCTGCATCTTCAATCAGCTCAGAGAGGCAGTTCAGGTGGCCTCCAGCACCATGGTCGTGGATGCTCCTGATGGGATTCTTATCCATCTCGGCCATGGCACGAATCACGTTACTGACACGCTTCTGCATCTCAGGGTTGGCACGTTGCACCGCATTGAGCTCAATGGCGTTGCTGTATTGTCCTGTATCGACGCTCGACACTGCACCGCCGCCCATTCCGATACGATAGTTGTCGCCACCCAGCACCACGATGACATCACCCGGTTCCGGTTCCAGTTTCTTGGCGTCTTGTTTCTTGGCGAAGCCGATGCCGCCTGCAAGCATGATGACCTTGTCGTAGCCCAAGGTCTCCTTTTCCTGATGTTCGAACGTCAGCACACTGCCGTTAATCAAGGGTTGTCCAAACTTGTTTCCGAAGTCGGAGGCACCATTTGAAGCCTTGATCAAGATCTCTTCAGGAGTCTGATACAACCATTTACGGGGCTCAACGCCCTGTTCCCAACTGCGGCCGCTCTCGGTGCGCGGATAGGAGGTCATATAGACCGCTGTTCCCGCCAGGGGAAGGCTGCCTTGACCCCCAGCCAGACGGTCACGAATCTCGCCACCCGTGCCAGTAGCCGCACCGTTGAATGGTTCCACCGTGGTGGGGAAGTTATGAGTCTCCGCCTTGAGGGAGAGAATCGTATCGATATTCTTAATCTGGAAATAATCCGCCTCGCACTGTCCTTTCGGGGCAAACTGCTCCACCTTGGGACCAAGGATGAAAGCTACGTTGTCCTTATAGGCCGACACAATCTTGTTCGGGTTTGAGGTGGAAGTCTTCTTAATCAACGCAAACAAGGAACTTCCCATCTTCTTTCCATCGATGATGAAGGTGCCGTTGAAGATCTTATGCCTACAGTGCTCCGAGTTCACTTGCGCAAAACCATAAACCTCACTATCGGTCAGCGGCCTTCCGATCTTTTCAGCGATCCCTTTCAGGTATTCCACCTCTTCGTCACTGAGAGCAAGGCCCTCCTTCTCATTATACGTCGCGATATCTTCTATCGACTTCAGGGGTTCAGGCTTGCGGTTCACGGTGAACACTTTCTGGTCCAGGTTATGGTACATAGCCTGAAGCATGGGATCGTATGGAGCATCCATCGAGGCTACTTCATGGAATTCCTCGATGCGTAAGATGCCTTCAACACCCATGTTTTGAGCGATTTCCACCGCATTGGTACTCCAAGGGGTAATCATCTCGCGACGGGGGCCGACAAAATACCCTTTTACGGTCTTTGTCTTAACCAAATCGGCCTTGCCGAATAACCATGAAAGACGGGAAAGATGTTCAGAGGTAAGCTCTGATACTGCATCAACAGCTATAACACGTTGATTACCAGATAAAAAGAAGCATATCATGATTGCGTTTCTTTTGCAATTAATATGCTTGCAAAGTTAAAAAATAATGTTGGATTATTGACCACCTAAAGGCATGAAAATCTCGGTCAATTGACCAAGATTTTCGCACGGCCCGCTGAACGGCCATCCCTGAACAGCTGTAAAAGGTAGCAACCTGGTTTCAAATCACGGGGCAGGTCACAGGTGTTGGACTGAGGTTTCAACTCCATACGCGCCAATATTCGACCGCTAAGGTCGCCGACCACGAGTTGGTCAAAATCCAAGGCGGTGCTGAACCGCAGCGTGCCGCCCTGCTGCACAGGGTTAGGATACACAGCCAATGGGGTTTCATCACAAAGCACCACTACGCTCCAATTCGGGTCCCAGATCATGTCGGCATATTCTGGATAATCGACAAAGGGATTACGGTTGTATTGGTAATCGTTATAGATGGCATTGTTGCGGTCGATCTCCTTTTGGCTCACGGGATCCAACTTGTTCCAGCGAAGCAGCATAGCCATGGCCCAAGGCTTGATCTCCGACTTGTCAGTCATGGGTGATGACTTCCAAGAACCATCCTCGCTATAGTACCTGACACTCATGTAGAAATAGGCGCGGGCAAAGTCGCCCTTGTATTCATCGATAGGCTCAAATACCGTCCCGGAATAACCTGGGGTCTTGCAAGGACCCAACTTTGAACCGTTTTTGAAAGTAGTTCCCGAACTCACTTCGCCATAAGGATTGTTGCCTCGGTCATGGTTCACCTGGCAATCCGTTGGAAAAATGTGATGCAAGTCAGTGCGAGGTGTGGACTGCTCGCTGAACCAGCTTTGCGGCCAAGAGTGTTCGCGATTGTAACATGTGCCCTCGACATTATTGCAGCCGCCACTGCCGCATTGGTCCATACCTAGATAGTAAACGTAAGGCGACGTGCCTCCAGGAATGTCGGAATACATGTCCCACACCACGCCATCGCCTTTGTTGTCAGTGCTCCAGAAAGCATTCCAGAGCTGAGAATATGAGATGGTAGTATGGTTTTTGATAATCTCGTGAAGAGCCACCTTAAGCCGGTCGCCCGTTAGGCCATTAGCAGCGTCATAGTATCCAATGGGTTGGGCCATTACCCGAAGACCCACAAAGAGGAAAAGAAATAGGACAAGCTGTCGTTTCATGAGTATTTCAGATTAAATCAGTAAATAGATAGAGGATGGCTATGATGAAAATAAACACCGCACCCGAAAACTCAATGAAACTCGTGCTACGAAGCATTTTAGGGGTGTATTGGATGCGGACAGCGTAAGAAGCCCATAGGAATGCTGCTATGGCAATGAACAGGAAATACCAGTTGCCAAACGGCAGGAAGCCTTCACCACAAACACCCATCAGCAGGGTGTTCATGCCAGCCAGGATTCCCAAAAGGAGGAAACCCCAATTGGAGGTGAAGGCATACAACCGTTTGGCTTTCAGCACTTTCATGGAATCAACTATCATCTTGACAGACACAATGAGCATAATGGCAAAGACCAAATATGGCAGAAGGTCGCCAAACATATAGTCAATCATGGTGCCAATCAGATAGCCCACAAAAGCCATCAAGGCTTGAGTGGCTGCAAAGACCAACGCCACCAGCAGACGCCTTCCGGAAGTGCTCTCCCCCTTGGGCTCCAAGCCTACGGCAAGAGGCACTACACTGGTGGTCAGTGCCAACAGATAGACGATTCCGATGATGATTGCTGAAGTTGACATCTTATCCCAGTCTCTTGAACTGACAGGTGAAATGGCGCATCAGCTCAGCTTCCCAGGTAATCTCAAGACCGCGCTTGATCTCGTTGCGACGGTCATAAACATTCTTCAAGGCAGCAGCAATCACGTCCATGTGATTGTTTGTATAGACGCGGCGCGGGATGCACAGACGCACGAAGTCGTTGCCACCGAAGCGGTTTTGGCGAGTCACCGGGTCACGGTCGGCCAACACATAACCGATTTCGCAGGCACGGATGCCGGCTTCGAGATACAGCTCGCAGGTCAGCGTCTGAGCCGGGAACTCTTCCTTCGGGATCTGGGTCAACACCTTGTCAGCGTCAACGAAGATGGCGTGACCACCGGCAGGGCGCTGATAAGGAATGCCGTACTCGTCGAGTTTCTTGGCAAGATAATGCACTTGTTTGATACGGGTCTCGACCATGTCGAATTCGATGTTTTCTTTCAGACCGACAGCCAAAGCGTCCATGTCACGGCCGTTCATACCGCCATAGGTGAGGAATCCCTCGAAGGGGATGCAGAACAGCTTGGCACCTTCGTACCAGTCTTTCTTGTTGGTGGCGATGAATCCGCCCATGTTGACGAGACCGTCCTTCTTGGCACTCATGGTCATCGAGTCAGCATAGCTGAACATCTCCAAGGCGATTTCCTTCAAAGTCTTGTCAGCATAGCCTTCCTCACGGGTCTTGATGAAGTAAGCGTTCTCAATGAAACGGGCGCTGTCGATGTTAACCGGGACACCGTATTTGTGGCAGAGTTCGCAGGTCTCACGGATGTTCTTCATGCTCACAGGCTGACCGCCAACGGTGTTGTTGGTGACAGTGAGGACCATGAACGGCACGTTGCCCTTGTTCTCTTCCAACACCTTCTCGAGTTTCTCGAGGCTGACATTGCCTTTGAAGGGGACTTCAAGTTGGGTATCGTAAGCCTCAGGAACGGTGACGTCGATGGCAAAAGCCTTACGGCTCTCGATATGGCCCTTGGTGGTGTCGAAGTGAGCGTTGCCCGGCACGACCATACCCGGCTTCACCAAATAGGAGAACAGCACGTTCTCGGCGGCACGGCCTTGGTGAGTAGGGATAACATACTCGAAACCAGTAAGTTCAGTGATAGTGTCCTTCATGTGATAGAACGAACGAGCACCGCCGTAGCTCTCATCACCCATCATCATCGCTCCCCATTGACGGTCACTCATGGCACCCGTTCCAGAGTCTGTCAACAGGTCAATATAGACGTAGTCACTCTTCAACATAAAGACATTTTGGTGGGCTTCGTTGAGCCATTTCTCGCGTTGTTCGCGGGTGGATTTCTTAATGGGTTCAACCATCTTGATTTTCCACGCTTCTGCAAATGGTAATTCCATAATTTTATTATTTAAAGATTCAAATATTTAAAAATTAACGTTATCTTTTGGGGGAAGAAAAAAAGAACATCTATTTCCAAGCAAGAGCTCAGAAACGGTCACGTTCTTTGACGTTGAGATAAATCGCTTTGCCGAAAGCCATACGCATGAGGAGATGCTTTCAAAAATCGGTCAAAGATACGAAGATTTTCTGAATAACAAGAAGATTTGTTTTTTTGTAGCGTACTAAAAAGGCGCTGAACATATTTTATTTGGATGAACTATTTTTTCCTATCTTTGAAAGTTCAAATCAACAAACAGAATTATCATCATGTTCAAATTCAAATCACTGTTATTAGCTAATCTCTTGCTGTTGGGCTTTGCCGTCCACGCCCAAGAAGATCAAGAGCAACTTGTTGGTGCCAACTGCACAAGCATACAAGTTGGCAAGAAAGCCTCTGCCGACGGATCAGTCATCACCTCACACACTTGCGACGGACGTTACCGCACCTGGATGCGCTGGGAGCCCGCTGCTGACCATGAAAAGGGTGAGATGCACAAAGTCTATAAAGGCACCATGCACACTGAAGATCCCTTTGATAACCGAGGCGTCGAACTCGCTGGCGAGATCCCTCAGGTAGCACATACCTACGCCTATCTCAACACGGCTTACCCTTGTCTCAATGAGAAACAACTCGCCATCGGTGAAACCACCTTCTCCGGGCCCGATACCTTAGTCAATAAAAAAGGCATGTTCCTGATTGAGGAACTTGAACGAGTAGCCCTGATGCGCTGCGACAATGCCCGTGACGCCATCCAACTCATCGGTCAACTGGTCAAGGACTATGGTTACGGCGATGGAGGCGAATGCATCACCATTGCCGACAAAAACGAGGTCTGGCAGATGGAAATCCTCGGTGAGGGTCCCGACAAAATCGGTGGCGTATGGGCCGCCAAACGCATCCCTGACGACGAGGTGGGCGTCAGCGCCAACATCGCGCGCATCGGCAAACTCGAACGCAAGAGCAAGGACTTTTACTGCTCCGACAACTGCGAGGCCGTGGCCAAGAAATACGGACTTTGGGACGGCAAAGGCGACTTCGTGTTCTGGAAGGCCTTCCGCGCCGAATATGGAGGCGGCAAAAACTACAGCGACCGCGAGTTCTTCATCCTCAGCCAATTGGCTCCATCACTTAACCTCAATCGTGACATGGAAGAGCTGCCCTTCTCGGTAAAACCCGAAGTCACGGTCGATGTCCAAAAGGTGATGGAACTCTTCAAGAGCACCTACGAAGGCACTGACATGGACATGACCCGAAACATCAAGATGGTGAGCAAGAAGCGCCAAGATGACGGCACCGTGGTCAGCGACACCATTATCAGTCCCATCGCCAACCCTTGGATGAACGGAACCATGCAGAACACCTTGAACTTCCTTGCCCCTGGAACCGTCAACTTCCAACGTACTGTCGCCGTGGCCTGGAGTTCCTACCATCATATCATCCAATGCCGTAGTTGGATGCCAGATGAGATTGGCGCCATCTGCTGGATGGCCTGCGACAACCCTGGACAGAGCCCTCGCATCCCCATCTTCTCTGGCTCCACCACCCTGCCTGAAGGATTCGACAAATGCGGACAGCTCCGCTACCGGCCTGAATCGTGGATCTGGGACTACCGCCGTGCTAACAAACTCGCCACCGTAATGTGGGGCCGCACCAAACAGACCCTTCTCGGCAACACACTTCGCTATGAAGAAAAAGCCCTGGAAGAGATCCCCACCATCGAAAAGAAAGCCCAAGCCCTACTCAACGAAGGCAAAAAAGCCGAAGCCACCAAGGTGCTTAACCAATACACCAAAGACTTCGCCGCTGCCACACGCCAAACTTGGAAAGAAATGGAAGAACAGTTCTGGTATTGGTTTAGTATGGGGTTTTAAAGAAGTAAGAAGTAAGAAGCAAGAAGGGGGAAAAACGAAAGGGGATGGCTCAAATGAGCCATCCCCTTTCAATCATTCTGTCTTCTGACTTCTGCCTTCTATTAGTAGAACAACACTCTGTTGTCCTCGATCTTGGCGTTGTTCTTCAGGGCGTTGTAAACACCATTGTTCAACACCTTGTTGTTGAATTGAGAAGTCTTGTCTCTCAACACCGTGCTGTAATCGGTGGTAGCAGCGGGCTGTTGGAACTTCACGTTCTTGACAACGAAAGCAGATGAGTTACCGGCGATAGGGCCAACCACTTCACCTTCCTTCATACCAAGGATAGTACCGATGACATCAGCTTCAACGCCGAAGTTGCCCAACACACGTGAATCGAGGTTGACATCGGCAACGCTAGTGCTTTCAGCACCGAGTTCGCTGACCATGCGGTCGTAATCGGTACCACAAGCCTTCATCTTTTCCAAAGCAATCTCACCTTTCTTCTTGTTGAGGATCTGATACTTCGACTGTTCAATCACTTTCTCCAAAGGAGCGTAGCCTTCAGGAACGATGTCAGTCAAAGCAGCCACTACGAACATATCGTCGAGTTCGAAGATGGAGGAGACATCACCTTTTTGAGTCTTGTCATCGAAAGCCCAACGGACAATCTGACGAGGATTCTCAATACCAGTGATCTGATAGGTCGAGGCAGTCAAACGAGGCATGGTGCGCTTGGTCAGGTTCTGCGCTTCAATAGCAGCGTTGAATTGATCATAGGTGCGGTTCTCGGTGACGAACTTGTTAGCCACAGCGAAGATGTCCTGATAGGTCTTGGTGCTGGCGGTGACGTCATGTTTCAACACGGCCAAGCGGGCCTTGGGTTGCATCTCAGTCTTGCCGGTAACCTTGATGACATGGAATCCGAAAGGAGTCTCCACGACGCCAATCTGACCCACGGGGTTCTTCATCACGAACTCGTTGAACTCAGGAACCATCATGCCATCAGTGAACCAATCCAGGTCACCACCTTTTTCAGCAGAACCCTTGTCGGAAGAGAACTGGGTAGCCAGCTCAGCAAACAACTCAGTCTTTTTGACATTCTTTCTCAGCACGTTAGCCAAGCTATCGGCCACGGCCTGAGCTCTTTCCTTGGTGGTGACAGTGTCCTCGCTACGGAGAGCGCCCATGTAAGGGATGAGGATGTGGCTGGCTTTCAGTGAGTCAGCACGGTTTTGCATATCAACGATACGAACCAAGTTATAGGCATTGTCTTCAAAGTAAGGACCATAAACGAAGCCAGGCTGGTTGCCGGCATCGAAGATCACGTTCTCGATGGAGGCGGGCACATCGGCACGACCCATCCAAGTGCTGTCATAACGTTGGTCGGAATTGGCGTTGACGAAGCTGGCCACGTTGTCAGTGTTGGTGAAGTCATTCTTCATCTCGGTGACAATCTTCATAGCCTCTTGGTTATCCTCAACGGAGGGCTTAATGTCAAAGACCACGTATTCGATTCCACGGGTAGCATCGGTCTCAAAACGATACTTGTTGTCCTCGTAGAACTTCTTGTTGTCCTGATCGGTCACAACCACTGTTGAGTCAGGGATGTTGGTATAACGCAGAGCAACGACATCGGCGGTTGCGGTGAGGTTCTTGTTCTCGTAATACTTCTGAGCCAACTTGGCGGGCACAAAGTACGAAGCCTTAATCAGGTTGTTGAACTTGGTCTCCAAACGGTTGTCTTTGATGGCATTCTCGAATTCGACCCATTGGTTACGGTTCTCAATTGGGTATTGGTCGAGATTCTGCATATAGTTCAGCATGGCATCCCTGTTGAAGCTACCGTTGGCATCGGTAAAGCTTTGGACGACCCACTGGTGAGGATCATCACCCACAAACTGATCATAAAGCTCATCAGGGGAAACATTCATGCCGATAGCGTCATATTCCTTGGTCATGAGATGTTCCTTGATCATCTGGTCGAGGGTGCTATTGTAAACACTATACGTCTGTGATGAGGTAAGGTTGTTACCTGCATTCCTCTTCATGTTTTCCAGATTCTTGTTCTTTAAATCCTCAAAGTCCTTGTAAGGAATCTTCTCGCCATCAATCACAGCCACGTTGTACTCGCGGTGTCTGCCCGTGCTCTGGAAAAGGTCCTGAAGGACAAATGCCAACAAGGCAAGTCCAATGATTGCAATCAACAATCCTGAACGTCTTCTGATTTTTTCAATTGCTGCCATAATGCTTATTTATTAATATCTATTTTTATCCAAAATTTGAGCCTGCAAATTTAGTAAAAGGATTTCAATCTACGAAAAAAAGTGTGAAAACTTTCTTTTTTTCCATTATTGCATCCGTTTCAACTCCACTTCCTCAAGCTTCATATCAGTGGCTTTCAGTACTTTAACTCGATAATTCCCTATGGTAAGTTCGTCTCCCGTTTCAGGAATGTTCTCATAATAATGCAAAATCATCCCCGCCAAGGTCTCGTAATCGTCGGAAACAGGAAGGTCCAAATCGTAAGTCTCGTTGAGATAATCGATTTCAAGACGGGCAGAGAACACATACGTGTCTTCCTTAAGAACCTTCTCAGTCTCTTCTTCCTCGTCATATTCGTCCTCGATCTCACCGAAGATCTCCTCGATGACATCCTCCATGGAGACAATTCCCGAAGTGCCACCAAACTCATCCACAACTACAGCAATGCCTTGGTGTTTTTGAATGAAATGCTTCAGCAAGCGGTCAGCGGTATAGGTCTCCGGGAAGAAATCGATGGAACGCAAAAGGTCGGCTGCAGTGACTTTCTTCCTATGAGCCAGAGCCTCAACGACATCATTCAGATGGATATAGCCCACGATGTTGTCGATGTTATCTTTATAGACAATCAACTTGGAGTGTTTAGTCTCCTCAAATCGGTCTTTCAACACATGGAGGTCGTCGGTAATCTTCACCGATTCGATTTCATTGCGGGGGCCCATGCACTCGCGAAGCTTGACCTGTCCGAAATCCATCGCATTCTGGAACAGCTGTATCTCCTGCTGAACATCTTCATCAGCCTCGGCCTGATCGGCAAAACCAGTGATGTAATCGTCGAAATCAACCGTGCTGATCTTGTATTCCTGTTGGTCCATCTTCATCCTGAAAAACACACGGATGATGAGGTAGGCGATGCCTGAATAGATGAGCGTCAAGGGATAAAGAAGATAGAAGCATACCACTGTCGGGAAAGCGAAGAAAGAGAGGATGGCGTTGGGGTTGATACGGAAGAGTAGCTTAGGAAGGAACTCAGCCACAACGAGGACTAGCAGAGTGGAGAGGATGGACTGGATCAGCAGGATGGCAAACTCCAACTCCAACGACTCGGGGAGCATCCACAACGCCACGGGGCGAAGAATCCTCGCCATGGCGATGCCGTAAATAATGTTGGCAATGTTGTTACCGATGAGTAAGGAGGTGATGAAATGGGACTGATGCCGGAAAAACAGGCTCATCACCTTGGCCGAGAACTTGTTTTTCTTCAGATCGACCTCCAGCTGAAGACGGTTGGTGCTGTTAAATGCAATCTCAAGCCCGGAACACAGCGCCGAAAAGAACAAAGTGATTGCAACAATAATCCAGTCGTTCATCATTTATCCTCCTCGACCTCGAACGTCGCTTGTCCGTTATATATAGTGTATTCTTCAAAATCTTCCGATGAGACCAGGCTGTCGCCCGTGATATCCTTGTCGGGCATGATGATTCTGACCTTCGATCGGGTATAAATCATTTTGGTTTGTTGATACCAATAAAGTTTCTCCGAAGTCAACTTCTGTCCTCGTTGAAGGTTTTCCACCACCACATTTCCAATGGCTTCAACCATCTTTCCGTTGTCACGATGCACGCCATAGTCGGCGCTGATCTCCGAAGTCACCCGATGGTTTTTGTCGAAGATTGAAGCTTTGAAGCCTTGTGGGAATTCAAGGAAGCTGGAGTCGTTGCCTTGGCGAACCATGACGGGGGCCTTAAGCTCCAACTGAACGATGCCGGAGTCGCTCCGATAGAACACGATATCGTATGCTACCACGCCCGAGAGGGTATCGTCAGAGGCCAGCTGTTGGATGACTGAAGTGGGGTTCCCACACGAAAACAACATCACAGCCATCAAGGCTGTGATGTTGTGTATGAGAAATCTTGTCGTCCGATGCGACTTCACTTCCTTGGTTTTCAACGCTAGGGTTATTTAGAGGCTCTGATAGTTGTGGCCTCACCAATCCAGCCACCGACCGTATAAGACTGTCCTTCAGCATAATCGTTGAAGAAGATGGTCTCGGTTGAGGGGAAGTGCTGTCTGTAGGAAGCGGCCAAACCATTGGCGCGGCTTGCTACCGAAGGATCGATATTGGCTGCCTTGACGAACTTATCGACAGCGGCCCAGTAGGCTTCCTTACCACCGAACTTACTGTCGGACATGCTGTTGGCTGACTGGGCGTAGGCCAAACCTATGATGATGTAAGGTTCACCAGCGGTCGGGTCAACGGCAGCGGCACGACGGGCGGCATCACGGCACTTGGTGTAGCTATAAGTGTTCAGGTAGCAGTAAGCCAAGTTTCTATAAGCTCTGTAAACGCGGTCGTTGTTAGAGGAAGAAGCTGCCTCCTCGAAGTATTTGGCTGCCTCGCTGTTTTTGCCATCCTTGAAGTACTTGATACCGATGTTGTAAGCAGATTCGGGGCTGGGTGCCATTTCGTGCAGTTTGACACTGGCTTCGAGGAAGAGCTTTGAGTCGGTGCAGTCTTTTTTGTCGAGGATAGTGGTGATGCGTTTCAGAAGTTCGATATCCTCCGGTGTCTCAGCCATCTTGGCAGTGAACACTTTGATAAGGTCGTCGCAAGAAGCATAAGGTTGGAAGAGGTTGTCGATGTTGTTCTTCACACCCTTGTTGATGTTGATGTTCTTCTCATTCTTCTCGATCTGCTTGTCAAATCCGCTGACACCTTCGGAGTCACCCGTTTCTTCAGCGTTGGCACGAGCTTCAAGAAGTTGAGCCTCGGTCTCAGCAAGCACCTTGATGTTGTCGTCAAGCACTTCGGAGAGTTCTTGATAGACATTGATGATGGTCATCTTCTCTTCCTTGCCATTGTTGACCATGTCGATGGTAGCCTTGAAGTATGCATCGATATAAGCGCCTTGCAACTGAGAGGCATCGAGGGCCACGGCATCCTTAAGAATGTTGTACACCTCTTCGTAGCGGTTCTTGTTATAGGTATAAACCAAGAGGCCTTTTCTACCCATGATGCTGGACACCTGAGAAGCTCCAGTCTTGGGATCGGTCGGGAAATACTTGGCTCTCGTATCCATCAACATGCAAATGGTATCGATGTACGCATCCTTGTTCTTGGAATCGGTGCGGATGAGGTAATCGAGGATCTTCTCACCATTGGTATAGGTGTATTGGCTAGCACGAGGGCAGGTAAGGAACACCTCACGCCAGGCGGAGATCATCTCAGCACTAACGGCATCCGCTGCGAACTTGGCAGCCTCCCATTGTTTGTAATACTCACGATAGATCGAGAGTTTGGTGACGCAATTCACACTGTCAGCACCGTACTTGGATTCTGATGCAGGATCTTGTGCGGAAACGCTGAGGGCCATTCCTAAAGCAACAGCCAATAACACAATTCTTCTTGTTTTCATCTCTATTGATTATTAATGGTTAAACTTTCTTTAATTATACTTTCTCTTGACGAACCACCGTTCGAATATGGAGATTCCCACGGTGAGCTTTACATAATTTTCTTGGATGAGGTTAGCAGATTTCGTGCCACATTTTCCGAGCTCCAGTCCAAGGTTCACCCTCGACTGCGAACGAGGCATAGGCAACGTCATTCCAGCCGATACACCTATTTTATTAATTGAGGTCCCGTTGATATTGAGATAGGTCTGCTCATAAAATCCGCCCAAGCGATAGGAAACTCTTGTCCAATAGTTGGAGATGGAGGTGGACGATGGGATGTATTCGCCTCCCACGGCCACACTCCAAGAGTCTTGCAAGGGATCGCTGACTCCATTCTTAGCAAAGGAGCTCCAGTCGGCCCAGTTGAAATCGACGCCCAAGGTCCACCGATTGTTTTTCTGAAGTGAAACACCAACGCCAAAAGCATGAGGAAGAGTATAACTGGCGTTTTTATCTTTCTCAAAAACGATGGTATCAATCACATATTCTACGGAATTCTCCTCGTTGATTCCAGCTTCGACAGAACGGACATAAAGGGTTTGGCTTCCTCTCAGGTTGATTTTTTGATTGTAGGTAACACCGACCCCGAGGGTAAAATCATTACCCAGTTGACCTTGATACATGATGCCATAATCGAACATGAACGAACTGATCATCACATCGCGACTGCGGCGAGAGCATATAATAAAGGTGGAATCGGGATAGCTGAGAGTAGTTGTTGACTTGCTATCGCCAAACACGTAATTGACGTTGGCACCAACAGAGAGATGCTTGCCCAAGCGGAAGGCATTGCCGAGGAACACCTGATTCAGACCTCCTTCACCTTGGAAGGCCTGTTCGTACTTGCCCAAAACTTCGTTGTTGAATGTGGTGACCACGTTATAGCCCACTGCACTGTAGGGTTGGGCTCCAAGGGCTACTTTCCACCAACGAGTGGGCGCAAATCCCATGGCCACATAGTCGAACGAGGCGCAACTTGCATTCTCCGACAGCGCAGAAGTGCTGAACGTGGAAGATTTCGCATAGATGCCCGCATCAAACAAAAAAGCCAAGGTGTCGATCATCGCATAAGAAGCGGGATTAGCAGCGTTGAGCATGTTCTTGCCGGACATTGCATTGGCCACACCGCCCATACCCTTCAGCTGCGCATTCATGGTTTTGTTCCGCACCTGCCCCAATCCAAACATGGAATAAGGGGAATCCAAATCTGCCTGAGCGAAGGTAACCCCCGTCATCATTACGATAAGTGCGGTCAATATCAGTCGATTAAGAAAAAACTTCTTCATTACTATTATTTTCGGGGTGCAAAGTTCTGAAAAAAAACTGAAATTTTTAGAAAAAATTGTTGCTAATTCCAAAAAAAGCTGTACCTTTGCAAGCGCAAACAATGGGGTACCATAGCTCAGTTGGTAGAGCAACGGACTGAAAATCCGTGTGTCGCTGGTTCAATTCCCGCTGGTACCACCCCTTAAGCCGGGCGAAAGTCCGGCTTTTGTTTTTTCTGCAATCAGCTTGGTATCCAACGATTTCATGCATTTGAAATGACCCCTAGGACAACGGTCGTATCCCAGTTTGTCGCAGGGCCGGCATCGCAAGGTCTTGTCCTCGATGATGACCGCAGGCTCCATTCCTTCTGGGAGGTAAGGATACATGCCAAACTCAGGCACCGTGTTACCCCAAACCGAAACGATACGTTTACGCAAAGCAGCGGCAATGTGCATCATTCCAGTGTCATTAGTAATCACGACATCCGCCAGCTTAAGCAACGATGCTGACTGACCCAGGGTGAGTTTACCACAGCTATTAAAAACGGAAAGTCCCACCGCATTCACAATAGCCTCACCCCTTGGAGCATCGTCGGGACCTCCCACCAAGATCACAGGACAACTTAACAACTGACATACCTCGACCGCCTTGTCGACCGGTAGAATCTTAGTGTTATGCTGTCCACCGACAACCATGGCGACAAAACCCTCATGGCACATTGCTGGCAGATCAGTGAACCGAATCTCATCCTTCTCTGCGATAAAGTAATCCAGTCCCTCGCCATCATTAGTGATCCCAAGTTTCTTCACCGCCCTGAAATAACGGTCCACAATATGCACCTCGGGCAGGCTCCCAATCTTCAATTTGGTATAAAGGAATTTCTGAAAGTCGAGTTTGGGGAAGGTCGATGATGGACAACGCAAGGAAAGACGGACTCGCCACGACCTCCAGTTGCGGTGAAGATCCACGACATAGTCGTACTTTTCTTCACGCAAACCAGGGAGGATCTTCTTGAGCTCGTCATCCATCACAATGACTTTGGCTACATAAGGGTTCTCTGCATAGATGGTCCGGAAAGCTGCTTTGGTGAGGACATGAATCTCGACATCAGGAAGCTGGCGATGCAAGCAACGGACGACAGGTGTTGTTAACACAATGTCACCGATGGAACTGAACCGAATGATGAGGATCTTTTTCAAAATAACGTCATTTGCGCAACAAAGATACTCAACTAATCGTTATTTTTGCCAAAATTATAAAAATGAAAAAATACCATAAGCTTTTGTTGTCCATTGCAAGCGGCTTGCTTCTATGGGCGGCCTGGCCATTACGCGGATGGGCAGCGTTGATTTTCGTCGCCTTGGTTCCCCTGCTCTATATTGAAGAACGCATCAGTAAGGGCGAGAAGGGGCATGTGCTATGGCTCTCGTTTCTCACCTTCTTGATCTGGAACGTATTGACAACCTGGTGGGTATGGAACGCCACCCCTGCAGCTATCCTTGCATGGATTCTCAATGCCTTGTTCATGGCTATTGTGTTCTGGGTTTTCCATTTCACCAAGACAAAACTCCACAACGATCGCATCGGCAACTTCCTGCTGATTCCGTATTGGATGGCTTTTGAGTTTTTGCACTACTACTGGGCAGCGAAGTGGCCATGGCTCAGTCTCGGCAACGTCTTTTCCACTTGCACCACTTGGGTACAATGGTACTCGGTGACAGGTGCAGCTGGCGGAACCTTATGGGTTTTGCTGGTCAACATCATGATTAACAACCTTGCCTGCTGCGAAAGGAAACGCGACAAAAAAGCCATACGTGTTTACTCGATAGCCACCATCCTGCTGTTAATCCTGCCCATCATCGGGAGCAAGATAGCCTATAACCATTACGAGGACAAGGGTACCGACACCGAGGTGATTGTAATCCAACAGAACTGCGACCCATGGAACGAGCAGTTTGACAAGCAATTTTACGATGCGGTAGTCCAGCGCAACGTCAATCTGGCCGAGAAGCTCGTCACCCCTAATACACGATTCGTTGTCAGCTCCGAATCGGCCATCGAGGAGGGTATCTGGCTCGACCGCTTGAAGGATGTCAGGGCTTTCGACATCCTCGGCACGTTCACTGAGCGACACCCCAACTGTTGTTTCGTTATCGGTGGATTCTCTTACGAATGGGTGCCTAAGGGGATGGAGGACGATTTCCCTGCTCGCCAAGTCGGCAACAGCGACCGTTATTACTATGCCCATAACACCGCTTGGCTCATCGACACCCTCAACGTACAGCACCGTAACAAGTCGAAGCTGACACCAGCGGTTGAGGCCATCCCTGAATGGATGGGGTTCCTGAAACACTTTAGCCTCACCGTAGGTATCGCGCGAGGTACGCTGAAAACCGATCCTTACCCACAAAACATGAGCTTCGACGGACACCAGGTAGGTGTGCCCATCTGCTATGAGTCGGCCTTTGGCGGCTATGTAAGTGAGTTTGCCAAGAAAGGTGCCGATCTGCTGTTCGTCATCACCAATGATGGTTGGTGGGGTGACACGCCAGGATACCGCCAACACTTCGAATTCTCAAAATTGCGTGCCATCGAGAACCGCCGTTGCGTGGCACGTTCAGCAAATACCGGAAAATCAGGTTTCTTCAACCAACGGGGCGACGTGATCCAAAGTACCGAGTATTGGAAAGAAGACGTCATCAAGGCTACATTGAAAGCAAATACCGAAAAAACCTTTTACACCAAACATGGTGACTATCTGTATCGGATTGCAATGTGGTTGACTTTCGGACTCTTGCTCGTCACCTTGGTAATCACTATAATGGGTCTATTTAAGAAAAAAACATGAATACGATCCAATTGTCACTAGGCCCCTTCCAAGGTATTACTGACGCTCCGTTCAGGAATGTCTTCAAGAAGCATTTCGGAGGCATTGACAAGTTCTACACCCCATTTTTTACAGGCATCCAAAAAGAACATGCGAAAAACCTGCAAGTAGAGGAAATCGACCCTCGTTTCAATGATGTAGAGACCCTCACGCCACAGATCCTGAGTACCGATGCTGAAGAGATTCTTCGTTTTGCAACGCAATGCAAAGCTTTGGGATACCAAGAGATCAACTTGAACATGGGTTGCCCTTTCCCAAGGGTGGCCAACAAGAAACGGGGCTGTGGACTCCTTCCCTACCCCGACAAAATCGAGGCGATGCTTAACAAAGTCTTCGAGAATATCGACCTACGGTTCAGCATCAAATGTCGTTTGGGCTATTTTGATCCCGATGAGATTGTTCCTGTCATCGAGATCTTCAACCAATATCCCTTGAGTGAGCTTATCATCCATCCGCGCATCGGAAAACAACTTTATAAAGGTGAAGCTGATGTGAAGCGGTTTAGCGAGCTGATTCCATTGATCAAAGCACCCCTCGTGTATAATGGCGATATCGTATCCGTAGAGAGTTTCGAGCGGATTCGTGAAGAGGTGAAACCCGTCAACCAATTCATGTTGGGACGAGGATTGTTGGGGAATCCCTTCTTGGCAGAGGAGATAGTGGATTGCCACGTCGCTCCGCTAAGCTCCGCTCCTCGCAATGACGAAGTCGAGAACGTCATTGCATGGGAAGAACAACCGAAGCAACCCGAAGGCTCTTCGACCGAAGGGAGAAAATCCAACCTGACACGCACCGAGCGCCTTTATGCGTACGTGGTTGACCTTTATGAAGAACGTTTGCGTCACGCCGGAGGCAGCCCCAAAGTGTTGGGCAGAATGAAGGAATTGTGGTCGTATCTAATGTATTCGTTTGACGAGCCACAAGATATATGGCGCAAGATCAAGAAAATCAATGCGTTGAAAGATTACGAAGACGCAGTAGAGGACGTTTTCAGAAAACACCAAATACTTTAGTCGATCAGAATCCGTCGTTATTTAATCCAATAAACGTAATTCTCCTTACGGGGTCGTGCCTCGGGATAGTCGCCTGCGGTATAGCCAAGGATACAATTGCCGATGCCCACATATTTGGTATCGTCAATGCCGAGGTCGCGCAAGATAGCCTTGCCTTCTTCCATTTCAAAAACTTCTTTGGCACGATGGATCCAACAAGAACCCAAACCTTTTGCGTGGCAAGCGTTAAGCAAATTGCCCATAACCAAAGAGCCGTCCTCTTTCCACGTCATGGCAGCGGTGGTGTCAGCCAACACGACCAACACCACAGGAGCGCCGTAGAACGGATCGCTGTCATTGTCTGGCCCGAAGACACTGGCGTTGAGTTTACTTAAACGGTCGCGCACCTCACGGTTAGTGACAGCAATGATAATGGGAGCCTGACGGTTCATACCTGTCGGGGCGTATGTTCCTGCCTTGCAAATTTCTTCAATCACCTCCATGGGAGGAACTTCGTCGGTATAGCTGCGCACGCTACGGCGTGTCAGCAAGTCGTTCATCGTAGTATTCATAACGGTTTCGTTTTTGTTTTCAATAGTATTGTCGTTGGCAGCTTTTTCGCCACAGCAGGAAGCCATCACCATAGCGATGGCGACGAGCAGGAACAGAGATATTCTTTTCATATTTTAATGAGTTATTAATTGGGAACAAAGTTATTAAAAAAACTATTGATGAAGAAATAAGTTAATAATATCCCGAATTCCCGTCTTTTTTTCTCGAAAAACAGGTGCAAACCTCAACTTTATTCTCTACTATCTATTATCTATCATACTGATTATCAATAATTAAGTATTATATATCCCTAAAACATCTCTACTCCTCAATACCTCTTGAGAAAATAGCGGATTTTCATTATACTTTTGTCGGTATGAAAATTCAAAACATCATGCCATGAAAAGTAAAACCCTGTTTCTCCTGATGACTTGCATCTCGTTGTCATTCTCTCTAATCGCCCAAAACGAAGTACCCGAAACTAAGAAAACCGAACCCGACAGCCTGAAGATGAAAACTGACAGCCTACTGATGACTGCTGACACTTTGCTACTGGAGGGTGTTTCCATCACTGCAGAGCGTCCTTTGTTCTCCGTTGATGGAGAGAAAACCCTGTATCAAGTCTCCGAAGATCCAACTATTCAGTCAGGAATGGCATCCGATGCCTTGCAGAACGCCCCTGGTGTAAGTGTGGATGTAGAAGGCAACATTACGTTACGGGGTGCTTCGAACGTAGAGATCTGGATCAACGACCAGCCCTCCCACCTCACGAAAGAGAATCTGAAGGCCTACATCCAGACCTTGCCTGCCAACACCATCGACCGCATCGAGGTCATCACCAATCCATCGGCCAAATGGGCTACCGACGCCGATGGCATCGTCAACATCGTGATGAACGGCAAGATCAAACGGAATGAGTTCCTGTGCTTCGGCACCAACATCTCCACGCAACCTTACGTAATGCCTTGGGCATCCTACGTCTGGAAAAACGACCGATGGACTGTGAACGCCTTCGTTAACAGCTATTTCTATCATGGCGATGCAAAATCAGAAAATCAAAGGAACCTATTCATCAAAGACGAAGACGGGGAATTCATCCCGACAAGCCAGACCCATAGCATTCGGTATGACAAGTACTTCACATACAGTCCAGGGGGCTCTTTCAACGTCACCTACACTCCCAATGAGAAGAACACCTTCGCGTTATGGCTAAACTGCTGGGACTCTTTTGGCCCTGTGGAAGGTACCACTGAACGGAAACGAACGGAATACTTGGAGCAAGCGGGCACCTATGAATATGTCTTTGTCGACCGCTCCTATACCAATTACTTGTTTTTCAGCTCGGGATTGTATTACCAGCACAAGTTCAATGAAGAAGGGCATAACCTGACCGTTCGTGCCAATGGCAACTGGAACCGCAACGCCGTGCCTTTGGAGGACCGCACCACATACACCCTTCCTTTACCACGAGAAGATGCTTTTCGCATGGACTACCTCATGTCAAACGTACCTTTATCGGCCAATATCGATTACAACCTCCCCTACTCGAAAAACGGAGAATTCAGCATGGGCCTCAATGGCAGCTGGGAGTCAAGTCTCACGCGAAATGACGTGGACACCTTGATTGGAGACACGTATGTGAAAGACCCGTTCATGAGCTACTGTTATCGTACCCAAGACCAAAAGCTGGGCGGTTATCTCATGGTACAGCATCGATTCGGCAACTTCACGTTGCAGCCTGGCATCAACTTGAGTTACTATCGAACCAACATCGTCTTTCCCGACATGCCTAATTATACTAACTATGATTTTGAAACGTATCATTATTTCAACATCACACCGTCGTTGCACCTCTCCTATCGCACCCCGTCGATGCACAATTTCAAGTTAAGCTATTCCAGAAGGGTCAACCCTCCCACGGCAAAACAACTCAGTCCGTTCAACATTTATGACGTCGAATCCTACCTCACGGGCAATCCCTATCTGGAACCCGTTTACACGCAAAATTTGGAAGCAAGTTGGACCAAATATTGGAACAACTTCGGGTCGGTGGGGTTGACGGGTTATTACAAAAGCAAGAAAAACGAGATTACCTCCATCAACGAGTCGGGGTTTCACGAGCATTATGGACGGGTGGTTCTCTTTTCGAGGCCGGTCAATGTGGGTCGTTCCTACATGACAGGGGGTGAATTCAACATGATGTACCGACCCAACGGGATGTTCAACCTGCGGTTCTATGCCAATGTATATGATTCCTATCTTGAGACCAATTATGGGGTATTGGATCAATGGGAAAAGAACGAGCTATGGTCATATAGTCTTCAGTTGACCGTTTGGGCCAAGCTATGGGATCGGCTGGAGATCCACGCCTCAGGCCATTATTCCTCTCCCGTGCAGCGTTTGTTCAACCAAGCCGGGGCCAACTATTCCATCGATTGCGGGATGCGCACCGATTTCTTCAACCACAAGCTCTCGGTGTTTGTCAATGGTTATGACCTATTCGGTCTGATGCGTTACAGCAACACCTACACCAACCCAATCTCAAGCGGCAGCTATTCCAGCAGGAGCAACAGCACCTATCTTTGCGCAGGGTTCACCTTACGTTTCGGCAATGTGGAGCTGGAGCAAGAGGCTCAGACTGCTGGAGAGATGGGAGGGAGGTGAAAGGTGAAAGGTGAAAGGTAAAAGGTGAAAAGTATCCCTAATGTCAGCACCTCGAAGAGGTGCTCTCTCAATAACCCCAGGTGAGCGAGCAAAGCGAGCGTAACCTGGGGAGGGAGGTGAGAGGTGAAAGGTGAAAGGTGAAAAGTATCCCTAATGTCAGCACCTCGAAGAGGTGCCCTCTCAATAACCCCAGGTGAGCGAGCAAAGCGAGCGTAACCTGGGGAGGGGGGAGGACGAGCACAGCGAGCGTAACCTGGGGAGGGGGAGGAAGAACACGGCGCCACCTGGGGAGAGACCAGCAGCACCTGGGGACTGAGACGGATCAACAAAAAACATCCTGGAGTGATGCGACATCATAAAAATAAACTATCTTTGTACCTGAAAAACATTACCATGCTTGAATTTCTCAACAAATCGAGATGCTGGATTGCCTTCGCGCTCATCGCGTTGTTGGCTGCCTGTAACGTAAAGTCCGACATGGACAATATGGAACGATTGGTGATGGAAATTGAAGGTAAATTCAACCGTGGAGAGGATATCTCGCAGGACACGGCCATCTTCCAGGCGAGGCATTATTTCAACCTTGGCGAAGATGTGGAGATGAAGACTTTGTCGGCACTTTACAGCGGATGCGTATATTGGCAGCAAAGCAATTACGACTCGGCTATGACGGCTTTGGACGAGGCAATCAACTTAGCCAAGTCGAGCGAGGACATCAAACTCATGGCCAAGGTTCAGGAGACCATTTCCACCCTTAACGGCGACTTGGACCGCAGTAGCGATGTGATTGCCACTTTCTTACGACGCAGGAAAATCCTTATCATCATCTCCTTTGCTTTGGTAGGTTTAGTAGCGTTTGTGTTTTTCCTGTTGTACCGCTCATCGCAGAAGAGGGCAACAATTGCAGAGCTGAATTTAAGCATTGCCGAATTGCAAAAGGAATCCGAGAACTTGGCCGAAATCAATCGTGAAAACCTATTCCAGCGGGCGATGATGATTTACAAGGTCTTCCTCATCGGGGAAAAGAAGGACATCGATAAAGAGACCTTTAACAAGGTGAAAACCAGCGTCTGCGGTAAGGATGCCGACACAGCTTACGAATCCATTTTCAATGCATATCAACAAGTCTATCCCGAAGTGGTGCAACGCCTCAAAGAGCATCAGCCCGCTTTGACTGAAAGTGAGTTCAAGGTCTGCATCCTTTCCATGATGCCTTTCAGCGTGAAAGAGGTAGCTGATGTTTTAAAAGTCTCCTCTGCCATGGTCGGCAAATGCCGGACGGGGATTCGGAAGAAATTAGGTATTACGGAGGCGAGAGGGGGTATTGAGACGTTGGTGGCAGGATTATAATTGCCCTTAAACAATATTCGAATATTGTTTTCTATGGAATTTTCCATATCAGAATATTGTTATTCTATCTAAAACCTGTAAACCAGCAGTCCTTTCAGCATCCAGTCGTGGAAGATGCCCCGATAATCAAGATCGGTTAGATATTCCGGGAGATCCTCGTGGTGGGCGTTGAAAGCATCGCGGCTGCGGAAATAGAACCGATTGTAGGTAAATTGCGTAGAGAAATAAACCCGTCCCATGGTGAGGCTGACCGCGGCACTTCCGATGTAATTGGGGACTGGATAGCACATTACCTTGGAGACATTCTCGCCCAAATTCATGTCATCGTCGTATTCGTAAGAAGTGGTTTTAAGGTAGTTGAACAAGGTGATTACCGGCATGGCGGTAAGGTTGACGGTAAGGTTGCGGAGTCCCTCGTCACGTGGCCCGACGGGATCTCTGTGCCATGGCACGAAATTGACCGAATAGCCGCCACCCAACGAGGCTTGCATGGTAGCAAAGCAATCCAGCAAATTGTAGCTATCCATTGCGGCTTCGTGGGAATTGTACAGGTCGCCTTGCGTGTAGCGCGCCGTCAACATCCACGAGCCTGCCGTACGCCGCTGCACCAGCCCCATCTTATAAGTTGCGGGGTACGCAAAGCGCTTGTTGTTGAAGACATAATAACCGTCAATAGTGAGACTCCTCAATGCTGCCATCTCACTAGAAACGAATTCATCGTGCAAATAAAGCTCATCGTCCTCTTCCCCTAGCGTTAATCCTGAGACGAATTGATTGGTGATTTTGAAGTAATTGAGGCGTACGCCCCACGACTTCCCTACGACGTTGAAAGCAAAAGAACGCTTTTTCGCGGCGCTCCGAGGCCCCACTTCGAGTCCGTAACCGAAACCAACGTTGCCATAACCGACTTCAAGGCCGATCTTCATGCAGAGGTTCTCGCTAAGATTGTAATATGAGGTGCCAGAAAGCGAGTTGTCGTCACCCATCAAGATTCCGAAGTTGACATCCACGTCGAAACCCGCCTTTTGTCCCGTAGTAAACAAGCCCAAAGAGAAACACGGTCTCGGCTGGTAAATGCAGGTCGTATCAACCACAGCGGGTTTGGTCAGAAAAGAATTGACTTTTTGCCAGAAAGTACGTTCCTGGGCTTGTATGCCAACTGCAGCAACAAAAAGGACTATGGTTAGTAAGTAACGTTTTCTCATGCTCAAATTTTAAACTATTGACGGTTTAACCTCATGATCTTCACCGGCTTTTCATTTCCTTGATAAAGCCGGCTGCACCAGTTGATCCTACCCGTGTCTTGGAAACCGCATTTCTCCATGACGCGGCCCGAGGCTGGATTATCCACAAAGAAGTCGGCCCAAAGGGTTTGGAAATGCTTAATGTTGAAGCAATAGTCGATCATGACTTGAAGTGCTTCCGAACAGAGACCATGATTCCAGTAGGGTTTGGCAATCCAGTAGCCCAACTCGGCATCGTCAGGGGCAATGTCGATGTTGCTTTCACCGTAGGCATAATAGCCCATGCAGCCGACAGGCTCACCCGTTTCTTTGAGTTCCAACGCCCAAGTATGACCGTTTGAGAAGATACTTCGAATCACTTGAAGGCTATCCTGAACGGATTGATGCGGTGGCCAGCCAGCACGAGGACCTACCTCGGGATCAGAGGCATATTTAAAAAGGACTTCGGCATCCTTATCAAACCAAGGGCGAAAACGAAGGCGTTTCGTTTCCAACAAATTACTCTCATCCAACAAACACTTTTGAAGTTCTTCGACCGTATCGGCAATCCTATTTCCTGCCAGCTGTTCACGGGTACGGTTGCCCCAGCTGACGGCAATGCCGTCGATGCTACCATTGGCGGCAGTCTGCATGTCAGTGTTGGAGTCACCTACCATGACCGCATCGGAAGGAGCACAGCCGGCCTTTGCCAAGACCGATGCCACAATCTCGGGTGCCGGCTTCATGGGATAACCCACCCTGTTGCCGAAGATAGCGACAAAAACGATGTCTGGAAAGAACTCATGGATAAGCCGCTCAGTACCTTCTTGAACTTTGTTGGATACGACAGCCAACTTGACTCCATGGGCATACAAGTCATCAAGCAAGGCTACAATGCCTGGGAAGGGACGCGTATGCTCGTCGATATGGGCTAGGTAAAACTCCTTGAATTCCGCCACGCAGGTCTCCAGAAAAGCATCGTCCAAGTCCATCGGAGAGAAGGCTTTACGGATCAAGTTACGGATGCCATGTCCCACCATCTTGCGGTATTGTTCCACAGTGTATTGGGGCATTCCATGGCGTTCCAAGATATAATTTACGGCATTGCCCAAGTCCTCAATGGTATCGAGAAGAGTGCCGTCCAAGTCGAAAATAACCAGTTTTTTCATCCGTTTATAACTTAAAAAAAAGGCGGCGGGCACGTCATTGCGAGGCCTAAGGCCGAAACAATCCAACCTGACCATTTTTGATCAAGCTGGATTGCTTCGCTGCGCTCGCAATGACGGCTATCGCGCGCCAATTCCTAGCAAATCAGAGGAGAATCATTCAAACGAGGCGATGGCCTTCTTGATGATCTCGATAGCTTCGCGAAGTTCGGCCTCGGTGATGACCAAGGGCGGAGCGAAGCGGATGATGTGCTGGTGGGTAGGCTTAGCCAGCAGGCCAAGGTCACGCATCTTCAGGCACACATCCCATGCTTCTTTGCCATCTTTAGGTTTGATGATCACGGCGTTGAGCAATCCTTTACCACGGACTTTCTCAATCATCGGACTCTTGATCTTGCCAATTTCTTCGCGGAAGATCTTACCGAGACGATCGGCGTTTTCCATCAAGTGCTCGTCCTTAATGACTTGCAGAGCAGCGATAGACACGCGGGCGGCGATGGGGTTGCCACCGAAGGTGGAGCCGTGCTCACCAGGTTTGATATTGAGCATGATGTCGTCGTCGGCCAAAACGCAGGACACTGGCACCACACCACCACCGAGGGCTTTACCCAGGATGAGGATGTCGGGGCGAACGCCTTCGTGGTCGCAGGCCAACATCTTACCTGTACGAGCGATACCGCACTGCACCTCATCAGCCATGAACAATACGTTGTGCTTCTTGCAGATGTCATAGCATTTCTTCAGATAGCCGTCATCCGGGACATACACACCAGCTTCGCCTTGGATAGGCTCCAGCAGGAAACCAGCGATTTCGTTGCCTTGTTCTTCAAGCACCTTCTCGAGAGCGTCAGCATCATTATAGGGGATACGGATGAAACCAGGGGTCATCGGGCCGTAGTTGGCATATGACTCGGGGTCGTTGCTCATGGTGATGATAGTAATGGTACGGCCGTGGAAGTTGCCTTCGCAGCAAACGATCTTCACCTTGTCGTTCGGGATACCCTTTTTAACTACACCCCAACGGCGAGCCAGCTTCAGGCCAGTCTCGTCAGCTTCGGCACCTGAGTTCATCGGCAACACTTTGTCGTAGCCGAAATATTCAGTGACATACTTCTCCCAAACGCCCAGAGCGTCGTTGAAGAAAGCGCGAGAGCTGAGGGTGAGACGGTTGGCTTGTTCTGTCATGGCCTTGATGATGGCCGGGTGGCAGTGACCTTGGTTGACTGCAGAATATGCGGACAGGAAGTCGAAATACTCTTTTCCTTCGACATCCCAAACCTTAGCGCCCTTGCCCTTGGCGAGGACGACTGGCAGCGGGTGATAGTTATGGGCACCGTACTTCTCTTCGAGGTCCATAGCCTGCTGTGATGACGTGATTTTTTCGATCATATCGATTTAAGATTTAAAGATTTGTTGATTCCATATTTGAGCGGCAAAGATAAGAAAAGTTTCATTGAAATCACATTGCCACATAATAATTAAAATCCTTTTCGTCGCCAATGGTGGTGCACTCGCCATGCCCCGAGAACACCGTGGTATCATCGGGCAAGGTGAACAACCGCGAACGAATGCTTTCGCACAAGGTCTCGTAATCGCCTCCGGTGAAGTCGGTGCGCCCGATGCTGCGACAGAAGAGCGCATCACCCGTGAACACCCATCCTTCCATGACGGCATAGAGGCTGATGCTACCCTGGGCATGACCCGGCGTGCATAGAACCTCCAAAGTACTGTTGCCCACATGAATCACCTCGTCATCTTCTAAGAAAACATCTGGCATTTCATCCTCGTTCTTCCAAATCATCCCAAAATAAGGAGCCTGGCGTCTGGAACGAATGAGATCCTTCTGGATATCGGCGTGGGCGGCCACCTTGATGCCATAACGTTGCTTGACCGCCTTGTTGCCCACCGTATGATCCACATGGCCATGAGTATTGATGGCCAGGATAGGCTTCAGCTGATGGCTGTCGATGAAGCCAAAGAGTTGATCCTCTTCTCCTGGGGTGGAGCAACCGGGGTCGATGATAACGCACTCGCGAGTGTCATCATAAATAATATAGGTATTCTCAGAAAACGGATTGAAAACGAACGATTCGATCTTGAGCATGATACAATGATGAAAGGTTTATTTGTTGAATTGTTGGGCAAAAATAGCGATAATTCCCTATCTTTGTGCGCTTAATTCGGAGAAAAAATGATATCGAGAACGATGCGATGCCTACGTCTGCTGCTGTTGGTCCTGCTGACAGGTGTCGTTTCGTTGTCCCACGCCCAGTTTTACAATGGCATGAGCATGGAGTTCGGCAAGAACCGTGTGCAATGGAAGGACTTTCATTGGTCTTACTACCGATATGATAGCTTCGATGTCTATTATTACCAAGGAGGTGACGACTTGGCCAACTACGTGATGCAATATGCCAAGAAAGAGATCCCACGCATGGAAAGCAAGTTTGGGCACCATTTCGGGAGCAAAGTGCAGTTCTTGGTGTTCAACAGTTTGGGCGACCTGAAGCAAAGCAACCTCAACAACGACGAAGATGAGTCTGGCAATACCGGCGGTGTCACCAAGATCATTGGATCGAAGGTGTTCCTTTATTTCAATGGCAACTACATGGATTTCGAGCAACAGATCCAGGAAGGCATCGCCCATTTGATGATGAGCCAGGCCATGAATGGGGTCTCCATTGGTTCACAGATCCGCAATTCCTACCGGTACGATGTCCCTGAATGGTTCCAAAACGGACTCTGCGCCTATATCACCGAAGATTGGGACAGCTTCAAGGAAGACCGGTTGCAACGGGGCATCCTTTCTGGCGACTTTAAGAAACTCAACCAGTTACGCGACCAAGATGCCATCATCGCCGGCTACTCCTTTTGGGGGTTCATCGAAGAGAAATACGGAACCAAGGCATTTAACGAAATTATCTCTTTGGCAGAAAACTCACAAAACGTCAAAAAAGCCCTACTTTACGTAACTGGGGTCAAATACAAGGAGCTGATCAAGCAATGGTACCAATTCTATCAAGATCGTTATCAGGTATTGATCAAAGACTTACCTACCGAAGTAATGCCATTAAAGTACCGCAAATACCGAACCTTCACCGAACCTGCAGTCAGTCCCGATGGAAAACACATCGCCTATGTAAGCAACGACGAGGGCAAGATTGGTATTTGGGTGGAAGACCTAAGGACAGGCAAAAAGGAACGCTTATATAAGACGGGCTACCGCTCCGACACCTGGGTTGACACCTCTTTCCCCTTGCTGGCATGGCAACCAACGGGAAGCATCCTTTCGTTCATCGTCGAAGAAAAAGGCAAGCTTCAGCTTTGCAACCTTGACATGGGGACCCAAAAGGTAGGAAAGACTTATTTATTTGAATTTCAAAAGATTACATCTTTTTCCTATGCTCACCGTGATCGTAAAATAGTATTGTCAGCCTCCCGAAATGGAAAACCCGACATCTTCGTTTACAATCTATTCTCAAACATGGTGGAACAAATCACCAACGACTTTTACACCGACCTCACTCCAGTCTTCAGTGCCGACGACCGCCAGATCATCTTCAGCTCCAACCGAGTAGGCGACACCCTTGAGGTACAGGTCGAGCCTTGTGAACAACGAAAGCAGTTCAACCTCTATGCTTACGACTATGGGAGTAAGAGTAAGGTGGTGCATAACCTTACTGAACAACAGATTTCGTGTAGCATACTTCCGAAATCGTTCATGGGCAACAAGTTATTCTATTTAAACGACTCCAGCGGGTTCTACAACCTTTATGAAGCCCATTTTGACAGTACGATCAGTCATGTCGATACCATGGTTCACTATCGTTATTTCAGCACCAACCGTCGGTTGACAAGTTATTCAACGAGCATCATCAACTACACGTACAACCCCTTGGAGAAGAAGCTGATCATGCTGATCCCCGACAGGGACGGGCAAAAAGTTTACACCACCTATTATCCCGGTGGTGAGCAGGATCAGGAGCTTCGCCAGATGAGTCCTTATGCTCAACAGCGACTCTTGAAGCAAAAGAAAACAGAGACTACCATCCCCAATAAAACCACCGAACACCGTTTCAGAAACAGTTATCGGGTGGCTCGGAGAAAGGCTCCGATGGAGGGAGACTCCACTGTGGTGAGACGCCCGCAGGTTCCACCTGCTCTTCCTGTAGTTCGTGCCCAAGACACCATCCTGAAGCCACAAAACTATTATACGGAGTTGTTCATCGACGAGATGACCAGTCAGATCGACTTCAGCTACCTGAACTACAGCTACCAGCCTTTCTCTGGCAATGGTGCTGCCATTTATCTCAACTCAGGCTTCAACATGTTCCTAGGCGCTGCAATGACCGACCTGATGGAGGACCACAAAATCGATCTTGGCGTTAAACTGAACGCCTCACTGATTAACAACGAGTATGTGATTCGTTTTCGCGACTTGAGCAAGCGCATTGACAAGAGCCTAACCCTGCATCGGTATGTCACGGACAATGCCTATGACTATTATTATCGAACCTTCACCCACGAGGCTTTTTACACACTCAGCTATCCTTTCAGCGAAATCCTGAGCATCAGGGGAACAGCCATTTTCCGTAATGACAAGCGTGTCAGCTTGGCCATCAACAACTACAGTCTCGCCGATGGCGTTGTCAGAGATAACCTTGGTGGTGTTAGGGGCGAACTGGTGTATGACAACTCCAAGAAACTTCAGACTAACATCTATGTCGGTGGCCGAGGCAAACTGTTTGCTGAATACTATCAAACCATCAGCAAGGAGACCAAGAACTTCATCGTGGTAGGCTTCGACTACCGACACTATACCCGCATCCACCGCAACTTCATCTGGGCCAACCGTGTGGCGGGTAGTAGTTCTTTCGGGCAGAACAAGCTCATCTACTACATGGGTGGTGTTGACAATTGGGTTTTGGCCAAGTTCGACAACGGCACGCCCATTGATTACACACAGCCATATACCTATCAGACCTTAGCCACCAACATGAGAGGTTTCGACCAGAACATCCGCAACGGTAACAACTTTGTGGTCTTCAACAGCGAGCTTCGTTTCCCCGTGTTCAGTTATTTGCTTGACCGGCCAATCAATATGCAGTTCATCAAGAACTTCCAACTTGTGGCCTTCGGTGACATCGGCACTGCTTGGACTGGATGGAACCCTTATGATCCCTCCAATTCGCTTTATACTTCACATTATCACGATGGCAACCTCGATATCAGCGTGACCCAGATGAAGGAGCCCATCGTGGGTGGTTTTGGTTTCGGGCTGAGGACCACCTTGTTTGGCTATTTTGTGCGAGGTGACATGGCTTGGGGCATCGACGACGGGCACATCAATCGGAAGCCGAAATACTATCTTTCCTTCAGTTTGGACTTCTAATTTATCAACACCAATTGTTGATAAAAACAAGGGCGGAAAAAGCATTTTTCCCTTCCCAATGTGCTTTCTCTTTGCTAATTTAGCAAACGCAATTTAAGCGAGTGGCAACCTTGGTTTGCCTGTTTTAAATATATAATTTTCAACGAGATATGAAGAACAAACGTCAGCCTGTTGTGGAAGAGCAGACCTTATTCAGCGAGTTAGAGTTTGAGAATCAGGGCGTAGAGGCTAAGAACGGACACGACAAGATCTTGGAAGCCCGGCAGAATGTGAGTTTTGAGAGCAAAGATTTGTCGCGCCAAGAGGATGTTCAAGTGGTGAAGAAGCTTCAAATCTATCCTCTTGACCAGGTCAAGGAGGCTGCCAAGGAATACTTCCATGGCGACACCTTAGCAGCAGACGTTTGGGCCAACAAATATGCTCTTAAGGACAGCGACGGCAACATTTATGAGCTGACTCCCGATGATATGCATCACCGTATCGCTCGTGAAATTGCCCGTATCGAGAAGCGTTATCCGAATCCCATGACCGAGGAGGAGATCTTCGAGGTGATGAAGGACTTCAAATATATCGTTCCCCAAGGCAGTCCCATGACGGGTATTGGCAATGACTTCCAAATTTCCTCGCTCTCGAACTGCTTCGTTATCGGCAACAAAGGACAGTCCGACTCTTACGGTGGGATCATGAAGACCGACCAAGAGCAGGTGCAGCTGATGAAACGTCGCGGCGGTGTTGGTCATGACTTGTCACACATCCGTCCGACGGGCAGTCCCGTGAAAAACTGCGCTCTCACCTCCACGGGTGTCGTTCCTTTCATGGAACGGTTCTCCAACTCGACCAAAGAGGTGGCCCAAGACGGTCGCCGAGGAGCTTTGATGATGACCATCAGCATCAAACACCCCGACTCAGAGGCTTTCATCGATGCCAAAATGACCCAAGGCAAGATCACCAACGCCAACATCTCAGTACGGCTCTCTGACGAGTTCATGCAATGCGTAAAGGATAACAAGCCTTTCATCCAGCAATATCCCATCGACTCCCCCACCCCGAAATACACCAAGGAGGTAGATGCCCGCGCCCTGTGGAACAAAATCATCCACAACGCCTGGAAGTCGGCAGAACCGGGTGTGATGTTCTGGGACACTATTATCCGCGAGTCGATTCCGGACTGCTATGCCGACCTCGGCTTCAAGACTTTGAGCACCAATCCTTGTGGTGAGATTCCGTTGTGCGCTTACGACAGTTGCCGACTAATCGCCATCAATTTATACAGTTACGTTGACAAGCCCTTCACCACTGAGGCACGCTTCAACCACCAAAAGTTCTCGAAACATGTGGCCATCGCCCAACGTATGATGGATGACATCATCGATCTCGAGATTGAGAAGATCGACGCCATCCTCGACAAGATCAACTCTGACCCGGAAGACTTGGAAGTGAAACGCATCGAGCTGAATCTTTGGAAGAATATCCGCGAGAAATGCTTGTTGGGCCGTCGAACAGGTATCGGCATCACCGCTGAAGGCGACATGCTAGCCGCTTTGGGAAAACGTTACGGCACCGACGAAGCCATTGCTTTCTCCACCGAGATCCAAAAACTCCTTGCATACAATGCCTACCGCTCATCGGTTAACTTGGCCGAAGAACGTGGCAAGTTCCCAATGTACGATGCCAAACGCGAAGAGAACAACCCCTTCATCAAACGTCTGCGCGCCTTGGACGAAGATCTCTATCAACGGATGTGCCGTGTTGGCCGTCGCAACATCGCCATGCTGACTATTGCCCCTACTGGAACAGTGAGCATTTGCACCCAGACCACTTCAGGCATCGAACCTGTGTTCATGGTCGCCTACAAACGTCGCCGCAAGGTCAACGCCAACGACAAAGATACCAAGCCCACCTTCATCGACAGCGTGGGTAATGCCTTCGAGGAATACAACGTATTCCATCACAAGTTCCTCACTTGGCTTGAAGTCAACGGGTATAACGTCGATGAGGTGACCCAATACGACGATGAGAAGCTGCAAGAGATTATTGCCAAGTCACCGTATTATAAAGCTACGGCCAACGACATCGACTGGGTGAACAAGGTGAAGATGCAGGGCAGCATGCAGAAGTGGGTCGATCATTCCATTAGCGTCACCGTCAACGTGCCTAAGGAAACCACCGAGGAGTTGGTGAGTCAAATCTACATGACCGCCTGGGAGAGTGGTTGCAAAGGCATGACCATTTATCGTGATGGATCACGTGACGGAGTGTTGGTGGCAAAAGAAGAAAAGAAAGAAGAAAAGAAGGCAGAAGACAGAAAACAGAAGACAGAAGACACGGAGCGTCCGAGTGATATCAAGATGAGTTCTGCGCCACAACGTCCCAAAGAGCTGGAGTGCGACGTAGTGCGCTTCCAAAACAACTACGAGAAGTGGATCGCTTTCGTGGGCAAGCTTCATGACAAACCCTATGAAATCTTCATCGGCAACGCTGACGAAATTTTCCTTCCTCCTTTCGTAGAGAAAGGCCTTATCATCAAAGAAAAGAACAAAGGAGAGGCCTCTCGATACGACTTCCAGTACCTCGACAAAGGCGGCTATCCCGTTACCATCCAGGGATTGTCACGCATGTTCAACAAGGAATACTGGAACTACGCCAAACTAATCTCGGGCATCTTGAGACACGGCATGCCCATCAACTATGTCATTGAACTGATCCAAAACCTGACCGTCGAGGAAGAGAACATCAACACTTGGAAGAACGGCATCGTTAGGGCTTTGAAGAAATACGTTCCCGACGGGATGAAGATCGTAGGCAAAGTTTGTCCTGTTTGCGGTCAGAACTCGATCATTTACCAAGACGGGTGTATGCTATGCACCCAATGTGGTCATTCCAAGTGTGGATGATCCATAGCAAACTGTAGAAACAGTTGTTTTTTTTATCTTCATAATGGTGGACCGTCGGTCATTCGTGGCCGGCGGTCGTTTTTTCGCTCATCTCCTGATAGGTCGGGATATGGTTTAGAGCGGTCAAACAGGCGTTTTCAGAGCGAAAACAATAGCAACTAGTGCCATTATAAAGCATTAGGAAACGGGGACGCAAGGCTGAATAGTAACGCACTGCCTGCTCCAAGGTGGTTTGTGACAGCTTGATGGATTCCGCCTTACACTCAAGGATCATCAATGGCGTTCCATCGGTGCCGAAAACGACCGCATCACAGCGCTTATCAAGGCCATTGACCTTGATGGAATACTCCACGGCCACGAGACCAGCGGGAACGTTGAGATGTTCCACCAAGAGGTAAAGTGCTTTCTGCCTTACTTCCTCCTCAGGAGTCAGACGGCAATAGATTTTGCGCAAGGGATCGAAGACGAAGGTCTTGTCCCCTTGGACTTGGGTCTTAAACCAGGTCAGGTTCGGCATGACACCTGAGGTTTATTGGGGAAAATCGACGGTATAGAGAATGGATTGCAACTGCAAAAGGTCGTCGCGTTTGTCGTGATTCGGGTAATAGACATATCCTTCGACGGTCACCAGGTTACCCGTGTTCTCATCGGGGAAGGAATACGAGACGAAGGGGCCAGCCATGTAGTCGCCCACCAGACACCACATGCCACGTATCTCAGCAGCAAAGCCAGTAGGGAAAGTTGAGATGTAGTTGACCATGGGAGGTACAAACTCCTTCTCTGTAGTCATGAACGAACCATCGGCGGGACCAGGCACATATTGTTGCAACATTCGGTCGCGAACCGAAATGAGGCTGGGCAACTCAAGCTGAAGGGTGTCTTTATACGGCGTGCTATAGATAAAGATGCCAAAGCTGTTCTTAGGAAGTTCCTTACGAATCCACATGAAATCAGGCTCATCTTTGGCGATGAAGAAACCTGAAGGGACAGTCATGCTGAAGCCCATCTTCTCTTGGATGCGCTGCATGATCTTCTCATTGGTAGAGGGACGCAGCACCGACATGATACGTTCACGTTCCACCTTGTCGTACATCACCTTGAGCGCTTCCTTGTGTTCATTGAACGACTGGCACCAAGAGCTGCGATCAGGGGCAATGATCTTATAAACTCTTTGAGGGGCTGCCCACAGATCTTCACCCGTCTCAATGACAGTCTTTTCAACGTTCGGATCGATCTCGACAATCAAGATGCATTTGTGTTTCTTGAACATGTCAGAGAACCCATTCACATTGATATGAGTGAGTTTGCTAATGGCTTCGGGTTGGGGAAGTCCATATTGAGGTTGGAGGAAGAACTCTCGGATGCTGTCACCGATCATTCCATCCCATTGTTCGCTGTTTTGGGTCACCACCATGATCTCAGAGGTAGCCCCTGCAGACCTGTCTTTTTTGCCAATCTTATTGCCATCGCCACATGAGGACATGGCCATCATCATGAAGCCAACCAGGCCGACGATCAAGATATTCAACTGTTTCATTTCATGTTATTTTATTGATTTACAAATATTTATTTCGAAACACGAAGTTTTTGCTTAACGCGAATCTTATCTGATTTAAGGTTGTTCCATTTCTTCAGATTTGAGATTGAAGTGTTGTATTTCTTTGCGATGGAAGCCAAGGTCTCCCCTGCTTTGACAGTATGGTACTTGGGCGAACTTGAACCAACGGCTTTCGAGTTGGTAGAAGAGCTTGCCATAGGCCCTCCGGAGGAGTAAATGGTGAGTTTTTGGCCAACCTGGATGCTGTCCTTGCGCAATTTATTCCAACTCTTCAAATTTTTCACAGAGACGTGATATTTACGGGCAATGGAAGCCAAGGTCTCTCCTCTTTTGACGGTATGAACAGTGCGGTCACTAACCGTTCTCACCTGCTCAACCACTTTTTCTTTCTCTATAACCTCCTGGGTCTTGTAAGCATAAATTTCCTCTTCCTTTTCAACAAACTTCAGGGCTGAAGCCGCAGGCAGGCGAAGGATGTAAGGGGTGGAATCATTGGCAGGAATGACCTCTTTTGTATATTGCGGATTAAAGAATCGAAGGTCTCTCATGCTCACGCCGATAGTCTCATGCAGTTGATTGAACGTGAGGAAATCGTGAACCGTGACGGTATCGGTTCCTGTCATGAGGAGACCCGGGTTAATGGGATAGATGTTATGTTCAGTGGCATAGTTGATGACGTAATTGACTGCGATGAAAGCGGGCACATAGCCTTGGGTTTCACGAGGAAGATATGGCCAGATGGCCCAATAGTCCATGACGCCACCTGCACGAACGATAGCTTTGTTAACCGTACCCGGTCCGGAGTTATAGGCAGCCAGCACGAGGAACCAGTCCTTATATTTATAGTAAAGGTCGAGCATGTAAAGGCAGGCAGCCTCAGTAGCTTTGATGGGGTCGAACCGATCCTCAACTAGAGAGGTGGATTTCAGTCCATATTGTTTTCCTGTACCATACATAAACTGCCACAGGCCCTTGGCTCCGGCATGGGAACCCGCCACAGGGTTCAGGGCAGACTCAATCATGGCAAGATATTTCAGTTCGAGGGGCATGTTGAACTTGTCAAGCGTCTCCTCGAACAATGGGAAATACACATAAGAGAGGCCCAACATACGCCCTGTAAGGGCACGACGGCGCATGGCATAAAGCTCGATGAAGGGCTTCACATGGGCATTAAACACCAAAGGAATAGTGGTTTGAGCGGCAAGTGCCTCGATACGTTGAATATAAACGCTATCATCAAAGACAGGAATCTCGCTATAATCGTATCCATAGATATTCATCTCGACGGTGTCGAAAGAAAGATAGTCTTCACCAAAGTAGGGAATGCTGCCGAGCGACTCAAACATCTTCATCACCGCTGATTCACCCAACACCTCACGGGCTTCCTTGAAATCGGCTATACGCTGTTCTTCATAGAGTTCCAAGCTATCGGGAAGGTCATCCACTGAATCCACGACATAGATGCTGTCGGCAGAAGGAGATGGCTCTGTCGGCTTGATAATCTGAGCGTTGGCCACGCTAACGAAGAAGAGGGCTATAATAAATGGGGTGAATTTCATATTGAGTTGTTATTTGATATACAAAGATTAAACTATATAACGATAAAAATCATAAGATATTGAGTCGGTTAGCATCTTGTTTTATGAAAATTGCCAACATGACGGAAAAGGCAAGGAGGCTCGAACCGCCGTAACTCAAGAACGGCAGTGGGATTCCGATGACGGGGACGAGGCCGATGGTCATACCAATATTGATGGCGACATGGACGAAGATGATGCCCGCAATGGAGTAGCCATAAACGCGACTGAAGGCAGATTTCTGGCGTTCGGCCATGCGTATGATGCGAACCAACATGCCGATATAGAGGAGGAGCACAATCAACGAGCCTTTGAATCCACCCTCCTCGCCAATGGTACAGAAGATGAAATCCGTGTGCTGTTCAGGGACAAAGTCATATTTGGTTTGTGTGCCTTGCAAGAATCCCTTGCCCCAGAATCCACCCGAGCCGATGGCAATTTTGGACTGATGCAGGTTGTAGCCTGCGCCTTTCGGATCATCTTTCATGCCCAGCAACACTTCGATACGGGTACGTTGATGTTCTTGGAGGATGTCATTAAAAGCATAGTCAACGACAAACACAAGGGCGAAAAAGAGGGCAAACACGGCGATCATTGTCCAGAGGTGTTTTTTCTTGTTGATGAGGTAGTAAGCCAATGTCAGCACAAAAAGGCTACCTAAGACGATGCACATGACCGTCTTGGACCACAGCAAGGTAAACACAAAGATAATAATGGCGGCCACGGCAAGGAGCATCACGGCACCCGATCCAGGCAGTCCTTCACGATAGAGCACAAAGATGAACGAAGCAAAGACGAGAGCCGATCCAGTGTCATTTTGCAACAAGACCAACGCGGCTGGAATGAGGATGATGGCATAGCACCACAAACGGTTCTTACGTTTGGAAAGATCCATGTCATGGCGGCCCAAGAAGCTAGCCAAAGCGAGGGCGGTGCCCAGTTTAGCGAATTCCGAGGGCTGCAGCTTGAAGCCTCCAAAGTCAATCCATGAGGTGGCACCCTTGGTGGCTTTGCCATAGACCAAGACCGCGAACAGCATCAAGACCACAATGACATAGATCCAATAGGCAAAGGCATCGAAGACTTTGGCATCGAGCAGCAGGATGATGAAGCCAAAGAAAAGCGACCCACCAATCCAAAGCATCTGCTTTCCAGAGAATTGGGAGAGGTCATAAATCGGGTGGCTGCCTTCGCTGAGGCCAGCTGAGTAGATGCTCAGCCACCCTATCAGGACCAAGCCAAAATACATCAGCAGCAGGGGCCAATCCACTTTTCCTATGATACTGTTTCTGTCGGTCATTTCAGTTTTGGATATTTAATGACGCCTTCCATCATGCGTTTCTCCACTGCGGGGCGTTCGGAATAACCACGAATATATTTCTCCATCATGAGTGACGCAATCGGCGCGGCCCAAGTAGAGCCATAGCCACCGTTCTCGATGATGATGGACAGGGCGATTTTAGGGTCTTCGACGGGGGCAAAGGCGATAAAGATGGAGTGGTTGTCGCCATGGGGGTTTTGGGCAGTACCCGTCTTGCCACCTGCGGTGATGCCTGGGATTTTAGAACTTCGAGCTGTTCCATGCGAACCTTCAAACACGCTCTGCATGCCGGCTTTGATGACTTTGAAATGACGTTGTTCGATTCCCGTTTCAATCCGGGTGGTCATCTTTTCGGGAATAGCTGTGGAGTCGCCAAAGGCACGAATCAAGTGCGGAGGGTAATAATAGCCCTCGTTAGCGATGGTGGCAGCGATGTTTGCCAACTGAAGCGGTGTCACAAGGATCTCACCTTGTCCGATGCCCAATGATCGGATAGTCACCGAGTTCCATTTTCCGCCATACATGGCATCGTAATATTCCCTTGAAGGGATGTTGCCCGACTTCTCATAGGGGATATCTGTATCGAACTTATGGCCGAGGCCCAATGCCCAGGTCATATTTTTCCAATAGTCATAGCCTTTCTTGATGTCACCGAACTTCGGGTTGTTGATGGTTGCCTTGAAAGCCTCGTAGAAGTAGGGATTGCACGAGTTCTCAATGGCGTTGGCCAGGTTAGGCGACCCACCGTGAAAGTGAGTGCATTTGATGGGAGTGGTTCCAGGACCGTTGCAATGGAACATGGTGGAAGGCACAATGCTGCCGCTTTGCAAGGCGATAAGGCCGTTGACCATCTTGAAAGTAGAGCCTGGAGGATAGGTACCGCTGATGGCACGGTTGATGAGAGGTTTCTTGGGGTCGTTGAGCAAGGCGGCGAAGTTGGCTCCTCTAACTCGACCCACCAAAAGGTTAGGGTCATATGTTGGACTTGAGACAAAGGCGAGGATTTGTCCTGTCTTAGGCTCGATGGCCACGATGGATCCCGTCTTTCCGTTCATCAGTTTTTCACCGTAAGCTTGCAGTTCCGCATCGAGGCCGAGGTAGATATCTTTCCCCGGTGAGGGCAAGGTGTCGAGCATGCCATCGAGGTAACTGCCTTTCTCTTGGTTATGCACGTCAACCATGATGACCTTCAAGCCCTTATGTCCTCGAAGCTCTTTTTCATAGAATTTCTCAATGCCCGACTTTCCCACATAATCCCCTCTTTTATAGTAAGGTTCGGCTTCGAGCTGTTCCTTGTCCACCTCGCCAATGTCGCCCAAAGTATGCGCTGCGATGGCGTTAGGGTAGTGACGAAGGGTACGGGTCTGGAAGTAGAACCCCGGATATCGGTAGAGAATTTCACCGATATGCGCATAGTCCTCTTTGGGAATTTGGGAGACGAATACAGAGGCTTTAATTCGGGAGTAGCTGCGAGCTTTCTGGATGCGTTCGCGGAAGGTTTCCAAGGAGATATCGAGCAACTTGCAGAACTCCGTGGTATCGATGCCTTTCACCTGACCAGGCACCACCATCAAGTCATACACTGCTTCGTTATAGACCAGCAGCTCGCCATTTCGGTCATAGACCTTGCCTCGAGCAGGGTATTGGGTAACAAAACGGAGCACGTTATTGTCAGCTGACTGTTTCAAGGTGTCATCCATCACCTGCAACGAAAACAATTTTAGCAGGTAAACCACCCCTATGACGACAAAGATGCCGATGATAACGTATTGTCTATTAGAAAGATTTCTATTGGTAACCTTCATATCTCTAATCCCCTGCAAAAGTAACGAAATGTTTTAGAAGCCGTAATGGTTTTTTCGATATTTTTTTAAGTTAATTTTTCCTTTTTGAGCACATGTGTTTTATGGAAAAGAAAAAATATGTATCTTTGCCGACTAATATTGTATTATGAAGAGATTTGCGATATTTTTCGGCTTGGTCTGCTTGTTAGGGATAAGCTCTTGTCATTCCGGCAAGTCGAATTCGGCTCTTTTGTCAAAGGATTTTGCATCCTCAGGTTGGGAGCGTTTTGAGTTCATCAACAACGAATTGGAGATCAAGAAACCCACCACGTACGATCTGACCATGAAGGTTTCTTTTGACGAGACCTATCCATTTGACTATCTTTCGGTGGTTTTCAGTGTGTTTGACACAGAGGAGCACCCTTTGCGTTCCAAGAGTTACAAATTCAAGCTGAAGGATGACCAAGGGTCTTGGAAGTCGGATCTAAACCAAGGGCTTTACACATTCACTTTGCCCATCAACAGTGAGATGAGTTTCAATGAACCTGGCCTTTATGTCTTGCAGTTGGAAAACCGGATGCCCATTACCCCCTTGGTTGGCATTCATCACATTTCCATTGTTCCCAATTAAGTTTTTAAATAAAAGACGAAAATAAGAAATAATTGTTATATTTGCAGAATAAACATTTTTGAAATGAAACGATTGCATTTACTCCGCAAAGTCACACTGATCGCCCTCATGGGCATGTTGGCTTTATCATCTTGCGTTTCTCACAAGAAGATGCTCTTACTCAAAGATTTGGCAATGGTCAACAAAACGAATTCCATTGAATATCAAAACGAACGAAGCCTGAGTTATCGGATTCAGCCTGGTGACAATCTCTATATCAAGGCGACAAACATCATCGATGAGAAGAATTCCGGGGCACTTAATGGAGAATCTTCGAGAAGCTATATGAGCTCCGATGCTTCCATCTACCTTCACAGCTACACGGTGAACAAGGAGGGATACATCGACTATCCGCTCATCGGACTTGTGGAGGTGAAGAACCTTACCGTGGAGGAGACCAAATATAAACTGGAGAAAGAGCTGTCCCGATTCCTTAAAGAGACTGCCTTGATGGTGAAACTCTCCAACTTCGACCTCACCATTATTGGCGAAGTACAAAAGCCAGGCAAATATAGAGTATATCAGTCGGAGATCAACGTTTTTGAAGCTCTTTCGCTAGCTGGCAACCTGTCGAGTTTCGCCAACAACTCTAAGGTGAAGCTAATTCGCCAAACCGAAAAAGGGTCAGAGGTGATTTCTTTGAATATTGGCAAAGCCGACATCCTTAGTTCGCCCTATTATTACCTGAAACCGAACGACATCATCTATGTTGAGCCTTTGCGACTCAAACGCTGGGGCTTCACCTCGTTCCCATACTCCACAGTTCTGTCAATCATTTCATTAGGACTCACAAGCTATACGCTGGTTTACAATATCATCAATAGAAACTAAACATGAGCAATAATTCATCTGAAAACAAGAACTACCGTGTTCAAGATAAAGACGATCAATCCATTGACATCAAGTCATTGGTTTATATCTTTCTTAACCATTGGTATCTTTTCCTAATCTGCGTCATCATAGCTTTAGGTCTGGGATGGCTCTACAACCATTACAAAGTCCCAGAGTATCAGGTTTCAGGATCAGTGATGATCAAGGACCACAACTCCGGTCTTGACCCTACCTCGTTCATCAGCCGAAGCAACTACTATAATTCCCAAAACCTGGAGAACGAGATTGTCATCTTGCGTTCCTACACGCTTTGTGAGCAGGTGGTAAAAAAGATGAATCTGGAAGTTTCCTATTTCGAAAACAACGGATTTGTTTCCAATGAATTATATAAAAGCTGCCCATTTAAGGTGGAGTTCGAACCTGACATCCCTCAAGCGGTCAATCTTTATTATGAGGTTATCATCAATGGCGAGTCCATCTCACTGAAAGCCAAATCCGACTACCATTCGCAGTACGACTACTCCACAGAGCAGTTCATTCTCAGAAGCCCTGAAAACATTGACATCAGTGGAGAATACACCTTTGACGAATGGATCGACACTGGTTTTAACCGTTTTAAGATCACCAAGAAGTCCAATTATAAACCCCACGTGCACGACGGTCAAAAAATGTCGTTCTGCTTCTCCGACTATCTAACCTTGACCAACCGCATGAGAAACTTCTCTGTGTCAACGATCAGCAAACAAGGATCCATTGTTTCCATCAGCATGACAGGACAAAACCGTCAAAAGATGGTCGAATTCATCAACACTTTGATGAACGAGTACGTGAACCGCGGCTTGGAACGCAAGAACGAGGTGTCGGAAAACACCATCCAATTCATTGACCAACAACTGGAGGAGACCGAATCATCGCTGAACAAAGCCGAGGTGGAACTCCAAGATTTCCGCTCCTCCCACGACTTGACCAACCTCAATGCGCAATCCACCCAAGTCATCAACACCCTGAAATCGTTGGAAGAACAACATGCCGCAATGTTGGTCAACCAACAATATTACAGGCGCTTGCAATCCTACATCCAAGAAAACATCGACAACCCCGACAACTTGGCTGCTCCTTCGGCCATGGGTATCAGTGACCCATTGTTGAACAAATTGGTGCAAGATCTTGTAAACCTAAACCAACAGAAAGCGTCACAATTACTGACGGTTACAGAAGATCACCCCGTGATTGTCAAACTCGACGAACAGATTGTGACCACCAAGAAGACCTTGCTTGAAAACATCAACAACTTGGTGGAAAAGACTGCTTTGAGCATCAGCGACGTTGAGAGCCGTATCCGCAAAAGCGAGAATGAGGCGAGAAACCTTCCCCAAAAAGAACGTTTGTTGATTGGTTTCGAACGTAAGTTCAAGTTGAACCAGGAGACTTACAACTACTTGATGCAACGTCGTGCCGAGGCCCAGATCCTGAAGGCCTCCAACATGCCCGATAACGAAATCATTGACTATGCAAAATCCCAGCGAGCTTTACGGGTTGCACCTCGTAACATGATGAATTTGCTGATTGCTCTCATCATCGGCCTGTTGATTCCCGCACTGATCCTGTTCCTGAAAGATTACTTTAACTTGAAGATCCAGAACCGCAAGGATGTGGAGAAGGCAACCGACTTCCCCATCATTGGCCAGATTGGACTCGTCAGTGGCAAGACTCCGTTGGTGGTCATCGAAAAGCCCAAATCACCTGTGGCTGAGGCCTTCCGTTCGATTCGTACCAATATCGACTTCCTGACCCAAGGAGCACCTAAGAGCACGGTATTGGTGACTGGCGACATGCAGAGTGTAGGTAAGACCTTCAATAGTATCAACATTGCATCAATCTATGCCCTATATGGAAAGAAGACCTTGTTGTTAGGTTTCGACATGCGTAAACCGAAATTGTTCCAGGAGTTCGGCATATCGAATAACATCGGTTTAAGTTCCTACCTGAGCAACAAGAACACCATCGACGAAATCATCCAGAACTCAGGAAAGATCGACTGCCTCGATTTGATTACTTCTGGACCTATTCCACCCAACCCGGCGGAAATGATTGCTTCCGACAAGTGTAACGAGTTGTTTGTAGAATTGAAGAAGAGATACGATTACATCATCATCGATACACCACCTTTGGGTCTGGTTACCGATGCCTTCCTGCTGATGAAGTATTCCGACGTGAACCTTTACATCGTTCGTCAAGGCCATACGGACAAGAACATCTTCGCCAGCATCATCAAGGACATCGAGAGCCGCGGCTTGAAGGTCAGCATCGTCATCAACGGCATCCACCAAGAGGGTGGCTATGGTTATGGCAAGTACCACTACGGCTATAGTTATGGCTACGGCTACGGTTATGGCGGTGGCAAGTATGGCAGCTATGGTGATGTAGGTGAAGGATACTACACGGACGATGACTCCGGCAAGAAATCGAAGAGAAGAAAGAAACATAAAGATTAAATCATGGCAGATACGGACAAGTTGCCTTGGTATGCGCTCTATGTTCGTTCGAGAGCTGAGAAGAAGGTCTATTCTTACTTGCAAGACATGGGTATCGAAGCCTACCTTCCTCTCGTTACAAGGATGAAACGATGGAGCGATCGACTGAAAAAGGTGGAAGAACCCTTATTTAAGTCCTACTTGTTTGTTCGTGCCGATGAAAAAAGTCACTTCGAAATCTTGTCTGTCCCTGGTGTGACTAAGTTCGTGAGTTTTGAAAGGAAAGCCGTGACGGTTCCCGAAAACCAGATCAACGCAATCAAGAAATATTGTGACGATTCAGAGATTGATGAGCAGTTGCCTGACCAGACCGAATTCCACGAAGGACAGCTTGTGAGAATCACCTCAGGCCAGATGATGGGACTCATTGGAAGGTTGGCACCCATCAACAACAAGAAACGTCTGATTGTTTATATCGAATCGGTTGGCCATTATCTGCCCATCAACATCTCACGGACCAGATTGGAGCCAGTTTATGAAAGATAAAAGTTATTTAAAAAGAGATATACTATGAATACTGAAAGAGCATCACAACAAAGACGAAAGGTTTGGCCCTATGCCATTATGGGTTTATTGGCATTAGGAATTATCGGATTATCCTTTTGGCTGATCTCGGTGAAAGGAGATTTAAAGACTCTGGAGACCGAAAAAGAGCAACAGCGTGCTGACTTCCAGGCGGAAGTTGACAGCCTGATGCGCGTTCACAACGAACTGAAAGAGAACTATGGAGAACTCAGCAGCCAGTTGGCAGAGAAGGACAGCATCATTCAAGCCGACGCCCAAGAAATCAAGAAACTGCTTGATTCACAATGGGATTACAACAGGATCAAAAAGAAAGTGTCAGAGCTTCAGGCCATCTCTCAGAAATACGTTCATCAGTTGGATTCTCTGTACGTGGTGAACCAGGAGTTGGTTGCTGAGAACGAACGCATCCGCGAGGAAGTCCAAGAAGAACGCAAGCAAAACAAGAATTTGCAGCGTCAGAAAGACGAACTCACCAACAAGGTCAACCAAGCAGCCGTACTCCGCATCTACAACCTTAGTGCTGATCCTGTGCGTTTCAAAGGAGGCAGCCAAGAGACGGTGACCGACAAGGCTGGAAGGACCGAACGCATCCGTATCAACTTCACTGTGGGCCAAAATGACTTGGTCGATGCCGGTGCGAAGGACTTTTATCTCCGTATCGCCGACCCCTCGAAGCACATCATTGCCAAGGGCATGGGTGACGAATATGCCTTCAGCTACAACGGTGAGCTGCTCCAATACACGGAGAAGATCCATTTCACCTACGACAACAAGGAGAAAGACGTGGTAGCCTATTATATCAAGCCTTCGGGCAAAGAGATGCTTCCTGGATACTACTTTGTTGACATCTATGACGATAACAACAACCTGATAGGCCAGACCTCATTCAATCTGAGATAATCGGGAGAATCAGCGAAGGACTGCCTTCAACACCTCATGCGACTGCAAGCCTTTCAAGACGGGGGCATGTAGTCGCATGAATGTTAATACCTGGTCGAGAATCTCATTACGCTGCAGTCCAGTCAACGTCACAGAAGAGATTTCATCAATACCACGATTCAGGAGTTGAGCCAACACTGCACTAGGTTCCTTCTCAAAGTAATAAGGATGAACGGGAAGTCCATCAACGAATTGCCCTTCCATCATGTCGAAGTAAGACTCAGGACGATAATTATGATGGGGATAGAATCCCAAGAATCGGCTTAACTCAAGGGTAAAGAAAAGAGGGAAGTTAGCATAGCCTGTCTCCACCAAGTCAAGCCATACAACAGATTGATACACAAATCGATACAGATCATCATTGCGTTCCTGTTGCGTCAGGGTATGGCAAAGCAATTCCGACAGATACATCAGGATGGCACTTTTGTTCATCACCGAAGGAATGGTTTGAAAGGTGTATGCCGTCTCTGGTTCTTTGAGATAGGCCATCCCACCCTGTCGAGGCTTTCCGCCTTGGAGGAATCGCAAGAAGGTCATAGGTTGGAAGAAGGCAGCCCGATTTCTGGAGGCCTTGCCATTGACACCTCTGACCATATACGTTTGAAGCCCTGTGTTAAGCGTATAAATCTTCACGATAAGGCTGGAGTCGCCATATCGGATGGATTGCAATACAAAACCTTGAATCTTCTCGTCCATCAGTTCATCACGAGAATCTTGGTGGCATAACGTTCTTCGCCTGCTTTGGTGCTGACAAAGACCAGATAAATGCCAGGAAGAACTTTGTTGCCATCAACGGTGGTACAGTCCCATACGGCTTGTCCGCCTTCAGCGAGGAGTTGGGTAACGAAGGCTCCGTCAACGGTGGTAATTCTCACCAAAGCATCTTCGACAAGGCCTTTGATGCCGACATAGCCGCTATAGCCAGGTCTGACTGGATTCGGATAAACGGTCACGTCGGTGTTGGTAGAGCCACCTGGGGTAGCTGCTCCTCGATAAGAGATGACACCCAAGTCGGTCCCGAAGAAGACTTCACCGTCGTCGTTAATGGTCATGGTGTTGACAGAGTTGTCGAGCAGTGGGCTGTTGTTGGTATTGAAGTGTTGTATCTCCGTCTTGCAGTCGGGCGACATCTCATACACTCCAGTCTCCAGTCCAAACCATTTATTATTATTACCATCAACAGCGATGCTCAGCACTTTGATTTCGTTGAAGAGATAATCGGCTTGTTGAGTACCGTCGTTTCGTGGAATCCTGATTTGTGATGCATCGTGATTAGCATCGGTGAATATCTTGCGGGAGTCCATAAACACACAAGGGCCGCTATCGGTACCGACCCAAACGTAACCATCACGGTCAACGGCGAGGCAGTTCACTGCCGAGCCAGAGAGTCCGCCGTGTCCTGCGACACACCGGAGCGTCACCACTTGGTCGTCGGCAGGGTTGTCGAGAGTTCCGTTATCGTTAAACACGATGATCTTGTCGTCGTTACCAGCTCGTCGAAGGATCCATTTGTAGTCGTTGTGGTCGATGACCATGCTGGAGATATCAATACCACTGTTGGTGCCGCCCAGATTATAAGAGGTCCAGTTCCCTTGACGGTCCATCATAGACAGCAAGTTGTTGGCACCCGAATTGGCCACCCAAAGGTTGCCACGGCTATCGAAGGCCAGGCCGCTGATATTGATAAGATTATGATTCTGGGTCCAGACGTCAAGCGAGCTGTTGGTAGTGTCATAGCGCATTTTATATTCATTTTCGACGAATTTGATCACGCCCTTGCCCCATGTACCCACATAAGTAATAGTGGTATCGATAGGGTCAGTGGCACAACAGATGAAGTCATCGATCTTTTCATCGCTGAACGCGGGGATGTTGGTACTATTTAGATTGGTCCACCAATAGCCATCGAAATGGCAGACGCCATTCTTGGCATAGAGTTTTGCCCAATTGGAGTCATGGCCGCCAGTGGCGATCCACACATGCCTTCCGTGGTGGCTAAGTTCAAAAACGTTTTTGCTGTAGGTACCGTTGGGTTTGATATCCTCGTACTCGTAACTGTCCTTGGCGCGGATCATCCCTCGACGCATGTCACCAATCCAGTAGTGCCCACTGTTGTCAAGAAACACGGCATTGGGATAGATGGTGCTACCGCAACCATAGAGGTTATGAAGCCGTTCCAGTGCAGTATTATAAACATACACGTTGCTATAGGCTGAGATGAGCAGCTGGTCGCCAACGGCACGGATCTGGCGTTTGTTCGATACAAAAGAGGGGTCAAAATACGTCCAGGAGTTGCCGTCATATACAAATAAGGTATCGGTATTGTACGAGTTTCCGGTGTAATTCAGCAGCAGTTTATCTCCAAAAGCTTCCAGTTCATTATATTCCAGGCTAGGATGGATGAGCGTGTTGTCAAAAGTCCAAGAAGCAAAATTCGAAAGAGTGTTGCTCTCGGCGTCTGCATAATACACGCCACGGGAAGTGGAGGCATAAATGCGATGGCTTGGCTCGTAGAAGGCGATATCCGTGACATTGACGGCATCGCCGTTATTTCCTATATAATAGGTATCCTTGACTTCCTGTCGGTTCAAGTCATAGACCACGATACCGAAGCCGCAAGCGAAATAGGCCAAATGGTCTTTGAAGGTGACGTCATTGATGGTTTTGTTGCCTAGGATAGCCTTATCCTTAATATCGCTCAGGTTGGTGATGTTGCCATTTCTGTCAATGAGGTCGATATTGGCATTATTGTAAGCAACGACCAGCAGGTCGAGGCTTTCGTTATGTTTGATGGTGGAGATATCCACTTCTGACAATCCGTTGATCTTATTCAGGATATGGAGGCTGTTGTCGTCTTTGTCGTAGGAAAATAATTCATAGTTGGTAGCGGCATACACTTTGGAACCAAGGCCATCCACTGCGATGATATTTTGGTAAGGCATATGTGTACGCCAATTTCCAATACCCACTCCTTCTTGAGCGAAAGAAGCGAAGCTAAGGAAGAGCACTATGATGAGGGTCAGTGATTTCAGATAAGTTTTCATAGCAAAAGATTTTGACCGATAAAAGTACGACTAATTTTTGAATTGGAAGTTTTTTTATGTATTTTTGCGGCCTCAAAACGGCCCTATAGTTCAAGGGATAGAACGGAAGTTTCCTAAACTTTAAATCTAGGTTCGAGTCCTAGTAGGGCTACTTCAAATCAAGCACAATCGGGCAGTGGTCCGAGTGCATCACCTCTGGGAGAATGTCAACAGCGTTGATGTTCTCCTTTAAGTTTTCAGTAACCATGTGATAGTCGATGCGCCAGCCGAGGTTCTTCTGGCGTGCACCGGCTCGGAAGCTCCACCAACTGTAACGGTTTGGGTCTTTCACCAGATGACGGAAGCTGTCGATATATCCATCATTGAGGAAGTCTGTCATCCATTGCCGTTCTTCGGGAAGGAAACCCGATGACTTATCATGCGCTCTAGGGTTATTGATGTCGATATCCTCATGGCAGATATTGTAATCGCCTGAGAGGACAAGCTGTGGGCGTGATTGGCGCAGTTCGTTAACGTAGTGATGGAAGAAGTCGAGCCAAACCATCTTGAACGCCTGACGTTCGTCACCGGTGGTTCCCGAGGGGTGATACACGCTGACGACGGAAAGAGCGCCAAAGTCAGCACGGAGGAAACGGCCTTCGTTATCGTAAAGAGGGTTATCCATGCCGTAAACCACGTTGTCAGGTTCCGTCTTGGTGATCAATCCCACGCCGCTATAACCTTTTTTCTGCGCTGGGAACCAATAATGATGATAGCCCATCATTTCGAAATCCATCAAAGGGATTTGGTCGGGGGTGGCCTTCAGCTCTTGGAAACAGAGCACGTCGGGTTGGTATTCTTGAATCCATTTCAGCAATCCTTTGCTTATGGCAGAGCGGATGCCGTTGACGTTGTAACTGACAATTTTCATGACACCTTAAACATTTAAGATGCGAAGATACAAAAACTTTTTCTAATTTAGCGGCCATAAAACGAAAAGCGTGATTAAGCAGAAGATCAGCAAATGGATCGAGCAATTCACTGAATGGCGCAAGTCGCATCTGACGCACCAGCAGTTTTTGTTGTTGATCAGCATCCCCACGGGTTTCTTTGCGGGGTTGTCGGCCATCGTCATCAAGAAGTTGGCTCACGGCATCCGCGACCTGGTGTTAGGCATCAACGGCCAGTACACGCAGTTTCTTTACTTCGTCTTCCCTGCCATCGGCATCTTCCTCACCATCTGTTTCTGCAAGTTCCTTTTACGCAAAGAGATCGGCCATGGCATTCCGGGCATTCTTTATGCCATCCGGAAGCAGAAGGGAAAGGTGAGCAAGCACAGCATGTGGTCAACGATCATCGCCAGTGGCTTGACCGTAGGCTTTGGCGGTTCAGTGGGATTGGAAGGACCTTCGGTATCGACAGGAGCATCCATTGGGGCAAACTTGGGACGCTGGCTAAAGTTGGATTATCGTGAAATCATCTTGCTCATCGGCATGGGTGGAGCTGCCGCCTTGGCTTCCATCTTCCAGGCACCTATGACAGGCATCTTCTTTGCCTTGGAGGTGTTGATGATCGATCTGACCCTAGGTTCGTTGATCCCCATCATCTGTTCCTCGTTCACAGCTATCCTAACCTCGTATTTCTTTCTGGGCCAAGCGGTAGAGTACCACGCCCTCATCAGTGAAGGGTTCGTCCCCAGCAACGCCCTATACTACATAGGCTTAGGTGTATTTGTCGGTTTGGTTTCCTCCTATTTCCTGAAGGTCACCTTCGACATGGAGCGGCGTTTCAAGAGAATTGAATCCCCATGGATGCGTTTCCTAATCGGTGCCGTGCTTTTGGGGGTGTTGATTTACCTTTTCCCCGCCTTGTATGGCGAAGGATACGATGCCATCAACTCCGCTTTGAATGGTGACTACAGTGCGATTTACGGCAACCCGATTTTTGCTGGTTGGGACAAACATAATTGGTCCATTTTGATTCTTTTGGTGGCCATTATACTTTTGAAAGCATTTGCTACGGCTTTGACTTTCGGAGCCGGTGGTGTGGGAGGCACCTTTGCTCCTGCCTTGTTCATCGGGGCGTTCTCCGGACTGCTATTTGCGCTTACCATGAATTACTTGGGCATTGGTGATCTCGATCCAGCGAAGTTCGCCTTGGTAGGCATGAGTGGTCTCATCGCTGGCATGTTGCACGCCCCACTTACCGGCATCTTCCTCATTGCAGAAATCACCAATGGCTACTCTCTGATTGTCCCTCTGATGATTGTCTCTGCCCTCTCCTACTTCGTCAACCGTATCTTCTTCAAACACTCAGTCTATACCAATGCGGTGGCGGAACAGGGAGTCGAGGTGACTCACAACAAAGATGTCAGCATCTTGAGCATGATGACCATCAACAACTTGATTGAGACCAATTTCAGCAAGATTGCGCGCGGTTCCCAGTTAAAGGACTTGATTCCCGTCATCGCCTCCTCCACTCGCAACATCTTCCCCGTTGTTGACAAAGACGGGACGTTTTGTGGGCATGTGTTGTTCGACGACATCCGCAGCGTGATGTTCGATCAGAGTCTGTATGACCAACCCATCGAGGAATTCACTGTCATCCCAGAATACTTGATCCATCCAGAGGATTCCATGGAGGAAGTGGTGAAAAAATTCCAGACCTCTGGAAAATACAACATCCCCGTCATCGAACGCGGAAAATACCTTGGTTATGTCTCACGAGCCAATGTGTTTTCGACTTACCGCAAGACCTTGAGTGAAATTTCTGACGATTAAGACAAATTTTTTTTGTATTTTTGCCTTTTTATTCAAGAAATCATTTTACCCATGAAAAAAATAATTCCATTAATACTGACCTTATTATTCACCCTTCCTATCTTTGCACAAGACGTCACCCAAGACACCATCCAGAAAGAATCATGGTTCAAGCGCGTGTTTGGCAAGCGAACCGTTGTCGTCCACGACACGATACAGGTACACGACACCGTCATCGTATTCTCAAATCGTTATATTGACTTTGACGAGGACCCCATCGAGATGATGGAGATGGAAGAGTATCGCGGGATTATCCCCTTGCCTATCGACACGCTCGACACCGATGACAAGTTCCAGAAAGTCATCTTATTCGACAACGGCAACTGGATCTTCCTCGATATTCCCAAGCCTGACGTACCCGACTTCATCAGCGACGACCATTGGAAGACGAGCACTGTCCATGCCTATTCCGACATCAACTTACAAGACCTTCCTGAAGACACCACGTTGATCTTATGCGACTCCACCCACCATTGGCATATTCCCGGCGAGGGCCAGGTGGTTTCAGCTTACAAGCTTCGGAGGAGCCACAAACACCAAGGTGTTGACTTGGGAGTGACCTTTGGAAATCCGATCTATGCCGCCTTCGATGGCATAGTACGCGTGGCCTTGCCCACCAGAGTCACTGGAGGTTACGGCAATGTGGTTGTGTTGCGCCATGCCAACGGGTTGGAGACCTACTACGCCCACATGACGCATTACATCGTCGAAACGGGCGACTTGGTCAGTGCTGGTGAGATCATTGGCTATTGCGGTTCCACTGGACGCTCCACGGGACCTCATCTCCATTTCGAGACCCGTTTCAAGGGACAATCGTTCGACCCCGAACGCATCTTCGACTTCAAAAACGGCGTGTTGCGCGACACAGTGTTCACGCTCAAGAAAGACTATTTCAGCATTTACTCGCATGAAGGACAGAGCGATGCCGAATCGAAGGCAGCCGCTCAAAAAGTCGTTCCCAAACGTACCGCCTACACGGTCAAAAAAGGAGATACGCTGAGCTCCATTGCCAAGAAACACGGCACCACCGTGTCGAAGCTGTGCAAGTGGAACAACATCAGCCAAAAGAAAAAACTACAGATCGGACAAAAAATCTATATCGAAAAATAACATGAAAAAAGGCAAACTGTTGATTTTCTCCGCCCCTTCGGGCTCAGGAAAGACCACCTTGGTCAACCATCTTTTAGCAGAGATACCGAACATGGCTTTCTCCGTTTCTGCTACTAGCAGACCTCCCAGGGGAAATGAAGTGAATGGGAAAGAATACTATTTCCTCAGTCCCGAAGAATTCAAACAACGTGTAGAAAACGATGAGTTCCTCGAATGGGAGGAAGTCTATCCTGGACGCTATTATGGCACCTTGAAGGCTGTTGTGGAGAAAATGCAGGAGGAAGGATGCCATGTCGCTTTCGATGTCGATGTGGTAGGAGGAACCAACATCAAGAAATTTTATGGCGACAAAGCCCTTTCCGTTTTCATCCAAGCCCCTTCCATCGAAGTCCTGAGAGAACGTTTAGTCAACAGAGGCACCGACTCCATGGAGGAAATCGAGAGCCGTCTGGCCAAGGCCCAGTGGGAGATGGAATTCGCGCAAGGCAAGTTCGACACCACCATCATCAACGATGACCTGGAGACCGCCAAGGCAAACATTCTCGAAGCGGTGAAACGTTTCTTGGAACAGGAAGATGCACCATGCGAAGAATAGGCATCTACTCGGGATCGTTCAACCCCATTCATCACGGGCATGTGATGTTGGCCAACTACCTCGTGGAGTTTTCCGACCTCGATGAGCTGTGGTTTGTAGTGAGTCCACAGAATCCCCTAAAAAAGAAAGAGGATTTAATGGACGATCAAGATCGTTTGAAGATGGTAGAACTGGCTATTGGCGACGATCCCCGCATGAAGGTCTCCGACATCGAAATGTCGCTTCCCCTCCCCTCATACACCATCAACACTTTGAGAGCACTATCCGAAAGACATCCTGAAGATCAATTTGTCTTCATCTGCGGCATGGACAGTTTGCAAGGTTTTCCTAGATGGAGGGAGTATCAGGCTATCCTTGACAATTACGAGTTGCTGGTATTTCCGCGAAAGGGGTATGACGGGGGCGAGTTGCTGAATCATCCTCACGTAAAGGTGTTGGAGACACCTATCATCGAAGTGTCATCCACATTCATCCGCAATTGCATCAAGGAAGGCAAGGACGTGAGGCATTTCATGCCGGAGAAAGCGTACGAGTATTTTAAGAAGATAGAAGTAAGAAGTAAGAAGTAAGAAGGGGGATCATTTTACACGGAGGAGTTTCGCGATTTTGAAACTGCAATCCAAGAAGATGATCGGTGCATAACCGTTGCGCTCGATTTGACGTGATGCCTCTTCGAGCAGTTCTATGATTTGGACTATATTGGAAGCGTTGACGAAGGGGGCGAATCCAGCGTTAAATTTCTTCTCTTCTTCAGGGAGCATCACCAATGTAGCCAAGTTGTTGTTGAAGAGTTGTGCGTTTCGGATAATGCCCAAGCCATATTCAAGGAGGTCCTTTTGCCGTTCACGACCAATGGATTTGATGTTGTTGGAGAAATCAATCAGCTCGTTGACTGCTGCTTTGAAACATAAGCGCATCCATTGCTGGAAGGTCCTGAAATAGTATTTCTGGTCGTCGGCATCCTTCACATATTCTTTGGCTTTAATCCAGCTCCCCTCAGCAATCATGGCCGCATCGGATGCTTGTTGGGCGGAGCAATTCAGGCGCTGGACCAATGCTTCTTGGATTGCTTCCAATTCCAGACGAGGAACTTTCACCAAAGAGGTACGGGAGCGGATGGTGGCCAACAACTCCTCTTGATCTTCGGCGATAAGGATGAAAAGCGTCTTCTCGGGCGGTTCTTCGAGCAGCTTAAGCAGTTTGTTGGCTGTGTCAGTACGCAGCTTTTCGGCCATCCAGATGATAGCAATCTTGTAGTCGCCCTCGTAAGCCTTGAAATTGAGTTTCCGGAGCAATGTGGAAGCATCCCTGACGTAGATGGCACCCTGTTTGTTCTCCACTTCGAGGAAGCCATACCATGAAGAGGTATCGACATAGCCTTCATTCTGGAGCACATATTCGCGCCATTCGTTCAGAAAGAGGTCTGACTCTGGATTGCTCTTGACACTTTTTGTCGTGGTAGTAGGCATCACGAAATGAAGGTCAGGATGGGTCAACTTACTGATTTTCTGACAGGAGGGACAAACACCACAGCTATCAATGGCAGAGCGATGCGGACAAAGGATATACTGCACGTAAGCCAATGCCAAGGGCAGCTTGCCGTTGCCTGCAGGTCCTAGAAATAGTTGAGCATGCGGCACACGATTCTCCTGAACGCTGAGAATCAGCTTGCGCTTGACTTCTTCTTGGCCAATGACGTCTTTGAATTGCATAGGATGTGATTTCTGAAAGCAAAAATACAATTTTTCTAAAAATTATTGCAAAAAGCTTGCGATGAAAGAATTTTGTCGTTATTTTTGCACCATAAAAATAACGATATGTTAGGCATCGATTCAAAAAGAGAAATCATCACAGGGGAATTCGCCAGAAGAATCTGGAGCGAAGTACTCGCCATGTGGCACCACGACAAGACTGACCAAACCAAGGAAGACACTCAAAAATACGAAGTAGAATGGGTGTGAACAATTTGACCATTCGTCAGATTGAGGATGCCTCTTCATTGGTTGGTTTTCATTGTGGCATCCAAGCCATGGATGATTTCATTCATTCAGGTTTAAACGACAGCATCCGCAACCACTATTGCAATTCCTATTCAGTTCATCTTGGTTCTGAATTGGTGGCCATGTTTGCGCTCAGTTTTGATTCATTGGAATTGGATTCTGATTCGCTCGAAGAGATGGCGGAGGGCATCAATACTGCCAACAAGCCAAATTTGTCGAAAAATTATGTTGATACCTTTTTGAGCAAGCATCATTATCCGGCTTTGGAAATTGCCTATTTGGCAGTTGAGGAAAAGCATCGCACTAAAGGCATCGGTAAAGCCATTGTGAATGCTATTGCTGACATGGCTCAACGGCAGAAAACCGCTGGTTGTATGTTCCTAACCGTGGAAGCTTATATTGAAAAAGGATACTCGGCTGTACCCTTTTATTCCAGATGCCAATTTGAACCATGTGAGTTCAAAAAACCCAACAAGGAAACTCTGCGAATGTTCAGAGCGTTGTTCCCGAGAAGCGAGTAACGGATTATATCCAGTCTCAGCCCACATACAACACAAAAACATTTTTCCAATTCCATTTGCGATTTCATAAAAAGTGCTATCTTTGCGATAGTTCTTTAGGCGGTTTTATACCGCTGACATTATTTACACGAAGCGTTATGCTCGACTTGTGTCCGTAAACGTGAGAAATTTTCGTAGGCAAGTGAGTGTAATGGTTCGCGCGTAATAGCGTGGACTGTTATAGTTACATTTTCCTACAAGGGTACTTCTCACGACCTACGGACAGAGATGTGGCATATCAGCGCCACGCTTCTTTTGTTACTATCTGTCTTATAGGTGCTAGAAAGACAAAAAAAACAAAAACATGAAGAAGGTATTGTTTTTATTGTTCGCTTTAACGTTTTCACTAAAAGTATTAGCACAAGTAGGCATCTGTAAGACCGCCTTGTCATTAGAGGACAACAACTTCGTTGGTTCATTATGGGAGCCTAATGGAACAGTAAACTACACAGAAGAAAGCGGAGTAGGTGTTTACGGCTTGGTCATTTCATTAAACACCAGTGACGAATACTTAGACATTTACGAAGGTCACAAAGTGTCTATTGAATATTTAGATGATACACGAGAAGTATTATATATTAAAGCAGCCCCTACATCCTATGACAACACAATTGTAAGCAATCGGGTCGTGAGTATATACCAACGCAGAGTTCTTGTATATCCCAATTATGATAATCTTACTCAAAAACAAATAAAACGAATTGTTATTCAACGCACAAATGGCAAGGTGTGGATTATTAATACTACACCAAAGCGAGCAAAAAGACTGCCCAAAGAATTTGCTAAAGCAATGCAAGAGGCTTTGTCTTCTTATAAAACAAAGGTATCGAATAATAACTATTTTAACGAAGACAAAGTATATAGTGATGATTATTTTAGCGAAAAAGAAACGATAAATAAAAAGGAGGAAGAACATTTAGCATTTGATGAGACCCCTGATACTATATCCAATTCTGTTCAAACAGTCGATTTCTATCAACTTATTAGTACCATTGATTGGAGAAGTAAAGAAGATGATATTGTCAATAAGTATTCAGAGAATATCCGAAAATGCGCTCATCTTTCAGACAATCAAGAAAAAGCAATGGCTGATTTTGAATTCGTTGGTTGTTATGTAGGAAATCATCAGTCAACGGCCTATATCTTTGTGGATTCTATCACGCGGGAATTGAGATCTATAAAGTTTTATTTAAAGAAAAGCGATATAGATAATCTTGATCCACAGGAACTTTCCAAAGAAATGGATGACATGTTAATCTCATTATTTGGAGAACCTGACCGTGTTTCTACCGTGATGAAACATTTTGATCGAGTGTGGTATACAGATAAGTATCTTGTGAAGGTACTTCATATGTTTTATTCAGCATCACACAATCATTCAGCATCACAGTTTTATATCCTTACCTTTGAAAAAAACAAATCTGAAGGAAATGATTTTAGAGTTGCAAAATGGGGTGAATCAAAAGAAAGCATTATGAAAAAGGAGGGCAAAGCAGATGTGGCAAATAATAAAGATATATATCTTTTTAGTGACTTTGTTGCTGGTAAAAGTTGTGATGTGGCATACATTTTCACCAATAACAAACTCTCGATGGCAAAGTATATATTCAAACCGGATCACACCAATAAAAATGATTATATCAAAGATTACCGAGAGCTTGTTTCTCTTTTGAGTGAAAAATATGGAGAAACTTCATATGATGCACCAGAATGGCATAACACCTTGTACAAAGATAATTACGAAGATTATGGATTTGCAGTAAGTCTAGGACATCTTTCATATAGTGCTGGTTGGGTTGGCCAAACAACAGATATTATGATTGTGTTATATGGAGAAAACTATAATATCAATTTGGTCGTTCAATATATTAGCAAAAAGTTTGAGCAATCTATGGAAAAAGAGCAAAGAAATGAAAAAATAAAAGATTTGTAATTATTCTATAAAATATTCTGGCTTAAACAAAACTTGATTTTTGTTAATTGTTACCCATTTGGGAGGATTTGCAATCCGCTTCATCATAAACTCAATCGAAATACTTTAAGCAAATGATTATATATTTGCTGAAACATGTAATTCTACCCCACCAAAACCACAGAAATTCGTTTTTGTCAGATTTGTTTCCAAGGGTATCAATCGTTTTCTTACCTTTGCGCCAAATTTCAACGCCTTATGTTAAGCGAACAGGAACAAATCAGAAGAAATTCGTTGGCCGAACTCTACAAACTCGGCATCAACCCGTATCCGCAGGCCGCGTTCCCCGTGAACGTGTTCACCACGGACATCCTCAACCAATTTGACGACAACAACCCCGACCAGTTCCAAGAGGTCACCCTCGCGGGTCGTATCATGAGCCGCCGCATCATGGGCGCCGCCTCGTTCTGCGAACTGCAGGACTCGAAAGGCCGCATCCAGCTGTATATCAAGCGCGACGAGATCTGCCCCGAGGAGGACAAGACGATGTACAACACTGTGTTCAAACGCCTGTTGGACATCGGCGACTTCATCGGCGTGAAAGGTTTCGCCTTCCGCACGCAGATGGGCGAAATCTCGGTGCACGTCAAGGAACTGACGGTGCTGAGCAAGTCGCTGAGGCCGTTGCCTATCGTCAAAGAGAAGGACGGCGTGAAGTACGACGAATTCAACGATCCCGAGCTCCGCTACCGTATGCGCTACGTTGATCTCGTGGTAAACGACCGGGTGAAGGACATCTTCATCACCCGCACCCGCATTATCGACAGCATCAGAAAGTTCTTCAACGAGAGCGGCTATCTTGAGGTGGAGACGCCTGTGCTGCAAGCCATCCCCGGCGGTGCCACAGCACGTCCTTTCATCACGCACCACAATGCCTTGGACATCCCGATGTACCTCCGTATCGCTGACGAGCTTTACCTGAAACGCCTCATCGTGGGCGGCTTCGAGGGTGTGTATGAGTTCTCGCGCAACTTCCGCAACGAGGGCATGGACCGCACTCACAACCCAGAATTCACGGGGCTTGAAATCTATGTCTCTTACAAAGACTATCTCTGGATGATGGACTACACCGAGGAGATGATCCATCGCTGCGTGATGGATGTCCTGGGAACTGAGACCGTGAAAGTTGGCGACAACGAAATCAGCTTCAAGCGTCCCTTCAAGCGCATCACCATGATCGACTCCATCAAGGAGAAGACCGGCATCGACATCACGGGCATGGACGAAGCCCAACTGCGCGACGTGTGCAAGCAACTCGGCATCGAAGTGGATGCCTCCATGGGCAAGGGCAAACTCATCGACGAGATCTTTGGTGAGAAGTGCGAAGGCACCTACATCCAGCCGACCTTCATTACCGACTATCCCGTGGAGATGTCGCCCCTTTGCAAGCGTCACCGCAACAATCCCGAGCTGACCGAGCGCTTCGAGCTGATGGTCAACGGCAAGGAGCTGGCCAACGCCTACACCGAGCTGAACGACCCCATCGACCAGCGTGCCCGTTTCGAAGAGCAGATGAAGCTCAGCGAGCGTGGCGACGACGAGGCCATGTTCATCGACCAGGACTTCCTGCGCGCGCTTGAATATGGCATGCCGCCGACCTCGGGCATGGGCATCGGCATCGACCGTTTCGTGATGCTGCTCACTGGCCAGACCACCATCCAAGAGGTGCTGCTGTTCCCGATGATGCGTCCCGAGAAGGTCCAGAAAGTTGCTACCCCCGAAGACTTCATGGCTATTGGTGTTCCCGAAGTCTGGGCCAAAGTGTTATGCGCTAATGGCTACACCAGCGTCGAGAAACTGAAGGAAGAAAAAGCGACTGCCCTGCGCGAGAAGCTCAACGGCCTGCGTAAGAAGAACAAGATGGACGTGCCCGCCCTTCAGCTGGAAGAGGTTGAAGCGTGGCAGCAATAAGTAATTTTTCTTTTTATTTGTTACTTTTGGGTTAACCCAAAAGTAACATTACAGAATATTAAGCACCTGCTCCTTGATCTTCTCCAACTCGTCCTTCATCTTCACGACGAGCTTTTGAATATTGACCTCATTGGCTTTGGAGCCGAGGGTGTTGATTTCACGGCCCATCTCCTGACTGATGAAGCCTAGCTTCTTGCCTGCTTGGTCTTCGTCACAGCTTTCGTTGAAGTAGTTGCAGTGCTGGCGCAAACGCACCTTTTCTTCGGTGATGTCAAGCTTCTCCAGATAGTAGATCAGCTCCGCTTCGAAACGGTTCTCGTCGTATTGTCCTGAGGTAGTTAGTTCGCTGAGGTTCTTGGTGAGTCGCTGCTTGATCGTTTCATGGCGCCCTTTTTCGAAAGGTTCCACCTGGTCGAGCAGTCCAAGGATGAGCGCCACCCTATGAAGTAAATCTTTCTTCAATGTTTGTCCTTCTTGGATCCGGAAACGATCCACCAATTCCAAGGCTTGATCCAGAGTCTCTCCGATCTTGGCCACAAACTCATCGTCATAACGTTGTTCCACCGTGTTGAAGATGCCTGGCATCCGGAAGACAAGACAGGCCATGTCGGCAGCAGGAGCAATCTCCAATTTCTCGGAGATGGACTGGATCTGCTTCAAGTAGGAAGCCGCCACCTCCTCGTTGATCTGGTTCGCCAGGTCAAGAACCGTGTCAGCAATCGTAATCGTCACATCAACTTTCCCGCGAAAAAGCTTTGCACCCACTCTATTCCGAAAATCCAACTCAGCAAAACGCAGTTCATTGGGCAGTTTCATGGCAAGGTCCAACTGCTTGCTGTTAAGGGTTCTTATTTCAACAGTGATTTTCTTTGTATTGTATAGGCTTTCGGCAATGCCGTATCCAGTCATCGAACGTATCATAACAATTAGGTATTAATTCTTCATAAAGACAAAAAAGACTGCCATCACCATACAGGCAAAGGCCGCCAGATGATTCCAACGAAGGGGTTGGCCTTTGAAAACAAGCATCGCTATGATGGTGAATACCGTCAGCGAAACCACTTCTTGGATCACCTTGAGCTGCATCAAATTGAACGGGCCGCCCCGCTCGATAAAACCGATGCGATTGGCGGGAATCATAAACGAATACTCGAACAAAGCGACTCCCCAGGAGGCAAGAATGATAAGAATCAAGGGCCAGTCGGTAGTGACCTTCATCTCCTCCAATTTCAAGTTACCATACCAAGCAAAGGTCATGAAAACATTAGATACCACCAGCATGATAATAGTCAAAACACCTCTCATAAAAAGTTTAAAATATATTTCACGGCAAAAGTACAAAAAACAAGAATTATAAACTGTTTTTTTATCGCAGAAAAGGAATGGAAGTTTAGCAGTATATTGTCTAAAGCCATCGTGAGAGGAGAAAAACGGAAGCTATTGGCCTTGGCCGTGGAAAAAGCCGACATCCCAACAAATTCGGCTTCGGAAAGGCCTTCCGCGACTTCTTCATCGCCCAAAAAGAGGAACAAGGAGGCGGTGAAGGAACGGTTCGGTGGCCTGCGCCGTTACCTCGAAAAGCTCAAGCCCAGCTTCAGTGAAGTCGGTCGGTTCCCATGGCTGCACAGCACCTTCGAGACGCTCGAGACCTTCGCTTTCACTTCAGCGATCACGGTGCCAACCGTCTTGGTGCTTCCGCCCTGATGCAAGGTTTGGCCGATGGTTATTTCGTGTTGCCTTATACCCTTCAGAACTACCTTGCCGACCAAATCTATGTGGGCAAGATTTCGTCAACCACGCCCGAATTTGATGCCGCGGAAGAGGCGGTGCGGGAACGAATAAATCGATTATTGAAAATCGGCTCTGTAGAGACGGTGCATGCACCGTCTCTACATGCACCGTCTCTACAGACCGTTGACAATTTCCACAAACGGTTAGGCAAGATCATGTGGGAATACTGCGGCATGGCCCGCAACACCGAGAGCCTCACGAAGGCCAAACGACTGGTGAAAGAACTGGAAGATGAGTTCTGGAAGTCGGTCTTCATCCCAGGCTCCGCCAACGAGCTCAACCCTGAGCTGGAGAAGGCCTATCGTTTGGAGGACTATTTCGAGTTGGCGCAACTGATCATCGACGACGCCATGCACCGCGAGGAATCGTGCGGCGGGCATTTCCGCACAGAGCATCAGACTGCCGATGGCGAAACCCTCCGTGACGATGAACATTTCATGTATGTGGCTGCATGGGAATACCAAGGTCATGGGAAACCTGAGACCATGGAGAAAGAGCCACTCCATTACGAACATGTCAAAATAGCAAATAGAAACTACAAATAAAAACAGGTGGATTGCCACGTCGCGATAACTGAACAACTGATCAACTGAACAACTGAACAACTGATAACTATGAACTTCACACTGCATATTTGGAGACAAGAAAGTGCAAAGGCCAAAGGTCATTTCGAGACCTACCCCATAGAGAACATCTCACCGGACTGCTCATTTCTCGAAATGCTTGACATCCTGAACGAACAGCTCATCACCGGCCAGACTCTCAATTAACTACGTTGAATGCTTCGCATTTCTCAACTCTCAACTCTCACCTCCCCCATCGCCCATCCTGTTTGTTTCGACAACGATTGCCGCGAAAGCATGTGCGGCATGTGCGGCTTATATATCAACGGCCGTCCACACGGAAACGACGACGGCACCAACATGATTCCTATTCCAAAACACGACGCCGACATGGCCATGGATGCCGCTTCGTGCATCGGCTGTGGCGCCTGTGTAGCCGCATGCAAGAACGCCAGCGCCATGCTTTTCGTGGGAGCCAAGGTAAGTCACTTGGCCTTGTTGCCCCAAGGCCGTGTCGAAGCTGGTGACCGTGTGCGTAACATGGTACGCAAGATGGATGAGCTAGGTTTTGGTAACTGCACCAACACCTACGCCTGCGAGGCCGAATGCCCTAAACTCATCAAGCGGCAGAACATCTCGAGGCTCAATCGGCATTGGATTGGCGCACTCTTCGGTCAAGATCGGAAATAAAAAAACAGAGACGGAGCAAACCCCGTCTCTGTTGGCATTATCGTATTATTAACTAAACCATTATGGGTACGCCACCACAATACGGTTCGCAAATGAGCCATTTGTAGTTGTGATATGCACCACATAGACGCCTGATGCAAATCCTCGCATCGACACTCTCGTCTCGTCAGCAGCCATGTCTCTGTCATAAACCACCTGGCCAAGTGCATTGACGATGCGGATATGGGTCATGTCGGTCGCCTTGACGGTCACTTCGTCGTTCACAGGGTTGGGATAGACGTTCACCCTATCGCTCTCGTTTTCAGTGACTCCAACCGTGACAGCCTCGGTCTCCATGCACGACATGGCGTAGTAGTCGCCTTGATAGATGGGCAAGTCGTCATAGACCACTCTGAGGCTATACTCATGATAGCCGGGAGTTGCTTGAATATCCGCATAATTCTGAACATTTCTCGGCAGAGGCGTTTCGGTAAGCAATTCGCCATCGCGGAACACCATGGTTCCCAAGATGTTATAGACCACAGGCATATCGTCAGTCGTATAGGCCCGAATCATCCAAGTGCCGCTGAGGTCATATTCTGTCATGTCGTGCCAATCATTTCCATCTATTGAGATCCAGCGACTATTGGGATTGCCAATATCGTCGGTACAAGCAGCGGGATAGGCTGCGTTGCTCACATTGTTGACAATAATCCACAAGTTTTTGTTTTCATCCAGTTCAACGACTTGATTAAGCGGATATTCCACTAATTGGTTTGATCCAGTGCTAAAGTATTGTTGTGAATAGACTAAGGAATCGGGAGCCGTCTCACCTCCTTGATAGACCATGATTCTACCAGTGAAGGATGCGACATCAAAGACCGCAACGGAGCCCAGGTAACGGCCTTGCCACAGGTCGGGTGGCAGCATGATTCCCCAATAGATTGAGGCACCTCCTGCTCCAACACTATAACCTGTATAATTACCATTATCGTAATATGACCATTCTCCCCCCTCTATGTGGTTTTCAGGCAAGGTCCAATTGAGGACTGCCATGTCGCCGAGGTCTTCTGTTTCTACATCGGTTGGGCCAACATAATGATCACAAGCGTGATACGACCAGGTATAGATTGCATCCTTGCTGCTTCCTGTGGTGTACATGGCTCGCACCATTGTGGTGTGCGTTTCGCCTTCCTCAAAGCTCTCCACATTATGTTGGAAATGGGTGTCCGTTGTTTTGTCAACATAAATACCATCAAAGAACACACGGTAGAATTCCAGTTCTCTCTCTTCCTGTCCATCCGCCTTCACGTGACAACGAATCTTCCAAGTATAGTTCATACCATAACTGTTTACATCATACCAATTGAGTCCATCGGTAGAGATCCAACGTCCATTGGGATCGCCTGTATTACTGCAAGCAGATGCTGGAAAAGAAGCCTCGCCCACATTAAACTGAAATACAATCCACAGGCTTTCGGAGTTGTCAAAATCAACATCATGGTCAAGTGGATAGTCTTGGTATTTCCCTTCACCTGTTGTGACTATGTCTTTTTGATACAAAACATGTCCCATGGGAGTTTCCGTTGAACAAATATAAAATGTGCCAGTGAAAGGTTGGTCAGGAGCATCATAGAATGACACAGAAGTTACTCTGTTGAAGCCCTCAAGTTGGCTACCCATAAACTTGACAGCCCAATAGAAAGAGGTACCCGATGCGCCAACACCTCCATCGAATGAATCCGTATCATAATGCAGTACATCGCCACCCAGACCTTCCTGCCACATTGCCCAACCAGTGGGCGACACATAGAGGTTACGAGCCTGCAACGCAATTTCCTCCAACAAGCATTCCAATGAAGTGGGTTCCCATATCTCGATGGTCTCGTGGTTGCCACAGGAGGTATAACCATCCTTTTCGATAGTGTAGTTATAGGTGCCTTTCCTGAATTCATCCCAACTGTAGTAGCCTGAATCGTCCAACGTCACTATATAGTCATAGCCTTGTCCAGGCTCCGAGGTGTTAATAAATTGCACCGATGTACCTTCAGGTGAATCCCCTGTGTTGGTCTTGACATTGACTTCCACGGAGGTCAACATGTCCTTGTCCAAGCAATTGGACCAAACAATCTCCGATTCTGGTAAAGTGGGGACAGGTGCATAACCATAGGGAACACAAAAAGCACGTTGAAGTCCCACACAATTTGCCATAGGAGTTACTCTGCCTGTGTTAACATCCACGCTGGAAATAAAGTCAGCAAGTTGAGCATCCAGTGCTATCCAATAAAGTGTTCCAGTGTGGTGATCGAATCCCGCTGACATACGGGAATCGCCTAACCACAAACCAGGAGCACCGATAAGCTCACAGTGACCAGTGGTTTTGTCAATACGATACAAGGCACCAAACACCTCCAGGAAACCATATAGCTGTCCATCGTAGCTACATGCCAAAGCTTTTAGTGAGCCAACTAATGAATTATGGTCCAACACACCAATTGGCGTCAGAACTCCTGTGGCAATATCGACACTATAGAGAATATTGTCTTTAATGCCAAACATAGTATTGGTCGAAAAGTCATATGCACAATCATCCATATAATATGGGGTATTTACAACGGCAACAACTTGTCCTGTACCAGGATCAAAGGTCAGCAATTGATTGTCTTCTGTGAAAGCGTGCATATAGCCGTCGTTGGCGAAATCGCCCGAATAAACCATCAAATTCTGGTCAATAACATGTGCTGTCGAGAGAGGGCGTGTGGGATCATATTGAATCCATCCGTTAGGCAATCTTGAAGAATAGCGACTGAATGAGTAGGCTTTGATATTTTGTAAAACATTTTCTCCTTTGTTGTCAGTCGGGACACTCCAAGTAATACCCTTCTCACGATTGCCACCATAGTTTCTCGAGATTCCATACTTATAAACACCTGCTTCGGCTGCTTGCCAAGTTTCATCTACATAAACCGTATCGGTTATACCAGAGGTTAGTAAGATCGTGTTTTCTTCAGTATATGGCCCATCATTGGAACACAAAGTACGATAGATGTTAAAGTACTGGAAAGTGCGTTCACCTGCCATCTCGGTGAGAATGGGTTGTGTTGATAGTTTGTCATTACTCAAAGTGAAAGTGCGACCTTCCCTATCTGTGAAATATTGCTTCATTGTCCAGGAACCATAAGGGTTATGGTTCCAAACCAAGTCTCCTTCATCATAATAGATTTGATACCAAGTCCCATAGTAATTATAATCACCACAGCAACCAGCCGGATAATTACTAACCGGGGTGTTGGCTTGCCAAATGACCCACACAGGCTCATTGCCGCTAATATTGACAGGGATTTCCAGATCACACTCAATCCATTCATCCTTACTTGAAGGAATGTCAACGGTAATAGTGGATGCTAATTCGCCCACCTCCGGTCTTTGGCCTCCAACATATATATTGCAGGTATAATTACCACCAACCGCGCCATACATTTTATCACTAAAAAGTGCCACCTTCGTCATCGTCGATCCTTCATATGGAGCAAGCACAGACAAAGGATATTCATAACACCATTTTACGCAAGAGATAGCGTTATTGAATTCACTCTCACAATAGGAATGCCAACCAGGTACTATTGGTTCAGGCACATCCTCACTCTCCCAATAAACCTTTATGTATTGGCTTTGAGAAGCAAGTGTATCAGGATAATATTGTGCCACCACAGCACCGACTGGATTATATCGCTCATACAAAATAATATCATTGTTGTCTGTCTCAGTATCGTAGTTGACCTCAATTTCAGACCCATGGCTACCATCTTGATAGCCTTCCTTTGAGGCAAGAGCAACGTACCTACCTGTATATACTGTTCCAGAAAAGTCACCATTGGCATTAGTAAGATACACATAAGAATGATGAACATAGAATTCGTCATAGCCTATTATATTGACTGTAACACCCGCAACTCGTGTGACTCCGTCCTGCTCAAAGACAGTACCGCTAATCGTTCCACTTCCACCCACGCAAACTAGCACAGCATTGGAAGGTGTCGACTCGCCCTCGTCATAGACAGCGGTTACCGTAAAGCTGTAGCCTTCCATATTGTATGCCAAATCCGAAATAATATATTCCGTAGCCATCACAGGTGCCTCGTTGATCCTCACACCGTCTTGATAGACATTGTAACCCATGAGCGAGCGAGTGGCAGCCGTCCAATGAAGCAAAAGATCCTCGCCAACGTGGATGGCGGTGTTCGCTTGAAGCTCCATGGGCGAATTCAAGGTAGTGATGAAATGCCACACCGTCCCTTCAGTGACACCAGTGGCATTGCGCTCGTTGACACGCCAATAATAGATTTGGTTGTTGTGCAGGTCATCGATTGCAAAGGTCTCAGCAAGGTCGGAGGTCCAATCCACCAGCACTTCGGAAGGCGGATAACTGGTACCCATCAAGAGTTGGTACTCAGTGGTGTATGCTCCAAATTGGCATTGCAGCTCCAAAGGCGCTGTAATTTCAGTGGCGCCATCCTCGGGTGCCACCAGTGTGGCAGCCACGGGAAGCGGCAAGGCATCGGTAGTGAGTTCCAATTCAAAATGTGGACTGGTAGAGGAAACAACTAGATAATAAATACCTGAGGAGACCATAAAGTTGACGATGGGTTCGTCACCACCCACACAACAATTATCGACCATGGGACCCTGTTTCCCGTTGAAGTCCTCGTTGTATAAGGCGAGCTTAGCGTTAGAGCCCGAGGTAATTTGCACATTAAGCAACGCATCTTCGGCAAACACCAGTTGATACACTGCATCGGGTGCGTCAGGATGGTCGCCAGGCAACTTGTAATTATCATATAGATTAATGGTGTTTTGCGTTATATTTTGCGGGAAACTCGTCACCACTTCAGCCAATTCTACCACATCGGGACTCACAGGACTGTAATACAGCAGCTCGATATCGGTCAATTCCTCATGAGTCTGGTTCCATATTGTTGACATCTGACCGGTCAACGTTCCAGGTGTCATCATGGCATTGGGGGCTGTACCGACAAATACCTCGCATGACTGTTCTGCCTCAAGAGCTATGGGGAAATTGACGGCTCCCGTCGATTCGTCAACAAAAAAGAAAGCATTGTCGAATTCAATCCCCGTTACTTCGAGGTCCTCTATAGAAGTATTGACCAAAGCAATAGGTTCGCCTTGTACCCAAGCCCCGATGGGGCGAGGTGCCATGACGATTGGGTTAGGTCTGATCTCTAGTCCAGGAGGTGTCCCTTCCGTAAAGGCTGGCAGATATTGGTTGTTCCCATACGTGTCGGCATACCACTGGGCATATGTGTCATCACCATTTCTCCAGTTGTTTAGCGCAGTGAGCAAGTCAGTAGTGCCTTGCATGGGCTCGGCCAAAGTGTACACCGTGGAAATACCCTCTTGAGTGAAGGAAGTGTAGTTGTCAGTATAAGTTTGGTCTCCATCTGTCCCATATGCCACCACAAATGTGCCTTCTTTATAATAATTGTAGTGATTGTTGCATATGCTGGTTAGAAAACTATCATTGAAACCTACAATTGCACCACAATTTGTAGTATTTTCAGCTATTATCAAACCTCCATTGTAGCAGTTTTCGATATGAGAGCGACAGTTATTATAACCTGAAATCCCCCCTATATTGGCACTCCCAATGACTGCACCAACGTTATAACAATTAAATATAATTGCCGCACTATTAGATCCGACAACACCTCCGCCACTATTAGGACAAGTTATGCTTCCCTTATTAACACAGTTTATAAAAGAACCAACGTAGCAGTTTCCGCATATCCCACCTCCAGCACTACTACAAGCAATGTTCCCTCTATTCTCACAGTTAACTAAAACGCCTCTATTTGTGCTACCTACAACGCCACCTACGCCATCACCTTCACTGGAAATGTTTCCTTTATTCGAGCAATCTGAGATATACAATTCTTGTCCACCCCAAAAAGAAGCGTGACCTATAATACCACCCACATTGCCAACCGCACTATAAATTGATGCTTTGTTGACAAGATTTGAAAAAGACACTGAAGCATCATCCCCATCGTTGTGAGAAATATTTATTTCAGCCACAAATCCACCAGTATTGTCACTATTGCTAATAATAGATCCTTCCAAAGTGAGATCATGAATATTCGCATCGCGACATATCCACGCAAACAATCCAAGACAGTAAGTAGAACCATACTCATTCGTTTCTGGTTTTAGGACCCCTTCCCCTTCGAGATCCAATGTAATAGTATGGTTGTTGCCATTGAAATCACCTCTAAAATTGCCAACAATAGGTGATGTCACGCCCTCGATATTGTTCATTACCTTGAAATATTTTCCAAAAGTTTCAAAGCCCGCAGCCATGCCTGCAGATAAGATTTCAAGGTCCGTTTTGGTATATAATAAGTAAGGAGTCTCCACCGTTCCGGTTCCGCCAAAATCAGGAGACGTCATGAACGAAGATGATTTCCATACCGAAACATCGCCCTCGCCACAATTGGAACGAACATATGCAGTATAGTTAGTCAAAGGATTAAGTCCTGTAAATGTATAATAGAGGTCAGTAATGGCAGTTGCCGTTGGGATGGTCTCGGCTGTAGGACTCTCTCCGTTAGATATATAAACATCCCAAGCATCAGTGCCATCCGCAGCCGTCCAAGTGAGTATGGCGGAATTAGACATAATGTCAGGAACAGCTAGATTTTGCGGACCAGGACACGTATTAACCAAAGGGGACACGTTAAATTGAATGTCAGCAAATTCAGAAGCCAATTGACCAGAACCAGGAAATTCGGGTACACCAGGATACCAACTTTCATAAAATAACGACACATCTCCATCAGCAAATGAAGAAGTCCTAAGATTGCAATCCCAAGCGGGAGTGTCGTAAGCAGTGACTACAACAACCACTAAATTGCCGTTGAGTTCATAAGGGTATGGTTCGTCAAAAACAATTTCCTCCCAACCACATTCGGTACCTAATACGACATTATCATGGGAGTACACAAGAGTTAAGTTGTTCAAAGGCGTCCAGTCTGTTTCAGAAACATGGGTTGCAGATTCTCGCTCTCCGATATATATCATCAAGGAAGATGCCAGAGATGGAATAATCATTCCCCAAGCTCCCACATTATTATAAGAAATAGAATTGATGATGCAAGGAGCAGAGAAGGCCGACATGGGATAAATCTCCTCATCCCAGTTCCAATAATTAATTTCATGAAAAGGAATAATATTCATATTATCCCCAGTGCCGATTTCAATCACATCGGCTTTTGTTGCCAAAGGCACCATCAGCGCCAGCAACAGCATAAATAAGAGTCTTTTCATACGCAATTGATTTAATTTGGTTAGTTTTTTCAATTACAAAGGTATGCAATGCGTTTTACATACATTTCGCTAATCCTAATAAAATCAATGGTATAGGAGTTTATAAAAAGGTTACAAAAGCCAAAAAACGGGTATTCATTGGGTTTACACCGGCAAAAAAGCCACCGAAAAGGCTATTTTTTCAATAATTCGAGAGAAAATCGCTGAGATTGTCGTTGGCGTCGTTCATGCCGAGCTTCTTCCGCAAACGCCAACGCGCCACCTTCACCCCGTTGATGGTGATGTTGTTGATGGAGGCAATGTCTTTGGTGTTCATATTCAGGCGAATCAAAGCACAAAGACGCAGCTCGTTGAGGGTGAGATCGGGGAAATCTTTCCGCAAACCCTCATAAAAGCCCGGATGCACCTGCAAGAAATAATAGTCGAAGTTGTCGTCGGTGTTGGCGCTGATCACGCCGTCGAGTTTCTTGGCGGCCTTGGCCAAGGCATCAGCCCTGTCCTCCTCTTTCAGCTTGCCTATGGAAACAAGTTGATCTTTAATCTCGTTCAGCGCTTCGTTGGTCTTGGTCTGCGAAAGCAGCTTCGAGACCAGCTCCTGTTTCTTGCCCTCCAACTCGTTGGAAAGCATCTCCTTTTCCGCCTTCCTCGCCTTCAAAACAATGTTTTTCCTGCTCAGCAAGATCAGCACGAGGATCACCGCAAGCAGCAATATGGCGATGATAAAAAAGGTGATCACGTTCTTCCGCTTTTCCCGCATCCGCTCCATGTCACGCTCGTATTGGGCTTGCGCCTCCGCCTCAGCATATTCATGCTGCAAGTGCATTTGGTTCACCATCTTCAGCTGCTCTTCCAAATTAAATGTGGCATTCACCGAATCCAACACCGCTTGTATCTCACAGCATTTCTTGTAATCGCGAAGGTCGATAGTGATGGCCTTCAGTTCCTCCAAAATAATACTCTTCAACCAAATGTTAGTGGACTCATCACCACAGAAATCAAGACCCGTCTCCAGCATGGCGATCGCCTCTTTGGATCTTCCAACCTGATGGTAAGACTGCGCCAAGCCATACATGATGCTTACCACAGTTTTCACATCACCCGACTCCTTGATCTTCTCCAAGTTTCCCTCCACATCAGCGATCACCTTGTTATAATTATGGTCAAGAGTAGGCAACAAAAGCAACTCGCCCACTGCCCTGATGGAGTCTTGTTCCGTCACTGCCTCCTGACAAGCCACATCAAACCAGATCCTAGCGGAATCAGGCTGGCTTTCCCATTTATACAACAGACCCATGTTGAAATGAACAGCGTATTTATCGTACGCGTCATAATCATGGTTCTCGATCAGTTTCCTATACAAAGAAAGGGCATCCTGATAATGAACCAAAATCAACTGCGTCAATCCGTCATGCAGCTCAATCTGGTAGGCAACCCAGTTGTCTTTTAACTCCTTGTTGATGTCCTCCACCTTCTTCATGCAGTCAAAGTATTGGGAGAACATCACGTACGATTCATAGTAATAATAGCCCAAGGCCAAATAGATTTTAGCTCCAAGCAGCTCTGTTTTAGGGGATTTCTTCATCAAAAGATAGTCCTGTTCCGCCTTCTTCAGCACCTTGAAAGCTTGTTCCGGTGCTGTGGTCACCAACGCCATGCCTTGAAAGTAATCGCCCAAGGTCGAATAATACTTGTCTTGTTGGACGAATTCCGATTCCATGAATTCATCGATATAAGGTTGGGCTTGCTGGTAACAACGGACATCGAGCAGGTAGTTGATGACACCAGCTAGCGCATCGGCCCGGTGGGCATCGTCATCCCTATTGACATAGACCTGGCGCATGATACTGTCCGGGACGATGGATTCAGGACTTTGGGGCCACACAATTTTTGGTGTCAGGCAAGTTGCCAATGTAAGAAAAAACCAAAGAATAGTTTTTTTCACCATTTCATTTATTTTTATGGTGCAAACATAGTGTTTTTTTACCCAATTACAGTTGCATGTCGGAAAAAATTGTTTATCTTTGCAACTAGTTGGTCGCGGCAACGGAGAGAAAAACAGCGGATTATCAAGACGTAAGGGACTGGCCTCGGCATGAAACCCCCCGCGATAACAGATTAAAGCCTCTTAATTAGAGGCTTTTCTTTTTCTTAAAGACTTGAAAGCCAAACTTTTATTCCTCCCCCTCCTAATTTCCTCCACATAAACATACTGGTTTCCAATTTTCTTTTCATAAATAAACACTTTGTTCTTATGTCTCCTTGTCGAAGAAGGAGAGATGATTACAGAATCTCGGTTTTTTATGATAAAAGGAATAAGAAAATAATCCTTCACTGACAAAGGTTCCCTGTCATTACTACTTTTGCCATGCCTTTCTTCAGAATGCGCAGTCCCACTTGTTTCAATAACATGTTTATATCCTTCAAGATCAATTCCCTCTTTTTTGGCTATATCTTTCAAATCATCATCCACCTCATAATCAATAACGGCAAACCTATAGTCGCATTTCTCCCCAATCAAACCAACTAGTTCTTCAAAAGAAATCTGTTCCCTAGATTCTTTATCAAAAGGTTTCCTTCCTCCCATATCAACTCCCCCAGTTGTCCCTGTCGAGACTCCTATAATTAATAGCCTCCGCCAAATGCTCGTATTGGATTCGTTCGCTGCCTTCGAGGTCGGCTATGGTACGCGACACTTTTAGGATTCTATCGTAGGCACGGGCTGAAAGTCCAAGGCGTCGCATCGCGTTACGCAGCGACTCAGTACAACGCTCATCCAGCTCGCAGTAGGTTTGAAGTAGCTGTGGTGTCATCTGGGCATTGCTGTGGATGCCCGGAAATTCACGATAACGCTCTTCCTGGATCTTTCTCGCCCGGATCACTCGTTGGCGGATCACAGCGCTACTCTCCCCGCACCGCTTGTCGGACAGCTCATTATAGGGTACTGGCAAAACCTCCACGTGCAAGTCAATACGATCCATCAAGGGACCTGAGATCTTGCTTAGGTATTTCTGAACATCACCCGGCTTGCACACACACTCACGGTCAGGGTGATTGTAATAACCACAAGGACAAGGGTTCATAGCCGCTACCAACATGAAGTTGGCCGGGAACTGCACCGACATCTTCGCTCGCGATATGCTTATGACTCGATCTTCCATGGGTTGCCTTAATATTTCCAATGTATGTCGCTGAATTTCAGGGACTTCATCAAGGAAGAGCACTCCGTTGTGAGCAAGCGATATTTCCCCAGGTTGAGGTATGGAGCCGCCACCACAGAGACCAGCGTCGGAGATGGAGTGATGAGGACTGCGAAACGGACGCGTAATCAGCAGAGTTTTGTTGTTGCCCATCAGTCCAGCCACCGAATGGATCTTCGTAGTCTCCAAAGCCTCAGCCAAGGTCATGGGAGGCAAGATGCTTGGCAACCGCTTGGCCAACATCGTTTTGCCCGAACCGGGACTCCCAATCAGCAGAACGTTATGGGATCCGGCAGCTGCTATCTCCAGGGCACGTTTAATGTTTTCTTGTCCCTTGACATCATGGAAATCCAATGGATAATCATCCTCTCTTGCTAGCGAATCGAGGTCAATTCGCTCTGGTTCGATGACCAAGTGACCATTCAGGAAATCAACCACCTGGGTAAGATCGTCTGCTCCGATTACATCGAGTCCACCAACCACCCCCGCCTCTTTAGCATTTGCCTTAGGGATGATAATGCCTTTAAAGCCTTCCTTCTTGGCTTGAATTGCCATGGGAAGAACACCTTTGATAGGATTCAAAGCTCCATCTAGCGAGAGCTCTCCCATGATGACGTACTGATCCAATTTGGAAGGATCGATCTGGTTTGACACCGCCATGATACCCACTGCAAGAGCCAAGTCATACGCAGCGCCTTCCTTCCGGATGTCGGCAGGAGCCATGTTGATGGTGATGCGTTTCTTGGGGAATTTATATCCCAAATTGGCAAATGAAGCGATGATACGTTGTTGGCTTTCCTTGACCGCACTATCAGGAAGTCCAACCAAAAAATACTGGATTCCTTTATCCGAGTTGACTTCTATAGTGACTATAATCGCATTGATGCCGATTATGGCACATCCAAAGGTTTTTACTAACATGATTACTTATTGTTGATATTCGCTACAAAGATATATAAAAATCTTATATATTAATACAACAATAGTAAACTATTTTTATTTCTTTGGTTTATACCCAGAATCTTGGAAAAGTCCTTGAAGGTCCTCGTTACGCATCAGCTCAGGCAGCGAAAGGTCGTGAGTATTCATGTAGGATCGAATGATATGAAGACCCAGGAACTCGCCCAACCGAGCCGGGGCGTCATGGCTATACTCGTTGGTGAATGGGCCGTCGGCAAAAAACGCACGGAACATATCGTATTCCGACGAATACAGGCGTTGATTGCCCACAATGTCGGCCCAAAGAGCGCCTTCATTGGCTGTCGCCCATTGCAGCTGTTCAAGGGAATAGCCCAACAATATTTGGTCAGGGAGCTTGGGACACATCGCCTCAACAAAGAAGCGTTTCTTGCCTTCACGGATCATCTCATCAAGTACCGTGGTCTGCTTATGGCGATCAGACAGGTAGGTATCGTAGAGCAGTTCGGCCACATCTCTGCCTATGTATTGTTTGCCAGTACGTTCCGCACGATATTTAGGCATCCCGAGGTAGTCGTAAAGTTCGCTTTGGTCAAGATACCAATCCAATGAGAGGACAAGAGCGTCATCGGCGAAAAACACTGGAGGGAGGTCGGGATTGATGCCTGACACGCAAGTAAACACCTTTGTAGGGAGTTGAATATTAGGATAATAATAATTAAAATACTGATATACAAAGCCAATCTCCGATTTCAGTTCATTGGGATTAGGATACGTTTTTTTCACCTCTTGGTACAAGGCAGTAGAGAATGTATCTACGGCAAAGGCTTTCAAGTAATGGACGGCGTCGGGGTCAGACAAGTCGCCAGCAAGGAATGGAAGGTAATCCTGTTGGATAGACTGAAGAGTTTCTTGGAAATGCGCGGTATCGATGTTAAACAGCACTTCTTCATAACGGTCGATGTCGAGTTCAGGGCTAGCATCCGTTTTGACAAACAGGCGTGATTTATAGTTTTCCTTTTCGTTGGCACAGCCGACCAAAAGGATAGAAAAGCAGAAAAGCAGCCTCAATGATGTCTTCATAGAATCTTTTTTAAGGAAAATGTTGATTGATCTTTTAAAAACTAGTATTTTTGCCTTTTATTATTTTAAATCAAAACTATTTCACTATGAAAAAAGCAATTCCAGCGTCACAGCTTGTATTGAACAGCGAGGGGGCGGTATATCATCTCGGGTTGCATCCCGAGGAATTGGCTGACGATGTTATCTTAGTGGGCGACCCAGGTCGGGTTGACATGATTGCTTCGTATTTCGACTCGATTGAAGTCAAGCGACAGAATCGTGAGTTATGGACCAGGACGGGTTATTATAAAGGCAAGAGGATCACGACATTGTCAACAGGCATGGGCACCGACAATATAGATATAGTCATGAACGAGTTGGACACTCTGGCCAACATTGATTTGAATACCCGAATGCCCAAGGAGGAGCATCGGGCATTGAACTTGATCCGGTTGGGCACTTCGGGGGCCTTGCAGGAAGACATCCCTGTCGAGGACAGCTATGTAGCCACCCGATACGCCATTGGTCTGGATGGGTTGATTTATTTTTATGCGAAAAACAAGGAAGTGAACGAGATAGCGATGCGCGATGCCTTCATCGAGCAGATGGGCTATCCTAAAGACCTGCCTTTGCCTTATGTGGTGGAAGGATCTAAAGCCTTGTTTGACCGACTTGCCGAGGGTTATTTCCAAGGGATGACAGCCACGGCACCCGGGTTTTACGGTCCACAGGGTCGTGAACTCAGGATGGGATTGGCTTATCCGGAAAACAACCACAAGATGGAGGCCTTCCATTACCAAGGTTGGCGGATTTGCAATTTCGAAATGGAGTCGTCGGCTTTGTACGGATTAGGCAAGATGATGGGGCACCACTGTTTAACCATTTGTGCAGTGATAGCCAACCGCGTCAGCGAGAAATTCTGTGTTGACTACCATCCATACGTGGAAAAGCTGGTGAGAAACACTTTAGACCGACTCGCAAGATGAAAAAAAACAGGGTTTTTTCACAAATCTTCAACTTTTTTGTCGAGCGTGCGAATAAAATGCTTAATTTTGCAGGCAAATTTCAATTTTGCTCTTTAAAATTAATAAATAATTAAGTGTCGGACTTAATAAATGTTAAACTCAAACTATAAAACAAAATGAAAAAAGCAATTGTAACCCTTAGTGTTATCTTGTTGACCGCAGTGTCAGCATTTGCTGGTGGAGACAGAACCTCCAACCGTTATCTCAACAGCAAGTTCTCACAGAACTGGTTCATTGATCTTTCTGGTACCCTTAACGCTTGGCAAGGCAGCGACAGAGCTCAGCTGATTGATCCTAGCACCATTTACTACAAGAATGCTGCTGGCGATTTCGGTCGTTATGGTGGTTCCGTGAAGATCGGTAAGTTCATCACCCCTGCTGTGGGTCTGAGACTCGGTGTCAACATGAACCAAGCCACCAACAAATATGGTGACTTCATCTTCGAAAACGTCCACTTTGACGCTATGTTGAGCCTGATGGATTGGCTTGGCGGCTACAGAGACGACAGAGTTTATAGAATGATTCTGTTCGGCGGTTTCGGTGTTTCTGGCCACGCTAACGATTGGTTCCAAATCAACAATGTCAACAAAGAGTACTTCGCTACTGTTGGTTTGATGAACAACTTCAGACTGGGCAAGAGCTTCGATCTCCACATCGACCTCAACGCTGAGGCTCCGAAATGGTCCATTGAAAGCCTCAATGCTCCTTATGACACTCGTCTGATCCACTTCAACTTCTCCGCTGGCCTGGGTCTCACCTGGTATCTTGGTGGCCGTCACTTCGACATCTGCGAAGCTTGCCCCGAGGTTAAGTGCCCCGAAGTCAACTGCGATGACAAAGACAGAGAAATCAAGAACCTCCTCGCCAGAATCTCCGAACTCGAAGGCCAGGCTCCTGAGGTTGTCAACGGTCCTTGCGACACCGTCGTGAAGTTCGTCAACGGCGAAAGCGCTCCGTTCTCCATCTTCTTCAACAAAGGTTCCTATGAACTCAGAGACAAGAGAGACCTCGTCAACCTCGAAGAGATTGCCAAGGTTGCCAAAGACAATGGCTACAAGCTCAACCTGAGAGGCACCTGCGACAGCGCCACCGCTTCCAGCGAGTTCAACAAGAGACTTGCTGAGAACCGCTGCAGAAAGGTCAAAGACGAACTCGTGAAACTCGGCGTTGCTGAAAGCAACATCATCATGGATGCCGTTGGTGGCGTCAACGAACTCAAACCCACTGAGTACGATCGTCGTGTCCTCATTACCTTCACAAAATAATAGAACACAAACCTAATTCAAAAAAACAAAAAAATGAAAAGATTCATTCTTGTATCGAGCATTATCCTATTTGCTTCGTTTCATGCCATTGCAGGGATGAAGGCTGACACTACGGTGCGCTACTTGGCTTCCAAGCTGGGTCAAAACTGGTTCATCACCGCTGACGGTACCGTCAACTGGTGGCAGGGATCAGACCGCAACCCCGTCGGCAACTACATGACCTTCAATGGACCCTCTTTCGGTGGTAGTCTAAGTCTCGGCAAATGGATCACGCATAACATTGGACTGCGTCTTACCTATGACGTAAATCAGGGCCAGAGCTATATCCAAGGCAGACACATCAACCTCACCACTATCAATTTCTTGTATGGTGATAACCCGACGCCTGATGCCAACGATTACTACAAGACCAACTTCATGTACCACAACCTGCACGGTGACGTCATCATCAGCCCCGTGGATCTCATCAAAGGTTACTACAACCCGAAGAGATTCTACACCCCCATCCTCTTTGTCGGTATGGGCGCCGCTTGCGTCTCCGAGCATGTCTTTGTTACCCAATCACTCCTCAACGATGAAGCTCGCAACTTTGAGTTGACCTTCAACGCCGGTTTGATCAACAACTTCAGACTCAGCAATGCGCTTGACCTCAACTTGACACTCGCTATGTCAGGTCAGGAATGGCACATCGACTCCTGGTACTATGAAAATGGTGTTAGTTCCGGTTCTCCAAGACCAAGGTTCGCCGACTTCAACTACCAAGCTGCCGTCGGCCTCACCTGGTATCTCCTCCGTGGCAGAATCTATGAGCTGCCTTACAACTACGAGAAGGAGATGAAGGAGATGGAAAACCGCATCAAGCACCTGGAAGACGAACTGGCCAACATCGAGCCTGTTGAGATCCACGACACCATCGTGCAGTTCATCAACACCGAGACCGAAGGCGAGATCGTAAGCTTCCCGCTGTCTATCTTCTTCAACAAAGACTCTTACCAGCTGATGTCAAGAAGAGACCTGGTTAACTTGAGAGAGATTGCCAATGTCGCTATGGAAAAGGGTTGGAAGATCCGTCTGAGAGGCTCATGCGATAGCGCCACCGCTACGCCGGCCTACAACCAACGCCTCTCTGAGAACCGTTGCCGCAAGATCCAAATGGAACTGCTGGAAATGGGCGTCCCGGAAGACCAGATGATCCTCGTCCCCGTTGGCGGTGTCAAAGAACTTGACCCGACCGAGTACGACAGACGTGTCCTTATTGAACTTGTCAAGGAAATCAAATAATCCACAAGATTCATAAACACCAAAGAGGGCTGACGGATTTCCGCCAGCCCTCTTTCTTTATTCCCTAAATCAGCTTCAGAGCTTCGCAACGATAGGCAACACACGCTCATTGCCAAAAGCCTTGGGCGACACCCGAAGGATGGGAGCAACCTGCTTACGCTTGAATTCGTTGCGGTTTACCATGCGAATGACACGACGAACCGTGTCGCCGTCAAAGCCAGCAGCAATAATCTCATCAGCCGACTCCGAACACTCGATATAATGGAACAGGATACGGTCAAGGACGTCGTAATCTGGAAGGCTGTCAGTGTCCTTCTGATCGGGACGCAACTCCGCCGAAGGAGCCTTGTTGATGGTATGCCAAGGAATGATCTCTTCTACCTTATTAATATAACGGGCCAGATCATATGCCTCCGTCTTATACACATCACCAAGTACCGAGAGGCCTCCGCACATGTCACCATACAACGTGCCATAGCCTACTGCAGCTTCCGACTTGTTGCTGGTGTTAAGCAACACATTGCCGAACTTGTTGCTGACCGCCATCAAGATCACTCCACGGATACGGGCCTGGAGGTTCTCTTCCGTGACATCGAAGGGACGATTCTGGAACATCGGATGTAACGAAGCCATGAAACTATCGTAAACTGGCTTGATGGGCACAGTGTCGTAAGCGATTTGCAATTTCAGGGCCAAGGCTTCCGCATCTGTGACGGAATGGTCGGTTGAGAACTGCGAAGGCAAGAGGATGGCTCTGACATTCTCCGACCCCAAGGCCCTCACGGCAAAATAGGTCACCAAGGCGGAGTCGAGGCCTCCAGAGAGACCAATGACCGCGCTCTTTAGATGCATCTTTTGGAAATAGTCGCGAACACCCATAACCAAGGCATCATGGATCAAGACCGTTTTCTCGGGAAGTGCCAAACGGTCTTCCTCGGTGCGGAAGAAGCCCAACACATCGGTATCAACCATCGTCACCGCCTCTTCAAAGAATGGCAAAGCGGTGTCGATATGGCCATTACTAGCAAAAGCTAGAGAGCCGCCATCAAAAATCAAGTGCGACTCTGCACCGACTTGATTGGCCATGATTAGCGGTATCTCGAACTTCAACACTGTCTGACGCAAAGTGTCAATACGATACTTCGGCATCGTGTAGTCGAAGACCGAGGCTGCAAGGACGACCACCATATCAGGATTCAAGGGCATCAAATCGTCCATGCGGTTTTCCATCAGCAGTGTATCCGCACCTTGGTTGGCAAGGTCGTCACCAACAACCACCACCATGCGATGTCCACCAAATTCCAACACCCTATTCTCATCATGGGAAGGTTCAAAATACTTGCGCTCGTCAAAGAGCGGATTCGAACCGATGTTTTTCTTTTTGAACACCTGACGCTGGCCTTGATGCAAGAAGACTGCGGCATTGAACAAAGGCTTCTGTCCCTCAATGCCATTGGGCAATGGGCATCCGACAATCAAAGGGATGTCTGAGCATTGCTCGGCTATCTGGTCCAATGAGTGCTGGCAGTTCTCAAGAAACTCTGTGAACTCGAGACAGTCGAAAGGAAAATATCCACAGATGGAAAGCTCCGAAAATACCACCAAATCAGCGCCTTCGGTTTTTGCTTTGCGAGCGGCTTGGACGATTTTCTCCGTGTTGCCTTCGAAATCGCCAATACAATAATTTAGTTGTGCTATTGCTATTTTCATATCCTATAAATTGGCATAATACGATACAAAGGTAAATTATTTCGTTGAAATCTTCCAAAATTCAAAAATGATTCTTACTTTTGCTTTTGGATTAGACAAACTATCATTAACACAAACAAAGAAAAACCATGAAAAAGACATTTTTAGTTCTTGCCGTGCTGCTGATGTTCGGTAGTTCAGCATTTGCCATCGGAGGCATCGATCTCTCCATTGGACCAAAGATTGGTTATCAAACCGCGAAGCTCTCCTACCAAAAGAGTGACATCAAGGCTGACTTTGCCAACAGCTTCACTGTGGGTTTGTTTGGCCGCGTCGAAATTGGCGGATTCTATGTTCAACCCGAAGTGCTTTGGTTCAGAAGCAAGAATGCCTTCACCATGAACATCGACAAAGATGAGAACCAGATTGCTGGATTCGACTACCCCAACGGCTTGCAGTTCACCATGACAAGAAACGCCATGAACATCCAAGTCCCTGTCTTGTTTGGTTACAAGTATGACTTGGGAATTGTAGGCATCCGTGCTCAAGCAGGTCCTACCGCTAACTTCGTGATTCCCGGAAAGACCTTGGTCCAGAAATCCGCATCGCTTGATGGCGAGGCTGAGTTCCCAGCAGCTTTGGAAGAGGCCGAATTCGACACCAAAGGCATCGCTTGGGGAGTTCAAATGGGTATTGGTGCCGACATCCTTGGCTTCACGCTTGACATCAACTACAACCTGGGTATCTCCAAAGTTTTCGGAGGAAAAGTCATCCAAGGTCTCGCTCCGGAATGGTACGAAGCCATCGACCTGAACAACATCGACCAAACCAAGCAAAACCTCTTCATGGTGACCATTGGTTACAAATTCTTGTAATTCAAACAACAACAAAACAACCTAATGGCGGGAGAGCATTCTTCCGCCATTTTTAATACCTACGACCATGACTATTCACAACAGCCTCTTCATCCGCAATCGCGCCAACCTTGCCAAGCAACTACCACCCAAATCCGTGGCCATCTTCACTGCCAACGAGCCCATGCCACGCAATGGCGACGAGTTTTATCCTTTCCGACAACAATCGGACTTCTTTTATCTTACAGGCATCAACGAGGAAAACGCTTACCTCCTCATCGCTCCCGACTATCCCGACGAGACCTGTCGCGAGATCCTATTCATCGAACCTTACGATGAAGTGAAAGCCACCTGGCAGGGCGAGATGCTTGACGCCAAACAAGCCACTGAACTCTCAGGCGTCAAGACCATCAAGGGGAGTGATGCTTTTTATAGTGTGCTCAACGACATCGCTTTCTCAGGCTATGGCGACACTCTTTTCTTGAACAGCTACGAATACCCAAAATATGAATGCGCAGTGGAGACCATCCAACGGCGTTTTGTCAAAAGGATCAAGGAACTTTACCCCATGCATCAGTATGGTCGCACTGCCCCTATCCTCAATGCCCTGCGCATGATCAAGTCGTCTGAAGAGATCGACATCACGCAACAGGCCTGCAACATCACTTCGAAGGCCTTCCGTCGTTGTCTCGAGACGGTGAGACCCGGCCTTTATGAATATCAGGTGCAGGCTGAAATCGAATATATCTTCAAGCATCACAATGCCACCGGGCACGCTTATGCCCCCATCATCGCCGGAGGCAAAAACGCTTGCTGCCTGCACTACTCCAAGAACCAGAGTTTGCTCCACGATGGCGACCTGATCTTGTTCGACATCGGATGCGAGTTCCTCAACTACTCGTCTGACCTCAGCCGTACCATCCCCATCAACGGCAAGTTCACCGAGCGTCAGAAGCAGTGCTATAATGCGGTTTTAAGGGTGATGAAGCAACTTCGTGAACTGTATCGTCCAGGCCATTGCATCAACGAGATCAACGAGACCACCCATCGTTTGATGGAGCAGGAGATGATTCAACTCGGGCTATTCACCGCAGAAGACGTAAGGCATCAAGATCCCAATGCGCCTTTGGAACGTAAATACCTTATGCATGGCATGTCGCATCACATCGGCTTGGACGTCCACGACAGCATTGACAAGTTCAAGCCATTTGAACCAGGAATGATACTCACTTGTGAACCAGGTATTTACATCCGCGAGGAAGGCATCGGCATCCGCATTGAAAACGATTTGTTAATCACCGAAGGCGAGCCTGTCAACTTGTTTGAGGGTTTACCTATCGAGGTTGACGAGATTGAAGCGGCGATGCAGCGATAGGTCTGTGAAGATTGGCAGGAGCTCCAAATCGCCACGGAGTACTTTGTGGGTATGAAACAACTGCCTAAAGACCCAATTGGTCAGCGGGCTATTCATCAGTTCAGCCAACTGCTTAGCGGTCAGCGGGAAAGCCTCGTCTAAGATGAACATGTTGGCACTATTTAGGATATAGCGTTGTCTGGTGTCGCACACAAACACCAAGGTATTGGAGATAAAGCGATAGACCAGTTTTTCCGGAGCGTGGAACAGCTCCAATGGGGCTATCTGTTGGTAACGCGGAAAGTCTTTGGGGTTGATGAAGAGCGAGGCTGCTTTCATACGCCCTGGAAGGAGGTCTTTGCCTCGATATACCGGCTTGAGTCCCTTGTGATACGAGTGCTTGCACATCTTGGCATTGTTGCCCGTGACGATACCCATTCCCCAAATGGCATGACCTTTCAGGCTTAGGGAGGGGTTTCGCATCAGCTCGGTGAGCATTTGCATCTCAGAGGAGGAGGTCCAATAGTTGAGGTTACACCGAGGCATACTCAGGAAGCTGTCTTGCTGCCGGTTATAGGTTCTTCCACCCGTTTGGCATACTATTGGCTGATTATCCTCTTTGGCCCTTTGCTTGATCGTGATTGCAACTGCGGAATACATGTTTTTGAACGGTTTGCCATAATCCTTCATGGAGAGGATCGTCTTGTCGAGTACCGCCTTACGTGCATCCTCATATACGGCGATATTGTAGAACGACTCTGGCATCAGCAGTCCCATGACACCATCGGGGCGAAGTTTTGAGAGGATGGCAAACAGGAACAGTGAGCAGGTGTCGGTACTGTTACCAGCTTGATATTGTCGGGCATAATCCAATCGTTTTTGTTTGTGCAGTTTCTTTCCCCACGGCGGATTAGTGAAAACGAAGTCGAACTTGGCATCCAGCTTAGGACACTCTTGGAGGAAATCGGCACAGACCACATGTGCAGCTTCTTTTCCGGTAAGTTCCCTAACTCTACGTTGTGCGATCATGACGGCGTTGGCATCGGTATCGAAACCATACAAGTTTTCAGGCCTGACACCCATCATGATGGCCTTCACCAGGAAATTTCCGCTGCCGCAGCAGGGGTCAAGAAAGCTGGAGGATGGGAGTATTTCGATGGTTTTCATCATGTCGCCAACGATATCCATGGGGGTATAGAAGATGCCTTCTTTGTTCTTGAACGACTCGGCCAAGAGGGTTTCATAGCCATGGCTTAGCGCATCTGTTGACAAGCTGGCCATAAGAGATTCCAGCTGTTGCCGGACCTTATGGTCATCGTGAGGGTCTTTAAAAAGCTTGTTGGCTCGAGCTTGCAATTTCTGTTTACCTGTCTGTCGCGACAGCAGCTTTCGAATGCTTTTTGGGGTTACAAGACGTTGTTCATCGAGGATTAGAAAGCCCTCTTTCACCCAGTTATGAATCGTTGATTCGGACACATGGAGATGTTCCGCTGTTTCCTTGAAGGTCAGATTTCGATGGGTGGCTTTCATTTTCATCATATAAGGCCACAAAGGTAAGCAAATAATTCCTATCTTATGCGAGATAAACACCATTTGGAAGATGACCAAGGAGAGTTCCCATGTCTTTTCCCTAGCTATCCCGTCATCCATCTTTCAGGTCTTAGAAGCTGTTTTTATTTTTTACAGCGCAGACATCCTGCGGTTGCTAATGGAACGCAGGGCTCTTTTTATGCTTAAAAAAATAATTTTATAAAATACAAACAGTTTCTTAACTATCGAGTTGTATTTTTTTTGACTATTTTTGCGGTCATAAAAGTATCCCTGTTACACTTTTTTTTCATCAAGATTAACCCGTACAACAATGGTTATCAAATTATTACATTAAAAAGTGTAAAAAGTGCAATAGTTTTTTTCTTGACTTTCCGAAACGAACCGATTTATATTTGCATGACTTAAACATAATTATCATGCCAAGTATCCTTCGAATCGTTCTGTTATTGCAGTTTTTGACATTAACAATTTTTTGTGGCGCTAATGACGCTGTGTTATGCGAAAGCCATAATATTCAAATCAAAGAATCTCATGTTCAGCAGGCACCAAAAACAGCTTCGATCAACGCCACAATCAACGGCCATGCGCTCTCTGTGGTCTTCACCGAGAACCTCGGCACGGTCCACGTCGAGGTGACCGACACCAACGGCGGCTCTGTTGACCTGACCGACATGTACACCCCCAACGGCTACAACGCCTACATCCACCACTCCGGCAGCTATGTCGTCACCTTTACCTTGGGCAATGGCGACGAGTACTACGGTGAGTTTGAAGTGGAGGAATAGCAATCTACTATATTAATTTACATATTAATTTACATATCAATTTAACAAAACATCTATTACCATGAAACATCAAAGAATCTTTACCTTACTGTTGGCTACCATCATCCTCACGATGGCGTGCGCCTCATGTGGCAAGGATGCCGATTCGGTTTCCCGCGGAGCGGTTGATGCCGAATCAGGGAAAATCCTATGCCGGATCCTCGATTTCAGCGAGCGCCTTTCCGAGGTTACCGATGGCACCAGGGAGGTCTCTCTCATATCGCTTGACGAAGCCGTGTGGAACATCGAGGCCCTGTTCAACTACACCTACGCCTATCCCGAGCTGGCATGCGAGCGTGGGGTTGCCGCCGACACCGCTCTCTATCTACCCCTAAATGGCCATAACGACTCGGTCTCGATGGCTGACCTCTCGACCTTCTACGAACAGATGTACGGTGCTGTCGGCGCAATAATGCAACGGACCGCCATGCCCAACGCACGGTTGCTCGTGCTCGACGTGGAGGCCAATGCGCCTACGGACAATCATATCAAAATCACGCTCGACATGCTGATCGGAAGCGTTGCAGGCGCGCCCGTACAAGACACCACGCTACCTTGGCCAGGCCCCTTTGCCGATGGCGAGTGGTGGTGGTTTGGCGGGAGCACCGGCGGATCGACCTCCAACCAAGGTGATGCCGCCCAGCAACTCACCATGAAACTCAACCAATATCTGGTTCCCGTGGCTTCGGGAGACCATTTCTACTCCTACACCGGAATCAGGAGCTGCGACACGAGGTCCATGGAAGCATCCGACCACCCCTATGAGAACGGATACTGTGAATATTACTCATACAATCCCAGTGGATTGACACAGGACGAGATGATTCTCGACCAGGACGAGATGAACTTCCACTTCTTCGGTGAGAGGAACCTCGTGTTGGGCCGACTCCCCAATGAATTTGGAATACCTAACACTCACAGCGTGTGCGGAATACAAGTCTATGACACCTGTCAAACCGTTGAGAGAGTGGTCGTCATGGCCAGGCATTGGACTTTAGCCTTCTATGGCAACAGGATCGAGGGAATGCCAGGCCTTGGCCCCGAGCGTGGCGAGATAGAGCCATGACCCTCTTGAAACCGCAAATCGACAACGACACAATCAAGTAAACGATTCAAACAAGCTAAACATTCACACACCATGAAAAACAACAAACCCGTCATTTCCATAATCATGGCCGCAACATTGTACATGTTGTCCAGCCAATCAGTGACCGCCCAGACCGAGGTCACGGGAAACACCCTCAACATCTACCGCGACACCGCCAACACCGTCATGCCCAACTCGGGCAGCGCGGCCTTCGGCAGGAACAACACCGTGCCCGTCAGTCTCGCCTACGCGTTTGGCGAGCGCAACACCATAGGCCAGTACGCCGTGGGCTCCTTTGTCTCTGGGGGATCCAACACGGTGACGTTCTCCAACGCCGTCTGCCTTGGACGCTTCAACAGCGTCTCCAGCTCGGGCGGACTCGCCATAGGGCAGTATCTTCAGCCGGCAGGCACGTTCCAGACCTTCGTCATCGGCGAGGGACTTGCCTCCGACGCCATGCTGGGCACCACCAACGACCACTGCCTGCTGGTGGGGTTCCAGAGCACCAGGCCCACCCTGACCGTGACCCGATCCTACGGCAACAGCCTCGCCGGCGGTGTCACCGACAGGACTGGCAAGGTCGCCATCGGCGACGTGTGGCCCCAGGCCAAGCTCCACCTCCGCTCCGACGAGGGCGAGGAGGCCGGGCTCATCCTCGAGCCCAAGCAGCCCTCCAACGACGGCGCCTTCATTCAGCTATGGGACGAAGCCCATCGTATCGAGGTCGCCCATGACGGCGCCATGCGGATCGCCGCGGGCGACACGCCCCTCGACATCGACGCCTCGTCGCTCACCCTCCACGGCAAGGTCGGCGTCAACACCACCAACGACACCGACGGCTACGCCCTCGCCGTAGATGGCGGCATCGTCACCACCGAGGTGCACATTCAGCCCTCCGACGAGTGGCCCGACTACGTCTTCTCCGACGGCTACGACCTCATGCCCCTCGGGGAGCTGAAACGCTTCGTCGAGACACACCGGCACCTACCGGGGATACCCTCCGGACAGCGGGTCGAGCAAGACGGATACGACATGGGCGCCATGCAGTCCGCACTGCTGCGAAAGGTCGAGGAGCTCACCCTGCACACCATCCGACAGCAGGAAGAGATAGAGGCCCTCAAGAAGACGGTTGAGGATCTTATGCATCGGGAGGACGAGCCATGAGGACGCGATTAGCCTTCGCCCTGGCCGTTTTGCTGTTTACGGCCCTGGCCCAGAAGGCCGACGCCCAAGGCGTCGAGCCCTTCCGTTCCGTCGTCCTCGACTCCGTCCTCGACCCCGACGTGAGCCACGACATCAAGGCCAACGACTTCATCAAGCTGGTCGCGGGCTTCCACTCCTCGCCGCAAAGACTGCGACACACCTCCCTGCGCATCGACAAGTCGCACAGCGCCGCGGAGAGCCCGAAAGCCAACGGCTCGGCCTATCCCAACCCGGTGAGGACACGCCTAACCGTCCCGGTGCCCGGTGGCGTCGGCCATGGCGCACGCCTCACCGTCACCGACGCCAAGGGAACCGTCGTGGCCGAACGCCCTGTGCCATCCTCGGGCGACCCCGTCACCGTCGATGTCGCCGGCCTCGCTCCCGGAACCTACTCCTACCGCATAGCCTCCGACGGCAAGGCCATCGCCGTCGGGAATTTCATCAAGGAATGACAAAACACGACACCGTCATGAAACGAAACACCATGATCCCAGCGGCCAGCGCGCTCGCGCTCCTTCTCGGGCTGGCCTCGCTCCGGGCCTCCGCCCAGATCCAGACACAGCTGTCGGGAAACTCCCTCAACATCTGGCGCGACACCGCCAACACCGTCATGCCCAACTCGGGCAGTGCGGCCTTCGGCAGGAACAACACCGTGCCCGTCAGTCTCGCCTACGCGTTTGGCGAGCGCAACACCATAGGCCAGTACGCCGTGGGCTCCTTTGTCTCTGGGGGATCCAACACGGTGACGTTCTCCA